>Ga0307408_100001880_pt1 | contig 15283 bp, 7 predicted proteins | sample 322Cmetagenome_FD_202116 | JGI IMG/M metagenome (GOLD analysis project Ga0307408, IMG submission 202116) | Maize rhizosphere microbial communities from greenhouse at UC Davis, California, United States - 322HYB-C-3 | ecosystem: Host-associated > Plants > Roots > Rhizosphere > Soil | place: USA...
GGGATGCGTCCGGCGCGTGCCGTGTACCACAGGCTCCGCGCTCCAATCGTTACCGTATGGTGCGTCGTGACGATCGGCTCGTCCTGCGCCGACGATTCAGCCGGCCGCGCCATGCTGGCGATGCACGCCGCGAGTGAGCTCGCTCGGACGAACCGGGCTCCCCGCCCTCGAAACGTCACGCGGGTCAACGCTTCTGCAGCGAGAAGACCGAAACCTTGTCGTCCGGTGCGAGGCCCAGCGTCACCCGAAACACCTTGTCGCCGTAGCGCACCTCGTAGCGGTAGATCCGGTCGTCGCCCAGCTCGTCGCGCTCGAACAGCGTGACGCTGTCGGGCTTTCCGACGCCGGCGAGCATCTCCTGATACGCCTTGGCGGCGGCCGGGAAGAAGCCGGCCCGGACGTAGGCGAAGTCGTTAGGCGACAGCCGGCCGTCGCGGGTAGCCTCGAGGATCGTTTCGAGCTGCGCCCGAACCTTCGGCTCGTGGTCGGCGATCGGCTTCGGGAGCTTCGCCGCGAGGGCAGGATCCAGGATGCCCGCAATCCCATCGACGATTGCGCCGGGCTGAGACGCGCCAAGGTTGGACAACGCCACCACCGTCATGTCATCGCCGATGTAGCGCGAGATGTAGGTCTGGAATCCCTGCCACGCGCCGCCGTGGTGGATGCGGAGCTTCCCCGCTACGGTGTCGATCGACCACGCGAAGCCGTACGGATAACGCTTTCCGCTTGTCAGGGTCACGGGCGTGAACACGGTCGCCCAGCTTTCCGGTGAGAGAATCTTTTTCGCGCGGAGGCCGCGGTCCCACGCGATGTAGTCCTGGAGGGAGAGGTAGAGCGACCCGTCCGCGGTCGTGTTGAGTGTCGGAGACACCCACTCCTGGTTCTTCAGCTCGCCTTTGACGAGCTCATAACCCGCTGCACGGTGCGGCACGATGTCAGCCTCGCTGATGACGCGCGCCGACCGCATCCCGAGCGGCTTGAACACGCGCTCGCGCAGCACATCGCCGTAGAACTGGCCCGAAACCTTGTGAATGATGATGCCGAGCAGCGCGTACCCGGTGTTGCTGTAGTTCCAGCGGGAGCCTGGTGGAAACTCCGGGGTGAGCTTGGACGCCATCTGCACGATGTCGTCCTCGGTGTAGTCGCGCCGGTAGTCGAAAGCGTCAGTCGTGTAATCCGGGATGCCCGACGTATGCGTCAGGAGGTGCCTAACGGTGATCCCCTTCCAGCTCGCCGGCGCATTGGGGAAGAACGTCGTGATGGAGTCCGTGAGCGCGAGCTTCCCGTCCTGAACGAGCAGCATGACCGCCGTGGACGTGAACTGCTTCCCCACCGACCCCGATTGGAAGACGGTCTGCGGTGTGACGGGCACGTGATGCTCGACGTTGGCTTCCCCGAAACCCCTCGCGAGCATGACCTCGCTGCCTTTGATGACCGCCACGGCGACGCCCGGTATCTTCTGGCGCGCCATCTCGGCCTTCACGACCGAGTCGATCCGGCTCTGGACGTGGTCCTGGGCGAGAGCGATGCTGGACACGGCCAGCGAGCACGCTACGGCGCAAGCGAGACGCAATGTCATTTGGGCCTGGTCTTTAGCTGATGGCTGATGGCTGTTGGCTGATGGCACCAACCCTTCGGCGCCCCAACTGTGTCATACCGTCATGATCTTCGACAACCTTCGCCACGACCTCAAGTACGGCCTGCGCGGCCTGCGCCTGAAGCCAGGCTTCGCCATCGCCGTCATCGTCACCCTCGGGCTCGGGATCGGAGCGAATGCCGCCATGTTCGGCATCGTCGACCGCCTGCTCTTCCGCCCGCCGGTGCTGATGAAGGACCCGGCCACCGTGCACCGTGTGTACGTGGCCCAGACGTTCCGGGGCAAGGAGCGCATCAACAATCCCAGCCAGTACGCGCGGTACCTCGACTTGAAGCAGCTGACGCGGTCCTTTTCGGAAGTCGCCGGGTACACCCCGCGCGAGCTGGCGATCGGCGTAGGAGAGTCGGCTCGCGAGATGCGAGTCGGCGTGGTGAGCGCGAACTTCTTCCGGTTCTTCGATGCGCCGCCCACCTACGGCCGGTACTTCACCGAGGCCGAAGACAATCCAAGGGAGCCCGCTTCCGTCGCGGTTCTGAGCCACGCCATGTGGCAGGCCAATTACGGTGGCCGGCGCGACGTGCTCGGGAAACCCATCCAGATCGGCCCGAGGACCTACACGATCATCGGCGTCTCGCCGCCAGGATTCGTTGGTCTCTGGGCCGACAAGCCGCCCGCAGCCTACATCTCGCTCACCGCCTACGCGCCAGGCATCGGCATCCGCACGCGGGACTCGAGGAACTGGTGGGAGACGTACAGCTGGGGATGGATGTCGACGATGGTGCGTCGCAAGCCCGGGGTCACGGAAGCCGCCGCGAACACCGATCTCACCAACGCGTTCCGTCAGAGCATCGCGTTGCAGCGCATCGAGCAGCCCGGCACCACGCCGGACAGCATCATGCGTCCACGTGCCATGATCGGGTCGATCCTGTATGAGCGCGGACCTAACGCGTCGAGCGTGGCGAAGGTCGCGACGTGGGTCGGCGGTGTGTCGGTCATCGTGCTCCTCATCGCCTGTGCCAACGTGGCGAACCTGCTGCTGGCGCGCGCGCTCAAGCGACGGCGCGAGATCGCGCTGCGTCTCGCCCTTGGCGTGAGTCGCGGACGCCTCTTCGCGCAGCTGCTCACGGAAAGCATGCTACTGGCCGTCCTCGGCGGCGCCACCGGGCTCATGGTCGCCCACTGGGGCGGTGCGGCGCTGCGGGCCGGCCTGCTCGAGAGGAGCGAGGCACCCGCCGGATTGCGCGACCCGCGGACGGTGCTCTTCGCCGCCGGCGCGGCGATCCTGGTGGGCCTCCTGACGGGCCTGGCTCCAGTGCTTCAGGCCGGGCGGGCAAACCTCACCGGCGACCTCAAGTCGGGCAGTCGAGAAGGTACGTATCATCGATCGAAAACCCGCATCGGGCTTCTCGTGCTGCAGGCCACGCTCTCGGTGGTGCTGCTCGTCGGCGCCGGCCTGTTCGTCCGGAGCCTGCGAAACGTCGAGCGTATGCGACTGGGCTACGACGTGGAGCCCGTGATGCTCGTGAACCTCAACATGCGAGGCGTGACGCTCGACAGCCTTGCGACCATCGCGCTCCGGCAGCGCCTGCTCGAGACCGCGAAGACCATCCCTGGCGTGCAGAACGCGAGTCTCCAGATCACGATGCCGTTTTGGAGCCAGTGGAGCATGGGGCTGTACGTGGCCGGCATCGATACGGTGAGCCGACTCGGCCAGTTCGACCTGAATGCCGTGTCGCCCGAGTACTTCTCGACGGTCGGCACACGCATTCTTCGCGGGCGCGGTATCACCGATCAGGATACGGAACACGCGCCCAAGGTCGCGGTGGTGAGCGATGCGATGGGCAAGGTGCTCTGGCCGGGCAAGGATCCGATCGGTCAGTGCATGAAGGTCGTTGCGGATACGATGCCGTGCACCTACGTCGTTGGCATCGCCGAAAACATCAAGGAGCAGAGCCTCTCGACGGACTCGAGCTACTTCTACTATCTGTCGTCGGCGCAGTTCAATCCGAACACGGGTGGCATGTTCGTTCGCACGCGCGGTGAGGCGACGAAGTTCCAAGAAGGCGTGCGTCGTCGTTTGCAGCGCGAGATGCCGGGCGCGTCGTACATCACCATCACGCCGCTCAATGAGATCCTGGGCTCCCAGACGCGGTCGTGGCAGCTTGGCGCGACGATGTTCGTCGCGTTCGGCGTCCTGGCGCTCGCGCTTGCGGCCATTGGACTGTACAGCGTGATCGCCTACAACGTCGCCCAGCGGACGCACGAGCTGGGGGTGCGTCGGGCGTTAGGCGCACAGTCCAGCGACGTCGTGCGCCTCGTGGTGACCGACGGGCTTCGGCTGGCGGCGATCGGCGTGGCAATCGGGGTGGCGAGCGCGCTGTGGGCGGGCAAGTGGGTCAAGCCGCTGCTGTTCAACGTGTCGCCGAAGGACCCGTGGGTGTTCGTGATCGTCGCGACAACCCTGGTGGGCGTGGCGGTTGCCGCGAGCTGGATTCCTGCCGTGCGCGCGTCGCGCGTTGACGCGAACGTGGCGCTTAGAACCGAGTAGGCGACTGGCGACTGGCGACTCGGTCAGGAGGCTATTACCGCCGAGGAGGCTCGCTAGGCGGTGGAAGGTTCCTGGCCGAGTCCCTAGTCGCCAGCCGCCAGCGGACTAGTCGCGCTCGGGGCCGGGCTCCAGCTCGGCGCCTCCGCTTCCCGCTGAGCCAAACTTCGGGGCGGTGATGCCGCCCTTGGTTGTCCGGGGCGGATTCGATTCCAGCGTGCTATCGTCCTCGAGCTCACCGTCAGGCCTGCGCGGCAGTGAGTCGCCCGGCGTGGCTTCGTGCGGCTTGCTTCGTTTGTTCTTGTCCATGATGACCTCGCTGCAGGGTGTGACCGCCCATGGGAGGGCATGACGCGTGCCCCGTTGGCGAGCTCAGAAGCCGTGAAGCCATGATTTTGCCGGACGGTGAGAGTCCCGCCGCAATCGCTTCGTCTTGACTGATGGGCTATCGCGTTCAAAGCAGGACGCCTGTCCTTTGAAAGCTGACGCGCCTACCGGCGCTTCACCGATATCAATCTCGTGCGCTCGTCACGGGTCGACACGTTCACGCTTGTCACCCTCGGCCGACTCACGTTGCTGTCGCCGAGGGGTGATGAATCCGAGTCGCTAGCCAAGCGGCGGCTCAAGCTCGCGCTGCTCGCCGTTCTCGCCACCGCGAAACGGCCGGTCTCCCGCGCGACGCTCGCGGAGATGTTCTGGGGAGAACAGGAGGAATGCCGCGCGCGGCACTCGCTCAGCGACGCACTCTCCCACCTGCGTCGGGAGCTCGGGCGCCTCGCCATTGCCAGCCAGGGCAGCGAGGTGTGGCTCAACCCCGATGCCCCGCTGGTCCTGGACGCGGCCACGTTCGAAGAGGCCGTCGCCGCGCGCGACCTGTCGCGTGCCGCGGCGCTTTACGCCGGGCCATTCCTGGACGGCGTAGAGATCGAAGCCGGACCGAGCTTCGAGCAGTGGACATCCCGGGAGCGCCGGCGCCTCGAGACAGTGTTTCTCCAGGTGTGTGCACAGCAGTGCCTCGCTCACGCGCGCGCCCGAGAGTGGGAGGAATGTGGATCGCTCGCCGCGCGGTGGCTCGAAACGGCGCCGCTTTCGGTTGATGCCGCTCTCTACCGCCTGAACGCCGTCAAATCTCCTGGCACGCGCGAGGCAGCGCAGCGGGCGCTGCAGGAGTTCGAGCAACACAGCGCGCGTCTCGCCCGCGAGTTCGACCTCGCCCCGGAGAAGCCCGTCCTGGAGCTCGCGCAGAACCTCCGCGACGCGCTCGACACGCTGCCCGCGTCCGTCGCGGTAACGACGCCGGCGAATGCCGTTCCGGCGGCTCCGGCTGTCGCACCTAACGAGGCACCGGCGCCGACGCCTCCTCGCCGACGACTCGCCCTGCGCGAGACGACGGGATCGAAGCTCGGTCGCCGGCTGACGCGCGCGGCGACCGCGGGAATCGGCCTCGTCGCGCTCGTTGCGGCCCTCGCCGCGAGGAGTCGAACGGGGGACGCGACGACGTCCGCACGGCCTCGGGTAGCCATTGCGATCGACGTGAAGGACGCTGATTCGACGACCGCGTGGCTCGCCGATGGGCTGCCGCAGATGATGATGTCCGAGCTGTCGCGGAGTCCCGAAGTCGAGATCGTGCCGCCCGCCCAGGTACGGGCGCTGCTGCGTCGGAGAGGCGACTCGCGAAATGCGCGACCCGCGGGCGACGACCTCCGCGACCTCGCGCAACGGCTGGGCGCGACGGTCGTGGTCAGCGGCACGGTTGGCCGAGATGATCGCGCGATCGTGCTCGACCTCGCGGTCCGCGACGTCGCCACTGGCCGCCTGCTCCGCAACGACGCGCTCTCCCGCCGCGACGTCCCTACCCTCGCCGACGAAGCAGCCGCGCGCGTGCTCGCGACGGTAAATGCCGAGCGCCCCGGCTTCCGCTTCACGGATCTCGAGACGTCCAGCGTAGAAGCGTTTCAGCACTTCGTGCGCGCGATGCAAGCTGCACAGGAGGGACGGACTCACGAGGCGTACCGTGAGCTCGATGCCGCGATCGCGCTCGATTCGGGTTTCGTGACCGCGGTGCACGCGCGGATGGACTGGGCACTGGCCACTGGGGAGTCCGATGTCGCGGATCGACTGCGCGGCGTGCTGGCAAGCCACGGCGGCCGATCGAGCGAGTTCGATCAGCTGCAAACCCAGGTGCTCGATGCGCTCTACCGCGGCGAATCCGAACGCAGTGAAGCGATGGCGCGGCAACTGGTGCGTCGGTTTCCGCGCGACCCGCGCGCATACGGCGTGTTGAACGGTGTGCTCGGGAACACCGGACAGTTCGAGGCGGCCGAATCCATGTGGCAGGCCGCGCTCTCGCTCGATTCGCTCGCGATGGAAGCCGCGTCGGGACCGTGCGCCCCGTGTGTTGGATATGGGAACCTTGCCCGGATCCAGGCACAGGAGGGAAAGTGGCCCGAAGCGGAGCGTTCAGCGAGGCGCTGGGTCGAGCTCCAGCCGGACGCTCCGGCGTCCTGGGAGATGCTGGCTAGCGTCCTGTCGTACCGACAGCGGCACGATGAGGCGATCGAGGCCGTTCAGCGGGCGGTGACACTCTCGGGGCGCGATCCGTCCACGCTCGACATGTGGGCGCGCCTGCTGGTCGCGGCGCGTCAGTACGACACGGTAGACTCGCTGGCTCGGTCGTGGCTGGCGAGTGAGTCGCCCCAGCTGCGCGGCTCCGCGTACGACCTCCGCGTGTTGCTGCTGCGGGAGCGCGGTGAGCTTCGCGCGTCCAACCTGGCGCTCGACCGTGCGGAGGCGGACCTGCCTAACGCGGGTGTGCAGACGGTGCTCGTTCGCGGCAACAACCTCGGCCGCCTGGGTGATTACGCGGGCGCGGAGCTGCTGTACGAGCGTTCGGCGCACGGTCCTCGCCTCGAGACACGGGAATTCCCACCGGTCGGCACGGCCTCACGCGGATTCTGCTGGCACCACGCGCTTCTCGCGGACGCGATCGCCCCGTCCGGTGACACGGTTCGGCTGCGCGGGCTCGCGGATACGCTCGACGTCGGGTGCGCGAGGAGCTTCTTTGGTCGCGACCGTCGTCTTCACCACCACGTCCGCGGGCTGCTCGCCATGCTGCAGGGTCGCTGGGTCGACGCTGAAGCGGAGCTCCAACAGGCGCGCTGGGGAGTGGCCGAATCCTGGACCAGGAGCAACGTCGCGCTCGCCAAGACCGAGCTGGCGCTCAACCAGCCGCGAGCCGCGCTGGCCGCACTGCGCGACGCCTACGCGTCGCCGCTGGACGGCATGGGACGCTACCAGCCGCGGAGCGAGCTCGATCTCCTGATGGCGCAGGCCTTCCGAAAGGCCGGCGAAGCGGACAGCGCACACGTCTACGAGGCGTACGTCCGCCGCGCGTGGCGCAACGCCGATCCGGAGCTGCAGCGGTTGCTCGCAGGCGCCAACTGATTCGCGCCGATCGACGCTCACGCGGCCTCGATTCCGAGCTTCTCCATTCGCGATCGCAGGGTGCTCGGGTTGATGTCGAGGATGGTCGCCGCGCCACGCGGACCGTGGATCCGCCCATTGGTCGCTGCCAGCGCGCGACGGATGTGCGCGCGCTCGTTCTCATCGAGCGTCGCGACGGAACGGTGGATCGGCGTCCGATCCGCGATGATCGCAACGGGGAGCGCATCGTCGATATCCACGATCGGGGACGCTGCCATCACACACGCCCGCTCGAGCACGTTCTGCAGCTCTCGGATGTTGCCCGGCCACGGGTACGCCTGCAGTCGCCGCATGCTGTCCTCGGTAACCCCCTGCAGCGGCTTGGCGAGCTTGCGCTGCAGCTGCGCCAGGAAGTGCTTGACGAGCAGCGGAATGTCGCTGGCTCGCTCGCGGAGCGCCGGGATCCGCACTGGGAACACGTTGAGTCGATAGAAGAGGTCCCGGCGGAAGCGTCCCGCGCTCACCTCGTCCTCGAGGTCACGGTTCGTGGCGGCGACGAGCCTGACGTCGACTTGCTGCGAGTGCCCGCTCCCGACGCGCTCGAATTCCTGCTCCTGCAGAACGCGCAGCAGCTTGACCTGGATGTCGGTCGGAAGCTCGCCCACCTCGTCCATGAAGAGGGTGCCTTTGTTCGCCATCTCGAACCGCCCGATGCGCCGCTGCAGTGCACCGGTGAAAGCCCCTCGTTCGTGACCGAACAGCTCGCTCTCGACGAGTCCCTGAGGGATGGCGCCGCAATTCATCTTGACCAGGGGCCGGCCCTGTCGCGGGCTCGCGTCGTGGATAGCGCGCGCTACGAGCTCCTTGCCCGTGCCGGTCTCACCCATCAGAAGGACGGTGGTCTCGACTCCGGCCACCTTCCTGATGTCCCGGAGCATTGCTCGAACGGCGGCACTCTCTCCAACGATCGCCTCGAATCCGCGTCCCGCCGTCAGCTCGTCCCGCGACATATAGCCTCCAGTCCTTCGCGATTGGCTTCCTGTTAGGCGATCCGGATTCGTGAGCGTGCACCGGATCTGTTTCGTCGGCGTCGATCGATCGGCGGTTCCGACACGGGCGATCCTACCGGACCACGCGACGGATGCCGTCAAGGGAGGCGTCAAGGACCATTCGGAGTAGCAACGGTCGCCGTCATCCCACCCCGGCAAGCGCCGCGGAACACCTACCAAATTGCTCGAAGTAAAACGCGCAAATGACTAATTCGGAGTCACTTGACGCATGCCTTGACGCTCGGTGTCGAGAGGCGGGCTATCCTGCTGCCCATCAATGCTGGTGCAGATCGCTCCGCTCGCCGACCCCAGGAACACCGTGCGCTTCTTCGACCGAATCATTCACCGTCCAGCTGTCACGATCGCGGCTGTTCTCGCGACCGCGGCAGTAGGAGCGCGCGCACTCATTGGGCTCGAGCGCAGCGTCGACCCGGGCTTGGGGCGCCCGGCGATCGGCATCACTGTCCGATATTCCGGTGCCTTGCCAGGAGAGGTCGAACGAGAGGTCGTTCGCCCCATCGAGCGACGCGTCTCTGGCGTGCGTGACATCGTGAGAACTGAGGCCACGGCGCAGGAAGGCGTGGGACGCGTCGTGGTCTACTTCGACTACCTAAGACAAGTCGACGGCGCTTCCCGGTCGGTCCGCGACTCGGTCGATGCAGCCCGCCGCGAGCTTCCGCCCGGAGCCCAGGCGCCGGTCATCACCCGGATCGATCCAGCCGCGGGTGCGGCCGGATCGCCGGGTGGAGCGCTGGCCACGTCTGGCCTCGCTATCCTCGGGGCGACGGCAATCGCCCTGGCCTTATTACTAGGCGCCGGCAGCTCGTGGCGGTCGGCGCTGATCGTTTCGATTGCGGTCGCCGTGTCGGTTGCAGGAACGTTCGAGGTCATCGCGATCGCTGGTCTCAGGCTCACCGCCGTGACGGTCTTTGGCATCGCCCTGGCCATGGTGTTCCTTCTCGACGACGCCGTCATCCTCCGGGAATCCGTCGTCCGGCATATCGAACTGGGACTCGATGCCCGTTCGGCCGCGTCTCGCGGAGCACGTGTGGTTGTTCCCGGACTGGCGATAGCCGCCTTCGCCACGCTCGTGGTCTTCGGGCTCGTCTGCGGAATTGGCGGTTCGTCGGGCCGGTGGTTCGCCGGAATTTCCCTCGCCGTCATGGGTGCGGTTGGCGTTTCGCTCGTTGTGACAGCCGCGCTCATCCCCGCCCTGTCGATGATCTGGGCAACGTCGCTGCGGAGTGGGCCTGGTCTCCAGACATGGTCCAGGCGACTCGACTTGTGGTTCGAGACACTCGCCGATCGTTATCACGAGCTGCTTGCTTCGTCTCTCGATCGCCGCCGCGCGATCAGCGTCATCGCGCTGGCTGTGGCGGCGGGCTTCGTGGTCTCGATGGCGAGCGGACCGATCGCGGATGCCGATCCGCCGACCGTCGATCTCGAGCTCCGTGGCCCGGATGCACATACGCTGGTCGGCGTTGCGCAGCGCGTTGCCGACGAAATACGTGACATCGCCGGAGTGAGTGCACTGGTGTTGGCCACGACAACCGACGGCGACGGCGAAGACCTCGCTCGAATCGACCACATCGACGGCGGGCGCGTCGTTCGCCTGCAGACCAGCGTTCACCGTCGGCCAGTGAGCGAGGTTCTGACGGACATCCGTTCGACGCTGTCGTCGACACCCGTCCCGCCCGGCTACAACGTGAGGTACGGGGGCGAGATCGCGGACCGCACGTTCACAGTTCGGCGGCTCTCGTGGGCGTTTGGCCTCGGGCTCACGCTGTTGGCAGCGCTGCTGGCGGTTCGCTTCAGAACGCTGCTCGCGCCACTCGCTATTCTCGCGGCCGTCCCGCTCGCGTGGGCCGGTGGGTACATCGCGCTACTCGTTACGGGGACTCGCTTCGACCTCCTGACCCTCGTCGCCGGCGCCTTCCTTACCGTGCTCGTCGTCCGCCATGGCGTTCAGCTCCTCACTGTCTATCGGGATCGTCGCGCGCATGGCGCGAACGACCGCGTGTCGCTCATAGAAGCCGGACGCGGGCGCCTGCGTCCCACGTTCATCAGTACGGTCACGACGGTGGGGGTCCTGGCACTCGTGGCGCTGACGTCAGGCACGCCGACCGGGGTTCAGCGCTCGGTCGCGGTCGCCCTCGTGGGCGGCGTGATTGCGTGCTCGTTCGCGACGCTCGTCGTTGTGCCCGCGACCTACGCAGTGCTCGAGGACGCGGCCCTAGTCCTTGCTTCCCGCTTCCGCGCGGGCCTTGCGCTCGGCAAACGACGGATCCGCGCGCTGCCAGGCCCGGACGACCAGGGCGTAGTGGGCTCGTGAGCTGTCACGTGCGGCGCTTCCCTGGACTGCGGCCCACGCCGCGCCTAACGCTTCGTGAATGTCCGTTCGGGACACGTAGGTGTTCGATGCCTCGAGGCTTCCGCGCAGCGCGGGTTGAAGTACCGTGACGGCCTCGCGCGCGCGTCCCATCCGGAGCAGAACCTTCGCGAGCGCCATGTTCACTCTCGTGTAGCCCATGTTCCAGGAGATGACGGCACGTCGAAGCTCCAGGGCGGCCGCTTCGTCCTGCCCGCGAGCGGCGAGCAGAAGACCTCGCGCGTAGTGCGAGAGCCTGCGATCGCGCTCCAAACCGCTCTTCGCGCCTGCGACTTCGAGCGTGTCGATCAAGGCAGGAAGCGCGGCGGTATCGCCTGCCGCCGCGAGCGCGCCTGCGGCATGCGCCAAGGCCCAGGCATGCTGATGGAAGAACTGCGAAGGAGCCACGTCGGGCAGGGCCCAGCGCGACACCGAATCGAACAGCGCGGCGGCGGCTCGATAGCGACCCATCTCGTACAACACCTGCGCTTCGCCTTGCGCCTCGGCTGGTGCTCCAACCCGCGGCAAGGCCGCCCGCGGATACTGCGACAGCGTCAGTGCACGATTCCGGCGAGCGGCAACCAGCGCCTCGTTGAGACGTCCCTGCATGCGGAAGCTGATGGCGCCGAACCACGCGGCTTCTATTGCCCGGGACGTCGATCCGCTCTCGAGCTCTACACTCAGAATGCGATCCGCCTGCTCGAAGTCGTTTGCGTAGATGTAGTGGACGGCACGAGCCAGCAAACGCTCTGCCTCCCGACGCCCGGCATCGATCGCCGTTGCGCGTTCCAGCGCCGCCTGCGCCTCGGTCGGACGGCCCATTTGCGAAAACAGCTCGGCCACGATGTGCCACGGCGCGGGAGACCTCGGTTCAAGCCGAATCCATCGGCGAGCTTCACGCTCCGCCGCGGCCACGGAATCGGCGAGCTGATAGCTCGACACGACCTGACGGAGGGCCTCGCAGCCCAGGCATCGCCCCATGGCGCTCGCCAACTTCAGCGAGTCCATCGCGATCGCCTTGTTGAGCGGCGCGAGCGCACGCAGGTACTCACCGCCCTGCATCAGGGCGAGACCGGTGAAGTAATACCCTTCGATCTCATCCGGGTAGCGGACCGCGAGCGTTTCGGCGAGGGCGCGGAGCGACGGCGACGATGAGTGAAACGCGTAGTGCGCCTGGATCGTTAGGCGCTCCCGGTCCGTCGTGTGCGCAGCGAGACGCGCCGCGAGCGCGAACCGCCGGAGCGTCTCCCGTGTCCCGATCCCTTCGTTGATGGCCGCGTAGTACGCCGCCATGGCGAACGTGCTGTCCTCCTTGAGCGCGGCCAGGAAGAGCGGGTCCGCGGCCCGAAAGTCGAACGCGTAGTACGCCCGCAGTCCCTCCTCGTACAGGCGATAGGCGCTCAGGGACTTCGTCGTCACGTCCGCGACCGAGCCGAGCGGCGTCGTATCGCCAAAGTCGGCGGCCACGCGGGCCGTGCCACTGTCCGCGAGCTCGAAGACCGTGGCCCCGACGATTGAATACGTCTTCTGGATGTTGCCCGTGCCCAACTCGACGCGACGCAGATCGAGGCGGAACCCGCCATCGTCCCGAGCGTACAGCGCTCCATCAACGAGCTCGGTGGCGCCGGCGCGGCGCGCCGCCCGAACGAGCGCAGCTTCCGACGTGTCTCCGTCGCCCGCCTGGCTCACGAGCTCGTACATCCGCGCCGCACTCACGACGCGAAGCCGGCCTACCCGCCCGAGATTCGTCGCGAGCATGTCCGTGAGCGGCTTCGCGAGGTTCGGGCTCGTCGCCTGCCGATAGTCCGCTATCCGACCGAGCGCCACAATGGGCACGGTCGGATTGGCCGACGCAGACAAGAAGCGCTTGCCATTGCGCATCGCGATAACCACCGCGAGGGCGGCGACGACGGCGGAGATCGCGACGAGCGCGAGTTTTCCGCGGCGCGGGCGCGGTCGAGCGACCTTCGATACTTGCGCCGTACCGGCACTCGGAGCGCGGGCGAGGTGGTACGGCAGTAGGCTCCGCTCTGCCGTAGACGCCAGGTCCCGCTCCGTCAGCACCTCGGCCGAGCGGGCGTGAAGCGCCTCGCGGGTCGTGGCCGGAAGCAGCGCCGCGACCGCTCTCGCCGTCGTCGGCGAACGGAACTCGTACCACCCCGGCTGCGCCGGTGACTCGCGCAGCAGCCGTCGTGACACCAGCTCGCCTAACGCTGCGTCGCCCGGGTCGACCGCCAGGTCGGCGACCGCGGTCGCGACCGACCCGTCCACCGGCCCGCCGAGCACGGCGACCGCGCCTGCCAGCGAGCGCGCCTGCGGGGTCAGCCGGTCGAGCCGCGCGCGCACGCGATCCTTGATCGGCGCGGGCATCGGGAGCGGCCGGCCGGCGAGCGCGGTCGACACACGCCACGTACCCGTCGAGTCCGGCGCCAGCAATCGATCATCCACGAGCGACGACACGAGCTCGCGCACATCGTGCGGAACCCCACCGGTCTCCTGATGCAGCCGCCTGCCCAATGCACGTCGCTCCGACGGCTCCAGGGCCATCATGGACTCGAGCATCGCCTCGACGTCCGCGATCGTCAGCGCTGGAAGGCGCAGTTGTCGTACGCCTTTGGCCGCCCGGAGCGCGGACAGCGGCTGGCTGCCCTGGCGCGCGGCCTCGTCGATGGCGAGCAGTAGCATCACGCGTCCCGTTAGGCGCGGCGCCAGGCCGCTCAACAGGCGCTGCGTCGCCTCGTCGGCCTCGTGCGCATCGTCCAGCACGACGAGGACGGCGTTCTCCTCGCCGATCGCCGTGAGCGTCTGCCCAACGGCATCGCGGAGCGCCGTGTCGTCGCCAGCGGCGGCTGGAAGGTATCGGAACTCCGACGTCAGCGATGGGACGATGCGAGCCACCTCGGCCAGGGCTTCGGGTGCAGCGCCGGCCGTGCCATCAGCCCGGCGCACACCCTCGAACAGCTCGGCCGCCGTCGCGTAGTCGTTCGGTACGCCAGCACCGGCGGCTCGCAGCACGATCCCATTTCTGCCAACGTGGGCCACCAGCTCGTCGCACGTTCTCGTCAAGCCGTCGCCCGCCCAACCCTCGAGCACGACGACCACCGACTGTCCACCGACGGCCGACTTCCAGGCGTCGAGCAGCTCGGTCATGACGGCGCCGCGCCCTACCAGTGCGGGGCTCAGCACCGCGGCGGACCCACGACCGCGCCGAGCCAACTCTTCCCTGGCACCGTCGGCAAGCCCGCCGCCGAGTCGCATGAACTCGGCCGAGGGCTCAATGTCGAGCGCGGCGCGGGCCCGCGTCACGAATGCCGCGTGGATCGCGAGGGCGTCGCCATTTCGGCCGTTCATTCGAAGCGATTCGATGAGGCGCAGATGCGCGACCTCCTCGAACGGCAAGGCCTCCGCCCAGCGTTGTGCCCACGCGGCGGCGCCCGTCCAATCGCCGGCGAGCTCCGCGTCCCCGATCAGCTTCTCCATTGCCGTGCCCAGCTGCCCGTGCAGCGACGCGCGCTCGTTGTCGATCCACCGGCGGAATCCCTCGCCGCCTATGTCCTCCGCGCCCTCGAAGAAGTCTCCGCTCCAGCGTGCCACCGCTTCCTGCACGCGCCCCGCCGACAGGTCGCGCTCGAACGCGACGACGTCGAGATCGACCACGCCGGCGGCAACCCGAACGGAATCTGGATCGATGTCGATCCGGTCCGCGAGCACCTGCTTGAGCTCCAGCAGCGCCTGGCGGAGGGACTGGCGCGCACGCTCCTCACCGCGCTCTCCCCAGAAGAGCGTGGCCAGCTCCGTCCGCGTCACCGCGCTCGGACTTCTCCGAGCCACGTAACTGAGGACGGCGAGCGGTTTCCGTCGCAGCGGGCGCGCGTCCCCGTCGTTCGTCTGACGGAGCCCGCCCAGCGTTCGCACGTGCAGCACGTTGGTTTCGCCGTTGCGGATGAGAACCAATGTCACCGCCGGGGGCGATCCGGCAAGCGCTGGTGGCCCTATCCTATAGCGAATTGACGAGTCCAGTACTCCCGCGTGGCTCTGACATCGAGAACGGCGCAAAGGCGCAACTGCGAAACGGCGCCCATCCCAAACGGCGCCAATCCCAAACGGCGCCAATCCCAAACGGCGCCAATCCCAAACGGCGCCAATTCCAGACAGCGCCAATTCCAGACAGCGCCAATTCCAGACAGCGCCAATCCCAGACAGCGCCAAATTCCAGAGGGCGGAAACGGCGCCCGCTGTTTTCGGCTTGGGCGGTTTCGCCGTTTGGGATCGGCGACGGTTGGGATTGGCGCCGTTTGGGA
>Ga0307408_100001881_pt1 | contig 15279 bp, 9 predicted proteins | sample 322Cmetagenome_FD_202116 | JGI IMG/M metagenome (GOLD analysis project Ga0307408, IMG submission 202116) | Maize rhizosphere microbial communities from greenhouse at UC Davis, California, United States - 322HYB-C-3 | ecosystem: Host-associated > Plants > Roots > Rhizosphere > Soil | place: USA...
CCTTCAACCTGAATCCGCGCGCGGCTTCGATCGACACGCCGTTGCATGCCTACATCGACCGCAAGCATGTGGACCACATGCATCCCGATTCCGTGATCGCAGTTGCGGCGTGCGCCAACAGCAAGGCGCTGACGCAGAAGATCTTCGAAGGTGAACTGGGCTGGCTGCCATGGCAGCGCCCGGGCTATGACCTGGGCCTGAAACTGGAGGCCCTGTCGCAAAGCCAGCCGGAGCTGAAGGGCATCATCCTGGAGGGCCACGGCCTGTTCACCTGGGGCGACAGCGCCAAGTCCTGCTACGAAACCACGCTGGCCATCATCAAGCGTGCAGAGGAATGGCTGGCCGCGAACATCCGGCAACCGGTCTTCGGCGGTGCGGCGATCGCGCCGATGGCTGCGCAGGAGCGTGCCGACCTTGCCTCGCGCCTGATGCCCGTCCTGCGCGGAAAGATCAGCAAGACCGAATTCAAGCTGGGCCACTTCGACGACAGCGACGCCGTGCTGGAATTCGTCTGCAGCCGCGACCTGAAGCCGCTGGCTGCGCTGGGCACGTCCTGCCCTGACCACTTCCTGCGCACCAAGATCCGTCCGTTCGTGATCGACTTCGACCCTGCCAAGCCGGATTTCGAGGAGCTGGTGGCGGGACTGGATGCCGGCCTGGAAGCCTACCGCGCCGACTACACCGCCTACTATGAGCGCTGCAAGCGCGCCAACAGTCCGGCGGTACGCGACGCCAACCCGATCATCTACCTGATTCCAGGCATGGGCATGCTGTCCTTCGCCAAGGACAAGGCAACCGCCCGCATCGCCGGCGAGTTCTATGTCAACGCCATCAACGTGATGCGCGGCGCGAATGGCGTCGACAGCTACGTCGGCCTGCCGGAGCAGGAGGCCTTCGACATCGAATACTGGCTGCTGGAGGAAGCCAAGCTGCAGCGCATGCCGAAGCCGAAGTCGCTGGCCGGGCGCATCGCACTGGTGACCGGCGGCGCAGGCGGCATCGGCCAGGCGGTGGCGCGCCAGTTGCTGCAGGAAGGCGCTTGCGTGCTGCTGACCGATATCGACAATGAGGTGCTGGCCGAGGCGCACCACGCGCTGGCCAAGGTGGCCGGCAAGGACAATGTCGCAAGCATCGTGGCCGACGTGACCAGCGAGCAGGCGGTGGAGGCGGTGCTGCGGGAATCGGCGCTGCGCTTCGGTGGCGTCGACCTGCTGGTGTCGAATGCCGGTATCGCGTCGTCGGCGCCGCTGGAGGAGACCACTCTTGAAATCTGGCAGCGCAACCAGGACATCCTGGTCAAGGGCTACTTCCTGGCCAGCCGCGGCGCCTTCCGCGTCATGAAGCAGCAGAAGCTGGGCGGCAGCATGGTCTTCGTCGCCAGCAAGAACGGCCTGGTGGCTTCGGCTGGCGCGTCGGCCTACTGTACCGCCAAGGCGGCGGAAATCCACCTGGCGCGCTGCGTGGCGCTGGAAGGTGCGCCTCACGGCATCCGCGTCAACGTGGTTAATCCGGATGCGGTGATCCGCGGCTCGCGCATCTGGGATGGAAAATGGAAGCAGGAACGGGCACAATCGAACAAGATCGATGCGGACGACGTGGAGGCTTTCTACCGCGACCGCAGCATGCTGAAACGCAGCGTGCTGCCGGAAGACGTTGCGGAAGCGGTGTATTTCCTGGCCAGCGACAAGGCTGGCAAGAGCACCGGCAACGTGCTCAATGTCGATGCCGGCAATGCGGCAGCCTTCACACGATAAGCAGCGCAACAAGGAGACATGATGACGGCAGTAGTCAGGCAGGACCAGGTGGCGGAACATAACGCCACCCTGCAGGCGGGACTGGATGCGGATTTCGCAGCCCTGGGCGGCATGCTGGGGCGGCGCGGCGTGGATATCGAGCAGCTCACCGCCGTGGCGCAAACTTTCGCGGTGGCCTTGCCCAGCTGGGGCGTCGGCACCGGCGGCACCCGCTTCGCGCGCTTTCCGGGCAAGGGCGAGCCGCGCAATGTGTTCGAGAAGATGGAAGACTGCGGCGTGATCCACCAGCTGACGCGCGCCACGCCGACCGTTTCGCTGCATTTCCCCTGGGACCGTACCGACGACCCGAAAGCGCTGCGCGAGCAGGCCGCGTCGTACGGCCTGGGCTTCGATGCGGTCAACTCCAATACCTTCCAGGACCAGCCGGGCCAGCAGCACAGCTACAAGTACGGCAGCCTGACCGCGCAAAGCGCCGAAGCGCGCGCCCAGGCGGTTGCGCATAACATCGAGTGCATTGAGCTTGGCAAGGCGCTGGGCTCGAAGGCGCTGACGGTGTGGGTGGGCGATGGCGCCAACTTCCCGGGCCAGCATAACCTGCGCGGGGCACTGGAGCGCTACCTGGACAGCATGCGCGACATCTACGGCGCGCTGCCGGCAGACTGGCAAGTGTTCATCGAACACAAGCTGTTTGAGCCGGCCTTCTATGCCACTACCATCGCCGACTGGGGCACCAGCTTCGCTTGCGCGCAGCAGCTTGGCGACAAGGCGAAATGCCTGGTCGACCTGGGACACCACGCGCCCAATACCAATATCGAAATGATCGTGGCGCGGCTGGCGCAATTCGGCAAGCTGGGGGGCTTCCATTTCAACGACAGCAAGTACGGCGACGACGACCTGGATTCCGGCAGCATCAACCCCTTCCAGCTGTTCCTGGTGTTTAACGAGCTTGCCGATGCCGCGCAGCGCGACGCGGCACTGCAGCCCGCCTATATGCTGGACCAGTCGCACAACGTGACCGACCCGATCGAAAGCCTGATGAACAGCGCGGTGGAGGTGCAGCGCGCCTTCGTGCAGGCTGCACTGGTCGACCGCGCAGCCCTGCGCCGCTATCAGGAAACAAACGACGTGCTGCAGGCGGCGCAGACGCTGAAGCAGGCCTACCGCACCGACGTCAGCCCGATCCTGGCCATGGCGCGGCTGCGCTCCGGCGGCGCCATCGATCCGGTGGCAGCATACCGCGCCTCCGGTTATCGCGAACAGGCGGCGGTGCGCCGTCCGGCCAAGGCCGGCGCCAGCAGCAGCGGGATCGTCTGAGGCGTGATGCGCTACCTTGCGGCCGTACTCCTGCTGCTGGCCCAGGCCTGCGGCATGGCGCGTGCGGCCGGCGTTGCCAATGTGGCCGAATTTGGCGCGCAGGGCGACGGTGTCACCCTGGACACCGTCGCCATCCAGCGCGCCATTGACGCCACTGCGGCGAAGGGCGGCGGCACGGTCAGCTTCCAGCCCGGCACCTACCTGACCGGTTCGATCTTCGTCAAATCCGGCGTCACGCTGAACATTGGCAAGGGCGTCACCTTGCTCGGCTCCCAGCGCATCGGGGATTATCCCGTCATGCCGACCCGCATTGCCGGCATCGAGATGCGATGGCCGGCCGCGCTGGTCAACGTCTACGGGCAGCAAGGAGCAGCCATCGTAGGCGAGGGCACGGTCGATGGCGACGGCAAGGTGTTCTGGGACAGTTACTGGACGCTGCGCAAGCAATATGAGCCGCGCGGGCTGCGATGGGCGTCGGATTACGATGCGAAGCGCCCGCGCCTGGTGCAGGTCTTCAACAGCAGGGACGTGAAGGTTGGCGGCGGCCTGCTGCTGCGCCGATCCGGCTTCTGGACCTTGCATATCTGCTATTCGGAAAACGTGACGGTGGACGGTGTCACCATCCGCAACAATGAGGGTGGGCGCGGGCCGTCCACTGACGGCATCGATATCGACTCGTCGCGCAAGGTGCTGGTGCAGAACGCCGACATCGCCGTCAACGACGATGCGCTCTGCATGAAAGCCGGCCGCGATTCGGACGGCCAGCGCGTGGCGCGACCGACAGAAGACGTGGTCATTCGAAATTCCATCGTACGCGACGGCGCGGCCGGCATCACGTTCGGCAGCGAGACTGCAGGCGGCTTCCGCAATGTGGAGGCCTATAACATCACCGTCGAGCGCGCCGTGCCAGTCGGTATCCTCTTCAAGTCGGCCCACACACGCGGCGGCTTTGGCGAGAACCTGCGCCTGCACGACTTCACGATGAAGGGCGTTGCGGTGGTACTGCGGATTACGATGAACTGGAACCCCAGCTACAGCTACGCCGCCATACCGCCCGAAATCAAGGACGTACCGCCGTACTGGAAGGTGCTGGCAACGCCGGTACCGCGCGCAAAGGGCATCGCGTATTTCCACGACGTGGAGATCAGGAATATCAAGGCTGCCGGCGTTGCCACGGCCTTTGAAGTCAGCGGGTACAAGGAAGCGCCGCTGCAGCGCTTTATCCTCGACAGGCTGGAGATCGAGGCTGCCACGGGCGGCCACCTGTACGACATCGAGGGCTGGCGAATGACGAACAGCCGCCTGGAGCTGGGCACGCCGATCGAGATGGAAGACGCCAGCGGCGTGCAAGGCCTGCCGCAAGGGAGCTTCGTTGTGCGTCCTGCGGCGCCGAGGGAAGATCCATCGAAGAAGAGTTTTGAGGAGCAGGACAAGACATGACGACGACCCGTGCATTCCGCATGAAACTGAAGCCCGGAACGGTGGAAGAGTACCGCCGCCGCCACGATGTGCTGTGGCCGGAGCTGGAGCAGGCGCTGGGTGAGGCAGGCATCTACGATTATTCGATCTTCCTCGACGAAGAAACGCTGCACCTGTTTGCGGTCCTCAAGCTCAGGCCGGAGCACAGCATCGATGCGCTGCCGCAGCAGCCGGTCATGCGCAGATGGTGGGATTACATGGCGGACCTGATGGAGACGGTGCCCGGCAACCGTCCCCGCGAATGGCCCCTGCAGCCGATGTTCTACTTCGCTTGAGGCGTCGCCAGCAGGCCGCGTGCGCGCAGCCACTCCTCGGCGCGCCTTGGCCAGGCCGAAGCCGTGCCAAGGTTGTCGCGCATGCCCATGCCGTGCGAGCCCTGTTCGAACAAATACATTTCCGCCGGCACCTTGTGGCGGGTCAGGGCCTGGTAGAACAGGATGCTGTTCTCGACCGGCACAGACTGGTCGGCCTGGGTGTGGATCAGCAGGGTCGGCGGCGTGTGGGGAGCGACCTGCTTCTGAAGCGACATCAGCTCGATCAGCTCCGGCGACGGCGCAACGCCAAGCAGGGCTTTGCGCGACCCCTGGTGGGCGGCAGGCCCGTCCAGCGTGATCACCGGGTACATCAGCACCAGGAAATCGGGCCGTGCGCTGACGGCGTCGAGCGCTGCGCCGGTGCGGCCGGCGGGATGGTCGAACAGGGTGCCCGCGCTGGCCGCAAGGTGGCCGCCGGCGGAACTGCCCATGACGCCGATGCGGTTCGGGTCGATGCCGAATTCGGCGGCGCGCGAGCGTACCAGGCGGACTGCGCGCAGCACGTCCTGCAGCGGGGCCGGATGGCCGAACTCCTGCATCCGGTAATTCAGTACGAAGCTGGTGACGCCGAGGGTGCTGAGCCAGTTGGCATATTGGTAGCCTTCGCGCATGGCAGACTGCCGCACGTAGCCCCCGCCCGGCGCAATGATGACGGCGGTGCCGTTGGGGCGGTCGATCGCGGCGGGAACCACGGACAGCGTCGGCATGCTGGTATTGGAGATATAGCCGTCCTTGCGCACTTCAGCGCCGATATTGCGTGCACCAGGCACGCCTTCGGGCCACAATGGCAGTTCGGCGCCTTGCGCGAGCAGCGCACCGGCGGACAGGATCAGGAACAGCAGTGTTTTCTTCATGGGGAGTCCAGGTGCTGAATCGACGAATCCTTGTTGCGGCTTTGGCGCTGGCCCTGACCGGCAGCGCGGCGGCTGCCGACATGTTCAATGGCCGCGATTTCGGCGGCTGGGAATTGCGCACGGCGCCTGCGGCGGCGATCGACAGCGTATTCAGCGTGCAGCCGGGAGGCGTCATTGCGGCCAGCGGTTCGCCGCTCGGATTCCTGGCGACGAAGGCCAGCTACCGCAACTACAAGCTGCATGTGGAATGGCGCTGGCCGGGCAAGACCGGCAATGGCGGCGTGCTGCTTCACATCAGCGAAGGCCCGCTGGACCGCGTCTGGCCACTGAGCCAGCAGGTCCAGACCAAGTTCGGCGCTGCGGGCGACCTGCTGCCGATGGCTGGCGCCAGCTTCGCCGAACCGCTGACCGGCGACAAGCCGGCGCTCAAGGCGCATATTGCGCCAGCCAGCGAGAAGCCGGCAGGGGAGTGGAATGCCGCCGATATCGTCAGCCGCGACGGCGTGATCGAAGTGACCATCAACGGCGTGCTTCAAAACCGCATCAGCGGCGCGGCGCCACGCGAGGGGCGCATCGGCTTCCAGCTGGAAGGCACGCCGTACGAGTTGCGCGCGGTGACGGTGACGCCGCTGGACTGAGGCGGCGCGGCGCCTCATTTGCGCTTCAGCCATTCCTCGGGAACGGGTACCACCACGATATTCATGGAGCGCCCGTCGGCCGACAGCATGGCAGACTGGATTTCGATCTTCGTGCCGTCGGCATTGAATGTGGGATGGGGATGGTCCTGGGCGGTATCCTTGTGGCCGGTGGTCAGCATGATCATCTCGCGCGTGCGGCGATCGATCAGGTAAAGGCTGCGGCTGAAGTCATCGCCGACGGCGAAACGGCCGTCGGGTGAGCCATGCACGTGCCACAGGCCGCTGCCTGACGGTGTCTGGCCGGCGATAGTCATTTCACGGGTGCGCAGGTTGACGATGGCAAGGCCGGTGGGCTTTTCGCGGGTACCGCTGTTGCCCCAGCCGGCATCCTGGCCCGGATTGGCGCCATACACGCCGGTGGCCGGCGCCGCGATGCCGCCAGCGCCGCCCGGCACCGGTCGATGGCCCATGATGGCCATCGCCACTTCGTCCTTGCCGATCACCGCCTCGTGCGTCACCCATTCATACGGCGCTTCCGGATACAGCGGGCGCAGGCCGCTGCCGTCGGCCTGCACGGTCCAGGTGCGCTGCGGCGACTTGCCACCGGTCTCCCAGCAGAACACGATCTCGCCCGCCTGCCACAGGTTGGCCTGGATATGGCCGATCTGGAAAGGGACCGACACCACGTGGCGGATTTCGCCGGTCTTCAGGTTCATGCGCGCGATGCCGTTCGGACCTGCGCCCATATTGCGCGGGCCGAAATTGGGTTCGATTTTGGTGCCCGGCTTCAGGTGGGGGGCCGCAGCCTCCTTGCCGACCCTGAAGTAGACCCATTCCTCATCCGCATCCAGGGCCATGTCGCCGCCGGCTTCCAGCTCGGGTGGCGTGATTCCCGCAACGCGCTGGTAGCTGGCGGCCGGCTGCATGGCGCCAGCCTGGCTGTCGGCCAGGACCCGCCCCAAGTCGACTTCGACGATCTGCACCCGGCCCGGCGTGCTGTCCTTGCGCATGAAATACAGCTTCATTGCCTTGCGGGCCAGGTTCAGCATGCCGAGGTAGCCGCCTTCGGTCACCTGCACCAGGTCCCCGGTCGCTTCGTTGACTGCCATCGCTTCGCCGCGCACACGGTTGGAGCGGAACACCAGCCATTTGCCGTCGGATGTCCATTGAGGATGCGTCGGGTAGATCTTGGCGTCGCCATGCGGCTGGCTGGTGAGAAAGGTCAGCAAGGTTCCGGTGACCGGGTCCTTGACGACCTTGCGCTCGGAAGGGAAGCGCTTGCCGATCTGTGCCTGTGCCGTGGTGGAGAAGAAAAGCGCCACGCACAGCATGGCGCAGGTGGTCAATCGTTTCATCTTGGTCTGCTTGGCCTGTTGAAGGAATTTGATTGTCGGCGCTTTCTTTTGATCATATTGCTCATTTTCCTGATTCTTTGACCCGGGGACGTTTTAGCCTAAACGCGCTCGCTTAGAATTGGCCGCATGAAGAGCTACCAGAAGGCGCTCGCCAGCGCCGCCACCTACATCCTCCTGCTGGCGGGTTGCGCCCAGCAGCCTCCCGCTGCCGTCAACACCGACCCCGCGCGGGCCCAGGTCACGCTGCCGGGGCCGGCCAATCCGGCGCTGCCGTCGCTGATCCTGATCGGCGATTCTACCGTGCGCAATGGGCGCGACGATGGCCAGGGCAAGGGGGCGCAAGGGCAGTGGGGCTGGGGCAATCCGATTGCCGCCTATTTCGATCCTGCCAGGGTGAATATCGTGAACCGCGCCGTAGGTGGCTTGAGCAGCCGCACATACCTGACGAGCGGCCACTGGGCGAGTACGCTGGCGCTGGTCAAGGCGGGCGACGTGGTGATCATGCAGTTCGGGCACAACGACAGTTCGGCTATCAACGACACCTCGCGTGCGCGCGGCACCATCCGCGGGGTGGGCGACGAAAGCCAGGAGATCGATAACCTGTTGACCGGAAAGCATGAGACAGTGCGCAGCTACGGCTGGTACCTGCGCATGTACATCGCCGCCATCCGCGAGCGTGGCGCGACGCCGGTGGTGGCGTCGCCGGTCCCGCGCAAGGCCTGGGATGCGGAAGGGCGGGTGGCGCGCGCGCGCGGCGATTACGCCGGCTGGGCGGCGGCCGTGGCCAGGCAGCAGAATGTCGGTTTCATCGACCTGAACGAGCAGGTGGCGCGCCAGTACGATGCACTGGGCCGCGACGCGGTGATGAAGCTGTTCCCGCAAGTGACGCCGGATGAACGGGTGCATACCAACCTTGCCGGCGCCGAACTGAATGCGCGCACCGTGGTGGCGGGCATCAAGGCGCTGCGGCTCCCGATCCTGCTTGCCGCGCTGTCGCCGCGCGCGGACAGCATCGCCGCCGCCGAGGACGAGCGTCCGGTGGTGGATGCCGCCAAAATCAAGGGCGAGCAGCCGCGCGATCCGCGCTTGCCCAGCATCTTTATCGTGGGTGATTCCACAGTCAGGAGCGGCGGCCAGAACGGCGCCATCGGCTGGGGGGAACGCATTACGCCTTATTTCGATACCTCGCGCGTGAACGTCGTCAATCACGCCATAGGGGGGCGCAGCAGCCGGACATTTTTCACCGAAGGGCGCTGGCAGCGCGTGCTGGACCAGTTGAAGCCGGGCGATGTGGTGCTGCTGCAGTTCGGCCACAACGATGGCGGCCGCATCGGCGACCCGGCCAACAAGAACAGGGCGTCGGCCCCCGGCATCGGGCCGGAAACCGTGGCCGACACGCGCCCGGACGGCAGTCAGGAACAGGTGCATACCTTCGGCTGGTATATGTCGCGCTACGTGCAGGATGCCAGGGCACGCGGTGCGCAAGTCGTGCTGCTGTCGCCGGTGCCGCACCGGGATGCCTGGGAGCAGGGGCGCGATTTTGCCAATTTTGCCGAATGGGACCGCGAGGTCGCTGCGCGCGAAGGTGCATTGTTCGCAGACCTCACCATGACGGTCAGCGACGGCTACCGGCGCCTGGGAGCCGCAGCGGTCAATGGCTTCTTCTCCGACGCCCGTACGCACACCAATGACGCCGGCGCGCGCTTCAATGCCGAAAGCGTGGTCGCGGCGCTGAAGTCATTGCCGGATAATCCGGTTGCTGCCTGGCTCGCGCCGCAGGAAGGGCAAGGCGGCTGCAGTGTTTCCGGCGAGCGCGGGAAGCTGCTGTATGCCGACGGATTTACCAAGGGGCTGGCGCAATGGCAGCCGGAGTACCGGGGCGGCGCTTCCGGGGCGCCGGCGGCCCGCATTGGCGCCGCCAAAGGCCAACTGGTGATGGACCTGCCGGGCGATGCCACGCTGTGGTTCAAGCCAAAGCTGAAGGGCGACATCCTGGTCAGCTACAAACGCAAGGTGGTCATGGCCGGCGGGCCGAACGACCGGCTGTCCGACATGAACCAGTTCTGGATGGCCAGCGATCCCGCCAACCGCAAGCTGTTCACCCGCGACGGAACGTTCGCGCAATATGACAAGCTGTCGCTGTACTACGCCGGCATCGGCGGCAATGGCAATACCACTACGCGTTTTCGCAAGTACGACGGCAAAGGCGAACGGCTCCTGCTGGCGGAGCGCAACGATGCCGTGCACCTGCTGCAGCCGAACAGGGAATATGCCATCGAGATCGCCGTGCGCCAGGGGTGCACTCGCATGACGGTGGACGGCGAAGAATATTTCAGCTGGCGCGATGCCGAGCCGCTGCGCGAGGGCCACTTCGGCTTCCGCAGCACGCACTCGCACCAGCAGATCCGCGAATTCAAGGTTTACCTGCTGAAGTGATAACAACGAGAGACAAACGAATGAACCGAAAGAACCACCTGCTGACCGCACTCCTGGTTGCGCTGGCGTTGCCGGCGTATGCTGCCCCGCAAGCCCCGCTCAACGACGTGACCGCGCCGCTGCACCTGATGAAACCGGACTACCCGACGCCGTACGGCGCGCCGACCGTGGCGGAAGTGAGCAAAGTGCTGGACCGCGTCTTCACCTACCTCGATGCCGTGACGCCGGCCAAAGTGATCGACCAGAACACGAAGCTGGAGATCAGGGACTTCAGCAAGATCGACGACAACACGGTGTTCGCCCAGGGCGACTACCGCCTGACCAGCTACGAGTGGGGCGTTACCTATGCCGGCATGCTGGCGGCCGGCGCGGCCACCGGCGAACAGCGCTATGTTGATTACACCAATAAGCGGGTGGCCCTGCTGGCCAGCCTGGCCAGGCCTACCATGGCGCGCCTGAAGGCGAATCCTCAAGCCAAGTCGCCGGTGCTGCGTACGCTGGAACCGCACGCGCTGGACGATATCGGGGCGCTGTGCGTTGCCTTTATCAAGGCCAAGCGCAATGGCCTGCAGGCCGACGTGACCCCGCTGCTCGATTCCTGCCGTAATTTCATCGGCAGCAAGGAGCACCGGCTGGCCGATGGCACGCTGGCACGCCTGCGCCCGCAGCCAGATACCCTGTGGCTGGACGATATGTTCATGGGCGTGCCGGCCTGGGCACAATTGGGCAAGCTGACCGGCGAGCGCAAATACTTCGACGAGTCGGTCAAGCAGATCCTGCAGTTCTCGCAGCGCATGTTCAATCCGCAGAAGGGCATCTACATGCACGGCTGGGTGCAAGGCATGGAGGTACATCCGGAGTTCCACTGGGCCCGCGCCAACGGCTGGGCGGTGATGACGATGGTGGAAGTGCTGGACGTACTGCCGGAAGACCATCCAGGACGCGAGGCGGTACTCAAGCAATTGCGCGCGCACGTCAAGGGCCTGGCGTCCTACCAGGACGGCACCGGCTTCTGGCACCAGCTGCTGGACCGCCCGGACAGTTATCTCGAAACCTCCGCCACCGCCATCTACGCCTATTCAATGGCACGCGCCATCAACAAGGGCTATATCGACCGCATGGCGTATGCGCCGGCAGTGATGCTGGCCTGGAATGCGGTCGCCACCAAGGTCAACGCCAAGGGGCAGGTGGAAGGCACCTGCGTCGGCACAGGCATGGGATTCGATCCTGCCTTTTACTACTACCGCCCGATCAACGTGTTTGCAGCCCACGGCTACGGCCCGGTGCTGCTGGCCGGTGCGGAAGTGATCCACATGCTGAAATCGCAGAAGTTCGAGATCAACGACAGCTCGCTGCAGCTGGTCACGCGCAAATAGGTGGCGAAAGCACTACGGCCCCAGGGCCGCAGTGCCTATTTCCTGGGGTTCTCGTAGAACTCTGCCTCGATAATCGACAGTACGCCGCGTGGAGCGCGATTGGCGCCAGTATCCGGCACGGCGTTGGCGTCGACTTCGGCCAATTTCAGGGCGTCGCTGTCCACCGTGGGTCCGGTCAATTCGATCTTCACGCTGCTGCCGTGGACCGGCCGCAAAGGCAGGGTGACGTAACCCAGGCTTTTCGGCGTGTCGCCGGCAAACACTTCTTCACCGTCGACAGTGATGCGGATCGGGTAGCTGCGCTCGCGCCAGCCGGACAGGCGCAAGCTGGCGGAGGTCAGCGTGGCAGGGTTCTCCAGTTCGTAAGCGATCCAGCGCTTCCCCGCTTCCCGGCTGCTGGTCCAGCCGGTGGTTTCGTCGTCGTCGATGGTTTTAGCAGCGGCTGCGTCGTTGCTGCCGGCAGTGGTGCTGGCCACACCGACCGACACGCGCGATACCCTGAAAGATGGACCGGCCGGCGTCGGACCTCGTTCCAGGTAGGGCGGCAGGCCTGCGGCAGCGCCGCCGGCAGCCAGCCCGCCCTGCTGCGGGACCGCATGCGATTGCAAGGTGACGGAAGCCGGCTGCAAACCATGGGCGCTGGCGCTCAGGGTGACGGCGCCAGCCCGCGTAATGCTGCGCACCAGCACGCGATTGACGCCGCCCTCGACGGGAAGACTGGTCTGCAGGATGTAATTGCCGGGACCTTGCGCGATGCCGCCGCGCCACTCGGCGGGCCCCTCCAGCTTGAAGTCCACCATGTCAAGCGCGACCGGATTGCGGCGGCCTTCGGCGTCGACGGCTTCCACTTCGAACAGGGCCATGTCGGCGCCGTCGGCGCGCATGCCGCCAGGACCGGTGACGGCCTTCAGGCGCAGCGCGACCGGCGCACCGGCGGTGCGCAGGGAGGCTTCGGCGACCGGCTTGCCGTCGGCTCCGTAGCCGATGGCTTTCAGTTCGCCCGCTTCGAAGGCAACGGCAGGGAAGGTGTGCAGGAAGCCCGCGCTGCGCCGGCTCTTGCCGAGGGAGCGCCCGTTCAACAGCAGTTCGACTTCGGCCGCGCTGGAGACGAGCGTGACGTCCTTCTTGATCTCCGGGGCGTAGTTCCAGTGGCCGATGATGTGGAGCCGTGGCTTCTCGACATCGACCCAGCCATCCCACATGACCTGGTGGGCATAGTAGCCGTCCTTCGGAATGCGCATGGCGTCGACTTCGCCGCTGCGGCGGTAGTTCTCAGCGCCGCGATGATGGGTATTGGTGTCCGAAAACACGATATTCACGCCGCCGCTGTTGACGCGGCGTCCGGTGCCTGGACGTTCGGCGTAATAGTCGTACCAGCGCAGCACGTTCTCGATGGCGTGCGTATCCTGGTTGCGGTTGTAGGCGCTGGCGTCCTTCCCTTTATGCAGGGGGCCGTCGCCGTTCCTGTGAAAAGGCGGAGAGAAGTCGTCCCAGTACTTGCGCAACGCTTCGTCGCGTGAATACTCCATCGACCAGAAGGGCTGGCGCGCGCTCTTGTTCACGTAGAGCATTTCGCCGCCGTATTCGTTGAAGCGGCTGCCCAGCATGTCACGGCTGCCGGAAGCGCGGCCGCCGTGCGGATCGAACTGGTTGCGCAGCGCCTTCATTTCCTGCATATGCTCGTCCGAGACGCCGCGGTTGCCCGATTCGTAGAAGACGATGCTGGGGTTGTTGCGGTTGTAGATGATGGCGTCGCGCATGAGGGCGACGCGCTGCTCCCAGCGGCGCCCCGTTACGTCGGCCTCCGAATCGCCGGCCGGCATGGCCTGCATGATGCCGAGGCGGTCGAGCGATTCAACGTCCTGCTTCCACGGCGTAGTGTGCATCCAGCGTACCAGGTTGCCGTTGCCTTCGACGATCAGTCGGTTGCTGTAGTCGCTCAGCCAGGGCGGTACCGACATACCCACTGCAGGCCATTCATTGGATGTGCGCTGGGCGTAACCCTTGAGCTGGATCACGCGGTCGTTCAGCTTGACGACGCCGAAGTCGAATTCGGTCTTGCGAAAGCCGGTGCGGGTGCGCACCGTGTCGACGGGCTTGCCGTTGACCTTGAGCGTCGTATCCACGTCGTACAGGTAGCCGTAGCCCCAGCTCCACAGGTTCAGTCGTTCGACACGCCCTCCTGCGCTGACAGTGCCGGTAGCGCCGGCGGCAAGCGTTTGCGCCGGGCCGTTGAAACTTGCTACCTGCCTGCCTTCACGGTCGCGGATTTTCACCTCGTAGGCGAAAGTGCGCGGGCGTCCCGTTTCATTGCGGACCTGCGATTCGGCGTGGACATTGGCCGCGCGCGCCGCGACATTGATACCCTTGGCGTAGACATACACTCCGGTCGTGCCAAGCGAAGAGTAGAGGGGCAGGGTCTGGTAAAGCTTGCCCGCCACGTGCAGGCGGACGTTCTTCGGGATGCCGCCATAATTGGCGTTGAAGTTCTTGTCCGACCACTGGAAACGCTGGTTGCTGGCCTTTTCGCGGTAATCCCAGGCGTTGTCGGTACGGACGGCGATCACATTGTCGCCAGGCTGGACGGCGTCGCTGATGTCGACGCCAAACGCCATCACGCCATTTTCATGCAGGATCAACTGCTTGCCATTGACATGCACCTCTGCCGCCTGCCGCACGCCTTCGAACTCGAGGAAGATCTTGCCGCCGGCAGATCCGGGCGGAAGGCGGAAGGACTTGCGGTACCAGGCGATGCCGGTGGAAAGGTCGGCGATGTCCTTCTGGAAGGCGTCGTCTTCGTTCCAGGCGCGCGGCAGAGTAACTTGCTTCCATGCCTGGTCGTCGAAGCCGGGCTGGCTGGCCCCGGCCGGGTCACCCACCAGCAGGCGCCAGCCGGGATTGAAGTCGTAGACGCTGCGCTGTGACGGCGCCGCCTGCGCGACAGCTGCCGCCACGCAAGCGGCCATCAGGGTAAGGCAGGGGAGTGTGCGGAATGTCATGGCTTTGTGGCTGCGATGGTGGAGAGCAGGGATTCCAGTTCGGCCGCCCAGGTGGCGTAGCCTTCGGCGGTCAGGTGCAGCTTGTCGCGGCTCAGGCCTTTCCAGTTGTCGCCTTCGGGTGTGAATTTGGATGCCAGGTCGAGGTAGAGCACATTGCGCCCGTCGGCCAGTGGCGCCAGAAGTTTGTTGGCGGCGGCCATCTTGTCGTTGGCGCGCGCATTGGGCAGGATGCTGCACAGGACTACCTTCACGCCGGGGAATTTGTCCTGGATGGCTGCGATCACGGCATGCACGCCTGCGGCAATGTCTTCCGGCGAATCGCCCACATTATTGGTGCCGATCATGAGCACGGCAGTTTTCGGCCTCAGGAAGGAGAGGTCGAAGTTCTGCAGGCGCCACAGCACGTGCTGGGTTTTGTCGGCGCCAAGGCCGAAGTCGAAGGCGCGGTCTTCGAAGCGCTGCTTCCAGACTGGGGCGCCCGCGCCCCAGCGCCATTGCTCGGTGATCGAATCGCCGATGAAGAGCAGCTCCGCCGGCCGGCCCTTGCGCAATTCCAGGTAGTCGGCGAAATAGGTCTGGTAAGGCACCCGTGCTTCGTAATTCTGCGAGCTGGCGACCGCGCTCGCCGGTCCGGCTGCGGCGTTCAGCGCCGCGACAGTGGCGGCCGGCGCGGCGAACACGGTACCGTGGCGCATGCGCTGCAGCGTGCCCTCGTCTGGGACATGCATTCGGTCGCTGACGTCTTCCCAGTTGACCAGGT
>Ga0307408_100001882_pt1 | contig 15274 bp, 9 predicted proteins | sample 322Cmetagenome_FD_202116 | JGI IMG/M metagenome (GOLD analysis project Ga0307408, IMG submission 202116) | Maize rhizosphere microbial communities from greenhouse at UC Davis, California, United States - 322HYB-C-3 | ecosystem: Host-associated > Plants > Roots > Rhizosphere > Soil | place: USA...
TGGGCCGACGTGAACTCCAACCTTTCGCCGACGCCACGACGTCGCCAGCCTTGATGGTGTCAACATAGATTTTGTGGCTTTCCGGGCGATGGTCGGCTGATGATTTCTCGATGCGCACCTCGATCCATTGCCATTTCTGGAATTGCTGGTCTTCGCTGACCATCCGGAACGGGACCGGATAAAGCCGGCGCATTTTTCCTTGCTCATTGATACCTGCCACGCAGGACGTCTCGGTATGTTTGGCACTCGGCGAAGGATAGGTCTTCGCCAGGATCAGGATCCGTTCAATTTTGCTCGCCATTTCAACTATAGATTAGTCGCTAGGAAATTGGTCTTGCTGGTTTTGACCTGCTCCCCAATTTAGTACGGCCCCGAACTGGAGTCTACGGTTAATAACCCTTTAGCAAATTGTTTCGGCGTCAGATTCTTCAGCGTGCTGTGCGGCCGTTCCTCGTTGTACTCCCGACGCCAGGCTTCGATCACCTTGCGGGCGTGTCGCAACGAGATAAACCAGTGCTCGTTCAAACACTCATCGCGAAACTTGCCATTGAAGCTTTCGACGTAGGCGTTCTGTTGCGGCTTGCCGGGCGCAATAAACTTCAGCTGAAGCTTGTGCTGATATGCCCACATGTCCAAGGTTTTTCCTGCAAATTCCGGCCCGTTATCGACGGTCACTGAGCTGGGTAGGCCCCGCGATTCTGCGAGACGTTCCAGCACCGAGGCGACGCGCCAACCAGGCAGCGAGGTGTCGACCTCGATGGCCAAGCACTCCTTCGTGAAATCGTCCACGATGTTCAGGCAGCGTAAGCGCCTGCCATCGACAAAGCCGTCCGACACAAAGTCCATCGACCAGCTTTGATTTGCGCCAGTGGCCAGCTTCGGCCTCCTTCAGCACACCAATGATCTGCTCTTCGGTAAATCGCTTTTTCATGCCTGCCTCCCATGTGGCAGACTCTAGCTTAGCACCGTACTATTTCAGGGGAGCAGGTCAGTTTCTCATCATAGCGCTTTTGGGGTGACATAGTGACGGAATTGAAATCTTTTAGTGGCGCATATTGAAGTTCAATATCCAGCTCCTTCGCGGTTGGAGGGCGGAAGAACCGCTGTCGACCCAACAAAAGAAGAGGGCGCTCACTGTGTCGAATGCTCTAGCTTACGCAATGTTGTGCGTATTCCGTCAACCTGGTTGTCCAGTGAACGCATGATCGGACTGATGACTTTGGTTGGCGAAGTGGAGGCGATGAACCTTGGTGTCGTCCCGGGCGAATTCAACGCTGCGAAGTGGCTCGGATCGTGGCTCATTTCGCTGCTACCGGCGCTGGGAGGGGCTACACCAAGTTCGTACCTCGATACCATGCTAGGGCAAGAACTGGTGGCAAGCTTGATCGCGATGGCAGAATCCGGAGCCTATGCGTAGCAGGATTAAATAGCGTACCAAGCCATTGAAATAGACTTTCTGCACCTGCTTCGTCGATTGGCAATTTCGCTTCTGCGGGCGCCAGTAGCCCACGTCCAGAACGGTTGCCTGATGCGGTGCTAGCGCAGACTGAATCCGGCGCCGCGTTGGTTTCCCAGATCACGCTGAGCGCTGAATCGGAACGGATCCTCAAGGTATTGAAGGTGGCCAGGGGCGCCAACAAACTCAGAATCGTGATGAGATGGAGCGGAATAGCTGGTTTACGCCTGTTTACGTCTGAATGTCATCACCTTTACGTTGGAGCGCTTTGGAGCGCTCCCAGCGTAGGGCACGGCGGCGACGTCGAACTTTTGACATAATATAGATTATGCGAAGTTAGGCATTATTCCCACAACGCCTTCAAGCCGCCAACCAGAACGTCAAATACCGTCTTGCAACGTGCACTATGCCGTAGATCCGAATGCATGGTCACCCAAGTCGTCATCGTCATGTGCATTTCTTTTTCAAGGACGCGCACGAGGTTCCGGTCGCGTGCTGCGAGGCCAACCTGGTAGCCGCCGATACCCGCGCCGGCACGGACCAACGCCATCTGCGCCAGATTGCTATCGCACCGGTAAGCGAAATCTTCACGCTTCCATCCGCCCAACTTGGCGCCAGCCGCCCTTAAGAACGGCGTCTCCAGATCGAATCCGACCAGGCTGTGGCCCGCCAGGTCCGCCAGCTTTTTCGGCTCGCCTCGCGCCGCCAGATAGTCTTTGTGTGCATAGAATCCTAGCGCGACTTCTCCAACGCGCTGGGCCAGCAAAAGATCCTGTTGCGGCTGCGTCATTCGCACCGCCATGTCTACCTCTCTGCCAAGCAAATCCTGTACTGCGTCGCTCAATACTAGCTCGATGACCAGTTCTGGGTATTTAGCCCTGAGCGGCGCCAGGATCGGCGGCAGGACTTCCACGCCTACGACTTCGCTTGCTGAAATCCGGACGGCACCCCGAACACGGTTGTGGCCATGGGCGCTGCGTTCAATCGATGCCGCGGCATGCTGCATTTCTTCGAGCTGGGACCGCAGGTCCAAGGCAGCATCCGTGGGCTGGAGTCCAGTCTGCGAACGGGTAAACAGAGCCAGTCCAAGGCCGGATTCAAGCTCGGATATGTGGCGTCCGACGGTCGGCTGGGTCAGGCCGAGACTTCGCGCGGCTCCTGACAGCGACTGTGCGTTCAGAACGCTTAAAAAGGTCCGGTACAGGTCCCAGGGAATCGACGTGGGCATACAAATATGTATAGCGGATGTATGGGTTTAAGGAATTTTCGTTTGACCCAAGTTTGGCGATAATTTGCCTCACAGTCAACTTTACGGAGTCAAAGATGGATGCGAAAACGGTGTTGGTTCTCGGTGCGAGTGGCGGGATTGGTGGAGAAATGCTGCGTCAGTTGGTGACACGAGGCTGGAACGTCCGCGCGATGAAACGCGGCCTTGGCGTGGCCAGACGCGTCGCTGAAGGTGTCGAGTGGATCGAAGGCGATGCGATGAATGCACAAGATGTGGGCAGGGCATCTGAAGGTTGTTCCGTGATCGTCCATGCCGTCAATCCACCGGGCTACCGTGGATGGGGACAGCAGGTTTTGCCGATGATTGACAACACTATCGCTGCGGCGGCTGCGCAAGGTTCGACCATAGTCTTGCCGGGAACGGTCTATAACTACGGCCCCGATGCTTTTCCCCTGCTGCACGAACATTCGGCGCAGCGCCCTCTTACGCGTAAAGGCAAAATCCGTGTCCAGATGGAGAAGCGCCTGCAAGAAGCTAGCGAACGTGGGAATGTGCGCGTCATCGTGGTTCGCGCTGGCGACTTTTTCGGGCCGGGCGCGCGCAATAATTGGCTTTCACAAGGCATGGTCCGGCCCGGTGAAGTGCCGGCGGAAATCAGGCTGCCAAGTGCGTCAGGCGTTGGCCATCAATATGCCTATTTGCCCGATGTGGCAGCCACCATGATTGCACTGCTGGATATACGCGATCAATTGCCGGCCTTCGCGACTTACCATATGGCCGGCTATTGGGATCGGGACGGTGCCGAAATTGGCCGTGCCATCCAGCGTATCGTCGAATCGCATGGGGCCAAAAAGCCGAAACTGAAGGCGTTTCCATGGTGGCTTATCCGCCTCGCCGCGCCGTTCAACGAGACCTTGCGCGAAATGATGGAGATGCGCTATCTGTGGCAGCGTGCAGTCCGGATGGAAAACCAGCAGCTTCGGAAGGTGCTTGGCACCGAACCGAATACTCCCCTGGAAACCGCCCTCGCCTGCACGCTCAACAGCCTGGGATGCCTGCCTGTGCGCGCTTAATTCGACTTGCCAGCGGCTTTGGCACGCGCTGCGTGCAGCTTCCGATAGCTGTCGATCTTGCGCTGGTGACGGTCGAGCCCCTCCAGCTTCATACTGGTTGGGGTCAGGCCATAGAAGCGCACGCTGCCGTCGACCGAGCCGATCACCGCGTCCATCTTTTCGTCGCCAAACATGCGGCGGAAATTGACCACGTAGTCGTCCAGTTCCATTTCCTCGTCCAGCAGCACTTCGAGTACGGCGCTCAGGGCCTGGTAGAACAATCCGCGGTCCAGCGTGTTGTCGTTGTATTGCAGGAAGGCGTCGACCAGTTCACGCGCGGCCTCGTATTCGTTGAGCGCCAGGTTGATCAGCAGCCTCAGCTCGAGCACGGTGAGCTGGCCCCAGACCGTGTTCTCGTCGAATTCGATGCCAATCAGGGTCGCAATGTCGCCGTATTCGTCAAGCTCGCTGTTTTCCAGGCGTTCGAGCAAAGCTTCGAGGCGCTCGTCATCGAGGCGATGCAGGTTCAGGATATCGTTACGGAACTGGAGCGCTTTGTTGGTGTTATCCCAGATCAGGTCTTCCACCGGATAGATTTCGGAGTAGCCTGGCACCAGGATGCGGCAAGCTGTGGCGCCCAATTCGTAGTAGACCGCCATATAGGCTTCTTTGCCCAGGTCTTCGAGGATGCCGAACAGGGTGGCGGCTTCGTCGGCGTTGGAATTTTCGCCCTGGCCGGAGAAGTCCCATTCAACGAATTCGTAGTCCGATTTGGCGCTGAAGAAGCGCCAGGACACAATACCGCTCGAGTCGATGAAGTGTTCGACAAAGTTGTTTGGCTCGGTTACGGCGTTGCTGACAAAGGTAGGACGCGGCAAATCGTTCAGGCCTTCGAAACTACGGCCTTGCAGCAGCTCCGTCAGGCTGCGTTCGAGCGCCACTTCGAAGCTCGGGTGTGCGCCGAACGAAGCAAACACGCCGCCGGTGCGTGGATTCATCAGCGTGACGCACATTACCGGATAGGTACCGCCAAGCGATGCGTCTTTCACCAGCACCGGGAAGCCTTGTTCTTCCAGGCCCTTGATGCCGGCCAGGATGCCGGGATACTTTGCGAGCACCTCCTGCGGGACGTCGGGCAACGCCATTTCACCTTCCAGGATTTCCCGTTTAACCGCCCTTTCGAAGATCTCCGACAGGCATTGCACCTGCGCTTCGGCCAGCGTATTACCGGCACTCATGCCATTGCTGACGAAGAGGTTTTCAACCAGGTTGCTCGGGAAGTACACAACTTCACCGTCGGACTGGCGCACGAAGGGCAAGGAGCAAATACCGCGTTCGACGTTGCCGGAGTTGGTGTCGTACAGGTGCGAGCCGCGCAGTTCACCTTCCGGGTCGTAAATTTCGCGGCTGTATTCGTCCAGGATTTCGGGCGGCAGCGCGTCCTTCTTGCCCGGCTTGAACCAGCGCTCATTCGGGTAATGCACGAAGTCGGCATTGGCAATGTCTTCGCCCCAGAACTCGCCCGCGTAGAAGTGATTGCAGCTGATACGTTCAATGTACTCGCCCAGCGCGGACGCAAGCGCGCTTTCCTTGGTCGAGCCTTTGCCGTTGGTGAAGCACATTGGCGAGTGCGCGTCGCGGATATGCAGCGACCACACGTTGGGAACGATGTTGCGCCAGGATGCAATCTCGATCTTGATGCCCAGGTTCGCCAGCAAGCCTGACATATTGGCGATGGTCTGCTCGAGCGGCAGGTCTTTGCCAGGGATAAAAGTGTTCTTGCCGGAAGCCGGATCAAGCGTCAGCAATGCCTGCGCATCGGCGTCCAGGTTTTCGACCTCTTCGATGATGAATTCCGGGCCGGTCTGGACTACCTTTTTAACGGTGCAGCGGTCGATCGAGCGCAAGATGCCTTCGCGATCCTTGGCCGAAATATCCGGCGGCAGTTCGACTTGGATCTTGAAAATCTGCTGGTAACGATTTTCCGGATCGACAATATTGTTCTGCGACAGGCGGATATTTTCAGTTGGAATATTGCGAGTTGAGCAATACAACTTCACAAAATATGCGGCGCACAGGGCCGACGAAGCCAGGAAATAGTCGAACGGGCCGGGCGCCGAGCCATCCCCCTTATAGCGGATTGGCTGGTCTGCAATGACCGTGAAATCGTCGAATTTCGCCTCTAGACGAAGCTTATCGAGAAAGTTGACCTTAATTTCCATGGGAATGTTCCAGAATAGTGCTCAAAATAGCGTAGCCCGCTATTATCGGCTCTTTTCAGGCGCGCCGCAAAGGCTGTTCGCTGGCCATCAATAGGCTCTTTTCGCCGGCGTACTGACGGTAATGGCTGTGCCCTCACCCGGTTTGCTGTCGATTTCCAGGGTCGCGCCGATACATGCCGCGCGTTCACGCATGCCAACCAGCCCCCAATGGCCAGGTCGATGCCCCGATGCGGCGATGTTTTCGTCGAGCCCCCGGCCATTATCGGAAATTCGAACGTCGACCGACTCACTCCCGTAGACGACATCGAGTTCGATACGGCTGGCGCCTGCATAACGCGAGGCATTGAACAGCGCTTCGCGCGCAATCGCATACAGCTCGTCGTGCACTTGCTGGCGCAACTGCCGTGGGGTGCCGCTGACCCTTACTTCAAATGCGTGCGTGCTGCGTGCGGCCAGCCCCTTGCCGAACTGCCCCAGCGTTTGCCCGAGATCCTCTTGCGACGCCGTGGCGCGCAGGTCCAGGATCTGGTCGCGCCCTTCCACCAGCAGCTTTTCGGCGAAATCGAGCGTCTGGTTCAAGCAGTTTCGTTCCTGCGAACCTTCCTTCAGATGCCGGCTATGGGCATCGAAAGAAATCAGCAAGGATTGCACGCTTTGCAGCAAAGTGTCGTGCAAGGCGCGGGCGATGCGCGAACGTTCCGCCAGGCGTTCGAGCATGCGTTCCTGCGTCAGCTTTGTCAGGTAATGCACCCGCATCGCATAGATGGCATACAAAATAAGTACAGTGACGATGATCCGCAGCGCCTTGAACCAGATACTCTCGACGAATGTCGGTGGTATGTCGATCTCCAGCGCGGCTGCATTGTTATTCCAGAGGCCATCCTCGTTTGAGCCGGTGACTTCGAAGCGATAGTTGCCGGGCGCCATATTCGTGTAAAACGCCTGGCGTCGCCCCACGACCTCTTGCCATTCGCGGTCCATTCCGGCGAGTCGGTACCGTAGCCGCACGCGCTCGGGAAGCGCCAGGCTCAATGCGGTGAAATCGACCTGCAGATTGCGCGTGCCTTCAGGCAGCCGCAATCTGCCATGGCCGGGAATCGCGTAGCGCTGGCCATTTGCAGTTACACCGACCACCTCTACCGGCGGAGCGATGGGGTTGCGCAGGATATTTTGCGGGTCGATCGTTCCCACAGAACCTGCGGTGGCGTACCAGAGAATGCCGTCGCGAGCCAGCTTGAGCGATGGCACAGGACGCAATTGAGGCGCATGTCCTTTCATACCGTCGCGCGCGTCGAAGCGTTCGAAGGCGACTGGTGTGGCATCATCCCTTTCCCAAACCGCCAGCGACGCTGCAGTGATCCGATAGAGGCCATCCGCACCGTTCACCCACAAGTCTCCGCCCGGCAAGCGCACTATGCCTGATACACCACGAAATTGTTCGCCGTGTTCGCCGCGAAGCTTTGCAAAGCGGCCTTTGCGGAACAAAGCAACGCCATTCTCTCCGCCCGCCCACATGCTGCTGCCGTCGGGGTGCAGAGTCATTACCGTACCGAGTTGCAGGCCTTCGGCAGCGCCAAGGATGCGTGCCTTGCCATTGCTCACTATGGTGACCATGCTGCGCAAGTGCGCCATCCAGAGGCTTCCACCGTGGTCGCGGGCCATTGAAGTGACAAGCAAATCCGGGAGCCCCTGCACACCGCCCCATTTGATCCAACTGCCATCGACAATCTTGTAGACGCCTTTGCCGGAAGAAAACGAAGCCCATATTGCACCTTCCCGATCCTGCTGGATGGCGTGAATGCGCAAGGTTTTCAGCTCGTCAGGCAAGGGAATCAGGCTGATCGTGCCATCGGCGGCACGGCGTACCACGCCGTCCATCCCGCCCAGCCACAGTACGCCGTCCGGCCCGGTATAGCTGGCGGTCAGCTTGCCCGGCACTTCGCGCGCGACGCGCCCTTCCCTGCTGAAACTCCAGAGGTCGCCGGCATAGTCGCCTACCCACATTTCACCGGAAGGTCCGGTGACAAGGGCCGGAAACTCCAGTTGCTTTTCGACGGGAACGGTGCGCAGGCGATTGGGCCGAAGCCGGTCGATCCCTTGCGAAGTGCTGAACCATAAGCTGCCTTCACGGTCCTCCAGCATTGCGCCGATCATCGGCCCGCTGATACTGTTCTGGCTTGACAGGCGCTGGCTCGCGTCGCCACGCGTAGCCGGATCCGTCCGACGCTCCACGCCATCCGGGTGCGCGAGCCACATCGTGCCGTGCCGGTCAAAGCGCATGATTGCGCCTTCAATTTCAGTGGGCATTGCCGCGCTCGGGTCGGGTGGAGTGGAGCGGACCTTGTAATAGCCTTGTTCGAAGTCGTTACCCCAGATGGTCCCGTCAGGAGCTTCGCAAAGCGCAACCAGAGCCTTGCGTGGCCAGGCCTGGCTGAAACGGGTTTGGCCATGCTTGCGGAAGAACGCGCCCGTGTTGGTGCCGATCCATGTCGTGCCATCGCGTGCAAAGAGGATCTGGAAGATTCCCAGCGTCGGCAAGCCGGATTCCTGCCCAAGGCGCTGGAACCGCTTGCCGCCCGCCGGCAATACGGCCACGCCGTCGCGCATCGCGACCCAGATTGCCCCGTCCGGAGCCACCTCAATATGCATGGCCCCGACAGGCTGCAATCCATCTGCTTCGCCATAGGTGTGTGTGCCGTCTTTCCGGAAAACGGAAACGCCGCCGACACGGTATCCAACCCATAGCGCTCCATCAGGAGCGGAGGCCAGCGCCATGAGGTTGCTGGATTCGAGTGCGTGGCCATACACGCGTTCGGTGCGTTCAAAACTGACGCCGTCGAAGCGATACAGGCCGGTTGGCGACGCTATCCATAGCCACCCGTCTGCGCCCTGGGCGAATTTGGTTGCACCGGCCGGTGCGCCATCGAGCTCGGTCCATGCTGTATGCGTGTAATCAGTGAGGAGCGGCCGTGCGCCTGCGGCCATCGCGGGCAGCAGGCAAAGCAAGAGCAGGACTTGGAGCGCACGCAGGATCATTTCGCGCGCATTCTAGCCAATCCTGCTTGGCGTGACGAACGCAAGAGCCTCCTCAAACGATTGCAGTACCAGGTCAACGTGCGAGGCCACCGTTGCGTGTTCGTTGCCCACGTCGTCGCGTGGGCGGATGGTAACCAGTTGGACGTCGGGCAAGGCGGCCCGCAACTCGGTGACAGCCGCAATCCAGGCCGCCGGTGCGCTTTCTATCGGATACGCCACGAAGACGGCGGAAACCAGGTTGTCGGCGCCGGGATCGTCCTCCGGTTCGCCCTGGTTGAGGACGAAGCTGCGCGCATCCAGTTTCGCATCGCGGAACACCAACACCAGCAACTCGCTGAGGAACTCTTCCCGCACGCAGGGCATGGACGTACACAGGATGACCGAGCGCGCGGGAACATCGAGCGAGCCCTGCCAGCGTCCCAGGCGTTCTTCCCGCTGGTGGCGCAGGTGGGCGCCGATGTTCTCGTCGAGCATCGAGATATTGCGCCTGCGGGCACGGCTGGGCGCGTGGCCGGCATCCAGAGTGTCGGCCACCATCGCCACGGTAGCGCGCAGCCGGCTTTCCTGGCCGCTTTGCAGCCCTGCCCCGGCCATCGCGAGTCCCGGCAGCAGCACCTTGTCGCAATAACGCGCGAGGGTGGACTTGCGCAGGAAGGTACGCGCGTCTTCGATAATGGCGTTGGCGTCGCCGCTCAGCACCCGGTGATAAAAGCGCTGCGCCTCGTTGGTGTTCGGCGACTCGGCGAACATGATGCTGATCGGCTCCAGGCTCTTGATATAGCGGCCGCCAACCACGATGCAAAGCGTCAGTGGCGTGGAGAGCAGCAAGCCCAAAGGCCCCCATATGGCGCCCCAGAACAGTGCCGAAACGATCACCGCAAGCGGAGACATGCCAACGCTATGGCCATAGACGCGCGGCTCAATGACGTTCGCAACAAACACTTCCAGCACCACGAACAAAACGATGGCATAAACGGCGAGCGACCAGCCCGGCTCCACCGCTGCGGCGAACAATGCAATCGCGGCCCCGGCGATCAAGGCGCCAATGTAGGGCACAAAACGAAGCGCGGCGCACAGCGCGCCCCACAGCGCCGCGTGAGGAATGTTGATCACCCAAAGCGCGATCGAGATCACCACGCCAAACGTCAGGTTCAAGAGCAACTGTGTAAAGAAGAACCTCGACACGCCTTCCGCTGCGTCCTCCAGGCCTTTGATGGTACGGCTGACCTCACGCTGGCCTACCAGCCGCAACACGCGGTCACGCAGGTTTTCGCGGTCCAGCAGGATAAAAATCATCAGCACCAGCACCAGGAATGCCTCACCCAGCGGGCCCGAAACCACGCCAATGGCCTTCGCAATGGAATCGCTGGTGCTGGCGTGTTCGCGGATTTCCACCGGTACCGGCCGCGGCCCCGTTTCAAGCGCCGACGCCGAGGGCGATTCTTCCAGCAGCTGCGGCGCCAGCCGGGCCAACGGATGCTGGGCCAGTTCTTCCAGCGATTTTGATTTCGAACGGATTTCGGCGGTGTATTGCGGCAGGTCGGACGTCAGTGCCATGACATTCGCCCCCAGCATGGCAAACGTGCCGGCAAAGATCACAATCACCAACGCCAGCGCACTGAACGTCGCATTGACGCGGGACAGTCCCAGGCTGCCCATGGCGCGGATCAGTGGCGCCAGGGCCAGGCTGAGCACCAGCGCCGTTACGACAGGTTGCAACACCTCTCGGCCAAAATAGAGGAGGCCAAGGACACAAGCCGCCGTGACGGCGAAATTCACTTTCATAGGGTTCACGTTTCCAGAGACAGCAGCAATATTACTTGATCTTCACTTTTTCTTAGGAGAAGTGTATGCACGCTTGACTTCCGTGTTCGTTTGGACAATATTGCCTATCAGCAATTGGAAAGGATTCCACTTACGGAGGCTATATGTTGATCAAACACAGGATTTCCCAAGGGTTACCGCTCGCCCTGGCGGCGCTGCTGGCCGCTTGCGGAGGCGGCAATGAAAGCGGTAGCACCGCCCCAGGAACAATACTCAAGGCGGACAGCACCGTCCAAACGACCGAAACTGCTTTGACGCCGGTGGCCGCCATCGCTTCCGCTATCGAGCGCGGCGACCTGTCGGCGGCCGCGGCCATCGATCACAACGACGGCACACGCTGGAGCAGCGGCTTTACCGACGACCAGTACCTGACTCTTGATTTCGGCGAATCGGTAGCGGTCAACCGCGTCAAGATCGCGTGGGAGAATGCCCACGCCAACGAATACCTGCTGCAGGTGTCGGACGATAACGCAACGTGGACCACCATCAAGTCCGTGTCAAACAGCCAGGGCGGCACCGAGGACTGGCCGGGACTTTCCGGCCAGGGCCGTTACTTGCGCATGAAAGGCATCAAGCGTTCATCTCAATATGGCTACTCGATCTTCGAGATCCAGGCATTTTCCGGCACCCCGGCCTCCCCCACCCCAACGCCCCAGCCGGATCCGCAGCCAGGCGACCCTGCAGCGCCAGGAGTTGTGCTCAAGCCGGTAGCGGCAACGTCTTCGGCGGTGGAGAACGCTGGCCTGTCGGCTGCCGCCGCCATCGACGGCCAGGCCAACACCCGCTGGGCCAGCGCGCGCGAAGATGGCGCATGGATCCAGTTCGACTTCGGCGCCCGCACTGCCGTCGGCTACATGAAACTCGCCTGGGAAAACGCCTATGGCAAGCAATACTCCCTGCTTGTCTCCGATGACGGCAACAACTGGTCGCAACTGCGGCTGGTCACCAACGGCCAGGGCGGCACGGAAGAATTCTTCAACCTCGGTGTCAATGCCCGTTATATCCGCATGCAGGGCATTGCCCGCGCGACGCAGTATGGCTACTCGCTATTTGAGGTTGAATTCAAGTCGCCGGGCAGCGACAACACCTTGCAGCCCGCCGCAACGTCTGCATTGCGCTTCCCGGCCAGCGGCGATGGCGTCGTCCCGTTGCCGGCAGCCGCGGCCCCACTCGAAACCTTGCAGTTCACGCTCGCCGACGGCACGCTGGTCACCCGCTTCGGCGCCCGCGGCTTCGCCCGCCATGGGCGCGAGCGCGGCGAGGAGTGGAATGAAGTTGGCTACGGCCCGAATGAAACCGTTGATCCTGCGACCGGGCTGCCGGTGGACAAGGGTCCTGGCAACTACCTCACCTTCGTGCCGCAGTACTTCAAGAACCGGACCTGGGGCGTGGAAATCGTCGACAACAGCCGCGTGCCCGGCGTCACCAAACCGACCCTGGTGGTGAACCAGTACACCACCGTCGACTTCCTCTCAGGCGGCATCGCCTTCTTCCGCGCTATCGACCGGCCCGGCGTTACGGGCTATGGCTGGATGGCGCCTGGAGAACTGGTGGATAACAACGTCAAGGTCTGCAAGCCTTCGCCCTACCCTGCGGCTGGCCAGCTCGCCGCGCCGGGTGGGGTCAATGGCGCCTGCACGCTGCTGGTCAAGCAGTATCCCGGCATGAACGGACTGGACGCCAACGGCTTCCCGAACGGTACCAATATTCCGGCACGGCCGCTGGTCGTGGGCGACGTCATCGAAGTTTCTCCGTCCATGTTCTCGACCACCGAATCCATGCTCGGCAAAGGCGACAACGGCGGCATCCGCTACTATTCAGCCGAACGGACCTACGTCGTCGGCACCGGTCTGCGCCCCTGGTATGGTGTGCAGCCGCGCTTGAACTCCGTACCGCTGCCGCCGGAGACCCTGTCCGGCGGGCTTGGTTCGGTGTCCTATAACTATTCGGACAACGGCCTGTTCATGTTCCAGCAGCCACAGAACAATGTGGGCATGCAAAATATGCAGCGCTTCGTCGAAGGCCGCCGTCTGATCCACACCAATTTCACTACTGGCGACCACAATGAAGCCGGTAACGACCGCTACACGCCAGCCGTAGGCTTGCAAGGCCAGCGCTTCAACCAGTCGGCCTGCATTGGCTGCCACGTCAACAATGGCCGCAGCCCTGCGCCAGTCGCCGCCAACCAGCGCCTCGATACGATGTCGGTACGCGTCGCTGTTACTGGTGCCGACGGCCAGCAGATGCCGCACCCGATGTATGGGACAGCAGTGCAGATGAACGCTGTGTCGACCAGTGGCGCCCCGCAGAACTGGGGCACCGGCGTCCGCGTGGCGGGATTCGAAACGAGCACCGCCAAGCTGGCGGATGGAACAGCTGTTGAACTGCGCAAGCCTGTTATCGCTTACGAAGGCCCGGCCCCGGAAATTGCGTCGCTGCGTGCCGCACAGCCGATGATCGGCACCGGCCTGCTGGAGGCCATTCCGGAAGCGGATATCCTGGCCCGCGCGCGCAGCGCACCCGATGCGGATGGCGTCAAAGGCGTTGCCAATTTCGTCTACGATCCCGAAACGGGAGCGGTGCGCCTGGGCCGCTTCGGCTGGAAAGCATCCAAAGCGACGCTTCGCCACCAGGCCGCAGCCGCCCTGTTGCAGGACATGGCCGTCACGTCGCCGGTCTACCCTAACCGCAGCTGCGGCAGCGATCCGGCTGGCTGTAAGTCAGCAACAGCGCAGCGCGGCGTGACCGAACCGGAATTGCAGCTGATCTCGCAATACCTGGCCCTGATCGCCGTCCCTGCGCAGCGCAGCCTCTCCAGCGGCTTCCCGAAAGGCGTCGCTCCCCTGGACGAGCATCGTGTCGACGCCCAGCAAGTGGGTGCGGGTTCGCGCCTGTTCCAGGCCATGCGCTGTTCGGCATGCCATACGGTTGAAATGCGGACCGGCCCAGGCCACCTGCTGGCGGAACTGCGCAACCAGGTGATCCGTCCCTACACAGACCTGCTGCTGCACGATATGGGTGCCGGGCTGGCGGACAACTTTGTCGAAGGCCAGGCCAAAGGCGCCATGTGGCGCACCGCGCCGCTGTGGGGCATCGGCTATTCCGACAAGGTGATGGGCAACGGCGGCAAGGCCGGCTATCTGCACGACGGCCGCGCGCGCAACCTGACCGAGGCGATCATGTGGCACGGCGGGGAGGCGGACGTCGCACGCCGGCGCTTTGCCGCGCTGTCGCAAACCGACCGTGAAGCGTTGCTGGCTTTCCTGAAATCGCTTTAACCAGCGGCACCGGCGCCGGCCTTAGAGGTCCCAGGCCGGCGCCAGTCCTTCGGGATTGACCATGCGCCCGTTGCATTCCAGGGATGTGATGTCCGCCATCTCCTGCGAACTCAGTTGCAGGCCGGTGGCAAGCAGGTTGCCGGCCAGGTTTTCGCGCCGGGTCGACGACGGGATGACGGCGTAGCCAAGCTGCATGGCCCAGGCCAGTGTCACCTGCGCCGGCGTCGCCCTACGGCGTTCCGCAATGGCGGCAATGACCGGATCGCCCAATACCTTGCCATACCCCAGCGTCATATACGAAGTGACGTGGATGCCCTGCCCTTCGAGGAAGTCCACCAGCCTGCGGTTCTGCAGGTAGGGGCTCAGCTCGATCTGGTTGGTCGCAATTTGCGCCGCACCGACTGCCGCGATGGCGCGCCCGGTGTACTCGATATTGAAGTTCGAGATGCCGATCCGGCGTGCCAGGCCGCGTTCGCGCGCGGAGGCCAGCGCCACCATGTATTCTTCTACCGGCACGCTGCTCAATGGCCAGTGGATCAGTGCCAGGTCGACGTAGTCAGTGCGCAGCTTTTCCAGGCTTTCCTCCAGGCTGGCAATCAGCCGGTCAGCGCCGAAATTATCGTTCCAGACCTTCGTGGTCAGGAAAACCTCGCCACGGGCCACGCCCGATTCGGCGACAGCACGGCCTACTTCGGCCTCATTCTGGTAAATCTGCGCGGTGTCAACGGCGCGGTAGCCGGCTTCAAGCGCGTTGCTGACGGAGTCAAAGGCCGCCTGTCCTTGCAGGCGGAAGGTGCCGGCGCCAATCGATGGGATGCTCATTCGTGATTTCCTTTAAGTAAGCAATGTGAGCGCCACTGTAGCGATCCGACTCTTGCGAAAAAAGCCTGTTTTCGGCGAAAGATATTTGATCCATAATCAAATATATGAAGACCACCCTCGACGAAATGCAGGCATTCATTGCCATTGTGGCCACTGGCTCGATCAGTGCTGCCTCCGAGCGCCTGGGACTGACGGTCTCCGCCACCAGCCGCACCCTGACCCGCCTTGAAGAAAAACTGGAAACCACGCTGGTTCGTCGGACCACGCGTCGACTCGAACTGACCGAGGAAGGCAAGGCTTTCCTCGATTGCGCGCGCTCCATCGTCGCGAAAGTCGAGGAGACGGAGGAAAAGATG
>Ga0307408_100001884_pt1 | contig 15272 bp, 16 predicted proteins | sample 322Cmetagenome_FD_202116 | JGI IMG/M metagenome (GOLD analysis project Ga0307408, IMG submission 202116) | Maize rhizosphere microbial communities from greenhouse at UC Davis, California, United States - 322HYB-C-3 | ecosystem: Host-associated > Plants > Roots > Rhizosphere > Soil | place...
GTACGCATGGACATATTGATTCTCAGTTTCAGGTTAAGTTTTATTCAGGGACGACAACGCCCATCGAAACGATGTACTTCAGTGCGGCATCGACGCTCATATCGAGCTCGATTACATCTTTTTTCGGCATCATCAGGAAGAAGCCGGAAGTCGGGTTCGGCGTGGTTGGTACGTAGACGCTGATGTATTCATCGTCCAGGTGCTTCTGCACTTCAGTCGCTGGCGCGCCGGTCAGGAAGGCGATCGTACGCGATCCCGCATGCGGGTAAGGCACCAGCACGGCTTTGCGGAAAGCATTGCCCGATTCGGAGAACAGCGTATCCGAAACCTGCTTCACGCTGCCGTACAGCGAGCTCACCACGGGAATGCGATGCAGCAGTTTTTCCCACTGGCGGACCAGGAAATTGCCGACCAGGTTATTGGTCAGCAGGCCGGTCAGGAACACGATCGCCACAGTCAGGATGGTCCCCAGGCCCGACGGCCGGCGGTCATCCGGCAGCCATTTCTCCGGGATCAGCAGCAGCGACTGGTCCATGGTGGAAATCACCAGGTTCAGCACCCAGGCGGTAATCGCCAGCGGTACCAGGACCAGCAAACCGGTTATGAAATATTTGCGCATCGCGTTCCTCGTGCGGGGTAAATCAAGCCTCGCTGTTCGACTTGGCCGGTGCAGGCGCCGGGGCGGCGGCGGCCGGGGCTTCGGTCTTGGCCGCGCTGGCAACGCCGGTCGCCGGGGCGGTGCCGCCACGGAAATCGGTTACGTACCAGCCGGTGCCTTTCAGTTGGAAGCCGGCTGCGGTCAGTTGCTTCTTAAAGGTGGACTTGCCGCAGGAAGGGCAATCCGTGAGCTGCGGATCGGAGATCTTTTGCAGCACATCCTTGGCAAAGCCACATTCCTCGCAGCGGTAAGCGTAGATAGGCATCTATTACTCCGCAAAAAACATCAAAACCCTGAATTATAAAGCTTTTTTCCGGCTCCAGGCCATCCAGCGCTCCTTGCCCTGGAATACCGGGATGGAGTCGCTTGCCGGCTCGTCTTGCTCGAGATTGAAGTAAGCGCTCATTAACTGCGCCAGCTGCTCCTTGTCAGCGCCGAAGGGCGGGCCTTTCGGCGTGTCGTCGAAGAAGAAGTAGCCTAGCACCAGGGCGCCTTCCGGCAGCAACTGCGCCCAGCGCTGCACGACGCGCGGCCACATATCGCGCGGCATGGCGCACAGGAAGGCGCGTTCGTAAATCATGTCCAGCGGTTGCTGCGGGTCGTAAGCGAAGAAATCGGCCTCGACGACATGCTCACGCCAGGGGCCGACAGCTTGTTGCGCCGCAACAACGGCGGAGGGCGAGAAGTCAATGGCGGTGGCGTTCCAGCCGGCTTCGCAGAAGGCTTGCAGCTCGTAGCCGCTGCCGCAGCCGGGGATCAGCACCGAACCCCGGTAAACCTGGGTCAGACCCAAGGGTCCGACCCTGTCGGCTCCGCAGTCCGCGGCTTCGGAAGCGGCGGGTCTGACCCTTGGGTCAGACCCTGGTTTACCGGGTTGGAGCCAAGCGGAAAGTTGCGCCGGCACCCCACCCCGATCCCAAGGCGTGAATTCCGCCTCAAACCGCTGGTCCCAGAACTCCGGCGTGCGCGGATCGCGGTTAGTAAAGTCGGGCATAAGCCAGGTACGCCACAGTACCCACCACAAACGAGCCCACAAAGAACGCAAAGAACGACAGCAGCCGATTGGTATGCCGCTGCTCCGCCACCAGATGCGCCAGCAGCAGCTTGGTGTCCACATCCCGCTCCGCTGCAACGGTCAGCGCCTGGTGCGCCAGCCGCGGCAACTGCGGAAAGATATGCGAATACCTCGGCGCCTCAGCTTTCAGGCGCTCCACCAGCCCGCGCCAGCCCACCTGCTCCGCCATCCAGCGCTCCAGGTAAGGCTTGGCCGTCTTCCACAAATCCAGGTCGGGATCGAGCTGGCGGCCCAGGCCTTCAATATTCAGCAGCGTCTTTTGCAGCAGCACCAGTTGCGGCTGCACTTCCACGTTGAAGCGGCGCGAAGTCTGGAACAAGCGCAGCAGCACCTGGCCAAACGAAATATCCTTCAGCGGACGATCAAAGATCGGCTCGCAGCAAGCGCGCACTGCCGCCTCCAGTTCATCGACGCGGGTTTCCTTTGGAGCCCAACCCGATTCGATATGCGCCTCCGCCACGCGCTTGTAATCGCGGCGGAAGAAAGCCAGGAAGTTCTGCGACAGGTAATCCTTGTCGTAATCGTTGAGCGTGCCGACAATGCCGAAGTCCAGTGCGATGTAGCGGCCAAACGATTCCGGCTCGATCGACACCAGGATATTCCCCGGGTGCATATCGGCGTGGAAGAAGCCATCGCGGAACACCTGCGTGAAGAAGATCTCCACGCCATCGGACGACAGTTTTTTCAGGTCGACGCCCGCCTCGATCAGGCGGTCGATCTGCGACACCGGAATGCCGTGCATGCGCTCCATCACGATCACATTGCTCGAGCAGTAATCCCAATACATCTCCGGCACCAGCAGCAGCCTGGAATCGGCGAAGTTGCGGCGCAACTGGCTGGCATTGGCCGCCTCGCGCATCAGGTCCAGCTCATCGTGCAGGTACTTGTCGAACTCCTGCACCACTTCCTGGATCTTCAGGCGCTTGGAATCGGCCCACACGCGGTTGATGAAGTTGGCCGCGATATGCATCAGCGCCACGTCTTCATCGATCAGCTTCTTCATGCCCGGCCGCAGGACTTTTACCGCCACCTGGGTGCCATCCTTCAGCGCTGCGAAGTGCACCTGGGCGATGGAGGCCGAGGCCACCGGCACGCGCTCGAAACGCGCAAACAATTCGTCAGGGTGGGCGCCCAGCGACTCCTCGATCATCTTGATCGCCAGGTCGGAATCGAACGGCGGCACGCGGTCCTGCAGCTTCGACAGCTCGGCTACGATATCGAGCGGGAACAGGTCGCTGCGGGTCGACAGTACCTGCCCGAACTTGACGAAGATCGGGCCCAATTCCTCCAGCGCGCGGCGCAGGCGCACGGCGCGCGGCGTCGACAGGTCGCGCCAGAAGAAAACAGCGTCGAGGAATTTGCTGATGCGTGGCTTGTCGAAGCCGGAAATGGCGATTTCATCCAGCCCGTACCGGACGGAGACACGGACGATCTTGAACAGCCGAAGGAATTTGCGAATCATTTAGCCAGTTTTTGTTCGAGTTTTTCCAGCCGCTTGCTGGCGCGTTCCACATCGTCGCGGAAGCGGGTCACATCGGCCGCAAAGCTTTCCGCCACCAGCGGGCGGATCAACAGCGGGTTCTCATCGAGGAAGTACTCCGCGACATTCTCGGCCACTTTGCGCTGGCCGTTGCGCGCGCCCTGCACTACTGCTTTCGCGCCTTGCACCAGGCGCACGGCAGCAATCGGGCCCACCAGCTTTTCCAGGTCGTATTCTGCTTCCCAGCGCAGCGACTGCGACAGGCGCGAAATGGCGTTGGCGAATTCGGCATCGCCCTCGATCTGGACGTAGGAAAAGGCGCGCTCGCGGTTTTGCGCGATCAGGGGCAGGTCGCTCAGCTTCAGGCGAATCGTTACCGCTGCAGCCGCATCGCCGCCGGCCGCTTCCACCATGCCGTCCGGCGCCACGCGCAGGCGCAGCACAGCCGGGCTGGCGTCGATCACCGCGACCTTGCCGGCATGCAGCTTGAGCTCAGTGCGCGCCCAGGGCTCCTGCGCCAGCAGGTGGTTGATGGTGGCTGCCGCCGGCATGCTCAGGCCAGGCAGCTTGGGGGGAAATGGAAGCATTGTCGTCGTCTTTTTTAACCCCGGCAGACCAGGGTCTGACCCAGGTTTACCGGGTTACACAAAACAAAACCGCCCCGGAAAGCCAGGGCGGTCTCGATCTTACCAGTTACTGCGCGATGTCACGCAAGCTGCTGGATACCTGCCAGCATCCAGCCGGTCTTGCCGTTATGCGGTTTGCTCAGGTTCCATACTTCCTGGAACGGTTCGGGCAACGCATCGGCAGCAGGTTTCATCTTGCCCCAGAACTTCACGCTGGCCAGGGAATCGTTGCCGTCATTTTCAATGCCCAGCAGTTCAGCCTCGATCGCCACCACGTCGGTGTACTCGGCTTGCGCGCCGCGTTCCTGGATCTGCATGCGCAGCTCGGCAAACACTTCAGGCGTGGTGAAGGTGCGGATATCTTCCACGTCGGCCTTGTCCCATGCCGCTTGCAGGCGGATGTAGTTGGCCTTGGCCGCGCGCAGGAAGCCGGCAGTGTCGAAATCGGCCGGCACTCCCCAAGGGGTGTGCGCTACGGCTTCCGCCGCGGCAGGCGTTGCCAGGGCTGCGCCGGCAGCAGGCATCACCGGCTCGAAAGCCGTAGGCTGCAGCTGGTGCACATTGCCGCCGTTGTAGCCGCCGCTGAAGGCTGGCTGGGCCGCCGGCTGCGACTTGCGGCGCAGCATGCGAACGATGAAGAAGATCACGCCGCCGATCAGGGCGATCATCAGGATCGAGCTGATGGCCGATGCCATGGCGCCGCCCAGGCCGAAGTGGGACAGCAGCGCGCCCAGGCCAAGGCCCAGCAGCGCACCGCCGAGGATGCCCTTCCACATGCTGGGTTTTGCCGCCGGCGCCGGCGCTGCTGGAGCCGGGGCGGCCGCAGGACGGGTGGCAGCCGGCGCTGCGGTCGGAGCGGTTGGCGCCGGCGCAGTGGTGGTCTGCTTCGGCATGCTGCTCACGCTCGACGACTGGCGGCCGAAGGACTTGCTGCCGCCCATCGGGCGCGCGGACAACTCGCTCATCATGCTCACAGCGGACAGCGCGATCATCGCGCCGGCCAGGAATTTTTTGATTTTCATCGTATCCGATATCTCACATTTTGATGCCAGTGTGTAAAGCGGCCACACCTGCCGTCAGGTTGTAGTACTGCACGCGCTCGAGACCCGCAGCCTGCATCATGGTCTTCAGCGTTTCCTGGTCAGGGTGCATGCGGATCGATTCGGCCAGGTAGCGATAGCTCTCCGAATCGTTGGCCACCTTCTGGCCCATCCACGGCAACACCGTGAAGGAATAAAAATCATACGGTTTTTGCAAGAGCGGATCCACTTTCGAGAATTCCAGCACCAGCAATTTGCCGCCCGGCTTGAGCACCCGACGCATTTCAGAAAGAGCAACATCCTTGTGCGTCATATTGCGCAGGCCGAACGCCACGCTGACGCGGTCGAAGTAGTTGTCCGGGAACGGCAGCTTCTCCGCATCACAAATCAAAGTGGGGGTAACCAGGCCCTTATTCAAGAGACGATCGCGGCCAACGCGCAGCATCGACTCGTTGATGTCGGTCAGCCAGACTTCGCCGGTCGAACCCGCAGCCTTGGCAAAAGCCTTGGCCAGGTCGCCCGTGCCACCCGCGATGTCGAGCACCTTCATGCCCGGACGCACGGCAGCGTTAGCAATAGTGAAAGCCTTCCAGATACGGTGCAGGCCGCCGGACAGCAGGTCATTCATGATGTCGTACTTGGCGGCGACGGAGTGGAAGACCTTGGCGACTTCCTTGACTTTATCGTCTTCGTTGACGGTTTTATAACCGAAATGGGTGGTATTGGTCATTTTGAGGGTGCCTTGTAATTGCCGCATTATACATTTGTGGGGTGCCGCACAGATTTTGATGAAGCTTGTCAACCAGAATGCTCAACGAGTCGTTTTATGGCTCAGACGATTTGTCTTACTAGGAGATTTTCAGATGGAGCTTCAGCAAAAATTGCCCGCGGACATTTTTTTCCCGGATATCGACGAAGCCACCAAGCAGTTCATCGATGCCACCCGCGCCCAATCCCGCGCCCTGGCGTCCGCTGAGCCGCATCCGATGACCTTCAACGTCGAGGCCATCCGCCGCCTGACTCCCGAAGCCCGCGCCGCATTCCGCTACATCTGGGAACGCGAGCAGCAGCGCTATGAAGAGTTCCAGCGCCGCAAAATGATGGTCAACTAAGCATTCTTTCAATGGCGGCAACATGCCGCCATTCCTTGATGTATCCGAAAGCAGGCATTCGGGCCCAGCGTAAGCTGGCCCAATGCCCAGCAAGATCTACCTCGACACTTCCATCCTCTGCGCCCTGGCCGACCCGCCAGCCCGCAGCGCCTACGCACGCACCTGCCAGTCGCTGACCCGGCGCTGGTTCCGCGCCCTGCCGCATACCCTCAACCTCTGCACCTCCGAAATTGCACTCCAGGAGATTATTGCCGGCCCACCTGAACTGGCTTCAGCGCGTCTTGGCAAAGCCGAAGCTCTGCTGGTCCTTCCCGACAATAAGAAATTTCGCGACAAAGGGGAACTTTTCATGGCCGGTGGGGGCCTAAGCTCTAATGTCACAACAATTGGTTCTCAGATCGCATGTGCGTCCAATTTCAGCGCGAATCTATTCGTAACGTGGCAATGGCTGCGCCTGGAATACCACCGCTTATCAAACCTGCACATAATGCTTGACGCGGCTGGATTGGCACAAATCGATTTCATCACTCCTCTACAACTCTTGGAGCTCAACTATGAAACGATACAGACTTCCCGATGACGTGGATTTTCCGGAACTGGACGCCGCTACAAAGGAAGAAATGGATAAGATGCACGAAGACATGCTCAGGCTCTGCCCCGGTTCGCCAGACGACTTACCTGAAGTGACCTCATTTACCCCGGAATTTCTACGCACCTTGCCTGCGAAAAATCGCGCAATGTACAAATACGTCTGGCTGCGCCATGTGCACGAGTACGAAGAATACATGCGCCAGCACCCGGAGCTGGACCGGGATTGACTCAGTGGTGGTGGCCGCAGCCGTGGGCTTTCGTGGCGGCGCCAGGCAGCACGGTGCCCGGCTCACGGCCGGAATCGCCAGGGAAGCCGGCGGCTTCCAGGCGCTTCAGGTAGTCGGCCCAATGATGCTCCATGCGGGCGCCCAGGTCGTACAGGTAATCCCAGGTGTACAGTCCCGAGTTATGGCCATCATCAAAGGTCGGCTTGACGGCGTAATTGCCGACCGGCTCGAGGTTGGTCATGGCGACGTCACGCTTGCCGACCTGCAGGACTTCCTGGCCCGGTCCATGGCCCTTCACTTCCGCCGACGGCGAATACACGCGCAGCAGTTCGAAAGGAATGTTGAAGCTCATGCCGTCGTCGAAAGAAACTTCGAGGTAGCGCGATTTGCTGTGGACTGTCAGGCCGGTTGGATTGCTCATTTCAGGTTCTCGATGATCGCCGCCCGCAAGGCCGGCAGCAAAGCCGCACGCGCCGCGACGGCCGCCTCGTCATGCTCGCGCTGCTTCGCGCCCCAGGTCGGGTTCGGGAAGTGCGCATCGTCAGTGTAGCGCGGGATCACGTGCCAGTGCACATGCGGCGTCATATTGCCGAAGCTCGCCACATTGATCTTGTGCGGCGCCATGGTGGCACGCTGCGCCTGCTCGACCGCCCAGACGGCCTGCATGACGTGGTCGCGGTCCGCCGGCGCCAGGTCCGTCATCTCGCGCACATGGTCGTGCCAGACGACGCGGGTGAAGCCCGGATAACCCGGCTCGTCGGCCAGGATCACTGCCAGGCGCTCGTCACGCCATACCAGCACGCCGGCCGGCGGGCTGGCCAGCAGCTTGCACAGGTCGCAGTGGACCGTCATACCAGCACCCTTTCGATACCGCCGTCATTGGCGCGCGCCACGTAATCCACCAGCCAGTTCTCGCCCAGCTTGTGCTTGGCGATCTCGATCACGATGTAATCGGCGGTGGTGCCCGAATCGTCGTTGTAGCGGGTCAGGCCCTGCATGCAGGATGGGCAGGAAGTCAGGATCTTGACGTCGCCCTTGAAGCCATCGGCGCGCAGCTTGTCTGCCCCCGACACCATCTCCTGCTCCTTGCGGAAGCGGACCTGGGTCGAAATATCAGGACGCGCCGCCGCAAAGGTGCCGGACTCGCCGCAGCAGCGGTCGTTCTTCTCGATCTTCACATTGTCGATGGTGGAAACCAGCGCATTCACGGTCTTGATCGGATCCTGCTGCTTCATCGGCGTGTGGCAAGGATCGTGGTACATGTAGCGGGTACCTTCCACGCCTTCCAGCTTGACGCCCTTCTCCAGCAGGAACTCGTGGATATCCATGATGCGGCAGCCCGGGAAGATCTTTTCGAACTCGTAAGTCGCCAACTGGTCGTAGCAGGTACCGCAAGACACCACCACGGTCTTGATATCCAGGTAGTTCAGCGTATTCGCCATGCGGTGGAAGAGGACGCGGTTATCCGTCATCATCTTCTCGGCCTTGTCGTATTCGCCCGCGCCGCGCTGCGGATAACCGCAGCACAGGTAGCCCGGAGGCAGCACCGTCTGCACACCCACTTCCCACAGCATCGCCTGCGTCGCCAGGCCAACCTGCGAGAACAGCCGCTCCGAACCGCAGCCCGGGAAGTAGAACACCGCCTCCGTATTGGCGTTGGTCTTCTTCGGATCGCGGATGATCGGGATCATCTTGTTGTCTTCAATGTCCAGCAGCGCACGCGCCGTCTTCTTCGGCAGGTTGCCCGGCATCTTCTTGTTCACGAAGTGGATCACCTGCTCGCGCACCGCCGGTTTGCCAACGGTTGGCGGCGGCGCCTTGGTCTGCTTGCGCGCCACGGCCTTGAACACTTCATGGCCCAGCCGCTGCGCCTTGTAGCCCCAGCCGATCATGGTCTGGCGCGTCGCCTGGATCGTCGCCGGATCGGACGCGTTCAGGAAGAACATCGCCGCCTTCTTGCCCGGATTGAACGAACGCTTGTTCATCTTGCGCAGCAGGTTACGCATATTCATCGACACGTCGCCGAAGTCGATGTTGACCGGGCACGGCGTCGCGCACTTGTGGCACACCGTGCAGTGGTCGCTGACGTCCTCAAACTCTTCCCAGTGGCGGATCGAGATGCCGCGGCGGGTCTGCTCTTCGTACAGGAAGGCTTCGATCAGCGCCGAGGTGGCGAGGATCTTGTCGCGCGGCGAGTACAGCAGGTTGGCGCGCGGCACGTGGGTCGAGCACACCGGCTTGCACTTGCCGCAGCGCAGGCAGTCCTTGACGCTGTTGGCGATGTCGCCGATATCGCTTTGCTGCATGATCAGCGATTCGTGGCCCATCAGGCCGAACGAAGGCGTGTACGCATTCAGCAGCGTCGCTTCCATGCCCGGCAAGTTGAGCAGCTTGCCCTTGTTGAAGCGGCCTTCCGGGTCGACGCGTTTCTTGTACTCGCGGAATTCGCCGATCTCGTCGTCGGTCAGGAACTCCAGCTTGGTGATGCCGATACCGTGCTCGCCCGAGATCACGCCGTTCAGCGAACGGGCCAGCTTCATGATGCGCGCCACGGCCTTGTGCGCATCCTGCAGCATTTCGTAGTGGTCCGAGTTGACCGGCAGGTTGGTGTGCACGTTGCCGTCGCCCGCGTGCATGTGCAGCGCCACGAACACGCGGCCGTGCAGCACGCGCTTGTGGATCGCCTGCGCTTCGTCGAGGATCTGCTTGTAGGCGCCGCCATTGAAGACCTGGCGCAGGTGCGCGCGGATTTCCTGCTTCCAGCTGATACGCACGGTGCGGTCCTGCGCCACGTCGAACAAGGTCGCTTGCGGCTGGTGCTGCAAGCGGTCGTCCAGTGCGCCGGCCAGGTGCTCCAAGCCCAGCGCCAGCAGGTCGCCGCGCACGTCTGCCAGCGGCTTGTCCAGGCTGGCAAGGATGAAGGTCCAGCGTGCATGCACCTGGTCTACCAGCGCCAGCGCTTGCGCCTGGCGGTCGCCCAGCATTTCGTCGTAGCCGACCTTGTCGTCCGAAGCGTCGTCGCTCTTGCCGATCGGGAGCTTGTCGGCGCCGAGGAATTCGCGCAGTTCTTCCGCCAGCTGCAGCTTGTTCTTGATCGACAGCTCGATGTTGATGCGCTCGATGCCGTCGGTGTACTCGCCCATGCGGTTGAGCGGAATCACCACGTCTTCATTGATCTTGAAGGCGTTGGTGTGCTTCGCGATCGCCGCGGTGCGGGCGCGGTCCAGCCAGAACTTCTTGCGCGCTTCAGGGCTCACGGCCACGAAGCCTTCGCCGACACGGGTGTTCGCCAGGCGCACCACTTCGGATGCGGCCAGCGCTACGGCATCTTCATCGTCGCCGACGATGTCGCCGAACAGCGCCATCTTCGGCAGCACGCCGCGCTTGGATTTGGTGGCGTAGCCGACGGCGCGCAGGTAACGCTCGTCCAAATGCTCCAGGCCAGCCAGGCGGATGGTCCTGAATTGCTCGCCCTGTGCCGGCAAGCCGTCCAGGTAATCCTTGATTTCCACGATCGACGGAATCGCATCGCGTGCCTGGCCGAAGAATTCCAGGCAGACGGTGCGCGTGAACTTCGGCATCTTGTGCAGGATCCAGCGCGCGGAAGTGATCAGGCCATCGGTGCCCTCTTTCTGCACGCCCGGCAGGCCGGCCAGGAATTTATCGGTAACGTCCTTGCCCAGGCCCTCCTTGCGGAATTTGCGGCCTTCGATTTCCAGGATCTCGGTCTTGAATGGCTCGCCCTTCGCTTCGCCGCGCGAATTCGGGTGTGTCCATTCCAGCTTGAAGCGCGCCAGCGGCGTGTCGTGGATCTTGGACAGGTTGTGGTCCAGGCGCGTGACTTCCAGCCAGTCGCCGTTCGGATCGACCATGCGCCACGAGGCCAGGTTGTCCAGCGCGGTGCCCCACAGCACGGCCTTCTTGCCGCCCGCGTTCATGGCGATATTGCCGCCGATGCAGGACGCGTGGGCAGAAGTCGGGTCGACTGCGAAGACGAAGCCCGCCTTCTCGGCCGCTTCGCTGACTTTATTCGTGATGACGCCGGCTTCCGAATGAACGGTCGCGTACTCGCGGTCCAGGCCCGGCAGCACCTTCATTTCGACGGCGCCCAGCTTGAGCAGCTTTTCGGTATTGATCACCGCCGACAGCGGCGTCAGCGGAATTGCGCCGCCGGTATAGCCGGTGCCGCCCCCGCGCGGGATGATGGTCAGGCCAAGCTCGATACAGCCTTTCACCAGGCCGGCCATTTCATCTTCGCTGTCCGGGGTCAGCACCACGAACGGGTACTCGACGCGCCAGTCAGTCGCATCGGTGACGTGGGTGATGCGCTTCATGCCGTCGAAGCAGATATTGTGCTTTTCGGTGTACTTGCCCAACACCTTCTGCGTGCGCTTGCGCAGGTCGTACATCTGGCGGAATTCTTCGCCGAAGTCGGCGACCGCCTTGCTGGCTGCACGCAGCAGCTTTTCCACGTTGCCGCTGCGCTTCTGCGATTCGGCATCGGCCGCCGCATCGACGGTATTGCGGCGCTTGTCCACTTCGGACAGGCGGTGATGCAGCGCATCGATCAAGGCCTGGCGACGCTTCGGGTTATCCAGCAGGTCGTCCTGCAGGTAAGGGTTGCGGCGCACGACCCAGATATCGCCCAGCACTTCGTACAGCATGCGCGCGGAACGGCCGGTCTGGCGAGAAGCCCGCAGTTCGTCCAACAACGCCCAAGACTCTTCGCCCAGAAGGCGGATCACGATTTCGCGATCAGAGAAGGAGGTGTAGTTGTACGGAATTTCCCGCAAGCGGGTGTGGGCGTGACCATCGGGCGATTCGGCAAGCAGTGCCTGGATTTGAGCTGGTGCGTTCATATTGCGTGGACGGAGGGGCTGACGCTAGGACAGGACATTCTATCTTATTGCGGCGCACAAGACAGGAACAGCCTTAGAGGCCAACAGGGTTCCGTTAACGTCAATCTGCAGAACAATATATTTACGCAGCCGCAAATTTCCATCTTTAATTCGCGCAAGAAGCCCCTTCCTTCGCCGAAATTTTGCATCTGTGCTGCTATGCGGAATGTTTAGCCGCCAAGAGCGTGGGCCACCGAGCGCCAGAAGCCATCCGGTACGTACAGCAGCAAGGAAGTCATCATGACATAGCGTGCCAGTTTGCCGATCGCCATATACACGACGGACGGCCAGAACGGCAGCTTCAGCCAGCCGCCCAGCGTGCACAGCGGGTCGCCGATGCCAGGCACCCAGGACAGCAGCATGGTCTTGGCCCCATAGTGCGCAAGCCATCCAAACCAGCGGCTCGAACGCTCTTTGGTGAAGGCTTTCTTGGCGTAATATCCGATCCAGTAGTCAACGATCCCGCCCAGCGTGTTGCCCACCGTAGCGACCGCAATGGCCGGCCAGAACAGTTCAGGGTTGGCTTTACAAACAGCAAAGACAGCAGGCTCCGAGCCCAGGGGTACCAGTGTGGCTGAGACGAAACTGATGATAAAGACCGAGGTCAGCCCCACTTCTGGCGCCGCGATAAGGTCCAGCAGCCAGCGAATAGCGTTTTCAATCATGGGTCAATTATAATCATCCGTACCAAGCTCAAAGCACGTTAGACAACCTGCCACCCGCATACCCGCATGGCAGGCGTGCACCTCCTTCGGTTACCCGCCGTTGTCAGTCTTTGCACCACACCTTAACTTTTGCAAATCATGACTATCGACTACCTGAAGAAAATCCTGACCTCCCGCGTCTATGACGTGGCCCATGAATCCCCGCTCGAACTGGCCCCGATTCTCTCGCAACGAATTGGCAACCAGATTTACTTCAAGCGCGAGGACATGCAGGACGTCTTTAGCTTCAAGGTACGCGGCGCTTACAACAAGATGGCGAATCTGAGCGACGCGCAATTGAAGCGCGGCGTCATTTGCGCCTCGGCCGGCAACCATGCGCAGGGCGTCGCCCTGTCCGCAGCCAAACTCGGTTGCCGCGCACTTATCGTCATGCCGGCCACCACCCCGCTGCTGAAGGTCGAATCCGTGCGTCGCCGTGGCGGCGCCAGCGTTGAAGTGGTGCTGCATGGCGAGTCCTATACGGACGCCTACAACCACGCCCTGCAACTTGAAAAAGAGCAGAAGCTGACCTTCGTGCACCCATTCGACGATCCGGAAGTGATCGCCGGCCAGGGCACGATTGCCATGGAAATCCTGCGCCAGCATTCCGGCCCGATCCACGCAATCTTTGTGCCGATCGGCGGCGGCGGCCTGATTGCTGGCGTTGCAGCCTATGTGAAGCAGCTGCGCCCGGATATCAAGGTCATCGGCGTGCAAACCATGGATTCGGACGCGATGGGCCGCTCCATCAAAGCTGGCGAGCGCGTGACATTGTCCGATGTGGGCTTGTTCGCCGACGGCACCGCGGTGCGACTGGTGGGCGAAGAAACCTTCCGCCTGGCGCAGCAGTTTGTCGATGAAGTAATCGTGGTCGATACCGATGCGATCTGCGCCGCGATCAAGGACGTGTTCACCGATACGCGCTCGATCCTGGAACCTTCCGGCGCGCTGGCAGTTGCCGGCGCCAAGGCTTATGTGGAGCGCGCGGAGATGGGCAAGTATCCGGTGCAGGGCGAGACCCTGGTCACCATCTGCAGTGGCGCCAATATGAACTTCGATCGCCTGCGCTTTGTGGCGGAGCGTGCGGAGTTGGGTGAGTCGCGCGAAGCGGTGTTCGCGGTGACCATGCCGGAACAGCGCGGTTCGTTCAAGCGCTTCTGCAGCCTGGTTGGCCCGCGCAATGTGACGGAGTTCAACTACCGTATCAGCGACCAGGAACAGGCGCACGTGTTCGTGGGCGTGCAGATAGCCGATCGCGGCGAGTCTTCCACGATTGCGCGGCGCTTTGAAGAGAACAACTTCAAGACGCTGGACCTGACACATGATGAACTGGCCAAATCGCACCTGCGCCATCTGGTGGGCGGCAAGAGCGTGCTGGCGAAGGATGAACTGCTGTACCGCTTTGAGTTCCCGGAGCGTCCGGGTGCGCTGATGCGCTTCCTCGATTCGATGGCGCCGGAGTGGAATATCTCGCTGTGCCATTACCGCTCGCAGGGGGGCGATGTGGGAAGGATCCTGATCGGTTTGCAGGTGCCGGCACAGGATGCGGACAAGTTTGCGCAGTTCCTGGCGACGCTGGGGTATCGCTATTGGGATGAGACGCAGAATCCGGTGTATAAGCTGTTCCTTTAAACCCGGTAAACCGGGGTCTGACCCGCAGGGTCAGACCCCGTCTGCGCCACGGCCGTTGGTGTTGGTTGTGCGCCGTTGATCTTCGTCGAAAGTCAAAGCCCTTAAACCCACCCCGCAGCTTCGAGACCGTTGGGGGTCTGACCCTGCGGGTCAGTCCCGGATTCACCGGGTTTCAGGTAAACTGCCAGACTGTCCCGCAAAACGAAGTACGCCATGTCCAACCTCCCAGAACAATCCCCCCTCGGCAAAACCTCCGCCTACCGCACCGATTACGCGCCGGAACTCCTGTTCCCGATCCCGCGCCAGGCCAAGCGTGACGAGTTGGGCCTGAAAGGCACCCTGCCCTTCTTCGGCGTGGATATCTGGAACGGCTACGAGCTGTCCTGGCTGAACATGCGCGGCAAGCCGCAAGTGGCAGTGGCCCGCTTCACCATCCCGGCCGACTCGCCAAACTTGATCGAATCTAAATCTTTCAAGCTTTACCTCAATTCCTTCAACCAGACCAGGCTGGCCGGTCCCGACGCGCTGAAAATCCTGCTGCAGCAAGACCTGTCCTCCGCTGCCGGCGCGAATGTGCACGTCACCCTGACCATGCAGGAAGACTTCGAGAAGCTGGGAATGGGTGAACTGGAAGGCCAATTGCTGGACCGTCTCGACATCGACGTCGACAATTACTCGCCGCAGCCGGAAACGCTGAAAGCCAGCTTCGACGAGTTGCCAGTAGAGGAGACCCTCGTCTCGCATTTGCTGAAGTCGAATTGCCTGGTCACCGGCCAGCCCGACTGGGGCAGCGTGCAGATCAGCTACTACGGTCCGCAAATCGACCAGGAAAGCCTGCTCAAATACCTGATCGGCTTCCGAGAACATAATGAATTCCACGAGCAATGCGTCGAGCGCATCTTCACGGACATCCTGCGCCAGTGCAAACCCCAGCATTTGACGGTGTATGCGCGCTATACCCGCCGCGGTGGCCTTGATATCAACCCTTGGCGCACCAACTTTAGTAGTGCACAGCGGCCGTCCAATTTGCGCAACGCCCGCCAGTAAGAGCTTTTTCCACAAGGAAACATTGCGTGAAATTCGAGTTACACGGCTGAGAAACAGGCCTATAATGCGCTCGCAAAGCACATCAATGTCGCGTCATGAATAACCTGAGCAAAATCCTTTCGCTAGAGAACGTCCAGCTCGACCTGGAAGTCTCCAGCAAAAAGCGCGCTTTCGAGCAAGCC
>Ga0307408_100001885_pt1 | contig 15271 bp, 12 predicted proteins | sample 322Cmetagenome_FD_202116 | JGI IMG/M metagenome (GOLD analysis project Ga0307408, IMG submission 202116) | Maize rhizosphere microbial communities from greenhouse at UC Davis, California, United States - 322HYB-C-3 | ecosystem: Host-associated > Plants > Roots > Rhizosphere > Soil | place...
TGTAAAAGCGGTAGGTGTTTTCATATGCGCGTTTGAATTCATCCAATGAGATGGGGAGATCGCCCACCGTTGCGACGACCGAGCCGGATTGCTCGCCGAAACCCCACCAGCCCATGCCCACGATGAACGACACGGCGATGAATCCCATCGTGATCGCCAAAAACCACGGATATTTTTCGTTCGCGAACCGTAAGATCTTGATCATGGACGGGGATCCTTCCCGACAAGTGAAATAGTCGCGGATTGTACCCAGCCTCCGGTGCCGAAGGCAAGTTTCTCAGTGCCCGTGGGCCTCGCCGTCGTGGCGTCAAAGAATGGTGATTCGTTTGTGCTAGGTCCTGGTCTTTGTTATACTTTGCCCCTAATTACGAGGAGATCCTTGGCAGAGCAGGTGGCGTTCCATCCATTGGGTGCAGGGATCTACCCGAAGGCGGCGGTTCTCAATCGGTTCATCGCGAAGCTCATTGACGTTTTTCTCGCGGCAGCTGCCGCCGAAGTCATTGTGCCTGTCGGGTTGCTCGCAGGAGTCGCCTATCTTTTCGTGGCCGATGGATTTGCGGGGGGTCGGAGCATCGGTAAGCGGCTGATCGGCCTTCAGACGGTTCTTCCTGATAGCCGTGAGCCGGCAGGATTTCGAGAGTCCATCATTCGCAATATTCCTTTCGCGGCGGCGCAGGTGTTGTTTGCCGTTCCTTATGTCGGCTGGGTGGCCTCGACGGTGATCGTCGCGTTCGAAGCGATCTTGATCATTGGAAACGAGCAGGGCCGCCGGCTCGGTGATGAACTGGCGGGGACCCAGGTGTTGGACGCGGGCCGATTGGCGGTGCCCGAGTAGGAACAGGCGCATGTGAGGCTGGCGTGAGTCGCGTCATGCAGGATTCGGTTTGCATGTGAAGGGAGAGTGACCGTGGGTTTTACGAGTGACGTGTTCGGCTGGTTCTCGAACGACCTGGCCATCGACCTGGGCACAGCCACGACGTTGGTGTACGTGCACGGAAAGGGCATCGTCTTGAACGAACCTTCCGTTGTTGCCGTCGAGAAGAAGACGGAAAAAGTTCTCGCCGTTGGCGCCGATGCGAAGAAGATGCTCGGCCGAACCCCGGGAAACATTGTGGCCGTGCGTCCGATGAAGGAAGGCGTCATCGCGGATTTTGAAATGGCCGAACAGATGTTGAAGCGGTTCATTCAAAAAGCGCACAATCGCAGTGCCTTTGTCCGGCCCCGCATCATTATCGGCGTCCCGTCACGGATCACCCAGGTGGAGCAGCGAGCGGTGCGCGATTCGGCCGAACTCGCCGGCGCGAGGGAAGTGTATTTGATCGAAGAACCGGTAGCGGCGGCGATCGGTGCGGGCCTCCCCATCACCGAACCATCCGGTAACATGGTCGTGGACGTGGGCGGAGGGACGACGGACATCGCGGTCATTTCGCTGGGCGGCATCGTCTACAGCGAGTCAGTGAAAGTCGCCGGTGACCGGATGGACGACTCGATCATGAACTACATCAAAAAGAAGTATAACCTTCTCATCGGCGAGCATATGGCGGAACGGATCAAGTTCGAAATCGGCTCCGCCTATCCGTTCGAGGAGCGCAAAACGATGATGATTAAAGGGCGCGACCTGATTTCCGGCATCCCGCGCACGTTGGTGGTGGATGATGCGGAAATCAGAGAGGCGCTGCAGGAGCCGATCGGAACGATCGTCAATGCGATCAAGGTGGCGCTGGAGAACACCCCGCCTGAGTTGGCGGGCGACATCATCGACCGTGGCATCGTGCTGACCGGCGGCGGGTCTTTGCTCAAGGGCATGGATACTCGCTTCCGGGAAGAGACGAATCTGCCGATCATCACCGTCGACGATCCCCTGACTTCCGTTGTGTTGGGAGTGGGCAAGATCCTCGATGAGTTGGATCTATTGGCCAAGGTCGCCGTCATGTCTCAAGCGAATACCTTCCGGTAAGGCTCCATCCCGGTACATGTCGATGGTCAACGTGCGGTCTTCCTACGGTGCTAGGCGTCTGGCGCTGGGATTGTTTGCCCTCCTCCTGGCAGCTCTCTTCCTCTTTCCCGGACAAAGTCAGGGCCTTCTCGATTACCTGGACGGGCCGGTCGGCCAACTGGTCCGGGTGCCTCTTGAAGCCGTGTCTTCTCTCGATCAAGGCATTTCGACGATGTGGCAACAGTATGTTGCACTCCAAAATGTGGCTGATGACAATCGCCGATTGCGGCAGGAGATGGATTGGTTGCGGGGTGAAAACCATCAATTACGTGAGGCGGCTGCCGCAACGCAGCGGCTCACGGTTTTGCTGCAGTTCAAGGAACAGGCCGCACCCACCATGGTCGCCGCCCAGGTGATTGGTCGTGATTCCAGCAACCGCTATCGATCGATGATTCTGAACAAGGGAGAAAGCGATGGCATCCAGAAAGATATGGGAGTCGTGACGCCTTCCGGTGTCGTAGGGCGGGTCGTCAAGACGACGGGTGCCACGTCGGTCGTCTTGCTTGTGACCGATCCCAACAATGCCATCGCCGGATTGATCCAGCGCACCAGAGACGAAGGCATCGTCGAAGGAACGCCGCAAGGACGGGCCAAGCTGAAATACATTCCCATGCTGTCGTCGGTGAAGGAAGGAGATCAGGTCGTCACTTCCGGCCTGGTCGGAGGCTTTCCACGCGGGTTGGCGATCGGGAGGATTACCGCGATCGATCGTGAAGAAGGCGCACTGTTTCAGACGGCCGAACTCGCCCCGGAAGTCGACGTCAACCATCTGGAAGAAGTATTGGTGATTCAAACGCCCCACGGCGAGTTCGCGGAGGCTGTCCGGAGACCGGATGGCGGAACGAAACGGCAACCATGAAGCTCTTGCTCTACGCTGTGTCGGTCGTGTTCCTCGTGCCGCTACAGGCGACGTTGCTTCCCCACTTGGCCATATGGGACGTCAGGCCGGATCTCGGTCTGGTGGTCGCGGCCCTCATCGGAGTATTAGCCGGCGAATTGGATGGATTGCTCGTGGGTTTGGCCGTTGGGTGGGTGCTAAATTTGTATTCTGCGGGCGATCTCTGGTTGAATCTGCTCACGACTGGGGGCGCCGGGTTGTTTGGGGGGCTCTTGGCAAGACATGTGGCTGAGGTGACTCCCACGGTGCTTTCGGTGGCTGTGTTGGTATTGTCGTTGGTCGGAGGCCTCGTAGCAGTCCTCGGCATGAAGCATGGGACGATATCCGATACCTGGTGGATGGTGCATTCGGTCGTCATTCCCCAAGCTTGCTTTGATGCGGCCGTGGCTGCCGCCCTTCTGTGGTTGTTGGGCCAGCGATTCCTGATGCAGCGCTTTGGAGTCGTGGACCGGTACTCGTAAAGACGTTGGAAAGCACCCCCATGGCGACCTCCAGGCTACACGACAGCGAATTAAGCGAATTGCAGCGGCGGTTAGCGGTCCTCCGCGTGGGGCTCCTGCTCGTCGTGGCCTTATTGGCATTGCGCTTGTGGCATTTGCAGATCCGGGAAGGGCCGTATTACCGCGACCTCTCTGAGAACAATCGCACTCGTTCGGTGATTCTAGAGCCTGCGAGAGGGCTGATTTATGACCGCAACGGTGTCTTGCTGGCGAACAACGTGCCAAGCTTCAGCTTATATGTGTCGCTGGAAGACGTCAAAGACCGAGAAGAGCTGATCGAACAGTTGAGCGAGTTGATCGGCATCGATGCGGAACTCGTCCGAAAAAAACTGGCGGTGCGCGGCGCCAAGCAACTGCCTCGCAAGATCAAGGACCGGCTGACGCTCAAGGAAGCGACCTTGATCGAAGCTCACCGCCTCGATTTGCCCGGTGTGATGGTCCAGGTCGAATCCCGCCGGAACTATTTGGGAGGCGTGGCGGCGTCACACGTGTTGGGGTATGTCGGTGAGGTGTCGGCCGAACAGTTGGACAAGCCGGAATTTGCCGAACTGCATCAGGGCAGCATTGTCGGACAATATGGTGTCGAAAAATTCTTCGATCAGAACGTGCGGGGCATGGCAGGCCAGAAGAATATTGAAGTCGATGCGTTGGGTCATGAGAAGCGAACGGTCCTGGTAGATCAACCTCATGCGGGCGACGATCTGTATCTGACGATCGACGCGCGTTTGCAAAAAGTGGCGGAAGATCTGCTGGGACAGGAATCCGGAGCCATTGTCGCATTGGACCCGACGAAGGGGGACATCCTGGCGATGGCCAGCCGGCCGGCCTTTGATCCGAACGTGCTGTCGCGCGAGTTGACTCCGAAGCAATGGGCTGAAATCGTCCAGGACGAGGGGCGGCCGTTGAACAACAGAGCGTCACAAGGCCAATATCCTCCTGGTTCAACCTTCAAGGTCATGATGGCGGCCGCCGCCCTCGAATCCAAGACGGTTACACCCGCGTCAACTGTATTCTGTAATGGAGGGTATCAGTTCGGTCGGCGGATCTATCACGACTGGAAAGCGACAGGACACGGCTCGGTCGACCTACGGAAAGCCCTCATCCATTCGTGCGACGTCTACTTTTACACTGTCGGGCAGCGCATGGGCATCGATACCATGGCTTCGTTTGCCCATCAGTTCGGTCTGGGAGAAGAGACCGGTATCGAGCTGCCGTCCGAACGCATCGGCATCGTGCCCTCGACGGAATGGAAGCAAAAGGTGAAGCGTGAGCCATGGCTTCCCGGTGAAACGATTTCGGCGGCGATCGGCCAGGGGTACGTCACCGTGACGCCGCTGCAGATGGCGAGCTTGATCGGCACGGTGGCCAATGACGGGGTGACCTATCGCCCTCGCTTGGTTCGCGCGATCATGGATCGAACGACGGGACAGTTGCAAGAACTTCCGCCGGTACCGAAAGCCAAATTGAACGTGAAGCCGGAGACGTTAAAACTGATCCGCGAAGCCCTCGCGGGAGTCGTGACCGAGGGAACCGGCGGAAGAGCTAAGTCTTCGCTCGTCACCATCGGAGGAAAGACCGGCACCGCGCAGACGGCTGCTCTTCGCACGGGCCCTGAAAAGGACATCCCTAAAAAGTTTCGTGACCATGCCTGGTTCGTGGCGTTTGCCCCCGTCGAGAATCCGAAAATTGCGGTTGCTGTATTGGCCGAGCACATGGGACACGGCGGGTCCGCCGCTGCCCCGCTCGCCAAGGAAGTCATCGAGACCTTCGTCAAGGTCACCGCGAAATCCGGCGGTGCAGCCGATGGATCCCTGGCCCAGTCTCAAGCGGCTCATGTGGGCACACGATGATTGACCGGATGATGGACCGGCGTGGACTGGACAACTTCGATCTGCGCTTTCTCGGCTTGATCTTCGCCATCCTCGGACTTGGGGTGCTTTCCATCTACAGCGTCACGCATGATCAGGGCGGCCCCGGATTGCCGTTTTTTGCCAAACAGATGGTGTGGATACTGCTGGGGGCCGTCGCGTTTTTGGTGATGCTGATCTGGGACTATCACCGCATTGCACGATTAGCGTATCCTGCCTATGCGATCATTTTAATTCTGTTGGCGGTCGTCCTTTTCGAGGGAAAGACAAGCCGGGGAGCACAGCGATGGATTCCCATCGGGCCTTTTGCCTTTCAGCCGTCGGAGTTTGCAAAGCTGGTGCTGATCCTCGTCATGGCGCATTACTACTCGAAAGCGCCTCGAGTCGGCTGGCTGCAACGGGTGGTGATTCCAGGCGTGTTGATGCTTCCGGGACTGTTGCTGATTTTGAAGCAACCCGATCTCGGCAGCGGATTGAGTTTCATGGCCGTGTATGCCGCGATGCTGCTCATGGTCGGCATGCGGTCTCAGGCGTTGGGCGTCATTCTCCTATTTTCACTCATGCTCTTTCCGTTTGCCTGGGAGGTCATGTGGGGTTCCTTGCATGATTATCAACGGCAGCGCATCATGGCGTTCGTCGATCCAAACTACGACCCGGGAGGCAAGGGATATCACGCGTTGCAGTCACGGATTGCGATCGGCGCCGGAGAATTGACCGGCAAGGGGCTGTACGGCGGCACCCAAAGCCAGTTGAAGTTTTTGCCTGAAGGACACACGGATTTTGTGTTTTCGGTGTTTGCAGAAGAGTGGGGGTTTCTCGGCGTGCTGATCCTGTTGTTGCTATTCGTCGCATTGATCTGGCTGTCGCTTGAAATTGCCACGCGTGCGAAGGATGAACTGGGCGCCCTCTTGGCGGTGGGCGTCATCTCAATGCTGTGCTTTTGCGTCGTGGTGAATATCGGCATGACCGCGGGCATGTTTCCGATCGTCGGCATCCCCCTTCCGCTCATGAGTTACGGCGGCAGCGCGACCATCATGACGATGGCCTCGCTCGGGTTGTTGCTGAACGTGAAACGGCGGCGATTGAGCTTGTTCTATTGAAATGGATGGCGGGCCGTGCTGACGGGCCGCGTGTGCTACATGTGTGCGGACCACCCGATCGGCGGGATGGAGTGCATCGGAACCTGGGGCAGCCCGCGTTCTACCTCGCGCCGCTTCGATGGATCCGCTGAACGGAAGGAGTCAGTATGGGTGTGGAAATTGCGATAACCGTCGCACGGGAGGAAACTCGTGTGGCGGTATTGGACAACGGCGTGGTCACCGATCTGTTCGGGGACCGGGCAAAGTACAAAGACTTCGTCGGCAACATTTATAAAGGAAAGGTCGCCAAGGTCCTGCCAGGCATGCAGGCGGCCTTCGTGGACATTGGTCTGGAGAAGGCCGCGTTCATGCACGTTTCCGACTTGTCCCTGGATGCAGAACCCAGCGATACGCTGTTGGATTCGGATGAAGACGATAAAGACGGGGACGAAATGCGCCCCCGTCGGGAAAGCAGCAAGCCCATCGAGCAATTGCTCACAGAAGGGCAGGAGCTGATGGTGCAAATCTCGAAGGGGCCGATCGGGACCAAGGGCCCTCGTGTGACGACCTATGTGTCCTTGCCTGGACGCTACTTGGTGTTCATGCCGAACGTGGAACATATCGGTGTTTCCCGCAGAATCGCTCGGGACGAGGAGCGTGCGCGCTTGAAGGACATCATGAAGCGGGTCCGCAATCCCGGCTGTGGGTACATCGTCCGAACGGTCAGCGAGGGGGTGAAGGAGGAGGAACTACGATCGGACGTCGATTTTCTGCACGTCCTCTGGCAAGACATCAAGACGAAGCGCGATCAACTGGCGGCGCCGGCGCTTTTGCATACGGATCTGAGCCTGAGCTTCCGGGTGGTCCGTGATTTGTTCGGCAAAAAGGTCGAGCGTTTGTGGATCGATTCACGCCAGGAGTACGATGCCGTCCGCGATTTCGTCCAGCGGTTTTCTCCCGAGCAGACCTCGCGCATCCATTTTTACGACAAGGACGAGAGCCTCTTCGATCACCTGGGTGTCGAGCAGGAAATGGCGAGGGCACTGAGTCGAAAAGTGTGGCTGAAATCAGGTGGATACCTGGTGATCGATCACACGGAAGCCATGACAGTGATCGACGTGAACACGGGCCGCTTCGTGGGCAAACGCGATCAAGAGGAAACGATTCTCCGCAACAATTTGGAAGCGGCGAAGGAAGTGGCCTACCAGGTGAAATTGCGTGGAATCGGCGGGATCATCATCGTCGACTTCATCGATATGGAGCGGGAAAAGAACCGGGACAAGGTATACCATGCCCTCGTGGACGCCATGGCATCCGACAAAGCTCGCACTCGGATCTCCCGCATTTCCGATCTGGGATTGATCGAAATCTCGCGTGAACGTGTGCGGGAGGATCTGCTGCGCTCGCTCTCAGAACCGTGCCGGTATTGCGAAGGCCGCGGCTATACGAAGTCACCGACCACGGTGGCCTACGAAATCTTCCGCGAGATTCGAAAGATTGGCAGTGCCGCCGAGCAACAGCGAATTGTCGTCGGGGCGCATCCCTCGGTGGCAGGTCTGCTCCAGGACGAAGAGCGGCAGGGCCTTGAAGCGCTCGAGCGGGAATGCGCTGCGAAAGTCCTTGTCATGCCCGATGAACAATTGCATTTAGAACAGTACGATCTCGTGGTCATGTAGCAGCGAACTCCCCGGCCGGGTACGTGTCCGGCGGTTGAGTCCCAGGACACGTGAGGCGACGTGCAATCTCTCGCGGCTTCAAAAACCGGTTCCCTCGAAGCCTGGATGAGGCTTCGCACGCTCGAAGGAATAGGCGATCATACTCTCCTCGCTCTGGTGCGGGAGTGGCACAGTCCGGATGCGGTTCTTGCTGCACCGGCAGATGAGCTGGTGCAGAGGGGTTGCAGCCCACGATTGGCCGAGGTAATCACGCGGGGACCGGACGGTGATGCGTGCAGGCGCATCGCACGGGAACTTGATGCGATTGCGCGGAAGCGCATCAGCGTGCGGGCGATTCTGGATCCTGCCTATCCGTCGCGCCTGCGGACGATTGCTGATCCGCCTCCGCTCCTGTACGTCTCGGGCTCGCTCGAGGAATCTGACCAACTGGCCGTTGCAGTCGTTGGCGCGCGGCGCGCGACGCCGGCTGGGCAGATGATCACCGAGCGTTTGGCAAATGAGTTGGCAGCCGCAGGCTTCACCATCGTCAGCGGCTTGGCGCGCGGAGTTGATGCGGCTGCGCATCGCGGTGCCCTGACGGCCGGCGGCCGCACCGTCGCAGTACTGGGGTGCGGACTCGGGAGAACCTATCCCGCAGAACACGAGCGGCTCCGTCATGAGATCGAGGAGCGAGGAGCCGTCGTTTCGGAATTACCGCTCGACGCTCCGCCGCATAGCGGACATTTTCCGAGGCGCAATCGTATCATCAGCGGGCTGTCGCTTGGCGTTATTGTCACGGAAGCGGCCATCGACAGCGGATCGTTGATTACGGCACGCCTCGCGGCGGAACAGGGACGTGAAGTGTTCGCGGTTCCTGGATTCGTGAGAGCCGAAACGAGTCGAGGCACACATGCCTTGATCAAGGAAGGCGCCGCATTGATCGAGGAGGGGCAGGATGTGATTGACGCCATTGCGCCGCAGCTCGAACCGTCCACGCGCGCCCGACTGGTCACGCCTCGCAAGCAGGCAGTGGCCGAAGATTTGGGAAATCATGAACGGCTGGTGTATGATGCGCTCTCGTACGACCCGCTGACGGTCGACCATCTTTATGAGCGGACCGGGTTGCCCGTGGCCGCCGTGATGGCATCGCTCCTGTCACTTGAGCTCCAACGGCGCGTGCGTCAACTACCTGGACAGCGGTATCTCAAGACGTAAACCGTCCATTGTCCGGCGGCCTGGTTGCACTCATCTGCTATATTTGGTACGGATGATAGGGGAACGGCTGTGAATCTGGAGTCCACATGGCGAAATCGCTGGTTATCGTAGAGTCTCCCACGAAGGCGAAAACGATTAGCAAGTATCTGGGGCGCGGCTACACCGTCATGGCGTCGGTTGGGCACATCAAAGACTTGCCGACCAGCAAACTCGGTGTCGATCTCGAACACGATTTCAAGCCCCAGTACGTCACGATCAAGGGAAAGTCCAAGGTGCTGGCTGATATCAAGAAGAAGGCTGAGGAGTCCGACAAGATCTTTTTGGCGCCTGACCCGGATCGCGAAGGGGAAGCCATTGCCTGGCATCTCTCGGAAGAGCTGCGCGGCAAGTCCAAGAAAAAGAGCGACGGGAAAGTCTTTCGTGTTCTTTTCAACGAGATTACGGAGCGGGCCATCAAGCAGGCCCTGCAGTCTCCCGGCCAGATCGATATGAAGCTGGTGAACGCACAACAGGCTCGCCGTGTGCTCGATCGGATTGTCGGGTACCAAGGCAGCCAGTTGCTGTGGAATAAGGTCCGTCGCGGTCTCTCAATGGGCCGGGTCCAATCCGTCGCTGTGCGACTGATGTGCGAACGGGAGGCCGAGCGCGAAGCATTTCGTGCGGAAGAGTATTGGTCGATCATTGTGCTGCTCGCCGGAGCCAACCCGCCGCCCTTCGAGGCCAAGCTCCATAGTATAAATGGAGAAGAGGCGTCGATCGGAAATGCCGAACAGGCCGGTCAAATCGTATCGGCGATCGAGGGCAAAGCGTTTGCAGTCACGTCCATCGAGCGGAAGGAAAAGAAACGAAATCCCGTCGCCCCGTTCATCACGAGCCGGTTGCAACAGGAGGCCGCCAGGAAACTGCACTTCACGCCCAAGAAGACGATGACCCTAGCGCAGCAACTCTACGAAGGGATAGAGATCGGCAGCGAAGGTTCCACCGGTCTCATTACCTATATGCGAACGGACTCGCCGAGAATTTCTCAGGAAGCGACGGCTGACGCCCGGCAGGTGATTCAGGAACGGTTCGGCGCCGAATACCTTCCCGATGTGCCGAATGTTTATAAGACTTCGAAGGCGGCACAGGAAGCTCATGAAGCAATCAGGCCAACCTCGGCCGCGCGTGATCCGGAATCCATCCGGCCCTATCTGGAACAGGATCAATACAATCTGTACAAGTTAATTTGGAACCGCTTCATTGCTTCTCAGATGGTCCCCGCCATCTTGGACGTCACACGCGTCGAATCGACGCCTCTCGAAACATCCGCCCGCTATGTCTTCCGTTCCAGCGGGACCATCGTGAAGTTTCCCGGCCATACGATTGTCTATATGGAGGGAGTCGACAAAGAACTGTTCGCACAGAAGCCCAAGCAGGAGGAAGAGGCTGAGGAGACGGCGGAGCGCCAACTTCCTGAGTTGACGGAGGGCGAACGTCTGCGTCTGGTCGAACAGGAGCAGCAGACCATTCCCGGGGTGACGTCAAAGCAGCACTTCACTCAGCCGCCTCCGCGCTACAACGAGGCGCTGCTGATCAAGGAACTGGAAGACAAGGGCATTGGAAGGCCCTCGACCTATGCGGCCATCATTTCGACCATCCAGGAGCGCAAATACGTCGAAAAAGTCGATGGGCGGTTTCTTCCAACTGAAACCGGCCGTACCGTCAACGACTTCCTGCTGAAAGGGTTTCCCGATGTCGTGAATGTCGACTTTACCTCACAGCTTGAAGCGGAACTGGATGAAGTTGAAGAAGGCAACAAACCATGGGTCGACGCCGTTCGCGATTTTTACGACCCGTTCACGGCGGACCTCGAGAAGGCCAAGAACATTCCCGGGCCCAAGGATACGGTCGAGCCTCCGACGAACATTCCCTGCGAGAAATGCGGCCGGATGATGGAGATCAAGTGGGGGCGGAACGGCAAGTTCCTGGCCTGCCCCGGCTACAAGGAGGATCCGCCCTGTAAGAACACCCAAAACTTCGAGAAACTGCCTGACGGCACGATTAAGATCATTCCGAAGCAGGAACTCACCACCGACCAGGTGTGCGAGAAATGCGGCAGCCCAATGCTGGTGAAGACCGGACGCTTCGGCAAATTCATCGCTTGCTCCGCATACCCCGAGTGCAAAACGACTAAACCGCTCGCCTTGGGCGTGAAATGTCCACAGCCGGGCTGCGGTGGTGATCTGGTTCAGAAGCGCACGCGGAAAGGCCGATCATTTTTTGCGTGCAGCAAGTATCCGGCCTGTGAATATGCCTTGTGGGATCGTCCCATCCCGAAGGCCTGCCCCACCTGTAGTGCCCCATTTCTGATTGAGAAAGTGAGCAAGCAAGCCGGCCGAAGCGTGCAGTGTCGGAACGAAGACTGCGGCTACCGCGAAGCCGGATAGGCGCGTCTCCGCACGCCCTCCTTTTTTCGTCTCATTCCTCTTGACCCCTTGATCAAGTAGTCAATCTTCGTTCGACGTTCCTCTTCGCTCGTCCGAGATTGAGAATACATGTCGTCGACACTGAGAGATGAAATCAAAATGCGTCGTCCTGTGAGTTGACGAGCGCTGTCAGTCATGATGATAATGAACCACGTACCTGTGCAGAAACGGCATTTTACTCGTTGGTGAAGGGAGGACCGCTATGAAGGCAAAGGAAGGAGTCGTGAATCTCCTCAACAAGATTCTTACGGCCGATCTGACGGCCATCAACCAATATTTTGTGCACGGAAAGATGTGCGAAAATTGGGGCTACGAGCGCCTGTATCACAAGGTGCGCGAACGCAGCATCGACGAAATGAAGGACGCGGATGAATTGATCGGACACATTTTGTATCTGGAAGGCCTTCCGAACGTCCAACGAATGAATACCGTTCACGTCGGAGAGACCGTGCCCGAACAGCTCAAACTTGATTTGAAGGCCGAACAGGAGATGCTGGCACTGTTGAACGATGGCGTCGTCCACTGCGCGAAAGTCATGGATTTCACCACGCGTCACATGCTGGAAGACATGGCCAAGGATGTGGATTCACACATTGATTGGATTGAAACTCAGATGGAAACGATCAAGCAGATCGGATTGGAAAATTATCTCGCCGAGCAGATCAAGAAAGAATCATAAGGCAAAGAGGGCGGGAGGCCCCAGGAGGAAGCAAGGCCTCCCGCCAGTAGAGCAGCGCAAGTCGTCCGTCTCCCGCTCCGATTTCCTGCACGTTCTCCTTATTGATAGTCCTCATTCAGCGCCTTGAGAAATCCCACCAACGGCGCCGCGTCAGCCGCCGTGAGTGCAACACCTTTCAGCTCGGGAGCCCCGTTCCTCAGCGTTCCCGCGCGTGCCAACGTCGACGTATCCCGATAAAAGGTAATGATCTCGTCGAGCGTCGTGAATTGGCCATTGTGCATGTAGGGGGCGGAATGATCGAGATCACGAAGTCCCGGAGTCTTGAACCGGGCGATGGCACGGTCCAAGAGGACGGTCTCGGACAAGGGGCAAGGCTGTTGGTCGTCGCAGAGGATGGTGCGGATCTTCATGTGGGCAGCCGGCATGTCCGGGTTGCCGAAGACATTCCAGACTCCCAAATCCGTCAGGCTAGTGCCATCAGATGGAATGGACCGGAACCGTTCACTCGCTGTCGGATGCGCCTCGGTTGCGGGCAGATCATTGGCCGTTCTCGTCGCCAGGGTGGGGATGGACAAAACAGAGAATGCCCCTGGACCATGACTTGGCAAACTGTCGAACTCCTTCTGTGTCGTTCCAGTATTGTGTAACTTGAAATCCGTGAAGTTCGGTGCGTGATGACAGGCAATACAATTGCCGATTCTTCCCGCGGTCAATTCTGCCGGCGAAGCGACCGGTGCCGCCGGTTCCGCTAGAAATATCTTCAGCCCCGCTAATTCATTCGGACCAAATTCAAATGGCTGAAAGTGAAACTGGAATTGACCGTCTGATCGGTTGGGATTCGAAGTCACAAACTGCGGACTCGCTAAACTGTTGACCAGCGCTCGCAGGCGCCTGGTGTAGTCGATAGGCGACTCGCTAAGATCCGGCTGCTGGGGGAGCCCGTTTGTCTCAAGGAACACGTCGAAGGGTGAACGAATTAGCGCGCCGCTATCCTCCGTCTGCGAGAAGAGCAGGCCGTTCACATACGCCGACACCACCTTGACGACTGCATCGAAAATTTCCTGGTCTGAATCCGATCCGACGAATGCACGGAATTCTGGCGGTAACCGCGATTCATCTGGGATCGACGGATTGTTGCCGGTAAAAAGAATACGATACGAAAGCCCTTCGAACTGACCGGACGGATCGAATGACCCGTCGTCACCCCGCACGACTCGGGCGATATGGGCGATCGCCTGTGCTCGCTCGCCGGGAAGCCACCCGAAATTGCGCCCAGTAAAGGTTCCTGCGACGAGTTCCTCGATGGAGTTGAATTCTGCGTCAAAATGCAAAAGCATGCCGCCTGGGCGGCCGAGAGTCGCGTTGACCAGCGGAGGCGAATTGCGCGGCGCATGGGTCTTGCCGTCGGCGCGGGCCGGTATTGGACTCCGCTTGGCAAAGTCAGTATAGGTCCGCATGCTGCCTCCTGGAGCCGCCAACAAGTCGTCAACAAAGTGGCAGGAGCGGCAGTTCATCGACATCCCTTTGAACGGTGCTTCAGCAGTAATCGGAACTCCTAAGGTTTCCACTGAATCGACAACGGGATCACCGGCGTTGGGATCATTGACGTCACCGCCGGCGTCCAAAAATGCTTGAAACGCTTGCGCAAAGCGCGTTTCCATAAACAACCGCTCTCCGAGAGCCTGCTCTGCTCCCGGTGTTCCAGTTACTTGAGCCGTAGGCGGTGTTGAAGACCCGCTACCTGAGCAGGCTACAACGAGAGCGAGGACAAAAAGCCCTATCGGAGAAGTGAGCAGTAAGAATCGTAAGCTCAAGCGGTTCATGATGACTCCCTTTGACGGTCAGGCTACAGACTGATGTGGGTGTTCAGATGGCCCGATCTGGTGGCTGCAGGCGAGCGGGCATAATTCGACCAGGTGGGCATCGAATTGCGTGCCCGAAGCGGATCGAATGATGCGATAGCTCGCTTCATCGCGCATCTTGGGATCATCTACGCCGAGCACATCAATGGCGTCGAATGCATCCGCAATGGCAAGGACTCTGGCCTCAATCGGAATGGTGGTTCCCCGCATTCCATAGGGATATCCGGATCCATCCCATCGTTCGTGATGATGTGCAATGATGACCGAGGCCTTCCGGAGAAAGCGGTAGGGCTCTAGCCATTGAGCGCCCAATCGCGGATGCGATTGGCGGGCAGCATAGGCGTGAAGATCCAGGTATCCGGTAGGCGACGTGAGGCTGCTGGGCAAGGCCAAGAGACCGATGTCATGGAGCAGTGCGGCCAGCGTTAAATGGTGTATGGCTTCCGTGCAGAATCCAGCCGCTAAGCCGAGTCTCTGCGCAAGCTGTGCAGTTCGCCGACCATGTCCTCGTTGCCAGGGCAGAGCTTCATCCAAGAGGCACGCCGCCCGTCTCGCGAACGTCACTTCAAGGTTGTGCTGTGAGGCGGACGGGGGAACCCTGTCACACTCTGCTAATATCCTGAAAATTTCCAGAGCCGTAGGATGTATCATGACTGCCTCGCGTCCCGCACAAATAAGTGGTCAGTAAGTGATCCCGCGCTCTCAGGGGTTCGGCGTGAAGCCTCCGTCGAGGAGGCTTTACAAGCCGTATATCTAGAAATACGTCGCGGCTGAGATCACAAATGCGCTGTCGTGAATACGCTGACCTGAGTTTGGATTAAAAGACTTCGGCAGATACTGGTAACTGATCTTAAACACGGCATCTTCCACCGGTCGATAGTTCAAGCCGAACGACACTTGCTCGAAGTCGCCTTGGTTTTCCCCTTGATTATCCATGTTGAGATTTACCCGGTCGTACCGAATGACGGCCGTGAAGGTAGAGCCCTCTCCGAATCGTTTCGGTGACCAGTTGGCCAGGAACGCAGGCATGAAATGATAGTTGGCTTGGATGTAG
>Ga0307408_100001886_pt1 | contig 15271 bp, 10 predicted proteins | sample 322Cmetagenome_FD_202116 | JGI IMG/M metagenome (GOLD analysis project Ga0307408, IMG submission 202116) | Maize rhizosphere microbial communities from greenhouse at UC Davis, California, United States - 322HYB-C-3 | ecosystem: Host-associated > Plants > Roots > Rhizosphere > Soil | place...
GCCGAGCGCCTGATCTCCTCGCTCAAGCAGCGCTACCCCGGGTCCAAGTTTGCCATGATCGGCACTCTGGCCCGCGGCATCAACTATGGCGGCGGGCGCCGGTCACAGGTTGACGCGCTTCTCGGCACGGTCGCAGCCAAGCACGCCATTCCTTTCGTCAGCGTTGGAGACTGGCTGACGAAATACAACATGGCCAAGGAACTTGCCGACGGCGTACATATGAACAACGTCGGCCACAAGGCGCTGGGCACGATCCTCGCCACAAGGCTGACGGAGCTGGGACTCGAGGCCCCGGCCCGGCCGGCCACCTCCGTGCTGCCGGTGGGTTGAGCTGCCGGTGAGGTCTGGATTGGGTCTCCCGGCGGCGAGTTGACGCTTAGGGACGGAAAAGGAGCCGGTCTCCCCCTGACGGGCGGAGGCCGGCTCCTCTTTCTGCCTGACTACTCAGGCAACCTGCTCAGGCAACCTGTTCAGGCGACTTCGGGCGGCAGCATCAGCCGGGCACCCGGGATGGCGTTGAGCAGCGCCTTCGTGTAGTCCCGCTGCGGTGCGTCGAAGACGTCGTCAGTTGAACCGGTCTCAACCAGCTTGCCCTTTTCCATCACGCACACGTGGTCCGCGATCTGCCGGACCACGGCAAGGTCGTGGGTGATGAACAGGTAGGTCAGTCCCAGCCTGGACTGAAGCTCGGCGAGCAGGTTCAGCACCTGCGCCTGGACCAGCACATCGAGGGCGGAGACCGCTTCGTCGCAGATGATCACTTCAGGGTCGAGCGCCAGTGCACGGGCAATGGCGACACGCTGGCGTTGGCCGCCGGACAGCTCGTTCGGGTACCGCTGCATGGTGGACTGCGGCAGCGCCACCTGGTCCAGGAGCTCACGGACCTTCTTCTCGCGGCTGGCCTTGTCACCGATCTTGTGCGTCCGCAGCGGTTCCTCGATGGTCCGGAAGATGTTGTACATCGGATCAAGCGAGCCGTAAGGGTCCTGGAAGATCGGCTGCACCCGGCGGCGGAAGGCGAAGATCTCCTTGTTGTTCAACGTGGAGGTGTCCACCCCGTCGAACACGATCTTGCCTGACGTCGGCTGCAGGAGGTTCAGCACCATCTGCGCCACGGTGGACTTGCCGGAACCCGACTCCCCCACGATCGCCGTCGTGGTTCCGCGTTTGACGCTGAATGAAACGTCGTCGACGGCGGTGAAGTCCGTTGACTTCCCGAAACCGGACCGAAGCTTGAACACCTTGCGGAGGTTCTGGATCTGCAGCACGTCTTCGGTCATGGTCGGCTTAACCACCACAGCCCCGCCGGGACTCGTGCCCGGAGCAAGCAGTTCATCCGACTCGACGCCAAGCTCCTTGGCCACCTGGATGCGCCGCGAAGCCAGCGACGGCGCCGAGGCCACAAGGCGCTGCGTATACGGGTGCTGCGGGTTCTGCAGCAGTTCCAGCGACGGACCAGCTTCCACCACGTTGCCCCGGTACATCACCACCACTTTGTCCGCACGTTCTGCGGCCAGGCCGAGGTCATGGGTGATGAGGAGTACAGAGGTGCCCAGTTCCGAGGTCATCTGTTCAAGGTGATCGAGGATCTGGCGCTGCACCGTCACATCGAGGGCGGAGGTTGGCTCGTCGGCAATAAGCAGCCGGGGCTGGCAGGAGAGGCCGATCGCGATCAGCGCCCGCTGGCGCATGCCGCCGGAGAACTCGTGCGGGTACTGCTTCGCGCGCCGCTCGGCGTCGGGAAGACCTGCCTGGGCAAGCACTTTCGCAACGTCTGCCGGCCCGCAGGGCCGTCCGTTGGCACGAAGCGTTTCCTTGACCTGGTAGCCGATCTTCCACACCGGGTTGAGGTTTGACATCGGGTCCTGCGGGACCATGCCGATGGTGTTGCCGCGCAGCTCGATCATCCGCTTTTCAGGGGCCTGCGAAATGTCCTCGCCGTCCAGCAGGATCTGCCCGCCGGAGACCCGGCCGTTGCCGGGAAGCAGCCCGATCGCGGCCAGCGCCGTCGTCGACTTTCCCGAGCCTGATTCCCCCACGATTGCGACGGTTTCACCCGGCATGATGGTCAGGTGGGCGTTCCGGACAGCCTGGACTTCACCCGAGCCGGTCTGGAAGGAGATGGCGAGGTCGCGGATTTCCAGGAGCGGCTTATCCGCCCGGTCCGCCTCGCTGATAATGACGTCGGAAGTTGTCATGGTTGCCTCGTTCATCGTTGGCGGCTCTTCGGGTCAAGGGCGTCGCGCAGGGCATCGCCGAGCATAATGAAGCTCAGGACGGTGACGGACAGCGCCATGGCCGGGTACAGCAGGATGGCCGGGTTGGTGCGGACGGACGACTTGGCGGCGGCGATGTCGTTACCCCAGGACATGATGCTCCCCGGCAGGCCAATGCCGATGAAGGACAGCGTTGCTTCCGCGACGATGAAGACGCCAAGCTCCATGGTGGCCAGGACGATGATCGGCGCGAGTGCGTTGGGCAGCACGTGGCGGATCAGTGAGCCGAGCCGCGAAACGCCCAGCGAACGCGCAGCGGTCACGAAGTCTGCATTGCGCACTTCGATCACCGCTCCGCGCGTAATGCGGGCCATCTGCGGCCAGCCCAGCACCACCAGGACCATGACCACGGTCCAGACGCCCCGGTTTTCACGCATGAACGGGAGCTGTGAGACAACGAGTGCACCGAGGATGAGGGGCAGGGCGAAGAAGATGTCACCGAGGCGGGCAATGACCGCGTCGATCCAGCCGCCGTAGAATCCCGCGAGTGCACCGAGGGTGACCCCGATGATGAGGACGAACAGCACGGAGAAAACGCCCACCATCAGCGATGCCTGGGTTCCGTGGATGATCCGGGAATAGACGTCGCAGCCCTGGAAGGTGAAGCCGAGCGGATGCCCCGCTGCCGGGGCGCCGTCCGAATTCGCCAGCTGGCAGTTGTCGTTCGGAGCCACGTGGGTGAAAAGGCCGGGGAAGAGCGCCACAATGATGATCAGTGCGATCATCACGGCGGAAATAATGAACAGCGGACGACGGCGGAGCTTGCGCCAGGCATCTGCCCAGAGGCTCAGCGGTGCCTGGTCCGTTTTGAGCGAGTCCGTTGCGAGCAGAGGGGTCTCCTCCACGGGGGCAACAAAGTGCTCGATTTCGCGATTAGTTTTCATAACGGATCCTTGGATCAAGCCAGGCGTACAGCAAATCGACCAACAGGTTGGCAACGACGAAGACGAGCACCAGCACGCTGACAATCGCGACCACGGTGGGGCCTTCGCTGCGGATGACGGCCTGGAACAGCTTCTGGCCAACGCCGGGGACGTTGAAGATACTTTCCGTGACAATGGCCCCGCCCATCAGGCCGCCGAGGCTGGCGCCCAGGTAGGTGATGACCGGAATCATGGAGTTACGCAGGATGTGGGTGACCACAACGCGGGGCCGTGACAGGCCTTTCGCGGTGGCGGTGCGCACATAGTCGGCGTTCATGTTTTCGATGACCGATGCACGGGTCAGCCGGAGGACGTAGGCGAAGGAGACCAGTCCCAGCACGGTGGCCGGAAGGATCAGGTTGCCCCAGTCCGCATTTGCGCCGACCGTGGGTTTGGCCCAGCCGAGCTGCACGCCGATCAGCAGCTGCAGGACGAAGCCGAGCACAAACGTGGGGATGGCGATGACCACCAGCGACGCAACCAGCACCGTCGCATCAAAGACCTTTCCTTTGCGGAGTCCGGCAATGAGGCCGAAGGTCACGCCGAAGACGGCCTGGATGATCAGGGCTTCGACGGCGAGCATGACGGTCACGGGGAAGATCCGGCCCAGGGATGCCGCAATGGGCTGGCCGGTGAAATCGACACCGAGGTTGAAGGTGAACAGGTTCTTGAGGAAGAGCCCGTACTGCACCCAGAACGGCTGGTCGAGGTTGTACTGCTGGCGGAGCTGCGCAATAACGGCTTCGCTGGGGGGACGGTCGCCGAACAGCGCCCGGATCGGGTCGCCGGGAAGGGCAAAGACCATGAAGTAGACGAGCAGCGTGGTTCCGATGAACACCGGAATGATCTGCAGCAGGCGCCGGAGGATGTACTGGATCACAGCAACTCCTCCTGCGCGTTTGTGGGGCTAAGGGGGATCATGTAGGACAGCTTTCGTGCCGGTTCCAAGGCTATGGGGGCCCGGCTTTGTGGCCGAACCCCCATGAGCTTTTGACGTGGATTTGTTCCGAAGTTACTTGGCGGTGATGGCCCAGTACTGCAGAACACCGTTCCAGCCAGCGTCAACGTTGCTGACGTTCTGGCTCCAGACGGCCTGGCGTGCGGAGTACCACAGCGGCAGGTTCGGGAGTTCCTCGAACAGGATCTCCTGGGCCTCGGTGAACTTCTTGTTGGCGTCGTCCGTGGACTTGGCGCCGAGGCCTTCAGTGAGGAGCTTGTCGAACTCGGGGTTCGTGTAGCCCTCGTAGTTGGCGCTGGCGCCGGTCTTCAGGAGCGGGCCGAGGAAGTTGTACAGCGACGGGTAGTCTGCCTGCCAGCCGGCACGGGTCAGGCCGGGGAGGCCCTTGGCGGTACGCAGCTTCAGGATTTCAGCGAACTTGGCGAACGGCTGGCCTTCGGCCTTGATTCCCAGGTTGTTCTTGAAGTTGTTGGCAACGGCGTCGATCCATTCCTTGTTACCGCCGTCGGTGTTGTAGGCAAGCTGGAGGGTCTTGTCTGCCGGCCACGGGCTGATGGCGTCGGCCTGGGTCCACAGCTCCTTCGCCTTGGCGGCGTCGAACTTCAGGACCTCGGAGCCGGCAACATTCTCGTTGTAGCCGTCAACAGCCGGGGAGGTGAAGTCCTTGGCCGGAATGCGGGTGCCGGAGAAGATGACCTTGGTGATCTCTTCGCGGTTGATGGCCATGGACAGTGCCTGGCGGCGCAGCTTGCCTGCTTCGCCCTGGAACTCGGGAAGGTAACCCGGGATGTTCAGGGTGGAGTTGCCCGCGTACGGCTTGTTGAGGTGGTTCTCAGGGAAGTCCGTGGTGTAGGTCTTCAGGGCGTCCGTCGGCAGGACGTCGGTGACATCGAGGTTGTTGCCCTGGATGTCCGTGTAGGCCGGAGCCGGGTCGGTGTAGAACTTGAAGGTCACGCCGCCGTTCTTGGCTTCGCGGGCACCCTTGTAGTCAGCGTTCTTGACCAGTTCGATCTGGCTGTCGTGCTGCCAGGCGCCTTCCTTGGCCATCTTGTACGGACCGTTGCCCACCGGGTTCTCGCCGAACTTCTTCGGGTCCTTGATGGCATCCGCCGGCAGCGGCATGAAGGCGGAGTAGCCGAGGCGCAGCGGCCAGTCAGCTTCCGGCTGGGTCAGCTTGACCGTGATGGTGGAATCGTCCTTCAGGGCCAGGCCGGAGAGGGTTTCCGCGGTGGGGGCCGGGACGTCGGTGTCCTTGCCGTCCGCGCCCTTCTCCGTCTTGGTGGCGCTGACTGCGTCGTAGCCTTCGATGGATTCGAAGAAGCTGCTGTTGCTCTGGGCATTGGTGCTCAGGGCGGCAAAGTTCCAGGCGTCAACGAAGCTCTTGGCGGTCACGTCCTCACCGTTGGTGAATTTACTGCCGGACTTGACCTTGATGGTGTAGTTCTGGCCGTCCGGGGACTCGATGGACTCGGCCAGGGCGTCGACGGACTTGCCGCTGGGGTCGTAGCTACGCAGGCCCTCGAACAGAAGCTCGACGACGCGGCCACCGTACACTTCGCCGGTATCGGCGGGCATCAGGGGCTTTTGCGGTTCATTGCTGTACGCGGTGATGACCTTGCTGGGGTCGCCGGCAGCCTGGCTGGCACCGTCCGTGGAGCCGCCTCCGGCGGCGCCGCATCCGGTCAGGGCAAGGGCCGCGATGGCCACCATGCCCAGTGCTTTGGAAGTGCGCGAAAAACGCATTCCGCCTCCTATGAGTTGTGGGAGTTGAGTAGGGAAAGGCTTGTGCTTCCCCGCAAGCCGGGCACAGAGGTGTCCTGTGACGTGGCATACATAAGTGAGTAGCCTAACCGCAAAATGTCCAGATATTGGAACTCTGTTGCCAAACTGTAACTCGGTCACAATTTGACCACTAACGTCAACACTGGAGTATTTCAAGTCACAGGTTACTCAGTGGTAGCCTACACCTGATGTGACTTACGCTACTGCACTCCACTTGCCAGCAGCTGCGCCCGCAGCTCCCGCCGCTCACGCTGTTTTTCGGGGTCCGGCAGCGGCACGGCCGCCAGCAGTCGCTGGGTGTAGGGTTCCTGCGGATTGCGCAGAATCTGGTCCCGTGTGCCTTGCTCAACGATCCTTCCCCGCTGCATCACGCAGATGTGGTCGGCCAGCACGTCGACCACGGCCAGGTCATGGGTCACAAAGAGGCAGGCGAAGCCGAGTTCCCTCTGGAGGTTCTGGAACAGTTCAAGCACTTTTGCCTGCACCGACACGTCAAGTGCGGATGTCGGTTCGTCCGCCACCATCAGCTTGGGTTTGAGCGACAGCGCCCGCGCGATGCCGACGCGCTGCTTCTGCCCGCCGGACAACTCGTGCGGATAACGGTTCCGGTAGCTCCGGGGCAGCTCAACCTGGTCCAGGAGGGCCTCGATCCGCTTTTGCAGCCCGCTCCCCTTTGCTTCCCCGGCGAGGAACATGGGTTCGCCGATGCTCTCGCCGATCGGAAGCCGCGGGTTCAACGACGACGACGGGTCCTGGAACACCATGCCGATGTGCCGGCGGACGTGGTGCAACTGCTTGCCGTTTCTCTTGGCGCCGGAAATGTCCTGGCCCACAACCCGCATGGTGCCGGCAGCGACAGGAAGCAGACCAACGGCCGCGCGGCCGATGGTGGTCTTGCCTGAGCCGGATTCGCCGACCAGACCCACCACCTGGCCCGGGTAGATCACGAGGTTTGCGCCCTCGACGGCCCTGAAGGCAGGCACACGGCCCTGTTTGGGATACTCGATGGCCACATCGGTAAGTTCAAGTACGGGTTCGCCCTGAATCTGTTCCCCGGCGGCCGCAGCGGCAAGCGCCGCAGCGTTCTCCCGCTCGCGGCGGACTAGTTCCTCGGGATCCACTGATTCCAGCTCAGCGTGTGTGGCAGCGGCCAGCGCGGCCGTGACGTCCACTTCCTGCCCTTCCTCCGCGCTGCCCTGGCCGAGGTGCGGCACCGCCGCCAGCAGCGCCTGGGTGTATTCGTGCCGGGGGTTGCGGAAGACCTGCTCCGCCGTTCCGGTTTCCACGATCAGCCCCCGCCGCATGACGGCGATCCGGTCTGCGAGGTCCGCCACCACGCCCATGTCATGGGTAATCAGCACAATGGCGCTGTCCAGCTTGTTCCGCAGGTTTCGCATGAGGTCCAGGATCTCGGCCTGGACGGTGACATCGAGGGCTGTGGTGGGCTCGTCGGCAATCAGCAGTTTGGGGTCGCAGGACAGCGACTGCGCAATCATGGCCCGTTGACGCTGGCCGCCGGACAGCTGGTGCGGGTAGGACTTGAAAGCCTTCTCGGGGTCCGGGAGTTCCACCAGTTCCAGCATCCGCAGGGCACGTTCCTTGGCCTGCTCCGGTGAGACTTCGTTATGGAGCCGCACCGTCTCCACGATCTGCGCCCCGACTGTGTACACGGGGTTCAGGGCGGTCATGGGTTCCTGGAAGATCACGGCCACGTCCTTGCCGCGTACCTCCCGGATGTTTGCCGCACTGGCTCCGAGGAGCTCTTTTCCCGAGAGGCGGACGCTGCCGGACACCCGGCTGTTGCTGGGCAGCAGGCCCAGCAAGGCCATGGAACTGGCACTCTTGCCGGAGCCGGACTCCCCCACAATTGCCAGGACTTCGCCTGCCCTGACTTCGTAATTCAGGCCGATGGCGGCGGGCACCCACTTTTTGTCCACGCCGAAGTCCACACTGAGGTCGCGGACCTCAAGGACAACTGCTCCCTTGGCCGGATCCTGCGCCGGGGCAGTGTCCTGGTTCGGGGTGATGTTGTCAGTCATGACGGTTCCCTTCCGCCCAGGCCGCGGCTGCACGGGAGATTAGTGCTGCGGCCTGGAATCCTGAATTATTAGGGGCATGAGCAGTGTGCCGCACGCCGGAAATGTTGAAGTCTTCAAAGCCAGCACCAACAAGTGGTTCGCGTGGCTTTCCTGGCTGGTCGCAGCCCTTGGCCTCGTTGTTACTGCGGCGGCCGGCGGGCCGGCCGCCCTCGTGGGTGCAGGCCCGCTGCTGCTGATCGGCTTTCTCGGCTGGCTGCTCTTCTGGATGCCCTCCGTGGTGGTCCACGACGACGGCATCACCTTGGAGAATCCGTTCCGGTCCGTTGACGTGCCGTGGGCGGCGCTGGTCAATGTTGACACCCGGTACGCCCTGACCCTGGTCACGCCGGCCAGGAACTATGTTTCCTGGGCTGCACCGGCGCCGGGAATCTGGGGCGGCCGGAACGCCCGCCCTGAGGACCTCAAGGGGCTTCCGTCCGCGACATACGGACCGGGGAAGTCCGTTCGCCCGGGCGACCTGAAAACCACGGACTCCGGCCAGGCAGCCCGGCTGGTTCGCGGGCGCTGGGAAGCCTTGGTCGAAGCGGGTGCCGTGGACGCCGGAAGCGCCGGAACAACGGCTGTCAGGGTGACATTTCGGTGGACGGCACTGGCCGTCACCGCCGTCCTCCTGGCCGCCAGCTACTGGGGTGTCGCAGTTCCTTAGGGCGGATGCCCGATGAGAGCGCATTCAGTCGCCTGCAGGCCCGTCGGCTGCGGGAGCCGGAACCTTGGCCGGTTCACCGGACGCCCGGGTCTCCTTGGCCTTCTTGGCGTTGAACTTCTTCTGCCTCGGATCAAAGGCATCCCGCAGCCCGTCGCCGATGAAGTTGATGCTGAGGCAGATCAGGACAATGAAGAGGCCGGGGAACCAGAACAGCCAGGGCCGGGTGGCGAATGCTTCCTGGTTTTGCGAAATGAGCAGGCCCAGGGAAGTGTCCGGGGATTTCACGCCGACGCCGAGGTAGCTCAGTGCCGTCTCCAGGAGGATGGCGGCGGACATGGTCAGGGTCACGTTCACGATCAGCACGCCGACGGCATTGGGCAGGATGTGCTTGAAAATGATCCGTGAATTGCTGGCGCCCGAGATGCGGGCCGCATCAACGAACTCCCGCTCACGCAGGGTGAGGAACTCTCCACGCATCAGCCGGGCGAGGCCGACCCAACTGACGAGGCCCAGGAAGATTCCGAGGACCAGGATGCCATTGCTGGCCGCGAAGCCCGACAGCCAGCCTCCCTGGTCCCTGCGGTTGACGCTCTGGGCCACGACCGCGGCGAGCAGCAGTACAGGGATGATGATGATGACGTCGGTGATCCGCATCAGGATGGCTTCCACCCAGCCGCGGAAGTATCCGGACAGTCCGCCCACCACGGTGCCCAGCAGGCCGGCGATGGTGCCGATCAGGAGCATGATGGTGATGGATTGCTGGGCTCCGCGCATGGTCATGGCGAAGAGGTCGCGCCCGATCCGGTCCTGCCCGAACGGGTGTTCGCCCCAGGCCGGCGGCCACAGCGAGGCCGTCGGAACGCCGTCGTTGACCAGCGGCGAGACATCCAGATGGTCGTATTTCCACCAGCCCGGGATCCCGGCCCAGCCCACGGAGGTGAAGGCCATCAGGAAGATGACGGAGAAGATGACCAGGCCGGCGATGGCTCCGCTGTGGCCGAGGAACCGCTTACGGACAATCTGCCCCTGGCTCAGCCCTTTCGCGTCGGGCTCGAGGGGTGCGCCCGGGGGCCTGGGGTGCGAGTGTTCGGCGAGGAATTCTTCCTGCTGGGTAGGCTGGCTCATGCCTTAATCCTTACGCGGGGATCGAGTGCGGAATACGCAAGGTCTGCTATCAGGTTGAACACCATCGCCGTGACTGCCACGCAGACGAAGACGCCCATGACGGGGTTCGGGTCGGTGTGCATGATGCCGTCCAGGAACAAGAACCCCATGCCGCGCACGGAGAACACGGTCTCCGTGATGACGGCCCCGCCGATGAGCGCCCCGATATCGAACGCCACGATCGTTGCGATGGGAATCAGCGCGTTGCGGAACGCATGGCCCATCACCACGGACCGTTCGGAAAGGCCCTTGGCACGGGCTGTCCTGATGTAATCCATGTTCATGATTTCCAGCATGGACGACCTGGTGAACCGTGTGTAGCTTGCCAGCGAGACAAGGATAAGGGCCATCGTCGGAAGAATCAGGTGGGTAAAGGTGTCCAGTGTCAGGATCCAGAAGTCGCCCTGGATGTTGGGGGTGCCTGCCCCGATGGTGGCGATGGGCCTGCCGCGCACCCTGCTGTTGCTGAAGTAGCTGGGCCAGGCCTGCATGAAGCGGTCCATCAGGATAAGTCCGCCCACCAGGAAGGCGGTGATGCCGGCAGCTCGCATCGACTGGCCCCGGTCGTAGCCGCCCATCAGGTAGCCCGTTCCAACGCCCACGCCGATTGTCGCGAGGGCTAGGAGAACGATCATGAGCGCCGTCGCCTGGTTAAGGAGCGGCTGGACGGCAAAGTACGCAACCAGTCCAAGTCCCACCACGATGAGCGATGCCTGTAGCGCCTTCCTGTTCTTCAGCCCGGCCACCAACAGAGTCACGGCGAACGCGAGGCCCACGCCGGCAATCGCAATGACCACCGGGCCAAGGCCGGGATTCCGGAACCACTGGACAACCGAGAAATAGATCAGGATGAGGCTTACTCCGAGGAACACGACGCCGCCCGAAACAAGCCGGCGGCGGGTCGCCCCACCTACGGCAACGGCAACGATCAAGCCGGCGACGGCGCCGATCCCCAGTGCCACCGGCAGCGGAATTTCGGGATTGCGGAGAAAATCGTTGAATCCGATGGCTCCGTATTCCTTCAACAGCACCGCGACCCAGAAGATTGGCAGTGAGAAGAACAGGAACGCCATGAAGGTCACGCCGTAGTCCAGGGCGCTGTACTGCCTCAGTGCCGTGATGATGCCGAGGGCAATGCCGATAAGGATGGCCAGGATCGTGGCGCCGGTGACGAGTGTGAGAGTTTGAACGAGCGCGAAGCCCAGGGCTTCGGTAATCGGCTGCCCGGCGATGTTCTTGCCAAGGTCGCAGGAACCGCCGAACGGAACCAGGCACCTGGCTGCTCCGCCAAGCCACTTGAAGTACCGGAGCGGGGCCGGGGTGTCCAGGTCAAGGAGCTGGCTGCGTGAGTCCATGAGCTGTTGCTTGTTCGGGGCGCTGCTGGCGCGGAATTCCTCCAGTGGATCCCCTGACGACGCTGTCAGGAGGTACACGAGGAATGATGCCCCGAGAAGTATGAGTGCGGCCGTAATCAGCCGCCGGACGATGTACGTCACCATGGTGGAAAGCCTCTATATCCGGGCCGGGATCTCACCGGGCCCATCGCAGAATCAGTCCGGCTTCCCGAATGAGGTGGGCGGAAAGCCGGCAGAATGCCGGTGGTCCCGGAGAAGGCGCCGGGACGTTGGTGCATGTGTCCCGGCGCCTTCTCCTGCTGTTCACTCGCTGAGCGGGGGCTTTACTTCTCGGCCCACTCCCAGAAGTTCCACCAGACACCGGTCTGGTTCGGCATGAACTTCACGCCCGTGATGCGGTCGCTGTAGGCGTCCACTCCTACGGACTGGAAGAGCGGAAGGCCGTATGCGGACTCCCAGATCTTCTTGTCGATCTGCGTAATCAGCTCGTCCTGCTTGCTGCGGTCGGTGGTGACGATCAGCTCGTCCATCAGCTTGTCGGCTTCCGGGTCGCTGAACAGGTTGAAGTTGGAGCCGTTGCCGCTGCGGAAGATCTGCGGCACGCCGGATACACCGACGCCCGGGTTGATCCAGCCGAAGATGGTGGCATCGTAGCTGCCGTCGCCCAGGGCCTTGCCCCAGTCGGAGGCACCCAGTCCGCCGTCGACGATCTTGAAGCCGGCCTGGGTGGCGGATTCGCGGATCAGGGAGAAGGCGTCAACGCGGTTGGGGTTGTCCTTGTTGTACATGATCCGGACTTCGGGGGTCTTGCCGGCAAGGAGTGCCTTGGCGCCGTCAATGTCCACGTCCTGGTATGCCGAGGAACCGTTGTTCTTTGCGGATTCCTCGTAGGCTGCCTGAGCCGGAACGAAGAGCTGCGAGTCGAGCGGCTTGGCTTCCGGATCGAGCTTCTTCACGATCTTGTCGACGATGTCCTTGCGCGGGACCGTCTTCATGAATGCTTCGCGGACGCTCTTCTCGGCGAACGGACCCGAGTAGTTCAGGTCGATGTGGTCGTAGGAGAGCTGGTTGCCCTGTTCCACGGTGACGCCCTGGCTCTCAAGCGCCTTGAGCTGCTCGATGGTGTCTGCCGAGGCCTGCGGGGCGATGATGTCAGCTTCGCCGTTCTTGAGTGCCTGGACCTGCGCCGGAGCGGAACCGATGTAGCGGACGGTGATCTCGTCCAGGCTCGCTTCCGGGCCCCAGTTGTAGTCCTTGTTGCGGACCATGGTCAGGGACTGGTCCTGGGTGATGCTCTTGACGATGTAGGGACCGTTGGACAGGAAGAGGCTGGGGTCGGAAGGCAGCGTCTTCGTGTCGAAGCCGGTGTTCCAAAGGTCAGCCATGGCCTTCAGCTTCTCGTCGGCGGGCTTCGGTGCCTTGGCATCGCCCTTGGGCTTTTCCTTCAGGTAGTCCACCAATGCCTTGGCGTCAGTGAGGCCGGCACTCTTGGCCAGGACGTGCGCCGCAATGTCGATGCCCGGACCGCCAAGTACGGTTTCCCAGTCAGCGAACGGCTTTGAGTACTTGATGGTCATGGAGCGGTTGTCGTCACCGAGCTCGGGGAAATCAGTGAGCTTGAGTCCGGTGGGGTCGCCGGCGTAGGAGAAGTACTGCGTACCCGTCTTCGCCTCCGAGTCGACGTCATCGTAGTACCCCGAGAATGCTGCCCACTGCAGCAGGAGGTCAGCCGCCGTCACCGGAGTGCCGTCGGACCATTTCACGCCCTCATTGATGGTGTACTTCACCGTCAGCGGGTCATCGGAAGTCTTTTCCATCTTGCCGAACTTCTCGTTGCGCACAACGTTCAGCTGGTTGTCGATGTAGTAGAAACCCGAGTGGGTGGCATAGCTGATCTTCGAGTTGATGTCCGTGTTGCCATCCGCAGTGTTCGGGTTGAACGTGTTGAACGCGTTCACCTCGACCACCGTGGCTGAACCACCCTGTTTGCCGGCAGTAGCGCTTGACGGGGTTGTCCCGCCGCTGTTGCCGGCGCAGGCGCTGAGAGCTAGCGCGGCAGCAGCCGCGACGCCTACCGCTTTGGAAATACGACCTAAGCGCATTCCGCCTCCTATGTTTCTGTGGTGTTGAAAAGACCGCCGCTGTAGGCGCCGGCCAGACCGCCCATTCCCCCAGTGAGAATGTGGCTGGTCTCACATGAGCAGTAGCCTAGACCCGAAAAGAATGCCCATGGGACCAAAGTTGCCCATGGGTAAAGGTTGTTACCGAGCTGCAACAAAGCACCTGCGGAACCGTTTTCATCCGGCCGGGATTGGGCCCTGACAACAGAAAGCCCCGATTCCGAGGAATCGGGGCTTTCACCGTTAATGCTTGGTCGCGGCCTGTGGCCGGTCCTGCTAGACGTTGAAGCGGAACTCCACGACGTCGCCGTCGGCCATGACATATTCCTTGCCTTCGATCCTGACCTTGCCGCGGGCCTTTGCCTCAGCCATGGAACCGGCCTCGATAAGGTCGTCGAAAGAGACAACTTCGGCCTTGATGAAACCACGCTGGAAATCCGAGTGGATGACGCCCGCGGCCTGCGGGGCGGTGTCCCCCTGGTGGATGGTCCAGGCGCGGGTTTCCTTGGGACCGGCCGTCAGGTAGGTCTGCAGTCCCAGCGTGTGGAAGCCGACGCGCGCTAGCTGGTCGAGGCCTGACTCGTCCTGGCCGTTCATCTCCAGCATCTCGCGGGCTTCTTCCTCGTCCAGTTCCACGAGGTCGGATTCAAGCTTGGCGTCGAGGAAGACGGCGTCCGCCGGAGCAACCATGGCGCGCAGTTCTTCCTGTTTCTCGGGGCTGCCCAGAATACCTTCATCCGAGTTGAAGACGTAGATGAAGGGCTTGGCCGTGAGCAGGCCGAGCTCCTTAAGGTGCTCCATCTCGAGCTTGTCGCTCTTGATCGAGGAGAAGATGGTGTCGCCGCGTTCAAGTACGGCCTGTGCCGCCTTGATGGCGGCCAGCTCGGCCGCGTCGCGCTTTTTGATTTTGACTTCTTTTTCGATCCGGGGAATGGCATTTTCGATGGTCTGAAGGTCAGCCAGGATCAGTTCGGTGTTGATGGTCTCCATGTCGGAGCGGGGATCCACCTTGCCGTCAACGTGGATGACGTCGGGGTCATCAAACACGCGGACGACCTGCGCGATGGCCTCGGCCTCGCGGATGTTGGCGAGGAACTTGTTGCCCAGGCCTTCGCCCTCCGACGCGCCCTTGACGATCCCGGCGATGTCGACGAACGACACCGGAGCAGGCAGCAGGCGCTGCGATCCAAAGACGGCGGCCAGCTTGGCCAGCCGCGGGTCCGGCAGGTTGACCACGCCGACGTTCGGCTCGATCGTGGCGAACGGGTAGTTCGCCGCGAGCACCTGGTTGCGGGTCAGTGCGTTGAAAAGGGTTGATTTGCCGACGTTGGGCAGTCCGACGATGCCAATAGTAAGAGCCACGAGCACTAATTCTACCGGTAATCGGGCCCGGCCCTTATCTGCCGCCTGGCGCGCGGGCGTCTGCGCCAAAAATGTCAGGGGCCCGTGCCAAAGTGAACCCATGGACGCTTTTTCACTGATACTTGCCCTGTTAATGCTGGTTCTCGGCGCGGTGATCGGCGCCGCCTGCAGTTACGTGATGCTCCGGCGCCGGACCGTAGCACTGGAGCAGGATTTCGACGGCGTCTCGGCCCGCCTTTCGGAGGTCAACGCGCAGTTCGCGGCGGCCGACGCCGAGCGGCGCCTTCTGTCGGTACAGAACCGGGAGCTGGGCGAGTCACGCAACCAGGACGGCAGCGTCCTCCGGGCCCTCGCCCCCGTGGCGGAGAAGCTCACGGCGGTGCAGCAGCAGGTGTCCCTGCTCGAACGCGACCGCTTGGAACAATACGGACAGCTGGCACAGCAGTTACAGGAGGCACGCCTCTCGGACGAGCAGCTTCTCCGCTCAACCCATGCCCTGGAGTCCGCTTTGCGGTCCAACAGCGCCCGCGGACAGTGGGGTGAAGTCCAGCTGCGGCGGGTCGTGGAAGCCGCCGGCATGCTCCGC
>Ga0307408_100001888_pt1 | contig 15264 bp, 10 predicted proteins | sample 322Cmetagenome_FD_202116 | JGI IMG/M metagenome (GOLD analysis project Ga0307408, IMG submission 202116) | Maize rhizosphere microbial communities from greenhouse at UC Davis, California, United States - 322HYB-C-3 | ecosystem: Host-associated > Plants > Roots > Rhizosphere > Soil | place...
GCTACGGTCCGAACACGGAGCCCAAGTGCCCGTTGGCTCGAACGTCGCGAGCGGTGGCCGCCGGAGCCGAGTGCCCGCGCCTCCGCCACGATGGTCTCGACGAGCCCCGCGCCACGATGATCTCAACGAGTTATGAGGCTGCGTGACGACACGATCGCCGACCGAGTTGTCTGATGGGCCAGGACCGACCGATCATCCGAGATGCCTCGAAAGAAAACCAAGCCAGCTACATCCAAGAGCACGGCCAAGACCACCCCTCCGTCGGTTGTGTTCGAACCCCGCCACCCGACGCTGACCGCGACCGCGTGCTTCGTCTGCTGGATCGCGCTCATGTCGCTCCCGATGCTCGGCGGTGCGTTCCTCGCTACCGTCTACAACGACCAGTACTCGTCCGGCTACGCGTACCGCGCCTGGGCCGCCGAGTGGTGGAAGAGGCTCGGCCACGTGCCCCTGTGGAACCCGGAGATCTTCGGCGGCATGCCGTTCGTCGCCGGCATGAGCGGTGACCTGCTGTATCCCACCGCATGGCTCCGGCTCGTCCTGCCCACGCACGTTGCGATGAACCTCGGGTTCGTCATCCATTACGTGCTCGCCGCACTCTTCACGTACTTGTTCCTGAGGCGCTGGCGAGTGTCGTGGACCGGTGCGGTCGTCGGGGGATTGGCATACCAGCTGGCAGGCGTGATCGGATCGTATGTGAGCCCGGGGCACGACGGCAAGCTGTTCGTGACCACCATGCTTCCCCTCACGCTCACTGGCCTCACGATCGGCATTCGCGACCGCCGGCTCGAGGGATACGCGATCGTCGCGCTGGCCGTCGGGCTGATGATGCTGAGCCCGCATCCACAGATGGCGCAGTACGCGCTGCTCGCGGCCGGGCTTTTCTCCCTGTACCTGACGTTAGGCGACGGGTCGGTCACAACCGCGAAAGCGCGCGTGACGTCACTCGCGCTCGCCGCGGCGGCGGTGGCCGTGGGCGTCGGCGTCAGCGCGATCCAGTACGTGCCATTCTACGCGTACATCCCGTATTCCCCCCGCGATAGCTCGGTCCTCCACAACTTCGAGTGGTCGGCCGCGTACGCTATCCCATGGGCGCACGTACCGGAGTTTGTCATCCCGCGCTTCACTGGTGAGTATTTCAACGATACCTACTGGGGACCTAACGGGCTCAAGCTCCACTCGGAGTATCTCGGGCTGCTGGTCGTCGCCCTCGCCATCGCGGGTGCGGCGGACAAGAAGCGGCGCCGGATGATCCTCTGGTTGGGCGGCATCGGGCTCTTGTTCCTCCTCGTCGCGCTCGGTGCATCGACGCCTTTCTTCCGCCTGTGGTGGGAGGTCGTCCCCTTCTCGAAGTCGATGCGTGCGCCCGGCATGGCGCTTTTCATCGTCGCGTTCGTGACGGCTGTCCTGGCGGCGTTTGGAGCGGACCGCGTGGCGAGCGGATCGGCGCCGCCATTCGCGCGCGTGGCGCTCATCGTCGGCGCGCTCGTCACGCTGCTCGGCGTCACGGGAACGTTCGGTGCGATGGCCGAATCGTTAGGTCGAGGAGTCGAAGCAAGGCTCGGGCTTCCACAGCGTGGCGCGATGGCGACGGCTGCGGCCAGCACGCTCCAGTGGAGTGCTCTCGTCGCTGGGCTGATGCTGGCGGCTGCCGGCGCGATCGCCTTCGCGCGCGCCCGAGGTTTCGCTGGTCCACGCGTCCTCGCAGTGGTTCTGATCGCGCTTGTTGGAACCGATCTCTGGCTCAACGACCGCGCGTTCTGGAACTACAGCAACGCGCCGGACGAGCTCTTTGCCGACGACGCGATCAAGACACGCCTCCGTTCGGTGCCTCGTCCGTTCCGCGTGTGGGATGTGGACGTCTATCCCGGCGCGGCCCTCATGGCCGACGACATCTCCCAGCTCTACGGCCACCACGGCAACGAGCCGCACGCGTTCGACGTCGTGAATGGACGCGAGGGGGAGAGTCTATCGTTCGCGCGGGCCGGCGACCCACAGATCCTCGACCTCTTCGCCGTCAACTATCTGATCGTCCCGGCAGCGTCGGCGCCTGACTCGCTCCCGGGCTTTCATCGGACGCTGACGAACGTCGCGACGTCGGCAGGCGCACCGGCCACGTTGTTCGAGCGTGAGCAGCCGATCCCCTACGCGCGCTTCATTCCCGCCGCGGCGGTACCGGCATCGGCGTCACAGATCGCGAGCACAGTGGTCGACCCGCAGTTCGCCGTCGACCGCGTCGTGCTGCTCGAATCGGCACCCGGCGTTAGGCGCGGCGCGATTCCGAATCCGTTGCCGCCCGCATCGAATCTGTCCGTCAGCGTTCGCGACTGGAAGCCAGGCTCCATGCGAATCCGGTTAGGCGGCGGCGCGCCGTCGGCGGGCTATCTCCTCGTGAGCGAGAACTGGGACGCGGAGTGGGCCGCGACGGTGGACGGAAGACAGGCTCCGGTTCTGCGCGGCGATGGCACCCTCATCACCGTGGCAATTCCGGTCGGCGCCCGCGAGGTCGCGGTCGGCTATGAAGGCCGGGCGTACGCCCGCGGGCGTGCGGTGACCCTCGCCGCTCTCGGCGTGGTCGCGTGCGGTGTCGTGCTCCCGCCGGCATTTCGACGTCGGCGCACAACGCACGCGACGTCATCTTGAATTCCGAGGGCCCTGGGAATCAGTTAACTCGTCTCTTACGTCGTCTGCCCCTTCACCGGAGCCCAGATGCTGAATCGTCTCTGGTTGCGCCGCGTCGTGTGCGTGCTGGCACTCAGTGTTAGGCCGCTCACGAGTCAGACACCAACGCGGACCGCTGACACGTCCGGCGTGATTGCGATCAGAGCGGGCCACCTCATCGACGGCCGAGGCGGCGCACCGGTGCCGAACGCAGTGATCCTCGTGCGCGGGCAAAGGATCCAGGCCGTCGGAGCGAACCTCCCCATCCCCGCGGGAGCCCGTGTGATCGATCTCTCGAGCGCCACCGTGCTCCCCGGGCTAATCGACTGCCACACGCACATCACCGGGGCGCCCGGCGAGAGCGGCGATCAATTCCGCCGCAGCTTCGTCGACGCGGCGATCATGGCGCCGACGTACGCGAAAGCGACGCTCGACGCGGGCTTCACCACCATCCGCGACCTCGGGGCGTCCGGCTTCGTCGACGTCGCACTGCGCAATGCGATCGATCGTGGCGACATTCCCGGTCCGCGCATCCAGGCGGCGACGATGCCGATCAGCGCCACAGGCGGACACGGCGACGACGTCAACGGGCTCTCGCCTTACATCCACTTCGACGACATGTCGGGCGTCGCCGATGGCGCCGACGCGATTCGCCGGAAGATCCGCTGGGAAGTGAAGTACGGCGCCGACGTCATCAAGGTCATGGCGACCGCGGGCGCTATGTCCGAAGAAGAGTCGGTTGAGGCGGCGCTCTACACGCAGGACGAGCTGAACGCCGTCGTCGACGAGGCGCGCATGTGGGGACGGAAAGTTGCGGCCCACGCACATGGCACCGAAGGCATCAAGCGCGCCGTGCGCGCGGGTGTGGCGTCGGTCGACCACGGCACGTTCCTCGACGAAGAGGCCGCTCGCATGATGGCGGAGCGTGGTACGTATCTCGTGAAGGACTCATACGAGGATCGCTGGTTCCTGGAGCGCGCGCCGGGGTGGGGCTACCCCAAGATCATCATCGACAAGCTCGCGAAGATCGTGCAGGGCCACGAAGCGGCGTTCAAGCTGGCGCGGAAGTCCGGCGTGAAAATCGCCTTCGGCACCGACGCAGGCATGCTACCGCACGGCGAGAATGCGAAGCAGTTCCGCGACTACATCGCCTGGGGCATGCCGCCGATGGAGGCGATACTCACCGCGACGCGCAACGCAGCCGACCTCCTGGGTTGGGGCGACCGCATCGGTGCGGTGGCGCCGGGGTACTTCGCCGACATCATCGCCGTCCCGGGCGATCCGCTCGCCGTCCCGACGCTGCTCGAGAAGGTGAGTTTCGTCATGAAAGGCGGAGTCGTTTACAAAGGGCGCCGGCCATAGCCGCGCTCTCCGAAGGGCTGCAGGCGCTCCACCCAAAGCTCCTCCAGCACGCGAAGGTCGTCAGTCGCGTCGTAGTCCGGCTGATCGTCCGGCGGCTTGATCGTGTCCAGCACCTCGAAGACGAAACCGTCGGGACCGAGTCGGGCCCAGTCGCGCTGGAGCTGCTCGTTTCGATGCGACCCGAGCTTGAGCGCCGATCGTTCGCGGTTCAAAACCGCCGGGAGGTCGACCGACCGCCCGACGAGCGAGCGATCCTCACGCGTGTTGTGAATGCGGTAAACCCCCATGGGCCGCCGCGTTTCCTTGTAGGCTCGAATGAGTGACTTCCGGTCCATGGGCACAGCCTGAGCTCGAGATGGCTTATTATACCCGGGCAAAATATAGGTTGTCAATAGTACCCGGCTATAAATCGCCGCTTTCAAGGGGTCAGAGCCCTTGATCCGAGCGTTTCAAGGGCTCTGACCCCTTGATCGCCCGCTGGTCCGGCCAGCTTTATGTGCAAGTCGATGAGCGGGGTGACGTCTCCCGGGTGACGAAACCAGGAGCCCCAATGTTCGCCCTTTCCGTTCGCTCGAGCGTCGCTCTGCTGCTCGGCGTGACTGCTGCACCACTGCTGTCGCAGACCATCGTATCCGGCGTCGTTCGGGCCGAGCGTGGCGGACCGCTCGCGAGTGCGGCCGTGCAGGTCAAAGGCACGCATGGTGGTGCCACGACAAGCGAAACGGGTCGGTATCGACTCGTCATTCCTAACGATGGATTCGCGACGGTCGACTCGCTGACGGTCACGGCGCGAGCGATCGGGTTCGAGCCAATGAGTCGACGGGTTGCCACTCGCCCAGGCTCTTTCACCCTGGACTTCGTCCTCAAGGCGACGACGATCAAGCTTGAAGGGGTCGTCGTGACCGGCACCGCAGCAACAGACGCTGCATCGCGAGCTGACAAGGATCGCGCAACACCGACGGTTGCCCGTCTCGAGCCGAGTGCGGCGGATTCACGCGACGCACGGCCGACAACGATGGCACCGGCGTTGGCGAAGGCTCGCGCCGACGGCAGTCGTGTGGGCGGTCGCACGTCGTCGGGGAGCGGTGAACGTCAGGATCCGAGCCCGGGTGTTCTGACCGCCGCGGTTTGGAACGACGCGGAGCATTGGCAGCAGTACTCGCGCTTTCTCGACCGTTCTCGCGAGAACGCGTGGAACCCCTGGGGACTCGCGGTAGGTCAGCCGCGAGCGCAGCGTGTTCGCGCTGAAGTACGACCGCGCTCGCCTCGCCGCGCGCTCGACCTCGGGTTCCTCGTCGACGCGACCGGCTCGATGGGTGACGAGATGGCGTTCCTGCAGAGTGAGCTCAAGGACATTGTGCGGCGTGTGCGCAGCGTCGAACCCGATCTCGACATTCGGATGTCGGTCGTTTTCTATCGCGATCGCGGTGACGCCTTCATCACCAAATCGCTGCCGTTCACGCGCAGCGCGGATGACGCGGTGTCGTTCATCTCGGGGACGACGGCGGATGGCGGCGGCGATTTTCCCGAAGACATGAACTCCGGGCTCGAGGCGATGATGCGGCAGCACTGGTCGCGGGACGCGGTTCCGCAGATGCTCTTCGTCCTCGCCGACGCGCCGCCGCAGCAGTACGCGGGACAGGACTACACCTACCACGAGGCGATTCAGGACGCAGCCGCGAACGGGATCGCGATCTATCCGGTTGCGGCGAGCGGCGTCGACAAGCCGACGGAGTTCCTCTTCCGTGCGATGGCGGTGATGACGGGAGGGAAGTACGTGTTCCTGACCGACGACTCCGGCGTGGGCAACTCCCACGAAGAGCCGGACATCACGGGATACAAGGTCGAGAAGCTCAACGATCTCATGGTGCGGGAGATCCGCTCGTACGTTGCCGAGCACACGGTAACGCGGAGCGTCGCAGAAGATCGTTAGGGCTGGTCTGGTCCTTCGGTGCGTGCCACACCTCGCGCGCGGGGCGGTGCCCGGTCATCTTGGGTAGCCCATTTTCGAGGTGGCCATGGCTCGCACCATCGTTCTCGCGTCCCTGGTGCTCGCGTCCGCGCTCGGCACGACCGTGCCGGCCGCGGCCCAAGACTCCGCTCGCACCGTTGCTGCGGCACAGCCCGGTCGCAACCGCGACCTCCCGCTGGATGCCGCGCGGAACATCACGATCGACACCGACGAAGGTTCGTGGCTCTCCGTCGACGTCTCGCCTGATGGGAAGACGCTCGTCTTCGACCTGCTCGGCGACCTGTACACCGTCCCCGTCGGCGGCGGCGAAGCGACGCCGCTCACGAGTGGCATGCAGTTCGATGCCCAACCCCGGTTCAGCCCGGACGGCAAGTTCGTCGTCTTCACGTCCGACAAGGACGGCGGCGACAACGTCTGGACCATCGAGGTCGCCACCAAGACGCTGAAGCAGATCACCAAGGGAAAGGGCAATCGCTATCGATCACCCGAGTGGACGCCCGACGGCGACTACATCGTGGTCTCCAAGTCGACGACGCCCATCGGTCCGTCGAAGCTCTGGCTGATTCACAAGAATGCGGGTGGCGGAACCCAGCTCATTCGCGATCCGCAGCCCATGCTCGCGGGCGCCAATCCGGTGAGCACCGTGGGCGCGGCGTTTGGAAAGGACGACCGCTACATCTGGTTCGCGCAGCGGTTCGGCGCGTGGGAGTACAACGCCGGCTTGCCGCAGTATCAGATCATGACGTTCGACCGGCAAACGGGTCGCCGCGAAGCACGCGCGAACGTGTACGGCTCGGCGTTCCGCCCCGCGGTCTCACCCGACGGGAAGTACCTCGTCTACGGGTCCCGCTACGAGACGCAAACCGGGCTTCGCATTCGAGACCTCGAGACGAGCGAGGAGCGGTGGCTGGCGTACCCGGTCCAGCATGACGAACAGGAGTCGGTCGCGCCGCTCGATGTGCTGCCGGGCTATTCGTTCACGCCGGATTCGAAAGCCATCGTCGTCTCCTATGGCGGCAAGATCTGGCGCGTTCCGGCGACATGCCCGTCGGCACAGGCTCCCGGAGCCGGTGCGCAAGGCGGTCGACCCGATCCATCGTGCGCCGCGACGAACATCCCGTTCCACGTGAAGACGCAGATCGGCATCGGGCCGAAGCTGGCGTTCAACTACAAGGTCGACGACGCATTGGAGTTCACCGTTAGGCAGATCCGTGATGCGGTCGCGTCGCCGGATGAAAAGAAGCTCGCGTTCGTCGCGATGGACAAGCTGTACGTGATGGACTATCCGAGCGGCACCCCGCGAAAGATCAGCGACCTGCCGGGCAACGACGCGCAGCCGGCGTGGTCGCCGGATGGCCAATGGATCGCGTTCGTGGAATGGTCGCGCGACGGCGGCAGCCTCTATAAGGTTGCGGCCGCGGGTGGAAAGCCGATCCAGCTCACTTCCGGGAACGCACTCTACGTGCAGCCCGCGTGGTCGCCGGACGGCAAGCGCGTCGTCGCGATGCGCAGCCCCGCCCAGACGGTTCGCGAGTCCGGCGGCTTCTCGGGGCCGGCGGAGCTCGTCTGGGTTCCGGCCGCGGGTGGCAAGGCGACGTTCATCACGAGCGCGTTAGGCAGGAGCGGGCCGCACTTCACGAAGGACACGACCCGCATCTTCATGTACAGTCAGGGCGAGGGCCTCGTTTCCATCCGATGGGATGGCAGTGACCCGCGGACGCTTCTCAAGGTGACCGGCGCGCGGTTCCCGGAGCCGGCACCGGGCGGACCGGCTGGGGCACCGGCGGCGGTCGTGAGGATGGCGCCCGTCGGCGAACAGGCGCTCGCGCAGATCTCCAACGACCTGTACGTCGTGCCCGTGCCATTCAGCGGCGAGGCGCCGACCATCTCACTCGCTGATCCCACCGCATCGGAGTTTCCGGCTCGGAGGCTCACGGACGTCGGTGCGCAGTTCCCGTCGTGGAGCGCGGATGCCAAACGTATCCACTATTCGATCGGTAACTCGCACTTCGTGTACGATCTCGATCGCGCGCAGCAGTACGACGACTCTGTCGCCGCTGCCCGCCGCGCGCGCGGCGACACCGCTGGCGCGCCGGCGCGAACGGATACGACACAGCGAACCGCGGGTCCGGCTGCCAACCCGCGCGGCTATCAGCCGACCGAGACGCGTATCACCCTCAAAGCGAAGCGCGACACGCCGGAAGGCGTCGCCGTTTTCCGGAACGCACGCATCGTCACGATGAAGGGCGATGAGGTGATCGAGCGCGGCGACATCGTGACGCGCAACAATCGCATCGTCGCCGTCGGCCCGGCTGGCTCGGTGCAAGTGCCCGCCGGGGCCCGCGAGTTCGACGCCACCGGGAAGACGATCGTGCCCGGCTTCGTCGACACGCACGCGCATCTGCGACTGAACCAGGGCGTGCACCAGCAGCCGTGGTCCTATCTCGCCAATCTCGCGTACGGTGTGACGACGACGCGCGATCCGCAGACCGGCACTACCGACGTACTGACCTACGAGGATGCCGTGACTGCCGGATCGGCCGTCGGTCCGCGGATCTACTCGACGGGGCCCGGGCTGTTCGGAACGGGGTACATCCCGCAGCTGGGCGAGGACATCAAAGACCTTGACCACGCGCGCCGCATCATGCGCCGGTACAGCCAGTACTACGACACGAAGACCCTCAAGATGTACATGGCCGGCGACCGCCAGCAGCGGCAGTGGATCATCATGGCGGCGAAGGAGCAGAACATCATGCCGACCACGGAGGGTGCGCTCGACTATCGGTACGACCTAACGATGCTCATGGATGGGTACCCCGGCCAGGAGCACGCGCTGCCGATCTACCCGCTGTACAAGGACGCGGTGAAGCTGTTCGCCGAGAGCGGCATCACCTACACGCCGACGCTCATCGTTGCGTATGGCGGCCCCTGGGGCGAGAACTACTTCTACACGACGGAGAACGTCTACAACGACGCGAAGCTGCGTCGCTTCACGCCGTATGAAGTGCTCGCGGCCTCGGCGCGGCGCCGAGTGCGCTCAAGCTTCCCGGGGGGCGGGAACTCCGGCGGCTGGTTCATGAAGGAGGAGTATCCCTTCATGGACGAAGCGAAGATCGCGAACGAGATCGTGAAGGCCGGCGGCCGCATCGGCGTCGGCAGCCACGGGCAGCTGCAGGGACTCGGCTACCACTGGGAGCTGTGGATGGTGCAGAGCGGTGGCATGTCGAACCACGACGCGCTGCGGTGCGCCACGATCTTCGGGGCGGAGGCGATCGGTCTCGGTGCGGATCTCGGCTCGCTGGAAGCGGGGAAGCTCGCCGATATGGTCGTCCTCGACGCGAATCCGCTCGAGAACATCCGGAACTCGAACACGATTCGCTATGTGATGAAGAACGGCCGCCTCTACGACGGCAATACGTTGGATGAGGTGTGGCCGCGCCAGAAGAAGATGGACGCGGTGCCGGGGATTCCGGACAGTCCACAGGCGCCGGCCGGAATACTCCAGGGTGGTGAGCCGGCGGGTGGGACGAAGGGGAAGAACTGATTGAGGGAGCGGGAGACCGAAGACGTCAGGAGCGGGGAAGACGCGTGTCATCCCGAGCCGACAGGCGCCTGCCCAGAGGAGCGCCAGCGACGAAGGGAGGGATCGCGATCCTCCCGGTAGAGGGCTGGATTGGATTCGTGGTCTGAAGTGGTCTTGTTGGCGTAACAACCGCCGGGGTAGGCTGCGATTCGGCCTGCCCCGGCTTCCTCTTTCCACGGAGTACATGTGAAGTTTCTTCCGTCAATGTTTGCATCGTCGGCGATCGTGTTGGGCGGCTGCTCGCCAGCATCACGATTAACCGAGGCCGCTACGCCGAGCGCCGACGCGGCGCCTGCAATACCTAACGAGCTGCCGCTCAAATACGTCGGGACGCCAACGCGTGCCGCCATCATCGCGGCCGACATGATGACGCGGCTCTACATCCTCGCCGACGACTCGATGATGGGGCGTAGCGCGGCGACGGCGTACAACGCGAAGGGGGCGCTCTACATCGAGCGCGAGGTCAGGCGGTTGGGGCTCGAGCCCGCGGGTGAGAACGGGACGTACTTCCAGTTCCCGCTCGAGCAGCGCGAGATGGATCCGACGACCAGCCTCGCCGTGGGTGAACGGCCGCTCACGCTGTGGAAGGATTTCGCGCCACGGGATCAGGGCGCTGGTGCTCGCGCGTTCGATGGCGCACCGGTCGTGTACGCCGGCTCGTTAGGCGAGCCGCAACGGCTCCTGTTGCCGTCGGCCGTCGCCGGGAGGATCGCGCTCATCACGGTTGCGAAAGACGCCCAAGGGCGAGGCAACTTCAACGTGAATCGGGCGCAGCTCACGGCGCGCTTTTCCGAAGCGGCTGCCATCGCGGTCGTGAGCCTGGACTACCTGCCGCCGGGCTACACTGAACAGTTCTATAGCTCGGCCCAGGTCGCACCCAAGGGATCGTCCGACTCGCGGCCGCTGCCGAACTATTTCTATGTCTCCACGGCGGTCGCGCGGGCGATGCTCGGCCGAGACGCCGAGTCGGCGCAGCCAGGCGCGACGGGCGGTGTGGTGCGCGGGCAGATCCGCTACATCGTGAAGGAAGCGCCGGCACGGAACGTCGTCGCGATCATCCGGGGGTCGGACCCCGCGCTTCGTGGAGAATACGTCGCCATCGGCGCGCATAACGACCACGTTGGTTACAACAACGAGCCCGCCGACCACGATTCGGTCAAGGCCTTTCAGATGGTTGCGCGTCCCCAGGGCGCGGACAACGAAGAGACGCCCGTGACCGACGCCGACTGGGCGCGCATCCGCCACATCGCCGACAGCCTCCGCGCGCGGCACGCGGCGCGTCGCGATTCGATCTACAACGGCGCTGACGATGACGGTTCAGGTACGACGACGGTGCTGGAGATCGCGGAGGCGTTCGCGAACGCCAAGGTGAAGCCGAGGCGCTCGCTGCTCTTCGTCTGGCACACGGGCGAGGAGCTCGGGCTGCTGGGCTCCTCCTATTTCACGGATCACCCGACGGTTCCCCGCGACTCCATTGTCGCCCAGCTCAACATCGACATGGTTGGCCGCGGCGGAGCGAACGACATCACGGGCGTGACGAAGGCCGGTGCCCTCATTCACGGAGGGCCGGGCTACGTACAGCTGATCGGATCGCGGCGGCTATCGACGGAGCTCGGCGATCTCGCCGAGACGGTGAACAAGGAGCAGGGAATCGGTCTCGCGTTCGATTACTCGCTCGACGCGAACGGGCATCCGCAGAACATCTATTGCCGCAGTGACCACTACATGTACGCGCGCTACGGCATCCCGATCATCTTTTTCACCACCGGTGGACATGCGGACTACCATCAGGTGACCGATGAGCCGCAGTACATCGACTACCACCGCATGGAGCAGGTGGGGAAGCTGGTGTCCGGCATTGCCGAGCGGGTCGGGAACCTGGACCACCGCGTCGTGGTCGATAAGCCGAAGCCGAATCCGCATGGTGGATGCCAACAGTAGCGGGCGTCGCCCGTCCCCGGTTTTTCGTTAGGCAGCAACCGCAAGCGATGAGGTGTCGTAAACGTAGCGCTCGTGGACGATCTTGCCGTTCCGCCACGTCTGGATCGCGATCTCGTCCATGCGGTATTGCGTGCCGTCGCCGGTCGTGTAGTCGAACACCCAGTTGATCGCGGCGCGATCGCCTTCGACGACGACCGAGATGAGGGTGAACTTCAGTGCCTTGAGCGAACCGTAGAAGGCCGCCTCGCGCGCGTAGTTCTCGGTAAAGCCGACAACCGGCGGCGAGATGTTCTCCTGCATCGCGACGGTCTCGGCGTAGTAACGGGTCATGGCCTCGAGCATCTGGCCGTTTTCGACGAGGCTGATGAGGTCGAGGACCTGTGGCTTGATCGACATGGCAGTAATTCCGGAGGTGACAGGTGAGTTGTGAAGCGTACGAGAGGGCGGGTTACGCAGCCCGGCGCCCGCTTGCCGCCTGCGGTCCATGGCGCGTGTCACGGCTTGCGAGCGTGGTCCTGCCGAATCGAATGGACAGCCAGGCGTCCACGGAGCGTGTGCCGCTGCCGTTCATCGCGACGACGGCGCCCAGGCCGATCGCGAGGAGGTGGTACTCGAAGCCTTCCACACCGGCCGGGAGCCCGCCGAACCAGTTCATGAAGAAGCCGTTAGGCGCGTGAGTGGTGATCGCGCCAGCCATGATGCCGATGATGCCGAGGGCGGCGAGGCGGCCAGCGAATCCGAGGAGGAGAGCGAAGGGCGCTATGAGCTCGGTGGCGATCGCAAGAGCTGCGAGCGGAGCGGGGAAGCCTAACGTGTTCGTCATCCAGGCGAGGGTGCCGCCGAAGCCATAGCCGCCGAACAGGCCGAGCGCATGCTGGAAGCCGTGGGGGAGCATGATCGTGCCCAGCGCGATGCGGGCGGCCATGGCGCCGGCGTCCGGATTTGTGGAGAGGAGCTTGCGAAGCATGGGAGTAGGGGGTTGAGTGTCTTGGCAATAGTTATCAGAGCATCTATTATGGCCGCGAACCTCGGTCATCCCGAGGCGTGCGGTTGGAGGCCATTGGCCGCGAACGGGCAGCATCGTTAGGTCCTGGCCATCCCGGCGTTACGGGGCGCACCGCGCTTGGCGTTGGTCCGACGCACGGCGTCCAGCAGATCGATGAACCGCTCGAGCTCCGACTGGCTGAGGGATGCCACGGCTTCCTCGTCAGCGGCGTTCACGAGCGGGTCCAGCGAGTCGAGCAACTTCCGACCTCCGTCGGTCACGAAGCAGAGGACCTGCCGGCGATCCGGCAGGGTTCGCTCTCGTCGGATGAGGGTTGCTTCCTCGAGCTTGTCGAGCAATCGCGTGATCGTCGTGCCCTCCTCGATCATGCGCTCGCGGATCGACAGCGTCGGAATCCCACCAGTTCCCGCGCCGCGAATGATGCGGAGCGCGTTGTACTGGGCCAGACTCAGCTCGTACGGCTCGACGACTCTGGCCAAGGCGCGGTTCACAATGGACGCGGTGCGGAGCAGGGCGATCGTCGCCTCTTGTGCGGTCGATCGGAACGGTTTGGTCTGCCGAATCTCGCTCTGGACCGCGCTGGACCTGCTGCGACTGGGCTGTTTACGGCTTGCCACGGTTGGGATCGGTGGACGGTTAAATTGCTCTAGCAACACTTGCTATGATAACTATTATCTCTTCGGTGTCAAGCCCCGCCTTCCACTGCCGACTACCGCCGCGCGACATCATTCAGTGGAAGTCTCGAGCTCCGGACGTCGAGACGGTCGCGCCCTACCGGATGCACCAGAGCGAAGAGGAGTCGTCCCACATGATCACCGCCGAGCTGCTCAAGCGCATTCCGCTCTTCGCCGGCATTCCCGATGACGAACGCGGCTCGCTCGCCGCGCGCGCCGCGGACGTCAGACTCAACGCCGACGAATGGCTCATCCTCGAGGGACAAACGCCCTCGTTCTTTGCCCTCCTCGAGGGGCGACTTTCCGTGGAGAAGAACATCGCCGGCCGCGATCAGCAGCTCACGGTCTTCGAGCCCGGTGACTACTTCGGCGAAGTACCGCTTCTCCTGGCGTCACCGGCGGTCGCAAGCGTGCGAGCGCTCGAGTCGTCGCGCGTCGCTCGACTGGACCCGCTGGATTTCCACGATCTCATCTCGCACTGCCGTGTGCTGAACGGTGAGATCATGAAGACGATGGCGCAGCGTGTCAGTTCGTTGCAGCAGATCGTTGTCGACACGCCCATGGCGGCGGCGACATTGATCGGACGGCAAAGCGACGTTGCCTGCCTGGAGCTCCGTGAGTTTCTCGGCCGCAACCGCGTGACCTTCGCGTGGCGCGACCTGGATGATCCCGACGGCATCGAGCGGCTTGTCTGCGACGAGATCCTCGCGTCGAGCGACGAGGCCGCGACGGCGTTCGAGGGCGTGACGCTGCCGCTCGTCATTCTGAACGATGGCCGCCGCCTGCAGGCGCCCAAGCCGCGCGAGCTCGCTGACGCCCTCGGGTTGCAGACGGCGCCACTGCATAACGAGTACGACGTCGTGATCGTCGGAGGCGGGCCAGCCGGTCTTGCGGCGGCGGTCTACGGCGCGTCCGAAGGGCTCCGAACGTTGCTCGTCGAACGGACGGCGTGTGGGGGCCAGGCAGGTACATCGTCACGCATCGAGAACTACCTCGGATTCCCGGGTGGGCTTTCCGGCGACGACCTGAGCGGAAAGGCGCGCCAGCAGGCGCTCAAGTTCAATGCCGAGCTGCTCGTCGCTCGTTCCGTCGTGGCGATCGATCCCGGTGATGCGACTTCGCCCGAGGAGGCGGCGCACACGGTTGTGCTCGACGACGACACGCGCCTAACGACGAAAGCGGTGATCCTCGCCAACGGCGTACAATGGCGCACGCTCGACACGCCCGGCATCAAGCGGTTGACCGGGCACGGCGTTTATTACGGTGCGGCCGGCACCGAGGCGTTCGCCGTCCGCGGCTGCCGCGTCCACCTGATCGGCGGCGGCAACTCGGCAGGCCAGGCGGCGATGCGCCTCTCGGACTACGCGGAGTCGGTCACGATGCTCGTGCGCGGGCCATCGCTCGCGGCGAGCATGTCGCAGTACCTCATCAACCAACTCGCCACCAAGGCGAACGTGACGATCGAGACGCACGCCGAGGTGCTCGCGGCCGAGGGCTCGAGCAGGTTGGAGGCTTTGCAGATCGCGACCGGGCCATCACGCCGTCGCGAGCGTCGCGAGAGCGAAGCGCTGTTCGTGTTCATCGGCGCGCACGCCGAGACAGCATGGCTGCCGCCAAATCTGATTCGCGACCAGTGGGGCTACGTGTGCACCGGACGCGACGTGATGGATCTCCTCGAGGAGCGCGAGGCCGGCACATGGCCGCTCGAGCGCGACCCGTACCTGCTCGAGACGAGCGTGCCGGGCATCTTCTCCGCTGGCGACGTGAGGCACGGATCAATCAAGCGCGTGGCGTCGAGCGTTGGCGAAGGCAGCATGGCGATCGCGTTCGTGCACCAGTATCTGGCCGACACCAGAGAAACGATGCTCGCGGATCGCGTGGCAGGCTGAGTCGGAGCCGGCGACGGCTTCCCGGACCGGTCAAGCTCTTCATCGCTGTTCAATGAGAAATCGTCGCGAACAGGGATGCGTGGAATGGATGGAATTGGGGTCAGAGTCGTAATTAAAAAATCCAAAGCCGGTGCGTTGGAATTTTGAAATAAGACACAGAACCCCATTTAAAAAAA
>Ga0307408_100001889_pt1 | contig 15264 bp, 17 predicted proteins | sample 322Cmetagenome_FD_202116 | JGI IMG/M metagenome (GOLD analysis project Ga0307408, IMG submission 202116) | Maize rhizosphere microbial communities from greenhouse at UC Davis, California, United States - 322HYB-C-3 | ecosystem: Host-associated > Plants > Roots > Rhizosphere > Soil | place...
ACCTGCACCGGCGCGGGAACACATATTATTTATCATGGTCGCGCGAATTCCCGGAACTCACCGCGTACTCGACCGGCCCCAGCGCCACCGGCCCGTGGACCTATCGCGGCGTGATCATGGATAAGAATGAAAAGGTGAAAACCATCCACCAGGCGATCGTGGAATTCAACGGCAAGTCGTACATCTTCTACCATAACGACAAGCTGCCTGGCGGCGGCGAATACCGCCGTTCGGTGGCGGTCGAGGAATTGCATTACAATCCCGACGGCACGATCCGTTTTATCCCGCAAACGGCGGAAGGACCGGCCGCCAATCCCGCACCGGGCTGTCAAGGGTGATATCGACATTGCCGATATTGTGCAGGATTGATATCGGCAATGATATTATGTCTTAATGGATACCCTCAACCCGAACTGGTTCCTGCGCGCCAGGCTGAAAACCCGCCAGTTGCTGTTATTGATCGCGCTGGACGAACATCGCAATATCCACCGCGCCGCGGAAGCGCTGCATATGACGCAGCCGGCGGCCTCGAAGCAAATCAAGGACCTCGAGGAAATGCTCGATGTGCGGCTGTTCGACCGGCTGCCGCGCGGCATGGAACCGACGATTTACGGCGAAACCATGATCCGCCATGCGCGCATGGCGCTGACCAGCCTGTCGCTGGCGCATGACGACGTGCTGGCGCTGAAGGCCGGCCTGGTCGGCCAGGTGGAAGTGGGCGTCATCATGACGCCGGCCATGGCCTTGCTGCCGCAAGCGATCGCGAAAGTCAAGCAGCAGGCGCCGCTGCTGCGCATCGGCGTGCACGTGCAGCCTTCGAACGTGCTGATGGGCATGCTCCAGCATGGCAACCTCGATTTCATGATCGGCCGCATTCTTGAAAAAGAAGGCTCGGAAGGGCTGATCTACGAGGAATTGACGGAAGAACCGGCCTGCGCGGTGGCCCGTCCGGCCCACCCGCTGCAGGAACGCGCGGACTTGAAACTGGCCGATATCGCGGCCCAGCCGTGGATCTTGCCGCCGCCCGGCTCCATCATGCGCCACCGTTTCGACATGATGTTCCGCCGCGCCAGCCTGGAGCCGCCGAGCAACGTGGTCGACACCACGGAAATGCTGGTGGTGACCCCGCTGCTACACCAGACCGATTCGCTGCACGTGATGCCGCTGGAAGTGGCGCGCTATTATGAATCGCTGAATATTTTGCGCATCCTGCCCGTGGAGCTGCCCTTTAAAATGGACGCTTTCGGCTTGATCCGCCAGCAAGACCACTTATTGTCGCCCGGCGCCGACTTGCTTTTGCGCGCCGTCCGCAACGCCGCCAAGGAAATCTACTAGTCCCCGCCGTCCCATGACCATAGTCTATTCCAGCCTGAACCACGCCATGCGCGTGCCGCTTGCCGCGGAAATCCACTCCCGTCCATTCATGAAGCTCGATGCGCCGGAGTTGATTTCGCATTTCGCGATTTACCGCAACCCGGAGAGCGGTGCGGGCGCGCCGTCCGGCCACAGCCATCACAAGACGCTCAATGCACTGTGCAAGCATTTCGGCGTGTCGTCACCGGCCGATGAAGCCAAGTACTTTTATCACGACTTCGGCCGCTTCCGGCTGAAGTGGGAATGCCACACGGAGTTTTCCACGTATACGTTCGCGCTGCGCCCGGACCTGGAATACTCGACCGAGGAAGCGTTCGAGCACATGCCGGTGACGCACTTGCCGCAGGAATGGCTGCTGTCCCTGAAAGGCCGCCTGATGGTGGCGGCGCACGTGGCGCTGGAACGGGGCGGCGCGGAACTGGAATCGCTGCAGCGCATTTTTGAAGGCAACACCATGGCGGGCAGCCAGGTGATGCAGGGCGGCGAGGTGTACACCGACTTCGCGATCCAGTCGGACGGCTTTTCCCGCTTCGTGATCCGCGACGTCGGCATGCGCGCGCAGCAGGCCGGCCGCCTCGTGCAGCGCGTGCTGGAAATTGAAACCTACCGCATGTTTGCGCTGCTTGGGCTGCCGCAGGCGCAGCAGGCGGCGCCGGTATTGAATGCGATCGAAGGCGAGCTGGTGACCCTGGCCGGGGCGATGGTGCAGACCGACGCCGCGCAAATCGAGGATGGCATGGGCGATGGCGCGATGGAGCAAAAGCTGCTCGGTGAAATCACCCGGCTGGCGGCGCGCATAGAAAAACTGTCGCTGGAAACCAGTTACCGCTTCTCGGCCTCGAAAGCGTACTTCCGCCTGGTGCATGCGCGCATCGACGAATTGCGCGAGAACCGCATCGAAGGCATCCCCAACGTGGCCGAATTCATGGACCGCCGTTTGACGCCGGCCATGAATACCTGCGAAGCGGTGGCGGCGCGGCAGGAAGCGCTGGCGCGGCGGGTGGCCAACACCAATGACTTGCTGCGCACCCGCGTGGGCATCATCCAGGAGCAGCAAAACCGCAAGATCCTGCAATCGATGAACCGCCGCGCCGCGCAGCAATTGCGCCTGCAACAGGCGGTCGAGGGCTTGTCGGTGGCGGCGATTTCGTATTACGTGGTGGGCCTGATCGGGTATTCGACCAAGGCCATCAAGGCAGCCGGCGTCATCGGCAATCCGGACGTGGTGATCGGGTTCGCGGTGCCGCTGGTGCTGGGGGGCGTGTGGCTGTCGTTGCGGAATATGCATAAGCGCCTGCATACGGCGTAAAGGACGTACGGTTACGTTTACATGGCAAATTCCGCGCGTCTAATCCTGGTTCTTTTTTCCCTGTGCCTTGCCGCCGGCGGTACGACGCATTGGATGGATATCGCCCGGGGAGGCTTCCTCCCTTATGGCGACATGCCGTTTCCAATTAACGTGTTCTGGACATCGCTGGCGCTGCTGGATTTCATTGCACTTGCCCTGTTATGGAAGCGGCGCAATCTTGGACTCTTGTTGACGATGGCGATCATGGTGGCCGACGTGGCGGTCAACTCGTATGCCGCCTACGGATTAGGGATCGCATTTCTAAGCTTTGCGCCATTGCAGGTGCAGACCTGGTTCCTTGGGTTTGTGCTCGGCGCGATTGTCTTCGTTTGGCAGCGTGACATTGGAAGGCCCACTTAAATGAAACTGCCACCGATACCATTGATTCCAAGTCCGGAAACGCCCGAGGGAAAATCCGCTATGGGCTTTCGCTGGGCTGGTGATGATATGGGGAAGCGTCATCGCCTGGGCGGCGATCCGGATTGGATACAGGGAGACGATACGCCTAGTTGCTCATGCGGCAAAAAGATGAGTTTTTATGGTCAACTCGATTCGGTCGGTGACAAGTACAATCTTGCTGACTGTGGCCTGATCTATGTTTTCGTTTGCTGGGGATGTTTTGAAACAAAGAGCATTTTGCAATCCTATTAATCTCCACGCTGACTGCAGGTGAAACCTAGGAAGTACAGGCATTAATGGAAGGCATCAGCCACATCACATTCATCGTCAGCGACCTGGCGCGCATGGCCACGTTTCTGTGCGACGGACTGGGTGCGCGCGAAGTGTATGACAGCGCTGGCCAAAACTATTCGCTTTCCCGGGAAAAGTTCTTTGTGCTGGGCGGCGTCTGGCTGGCCGCAATGGAAGGCATTCCACCCGCCGAGCGGACCTACCAGCACGTTGCCTTCCAGGTCAGGGAATCGGAACTGCCGGCATATGAAGCCCGGCTCCGGGCGCTGGGTGTTGAGATCCGGCCGCCTCGTCCCCGCGTGGACGGGGAGGGACTGTCTTTATATTTCCATGACTTCGATAATCATTTGTTCGAGCTGCATACGGGGACGCTCGAGCAGCGCCTGGCGCGGTACGGCGCCAGGTAAGGCTTCTGCAGGTTTTCCTGTAAAATTGCCATTTTGAAATTGTTTATTTAAAGGATGACGATGCAGAAGTGGGAATACAAGACCGTAAAAATTGAAGCCAAAGGTTTTCTTGGCGGTGTCGTCGATACCACTGCCCTGGATGCGCTGCTCAATCAGTACGGTCAGCTGGGCTGGAATCTGATGTCGGTTTTTGATACCAACACGTACCAGGGCGCCAGCCGCGAGATTGTCGCCGTTTTTAAGCGCGAAGCGTTGTAGAAATCAATGGCTTCCATCCGCCACGCGAGGTTTCCCGACGATCTAGCCGAAGTCATTGCAATCTTCCGCGAGTACGTCGCCAGTCCGACCGTCGACCTCGGATTCCAGGATTTTGAGACTGAATTCGCCGCCTTGCCCGGCAAGTATGCCGAGCCGGATGGACGGATTTTGCTGGCGTGGCGCGGCGCATCCGTGGTGGGTTGCGCGGCGCTGCGCCGGGTCGATCACGGCACTTGCGAACTCAAGCGGGTCTATGTGCGGCCTGCCGCCAGGGGCAACAACCTGGGCCGGCAACTGGTTGAAACCATGATCCATGAAGCCCGGCAAGCGGGCTACGCGAAGATGTGCCTCGATGTGCTGCCGGAGTTTCAGGCTGCCCGGCAGCTGTACCAGTCGCTGGGCTTCTTGCCGGGCGAGGCGGTCAGCTTTAACCCTGTCCCCGGGACCCAATTCCTGGCCCTCGCCTTATAAAACGCCATGCCATCGGCGGCGATGAAACCGTTTTTAGTATGCGTTAGCAGGGAATCGTACTGCATCGTATGGGTTATCGGCCGGTAGCGGGAACGCGTTTGGCGGGGCAAGCCCCACGCTCCCGCCCCGGCCGTCGCCGCATGCGGCATAATGCCCGCCTCGCGCGCCTTGCCGCAACCACACGATCCTCATGATGACAGCCGCCCCCGAAGCCTTCTCCGACGCCGAACGCCACGGCCTGTACCGCGCGATCCGCGAACGCCGCGACGTCCGCTCGCAATTCCTGCCCGATCCGGTGCCGCCCGACGTGCTGGCACGCCTGCTGCAAGCGGCGCACCACGCGCCATCGGTCGGCTTCATGCAGCCATGGGATTTCATCGTCATCGACAACGTGCCGGTGCGCCGGCAAGTGCGCGCCATCTTCGAGCGGGAAAACCAGAAGGCCTTGGACAACTACGCGGGCGACCAGGCCGCGCTGTACAAGCGCCTGAAGCTCGAAGGCATCCTCGAAAGCCCGCTCAACCTGTGCATCACGTGCGACCGCAGCCGTGGCGGGCCGCATGTCCTGGGCCGCAATTCCGTGATGGAAATGGATTTGTTCAGCGTGTGCCTGGCCGTGCAAAACCTGTGGCTGGCGGCGCGCGCGGAAGGCATCGGCGTGGGCTGGGTCAGCATCCTCGACCAACAAGAACTGGCGGCCACCCTGAACTTGCCGGACCACGTGTACCCGGTGGCGTACCTGTGCGTGGGTTATGTCAGCGAGTTTTTGACTCAGCCCGAACTGGAAGCCAAGGGCTGGCGTTCCCGTTTGCCGCTGCAACAGCTGGTGCACGGCAACGGCTGGGGGCAGGCGCTCGACAACGGTCCGCTGCAAGACGCTCTGCGTGACCTGGACCCGGCGGCATAGAAGTATTCCGTCAAGTGGAATAGTGAATTTCTTGTGGCGATTATTCTAAAGGGCGGCGGAATAATCCACACTGAGGTCTGTCCAACCACCAAGGAGATGACCGATGAAACTGTACCACCACCCCCTGTCCGGCCACGTGCACCGCGCCCGCCTGTTCCTGTCGCTGCTGGGTTTGCAGCATGAACTGGTCGCGGTGGATTTGCTCAAGGGCGAGCATAAAACCCCGGAATTCCTCAGCCTGAACAGCTTCGGCCAGTTGCCGGTGCTCGACGATAACGGCGTGATCGTGCCGGATTCGAATGCCATTCTGGTCTACCTGGCGCGCCGTGAAGGACGCACCGACTGGCTGCCGCAAGGCGCCCTGGCGGAAGCGCGCGTGCAGCGCTGGCTGTCGGTGGCGGCCGGGGAAATCGCCCATGGTCCTGCCGCCGCCCGCGTGGTGCAACTGTTTGGCCGCGATGTCGATCCCACGGAAATGATCGCCCGCGCGCACCGCATCCTGGCGCTGATCGATGCGGAACTCAGCAGCCGGCGCTGGGTCGCCGACCTCGCTGCCGACCACCCGACCATTGCCGATGTGGCGCTGTACAGCTATATCGCGCGCGCGCCGGAAGGCAATGTCGACTTGTCGGCGTATGCCAACGTGCAGGCGTGGCTGGCGCGCATCGAAGCGCTGCCGGGCTTCGTGCCGATGGCGGTGTCGCCGGTCGGCCTGGCGGCGTAAGGAGACGGCCATGGACGGGACAGTCAACAGCGCCGTGCCGGAAACTGCCGCGGCACAGCCGGCCGCGCCGACATGCGCGGCGCCGGCGCCAGCCGCGGTCCCGGCCATGCCGGCAACCGACAGTGAACCGCCATCGCCATGGCACGCAGGCGAAGTCGCCATGCAGCGGGTGGAAGGCGTGGCGGAACGGATGGACAGCGTGGGCCGCAAGGTGGTGCGGCCCTATATGCCGGACCAGCACCGTGAGTTCTTTGCCCAGTTGCCGTTTGCCGTGCTGGGCGCGGTCGACGGCGGCGGGGATGTGTGGGCCACGCTGCGCAGCGGCGAACCGGGCTTCATGCAATCGCCCGATCCGCGGGTGCTGGCGCTGCGCTTGCCACGCGTGGCGGACGACCCGGCCGATGCGGGGCTGGACGATGGCAGCAGTGTCGCGCTGCTGGGCATGGAATTGCACACGCGCCGGCGCAACCGCATGAATGGCGTGCTGCGGCGCGGTCCGGACGGTCCGGCGCGGATCGACGTGCGGCAATCGTTCGGCAACTGCCCGCAATACATCCAGCTGCGCGATTTTCAATTAACGAACACGGTGCCCGCACCGGCGCAATGGCTGCCAGCGCCGGACGATGCGGCCATGCGGCTGGTGATGCAAGCCGATTCCTTCTATGTGGCGTCCTATGCGGACCTGCCCGACGGGCAGCGGCAAGTCGATGTGTCGCACCGGGGCGGGCGGCCCGGGTTCGTGCATGTGGATCAGGACGGAGCGCTGACGGTGCCGGAATTTGCCGGCAACCTGTTTTTCAATACGCTCGGCAATTTCCTGGTCACTCCGCGCGCGGGACTGGTGTTCGTGGATTTCGACAGCGGGGATTTGCTGCAAATGACAGGGGACGTGCAACTGCTGGACAGCTTGCCGGGCCGCGCGGTGCAGGGGGCGCAGCGTTACTGGCGCTTTGTGCCGCGCAAGGTGGTGTGGCGGCGCAATGCGCTGGGACTGCGGTGGGCGATGCAGGAAGATGGCATGTCGCCCGCGGCTTTGCGGACCGGGACATGGAACCCGTAGGGCGGCTTTTACAAAGCCGCCGATGCGCCGCCTGGGACGCATGAAGAACGATGGACATCAGTCCGTCTTTTGCCGCGCCAGCGACGCCAGCGCCTCCAGCAGTATTTTCGCCCGAAACGGCTTGACGATGACCCGCGCCACCTGGCGCTGCTTCAATTGCGCCAATTGCTCGCCCGTGCAATTGTCCGCCATGACCGCGATCGGCATGTGCGGCGACGATGCCGAGTCGCCGCCGCGCACCTGGTCCAGCAATCCCAGGTCATGCACGGCGTCGCCGTCATCGACGGCGATGATGGCGCCGTCGAAGGGCCGCTGGCGCAGGATTTGCCGCGCCAGCGCGATGCTGGCCGCTTCATGGATCTGCGCCATGCCCAGTGACCGGGCCGTCAGCGCCACCGTCCGCCGCAGCATGGCTTGCGGCTCCACCAGCAGCACATGGTTATCCTGCGGTTTGCGCTCGGGCATCGGCGTCTCCTTGCGGTGACTGCAACTCTTGCATGACCAGGCCACGCAGGGTCGACAGGATCGCCATCTCGATATCGTCCAGCTGGCGCGGCCTGGTGTCGATGATGCACAGCGTGCCCAGGGCATGGCCTTGCGGCGTGATCAGCGGCGCGCCGGCATAGAAACGGATATGCGGGCTGGCCGTCACCAGCGGGTTATCGGCAAAGCGGACGTCGGCGGCGGCATCGGCAACCACCATGATGTCGCCGCGCATGATGGCGTGGCCGCAGAACGAGACATCGCGCCCGGTTTCACACGCCGTCAGGCCCACGTTGGATTTAAACCATTGGCGCTCACTGTCGATCAGCGAAATCAGCGCGATCGGCACATCGAATTCAGTCGAGGCAAATTCCACGATGCGGTCAAACCGCTCTTCGCGCGGCGTGTCGAGGATCAGCAGCGCATACAGGGCCGCGAGGCGTTCGGCTTCATTGTCCGGGGTGGGGGCGGCGATCATAGCAAGACGTACCGATTTCGATGTGGCCACTGTAGCAGGAAAGTGCGGCGAACTGAAAACAGCGGCCCTGTCGCCTGTGGTCTGCCGGTTACAAAATTGGCGCCCCATTCACATTGGACTTCTGGCAATATTCCCGCTGTAATAACGATAACGAGGGATGGTATGCAAAAGGCGGGACTGGGGACTTGGATCAAGCGCATTGTGCTGGGGGTGCTGGTGTTGATTGCGTTGGCGGCGCTGGCGCTCTGGTTCTTCCTGCGCGGCAGCCTGGCGCAACTCGACGGGCGGCGCACGGTGCCCGGCCTGGCGGCCGATGTGTCGATCGCGCGCGATGGCCAGGGCGTGCCCACCATCACCGGCGGCAACCGTAACGACATTGCCTACGCCACGGGGTTTGTCCACGCCCAGGAGCGCTACTTCCAGATGGATTTGCTGCGCCGCTCCGCAGCCGGTGAATTGGCTGAACTGTTTGGCGCGAAGGCGCTGCCGCTGGACCGGGAACACCGGCTGCACCGTTTCCGCGCCCGCGCGCGGCAAATGGTCGAGGCGATGCCGGCCGCCGAACGCGCGCTGCTGGAGCGCTATGTCGCCGGCGTCAATGACGGCTTGACCCACCTGGGCGCCCGTCCATTCGAATATGCCCTGGTGGGCATGGCGCCGCGGCCGTGGAGCGCGGCCGATTCGCTGCTGGTGGGCTGGGCCATGTTCTTTGATTTGCAGGGAGCGCAGGAAGCGCGGGAACTGGCGCGCGGCTGGGTGAAGGAAAACACCACGCCGGAACAACTGGCGGTGCTGCTGCCGGAAGCGACGCAATGGGATACGCCGCTCGATGCGCCCGGGATCCCGGCCACGCCGGCGCCATTCCCTGCGCAAGCGCCCGCATGGTGGGGCAAACCTGGCGCCGCGGACAGCAAGCGCCTGGCGCAAAACGGCGCGCACCCCGGTGCGCAACCTGGCGCGGCCCATGCCATCGCCCGGTCCGGGGCGGGAGAACTGTACGGCATCGCCCAGGCGGGCGGACCGGAATTGTCCGGTATGGTCGGCAGTAATAACTGGGCCGTGGCGGGCAGCCGCAGCAAGGATGGCGGCGCCATCGTGTCCGACGACATGCACCTGGGACTGCAATTGCCGCACATCTGGTACCGCGCCGTGCTGATGGTGCCGCACCAGGGCGATTCGCGCCGCGTGGTGGGCGTCACCTTGCCGGGCACGCCGATGATGATCGTGGGCAGCAACGGCCATGTGGCATGGAGCTTCACCAACGCCTATGGCGACTTCCTCGACCTGGTGGCGCTGGAAACCGATGCCGCCCGTCCCGGCGAAGTCCGCACGCCAGCGGGCTGGGAAAAACCGGTGGTCCATGATGAACCCATCCTGGTCAAGGGCGCGCCCGCCGATCCGTTCAAGGTCGCGGAAACCTCGCTGGGACCGGTGCGCCAGGTGGGGACCGGCGCGGCCAGCCGCAGCTACGCGTTACACTGGGTTGCGCACAACGTCGGCGCCGTGAATTTCAACGGCATGAGGCTGGAAGGGGCCAATACGCTGGACGATGCGCTGGCCATTGCCGCCACCATGGGCATCCCGGCGCAAAATTTCGTGGCGGGCGACAGCATCGGCAATATCGGCTGGACCATTGCCGGCGCGCTGCCGAAACGCGCGCAGCCCGGCATCGCCGCCTCGTTCCCGCTGACGGCCGACAACGCGCAGGCGGGCTGGCAGGGTTTCCTGGCGCCGGCCGCCTATCCGCAAGTGCGCAATCCGGCCGGTGGCCAGATCAGCACCGCCAACAGCCGCCAGTTGCAAGGGGCGGGCGCCGACATCCTGGGCGACGGCGGCTTCGACATGGGCGCCCGTGCCCGCCAGGTGCGCGACAGTGTCGCGGCGCTGGGCCCGAAAACCGATGAGCAGGGCGTCTACAGCGTGGCGCTCGATGACCGCGCGCTGTTCATGGGGGCTTGGCGCGAGCGCGCGCTGGCGCTGCTCGACGCGCAAGCCATGGCCGGTCATCCGACACGCCAGGAAGCGAGGGCCCTGCTGGAAAAAAGCTGGACCGGGCGGGCCAGCGTGGATTCGGTCGGCTATCGCATCGCCCGCAACTATATGTGGGCGCTGTATGAAAACCTGTATGGTGGCGCCAACGTCGAACTGGCCAAACAACTGGAAAAATCCGACATGGTGGCGGCATCGAACCGCTGGCCGGTGGTGGTGGCGCGCCTGCTGGATGAGCAGCCGGCAGGCTGGCTGCCGCCGCAATATGCCAGCTGGAAAGACCTGCAACTGGCCGCGCTGGACCGGGCGGTGGCGGCGTTGACCAAGGATGGCAAAAAACTGTCGGACGCCACGTGGGGCGCGCGCAACCAGCAAATCATCGTGCACCCGATAGCCAACGCGGTGCCGGCGCTGCGCCGCTGGCTGTCGGCGCCGGCCGATCCGGTCCCGGGCGACACCCACATGCCGCGCGTGACAGGCGCGAAATTCGGCCAGTCCGAGCGCCTGGTGGTGACGCCGGGCCATGAAGAGCGCGGCATCTTCAACATGCCGGGCGGCCAGAGCGGGCACCCGCTGTCGCCGTATTTCCTGGCGGGACACGGCGACTGGGTCAGCGGCAAGGCCACACCGCTGTTGCCGGGACCCACCAAACATATGCTTACTTTTGTTAAATAGCGATGCATAATATCGAAATCATAAGATTACGGAGGGGGAGCCATGATCAATGATTTCGCCAGCGCCTCGAAAGCGTGCATGGAATTCCTGCATGAACGCCTGGGATTCCAGCTGTGGATGGTGACACGCACGGAAGGCGATGACTGGATCGTGCTGTCCACCAATGACCATGGTTATGGCGTCAAGCCGGGCCAGGTCTTCCGCTGGAGCGACTCCTTCTGTTCCCGCATGGTGCGGGGCGAGGGCCCGAACGTGGCGCCGGACCTGCGGCGGGTTGAGGCGTACGCGACGGCGCCGATCGGGCAGCAAATCACTGCCGGCGCCTATGTCGGCTTGCCGCTGCTGCGGGCCGATGGCTCGCTGTTCGGCACCCTGTGCGCGATCGATCCCAACCCGCAGCCGGCCGACATTATCAAGGAACAGCCGATGCTGCAACTGATGGTGGAAATGCTGGGCAGCCTGCTGAACGCGGAGCTGGCCGCCGCCGACGCCCGCCGCCGCGCCGAGCGCGCCGAACTGGAAGCCACGCGCGACGAATTGACGGGGCTGTACAACCGGCGCGGCTGGAGCATGCTGCTGTCGCGTGAAGAAGAACGCTGCGCCCGTTATGGCCATCCGGCCTGCGTGGTGTCGATCGACCTCGATGAACTCAAGCTCACCAACGATACGCAGGGCCACGGCGCGGGCGACGCGCTGCTGGTGCGCGCGTCCCAGGTGATCGCCTCGCTGACGCGTAGTTCCGACGTGATTGCCCGGCTGGGCGGCGATGAATTCGCCATGCTGCTGGTGGAGTGCGACTACTACGATGCGCAAGTACTGCTGCAACGCATGCAGGCCAAGATGGCGCTGCATGACGTGAAAGCATCGACCGGCATGGCGATGCGCAAGCCGGGCTTCGATTTGCACGAAGCGTTTGCATTGGCCGACGCGGAAATGTACCGGACCAAGCGCGAGCGGAAGTTGTTGAATTAAGCCGCCACGTTCACTGGCGCGATCCGCGCCGGTTGCGCTTCCCGGCCCAATCCAAACAACGGCCGCAGCACCGGCACCCGGCGCACCACTTCAAAGATGCCGAAGCTGGCCGACAGCGTCATCACGATCAGCAAGACCGCTTCCAGTACCGGCCCGTGATCGGCCGGCTTGATCAGTTGGGAAAACACGATGATCAGGGTCTGGTGCAGGATGTACACGGGGAACACGGCTTGCGTCAGGTAGCGCCGTTTGGCGCTGTCGAATTGCAGGTGGCGGTGGCCAAAGCCGCAGACGGCCAGGATGGCGCTCCACTGCACCAGGGCATACAGCACGCGCTGCCCGTCGCGCCACAGGCCCACTTGTTCCGGTGGCATGTGTTCCGTGACCGCGTAGTACGACATCAGGAAGGCCCAGCCGCCCAGCGCCGTTGCAAGCGCGCCAAAGCGAACCTGTTCCACGCGCCGCCAGAACGCGCCGTGGAATGCCACCAGGGCGCCCAGCAGGAAGACCGGGAAATACGTGGCGTGGTTATGCCAGTCCACCACCAGGTTGTGGGTGTGCGGGTATTGGTTCAACAGCGCCAGGCGGCCGGCCGCCAGCACCGCGACCGGCAGCAACACCAGCTTCCAGCCGCACAGGAACTCCGCGGTGGCAGTGCCGAGTTTTTGCCAGCGCGCCTGGCCCAGCACGGCCACCAGCGCGCCCAGCAACAGGCAATACACCCACAGGTAAGGCAGGAACCACAGGTGGTTCCAGGTCGGCAAGTCCAGGCAATCGGTACCCCGGCAAAAACCCTCGTAGCCTTGCAGATAGAGTTTCATGAAGTCCAGGTAGCCGCCCTGGTAGGCCACCTTTTCCACCACTTCGAAATACGGTTGCGGCGGCACGATGACGAACATGCCGAACACCAGCGGCACCAGCAGGCGCAAGCTGCGCTGGCGCACGAATTTCCCGGTTCCCGCCTTGTTCAGCAGGAAGGCGGCGGCCACGCCGGACACCAGGAACAATATGCACATGCGCCACGGCGACGACAGCATCATGAACGCTTCGATGGTGTCGCTGGCGTGGGGGCTTTTGACGTGCCAGTCCCAGTTCACGTAATACATGCCGGTGTGGTACAGCACCAGCAGGAAAAAGGCGGCGATGCGGATCCAGTCAAGGAAGTACAGGCGTTGCGGCGAGGTGGGCATGGCATGGTCCGGGTATTGGTTGCAATGCTGTCAGCGTAACGGGAGGGACCAGGCACGGCGAGGGGAATGGGGCGAAGCGGGGGCGCGGCGGGGTGAACCGGATAGATCAGGCGGATTCGCACAGCGCTCGCACAAAGGTACTATCCGCGCCGGCGGCAGCGCATGCCTTCTATAGTTGGGCAATCGCCGCCACGACCGCCGCCCGGTGCTGCCGGCTGAGCGGTGCGCGCATACCGCCGGCCAGGATGAGTTCTCCATCGCCCTTGTCATCGACCTCCATGCTGGTAACGCAGGCCAGGCGTACCGCGGCACGCCGGTGGCAGCGGATAAATTTCGGGCCCAGGGTTTCCAGCAGGCCGGACAGGGTTTGGCGCAGCAGCGGGCTGCCCGATGGCGTATGCAGTACCACGTAATTGTCGGCGGTTTCCAGCCACACGATCTGTTCGGTGCGCACGATGTGCGTGACGCCGCGCTCCGTGATCACTAATTGCCGTACCGTTTGGCCGGCCAGTGGTGCGGCGCCGGGTTGCGGCGCGGTTGGGATGCGCGCCTGCAATCGTTCCCGCACCCGCTGCACCGCACGCCGCAAGCGCTCGCCGTCATACGGTTTTAACAGGTAATCGACCGCGCAGGCGTCAAACGCGCGCACCGCATATTCATCGTACGCGGTGACGAACACCACCAGCGGGGCCGGCGAAGGCAGCGAGGCCGCCACGTCGAAGCCGCCCACTTCCGGCATCTGGATATCGAGGAACAGCACGTCGGGCGCAAAGCTGGCCGCCAGTTGCAGCGCTTCCACGCCGTCGCGCGCTTCCTCGATGGCGCCGATGCCGGGTTCCCGCGCCAGCAGGCGGCGCAGCTTGTCCCGCGCCGGGCGTTCATCATCGACGATCAGCACGCGCATGGCAAACGCATTTCCGCCCGCACGCCGGCAGGCTCCAGTTGCAGCAGTTTCAAGGTGGCGGCATCTCCGTGCAAGGCGGCCAGCCGCTGGCGCAAGTTGCGCAATCCAACCCCGCCGCCAGGCGCCGCCGCTGATGCTGATGCATCGGCGGCCAGGCGTCCGCAATCGTCTTCGATGCGCAACACCAGCTCACCCTCGTCGCGCAGCGCCGCCACCGTAATGCGCACCGGCTGGCGGCGCTGTTCCACCGTGTGCTTGAACACATTTTCCAGCAGGGGCTGCATGCTCATCGGCGGCACCGCGCAAGCGAGCACCGCGTCATCGATATGCCAGGCGAGTTGCACGCGGTCGGCAAAGCGCTCGCCCATCAGTTGCGCATAGCCGCGCAACAGTTTGAGTTCTTCCGCCAGCGGCGCCTGCTGCCGGTCGCCATGGTCGAGGGTGGCGCGCAGCATGTCGGACAGGCGCACCAGCAGGGTATCGGCGCGGTCGGCGTCGGTATGGATCAGCGAGGAAATCGTGTTCAGTGCATTGAACAGGAAATGCGGCTGCATTTGCTGTGTCAATTGCTGTAACTGCGCCTGGCGCAGCAGGGTGGCGGCCTGCTCGGCCCGGACTTTTTCCTCCATCAGCGCGCGGTAGGACAGCAAGCCGAACTGGATCACGACAAAGATGCCGAAGAAGACCGTGATCTTGATGTCTTCGTACAGGAAGGTTTGCGCCCAGCCGCCATGCCGGTACGTGTCGCCCGCCAGCGCATACACGCCATGGCGGATGGAAAACGCAATCGGCACGAACGCGGCCCAATACACCGGCGCCCACAGCAATTGGCGGCCAAACCAGCGCAATGGCTGGCCCAGCAAATGGTCGTATTTCCGGGTGCAGCGGCGCTGCAACAGCAGCAATAATGTGGCGGTCAGCGCGGATGAGCTTTCCCACAGCACGGGCTTCCACAGGCCCGATTCACCGTCGCGCAGCATGTCGAACACCGCCGTGACGATCATCAGCGCCCAGAACAGCAGCCACGCGGCCAGTATGGCATAGAAGGTGCGGCGGCTGTTCATTTCAGTGGCCCCGGGTGGTCAGCGGAAGCGCGCTTCCGACAAATCGACTTCGCGCACCAGCTTGCGCGAAATCTCGTCTGAAATATGGCCATGGCGGGCCAGGTTGTAGATGGCCTTGCGCTCGGCCGCCAGCGCCGCCATCCGCAATTCCTTTTCCGCGTTATCCATCTTGCGGTAACGGCGGCCCTCATCCTGTTCCGCATGTTCTTCCAGCCGGTGCTTATACAGTGCGATGACGCGGCTGGCCGCCTGCGGATACAGGTCGGGCTC
>Ga0307408_100001894_pt1 | contig 15220 bp, 15 predicted proteins | sample 322Cmetagenome_FD_202116 | JGI IMG/M metagenome (GOLD analysis project Ga0307408, IMG submission 202116) | Maize rhizosphere microbial communities from greenhouse at UC Davis, California, United States - 322HYB-C-3 | ecosystem: Host-associated > Plants > Roots > Rhizosphere > Soil | place...
CCATCCTCACGCACATTCAGGTCGGCCCGTTCGCGGGCCGCGGCGATAGCGTGCATGGTCGAGACCGAGGCCGTGTCGTATATGATGCCCTCGAAAGTGTCCGGCAGCGCGAGCATCTGTCGCATCCAATCGAGCGTGACGTCTTCCAGTTCCGTCGAGGCCGGCGACGTCCGCCACAGCATCGCCTTCATGTCGAAGGCCGCCGCGATCATCTCGCCGAATACGCCCACCGACGAACCGGAGGTGGAAAAGAGGCCGTGAAAGTTCGGATGGTTCCAATGCGTCACGGCGGGCAGGATCAGGCGGTCGAGGTCGGCTATGGCGTCGTCGAAATCCTCACCCATTTCCGGAGCACTTTCGGGCAGTTCGCTCTTGAGCCAGCCCGGCTCGATTTGCGACAGCACCGGATATTCCTCAATTCGGTCGAGGTAGTCGGCGATCCGATCGACGATCCGGTGCCCGTGCCGGCGAAATTCGTCGGCGGGCATGTCCCCGAGTGATACAGGCTTGCTCTCCGCCATCATTTTAAACCTTCCCGCAGCCCCCGATTTTAGCCAATATCGGCTCGACGTGCCATTTGAATCAGGTATAATGCGTGTTTGTAATTGAAGTTCGCGATACCGTTTGGATGGTTGTACATAAGATCTTCCCGAAGGCGACAGCTTTAAGAACATCTCTCGATCGGACGGCTTTCTTCAGAGCAAAATTTTCATCTGTGAGGTAAATATGATCAGGTTTTTCCTAGCCATTAGTTTGGTTTGTTCAATATTTTTGTCGTTCGCCTGTGTTCAAAAGGGCGGAAACGGAACAACGGCCGACACCGGCGACACGATCAAAGTGGGCGTTTACGGCGATCTGACCGGCCAGACGTCAAGCTTTGGGCAATCGACCAAGAATGGCATCGAGCTGGCCGTCGAGGAGATCAACAACGCGAGCGGCGTTAATGGAAAGAAGATCCAGCTTATCGTCGAAGACGATCAAGGCAGACCGGAGCAGGCGAAGACGGTCGTCTCGAAGCTGATCAACCAGGACAAGGTTCAGGCCGTGCTGGGCGAGGTCGCCTCGACCAACAGCCTCGCCGCGGCGCCTGTCGCTCAGGAAGCGAAAATCCCGATGATCTCGCCTTCGTCGACCAACCCGAAGGTCACCGAGGTGGGCGATTACATCTCGCGCGTCTGCTTTATCGATCCGTTCCAGGGTTCGGTGATGGCGAAATTTGCCTCCAACACTCTCAAGGCAAAAACCGCGGCGATCCTGGGCGATGTGAATTCGGATTACAGCAAGGGCCTGACGCAGTTTTTCGAAGAGGAATTCACCAAACTTGGCGGAAGGGTCGTCACCAAAGAAGCATATACCCAGACCGACCCGGACTTTAAGGGACAATTGACCAAGATCCGCAACCTGAACCCGGACGTGATCTACATACCCGGTTACTACGGCCAGGTCGGCATCATCGCCCGTCAGGCCCGCGAGCTTGGGATGAATCAGCCGCTCCTCGGCGGTGACGGCTGGGATTCGCCCGAGCTGTGGAAGCTCGGCGGCGATTCGCTCAAGAACGCATACATTTCGAACCACTATTCGGCTGAAAATCCGGCGCCTGAGATCCAGAATTTCGTTAATGCGTACAAGGCCAAGTTCGGCGTGGTTCCGGATTCGTTGGCCGCCCTCGCGTACGACGCGGCAAAGGTTCTGGCCGACGCCATCAAGCGTGCCGGCGGCACGGACAGTGCGAAACTAAGAGATGCCATTAACGCCACCAAGAATTTTTCGGGCGTAACCGGCACGATCAGCCTCGACGCAAACCGCAACGCCGTGAAACCGGCCGTGGTGCTTGAGCTGAACCCGTCGGCGGGCGCATTCAAATACAAGGAAACGATCGCACCGGAAGGATCGGCGACAACGGCCCCGAGCTCCAATTCGGCCTCCGGCGCGAACACTAATTCGAGTGCGAATGCGAACACGGTCGCGAACGCTAACTCCATGCCGGCCGGCAACGCGGCCAACAGGTAAGCCGCCTCGTTCCGAATTTACTTTTGAACCGGTGCCGGATCAGTTTCCGGCACCTCCGTTTTGCGGGGCCTCGGTCCCGCAGTCGCGTGCACTATGGACACTTTTGTTCAGCAGTTGATCAACGGGCTCACCATAGGCTCGATCTACGCTCTGATAGCGCTCGGGTACACGATGGTTTACGGCATTCTCCGGCTGATAAATTTCGCCCACGGCGACATTTATATGGTCGGGGCCTACGCGGGTTTCATGATCGCCACCTCGGCCGGGTTCGCGGCTAACCCGTCGGCGTTCGGTTTCGTGGTCACCCTCATAGGCTCGATGGCTATAGCGGCCGCGATCGGAATGGCGATCGAGAGGTTCGCATACCGGCCCGTGCGCAAGTATTCGAAGATGACGACGCTGATCACGGCGATCGGGATGTCGCTCTTTATCGAATACCTTTTCGTTTTCATCTTCTCCGGCACGCCGCGCTCGTTTCCGGAGCTGCTTCCCAGCCAAAACGTCACTTTATTCGGCAACGCGACCATATCGACCTCTCAGATACTGATTTTTCTCGTCTCGATCGCCTTGATGGTGCTGCTTCAGTGGATCATCTACAAGACGAAGATCGGCAAGGCGATGCGGGCGGTCTCGTATAACATCAATTCGGCGAAATTGATGGGGATCAACACCGATTTTGTTATCGCGTTCACCTTTGCCCTGGGCTCGGCGCTGGCGGCCGCGGGCGGCGTCCTGACGGCGCAATACAACCCTAAGATCGAGCCGCTGATGGGCATAATGACGGGACTCAAGGCCTTCGTCGCCGCGGTGCTCGGGGGCATCGGGAACATACCCGGCGCCGTGCTCGGCGGCCTGCTTATCGGGGCGGCGGAAACACTTGTCGTCGGCTATGGAAGTTATGTCGGCATACCGTCGACGTACCGCGACGCCGTCGCCTTCGCGATCCTGATCCTCGTCCTGCTGCTGCGTCCGGCCGGATTGCTCGGCTCGAACGTGCAGGAGAAAGTTTAGAAATTATGTCGACTTGGTTGAGGAATTTTGTCGCCGCGGCCGTCATCATCGCGATCCTGTACGTGATCAATGCGATGATGAGCAGCACCGGTTTCTTCGGGATCGGGATCGACGATTACCAGGCTCGGCTTCTCGTTTTCATCGCGATCAACATCATTCTCGCCGTCTCGCTCAACCTCATCAACGGGATCACCGGACAGTTCTCGATCGGGCACGCAGGCTTTATGGCGGTCGGCGCTTACGCGTCGGCGTATTTCACCGTCACGTACGGCCGGGCGGTCGAGTCGGCGTTCGGGTTCCTTGGGGAAACGGCGGCCTCGAGCGTGGTTCTGATCGTCGCCATCGTGATCGGAGCGCTCGTCGCTGCGTTGATGGGGCTGATCGTCGGTATTCCCAGCCTGCGGTTGAAGGGCGACTATCTAGCCATCGTCACGCTCGGATTCGCGGAAATAATCAGGATCGTGATCTTGAACATCGAGGCGGTGGGCGGTGCGACCGGTTATCAGGTCCCCGGTTATGCAAACTTTCTTTGGGTCGGGATCTTCGCCGTCATTACGATCGTGGTGATCCACAACATCGCCAAGTCGGACGCGGGCAGGGCCCTCGTCTCCATCCGCGAGGACGAGCTTGCCGCCGAGGCGATGGGCGTCAACACGACGCGTTACAAGGTCACATCCTTTGTGATCGGGTCGGCGTTCGCGGGCGTGGCGGGCGTGCTTTTCGCGCACTACAACAAGTTTCTAAGCACGAACGATTTTCAGTTCATCAAATCCTTCGAGATCATCATCATGATCGTTATCGGCGGGATGGGGTCGATAACGGGAGCGATATTGGGCGCCATCATCGTGACGCTCTTGCCCGAGCTGCTGAGGCAGCTTCCGGATATTCAGGTGGCCGGGGCCACGTTCAGGTTCGCCGACCTCCGGCTGGTTATATTTGCCCTTATCTTGATACTCACGATGATCCTGCGTCCGCAGGGGATATTGGGGACGCGGGAGTTCGGTTTGAATTGGCTGAAACGGCCGATGCGCACCCCCGAAGGAAAAAGTCCGACGGGAGACGACGGTGGTGTCCCGATCGCTCAGCAGGCTGAGGCCCGTCACTTGGAAAGCGAAGAGGACAAAAACGCATGAACGACGGAAACGGCAGCTATCTGCTTGAAACGGACAAAGCCACGATCCGCTTCGGCGGCCTCGTCGCCGTCAACGAGCTCACGATGCGGGTCAAGCAGGGTGAGATCTACGGTCTGATCGGGCCGAACGGCGCGGGAAAAACGACGATCTTCAACCTGCTGACGGGTGTGTACGAGCCTACCTCGGGCGACATCCGCATCGCCGGTAAGCGGATAAACGGGTTTCGCTCTTACCAGATATCGCGGCTCGGCGTATCGCGGACGTTCCAGAATATCCGCCTTTTCCCGAGCATGAGCGTTCTCGAAAACGTCATGACCGCCTGCCATCGCCATGCCAGCCAGACGATGACCGATGCCGTATTTCGCTTGCCAAGGTATTTCAAGGACGAGAGCGAGCACCGCGATTTCGCCATGGAGCTCCTGCGAATCTTCGAGCTCGACAAATACTGCGACGAGGGCGGCACCTCGCTGCCGTACGGGTACCAGCGGCGATTGGAGATCGTGCGTGCCCTCGCGACGCGGCCGCAGCTTTTACTTTTGGATGAGCCGGCGGCCGGGATGAATCCGTCCGAGCAGCAGGACCTGACCGAGTTGATCAAGGAGGTCCGCGACAAGTTCAAGCTCACCATCGTCCTGGTGGAACACAACATGCGCGTCGTGATGGGCGTTTGCGAGCGGATCCAGGTGGTGGATTACGGGAAATCCATCGCTCTCGGCTTGCCGCAGGAGATCAAGAACGATCCTAAGGTCATCGAGGCTTACCTCGGCGACTAGTGCCCGGCGATCTCGGGACCGCGGGCGAGTAGTTTATGCTTACACTGGAAAATGTTTCCGTCAGCTATGGTGCCATTGAGGCGTTGACGGGGGTAAATTTGAACGTGGACCAGGGCGAGGTCGTTACCCTGATCGGCGCCAACGGCGCGGGCAAAACGACGACGCTGCGCACGATAACGGGACTCCTCGAGGCCAGTACGGGCCGCATCACTTACGAGAACAAACAGATCAACGGCGTGCCGACGCACAAACTGGTCGCGATGGGGATCGCGATGTCGCCCGAGGGCCGCGGCGTTTTCGCGAACCTCAGCGTCCGCGAAAACATGGAGATGGGCGCCTACCTGCGCAGGGACAAGAAAGGCGTGGCGGCAGACATGGAGCGGGGTTTTTCACTGTTCCCGCGTCTTAAGGAACGCGAGGCACAAAAGGCCGGGACGCTCTCCGGCGGCGAGCAGCAAATGCTCGCGATGGCGCGGGCGCTGATGTCGAAACCGCGTCTGCTGCTGCTGGACGAACCCTCGCTCGGGTTGGCTCCCCTGGTCGTCCATTCCATTTTCCAGGCCATCGATGAGATCCGCGCCGAAGGGACGACCATCCTCCTGGTCGAGCAAAACGCGAACGCCGCACTTCACCACTCCGACCGGGCATACGTGCTTGAGACCGGAAGGATCGTGATGTCCGGAGATTCCAAAGAGCTTGCGCAGAACCCGCGCGTCAAGGAAGCATATTTGGGCGAATAAATTTCACATCCTTCTTTTCAGAGATGGGGCGGAGGGTCAAATGGCGACTTTCCGCTTTTATCGTAAATGGCCGCCGACAAAACAAGATCGAAGATCTTTTTGAAGTGGATGATCGTGATCGGGAGCGGCTTCCTGATCGCGTTCAGCCCGCGGCCGGACGGAGTTACGTCCGAATCCTGGACCTTGCTCGCGGTTTTTATCGCGACGATGGTGGGGTCCGTCGTGCAGCCGCTGTCGGGCAGCGCCGTCGTGCTGCTTGGGGTGGTGGCGACGGTCGTCTTTGGGGCCTTAACGCCCGCGGACGCGCTAAAAGGATACAGCGACCCGGTGGTGTGGCTCGTTTTGGCGGCGTTCTTTTTGTCGGTCGGTATGATCAAGACCGGCCTCGGCCGCCGCATCGCGCTGCACTTCGTCAAGCTGATGGGACGCCGCACGCTCGGCGTCGGCTACGCCTTGGTCGCGACCGATTTCGTGCTGGCGTCGATGATCCCGTCGAACGGCGCGCGCAACGGCGGTGTGATCCTGCCCATCGCGAGAGGCATCACCGAGACCTACAATTCCCGTCCCGAAGACGGCACCTCGGCGAAATTCGGAACGTTTTTGATCAACTTGCTATATCAATGCGACGTGATCATATGCGCGACGTTCTTGACCGGGCAGGCGTCCAACCTGATCATTGCCGACCTCGTCGCGAAGAACAGCGAGGTCAAGCTGACGTATCTGTCGTGGCTGACCGCGTCGATCGTGCCGGGGCTCGTCTCGCTTACGATCGTCCCGCTCGTCATTTATAAACTCTTCCCGCCCGAGATCAAGGAAACGCCGGAGGCGCCGGCATTGGCCAAAGGTGAGCTTCACCAGCTCGGCCCGATGTCGCGGCACGAAAAGATCATGCTCGCCGTGCTGGTCGCGGTCGTGGCTCTGTGGGTAACAAAGGATCACTTGCACTCGATCGACACCTCGACCTCGGCCCTATTGGGCATATCCGTCTTACTGGCCGCCGGCGTGGTCGACTGGCGCGATCTTATGGGCGAACGCGAGGCGTGGTCGGTCTTCATCTGGTACGGCGGGCTGGTGAACATCGCCACTTTCCTCGCCGCTTCAGGTATAACGAACGTTTTTGCCGGCAGCGTCGCCGATCTGACGTTGGGCATGGCCTGGGCCGCCGCACTGGCCGTTTTGTTGTTCGTTTATTTTTACTCGCACTACTTCTTCGCCTCGATCACCGCGCACGTTCTGGCGATGCTCCTGCCATTCCTTGCCGCAAGCGTCGCCGTCGGCGCTCCGGCCGGTCTGTCGGTCCTGTTCCTCGCTTATTTTTCTAATTTGAACGCCGGGTTGACGCACTACGGCACCACACACGCGCCGATCTACTTCGGCACCGGCTATGTCAAACAGTCGAATTGGTGGACGATCGGTTTGCTGGCCTCGATCATCAATATTGCGATATGGGTGAGCGTAGGGCTGGCGTGGTGGAAGGTGTTGGGCTGGTGGTAAGCGTTGGCAGCAGGCAGGGCCATCCGACCTGCCTGCTGCTGAGTGCCGACAAGGCTTATTGCTGCTCTTCGCCTAACTGTAGATCCGATTGGTCGAGCTTGGCGATCGCGTCGTTGTAGATCTTGATGTCGCCGCTCGTCTCGAATTTTTGCCGCACGGAAGCTAAATAATCACCAAAAACCTCGTTCCGCTTTCGGGCCAGGGTTTGTTCCAACAGGCTGGAGCGTTGCTTGGCGAAATCGTCCATGTTGGCGTCCTCACGTTTGGTGACCGCGACGACGTAATAGTTTTCACCGACCTTGATCGGCGTTTTCGTCGCCTCGCCCGGCTTCATCGCGAAAATGGCGTCTTCGAGAGCGTCGCTCGTCGCGGCCGACGGACCCTGGCCGAGCGGCGAACCTATAATGTAGGTCTTTTGTTCCTCCGCGGTAAGGTTGTGCGATTTGGCCACGGCGGCAAGAGCCTCCGCGCTGGTGGCACCGGCGGCGATCTGGTTCGCGACCTCGGTGACCATGTCGCGGGCCTTTTGCAGCTTCACGATCTCTACTATCTTGTCTTTGACCTCGTCGAATTCGGCGTCGCGCGGCTCCTTTTTGTCCGCCAGCATCGGGATCGCAAAACCGTTTTGGATCGGCGTTTTTTCGCCGACGTCGCCCTGGTTCTGCAGCGGCTCGATGCCGGCCTCGAACTGCGGCGACGTGCCGATGTTCTCGACGTTGTCGCCGGGTTTCACATAACCCGTCTCACGCACCATCTCGGCCGCACTCATGTTGGCCTGCCCGGCGAACTGCTGGGCCGTCGCCTGGACATCCTTGTTCTGCTTCAGCGTGTCGCTGATCTTCTGCGCGAGTTCGGCCGCGACGCCGTAGGCACGGCGGTTACGCAAGGACACTTCAAGCTCCTTCTTCGCCTCTTCGAACGACTTCGGCACATCCTCGCCGCGACGCAGGATGAAGTATCGGCCTTTGTAGCTGATCGGTTCGGTGACATCCCCCGGTTTCATCTTGAGAAGCCGCTGATACGGGTCCTCGGCGTTGCCGGGATTTTCCCGCACGGGGCCTTTAAGCCTGCCGCCGCTCAGGGCGGTCGCCGGGTTTTCGGAAAATCCTTTGGCCGCGTCCGCGAAGGCCTGCTCCGACACCGTTTCACCCTGGTTTCTCAAGTTCTCGACGATCCCGTTGGCCTTCTCGAGGATCTGCGCGTCCTGTTCGGGCTTCGGGATCCGGAGAACGATCTCCTGCCCTAACACGCCCGCCTTTTTCTTGTCCTCTGGCAGCTTATCGTAGTCGGCCTTAAGGTCGGCGTCCGCGATCTGGAGTTTCTCGCCGATCTTCGCCGTGTTGACGAAAACGTATTTGATCTTCTTCTGCGGGACACTGATGTAGTACGCAGCCTTGTTCTTCTCGAAGTAGTCGCGAAGTTCCTGGTCGGTAGGGGTGACCGTTTTCGTCAAGTCGTTCGCGTTGACGTTGACGTAGCTCAAATCAAATTTCGTGTTCTTCCGCTGAAAGTCCTTTAACAGCTCTTCTTCGGAAACGGTGACTCCGGAGGTTATAAAGGCCTGCAGTTTGCGAGCGCTCAGCTCGTCCCTGACGCTTTCCTCGAAGGCCTTGACGCTGCCGTACTGCTCCGTCACGTTCAGCTCGTAGCGTGATTGGTCGAAGGGCTTTCCGTCCTCGGTCTTGAACTGATCACGGATCGCATCTGCGACTTCGGCATCCGAGGCCGTGAGACCCAGCCGCGCGGCCTCGACCCGCAGGATGCGGCTGCTGATCAATCCGTTCAAGAGCATCTTGGCCGGGTAGGGCCGTCCCTGGCTGAAGCGGCTGTACTGCTCCTTTTGCCGGTACAGTTCGCCGACGGTGATCTTCTCGCCTTTGACGCTGGCTGCCGCGTCCTCGCTGGTGGCGAGGCTGGCGGTGGCGGTGTTGTTGGTCGGGGCGTAGAAGAAAACAAGGCTCGCGACCATCATGATCGAGAACACCAAAAGGACGAAATTGCGCGTCTTTTCGAGACGGGTGAAAAATCTTAACATCTATTTTTACCTAAAAGTTCGGACTACGGCTGACTGAGCGGACAAACTGAAATTCTAGCAAATACCGGGCCCAAATCAAATTACTTGGCAATTTGATGCGGGTACCGTGGCCCGGGTCGCCCGCTTGCCATTTGGTGGCGGTTGTTTGATGATTTAACCCTGATATTGCCGCCCTTTTATGGCCGAAAATGCGATCGAAAGCGTCGGGGTCGTCGTCAAACCGAACCATTCGGAGGCTTGGGCGACCGCCTGCGAGCTGTCGGAATGGCTCGATAAACGCCGGGTACGGCTCGTCGCCGAGCCGTACGCGTCGCAACTCGAGCACGGCCCGGACACGTGCGACATTGAGACGGCCAGACCAGACGACTTCGCGGCCGAGGCCGACCTGATCATCGTGCTCGGGGGCGACGGCACGATGATCTCGACCGCGCGGCTCGTCGGCGATCACGAGCCGCTCGTACTGGGTATCAACTACGGCAGCCTCGGATATCTGACCGAGTTCCGTATCGAGGAGATGTTCCCGGCCCTCGAAGAGATCCTCGGTGGGGGCTACACGGTCGACCGGCGGGTCATGCTCACGGCGCGGCACTGCAGGGGCGGCGAGACGCTCGAACAGGGTCGCGTGCTGAACGACGTGGTCATCAATAAGGCCGCCCTGGCGCGCATCATCGAGATCGAGGTCAACCTTGACGAGCAGTTCGTCAACTCGTTCCGTGCCGACGGGCTGATCGTCGCCACGCCGACCGGCTCCACGGCCTATAACCTTTCGGCCGGCGGCCCGATCATCTACCCCTCGATGAACGCCGTGGTCGTCACGCCTATCTGCCCCTTCACTCTGACCAACCGCCCCATCGTCGTCCCTGACACGGCCGAGATCGAGCTCCGACTGATGAACGAGAACGAAGGCGTCGTGCTGACGCTTGACGGGCAGATCGGCTACACGATGACGGCCGACGACCGCGTCAAGATTCGCAAGAGCCGCACGACATTCAACCTCGTCGAGCCGCCCAACCGCAACTACTTCGACGTTCTAAGGAACAAATTGAAGTGGGGAAGGTAGGTCTTTTCGGAATGGCTAATAGCTAATAGTTGATAATTGATAGTGGATAGTGAAGGGCGGAGCATCTCTCCACTTTTCAATCTCCCGGAGGCCTGAGAAGCGAAGGGATGGGTCCGTCAGAAGAATCGTCCGGATGCCATTGGTATCGGGAGAGGTCGCAGCGGCCTTTGTCATCAAATTCGACGCCTTCCGATTCGAGGATCGACTGCTGCAGATTGTGCGGCAGCGTCAACCGCCCCGTCGAGCACACTCCTTTCGAGTTGATCACCCGCTGCCACGGCACCTTGTTTTCGTCTCCGCCGTGCATCACGTAGCCGACCGTGCGGGCGGTGTAGCCCTCGCCGAGGATCGCCGCGATCTGCCCGTAGGTCATTACGCGGCCGCGCGGGATCCGCCGGACGAGCCGGTAAACGCGCTCGCGATAATTCTCATCGTCGACGCTCATGCGGGTAGTATCGCCGCGATCGGGGCTCGAACCAAATCGGCGATCAGAGCTGATTCACGGGCGGGCAATAATAATTGCCGTAGGTTTCGAACGTGTCAGGGTCGAACGGCCGGCGGGCCCCGCACTTGACACAGCTCCGATACGCGATCTTCCCGTTCGCGAACGGGCGGCCAAGTTCCTTGTGCGTGCAGCCGACAAGACGGTTGATCAACCCAAGCTTTTTGCCGAAGACCTGCCGGTCTGATTCCGGTTCAGGTTTAGGTGTGGTGTCGCGTTTGAATTTGCTAAATAATTTGCCCGTGTTCATGTCTAATTCCTGTGACTGATCGTCCCCGGCAACCCGCATCGAGAACAAAAAGTCGACAATTCGAGGCACAAATCGACCCCGAAAAGGTGACGCCTTTGCTTCGATCCAAACGTTATCGATGGGTTTTAACTCGAGGTCCGCGGGAGGCGGAAAAATGACAATACACGCTTTCCGGCGAGAAGTAAATGTTTAACCGTGGGCCGAGGAATTTTCTCTTCAACGGTCCCGCAAATGGCAAGTTTCTCCTGCCAAAGTCGGCCGCCGACGGTGACTCTTCCGGCGTCAAGGTCAGCGGCCGAACCGCTTTTTAAAGGTTCCTTCCCTTGTCCGCAACCATTCCCGCCACTCCTCGATCGCCTTCTCCCTTTCTTCCAGCGGACCCGCGGGACGGAAATTCAGTCAGGTCGAGGTCGCGTCGCGGAGGCTCATTTCGGCGAAGAATCTCGTCTGCAGGTCTTCAGCGGCGAGCAAATCGATAAGATCGGGGATCGACCTTTCGGAAAATTCTCTTCGCAGACTGATAAACTCGTCTCGCCGCATCCGTTTATATTTGCCGCGCCGCCTTTTTGACGCCGCGTGAAGGTGGGCCTCAAAGCTTGCGGAGAATCGTTCGCGCCGGCGCGCCGTCGCCCTCGCCGCCACGGTATTTTAGCGGTAAGCAAAGGAGCTCGTACTCGCCGGGAGGCACCGCCCTGAGATCGAGTCCCTCGAGGATCACTATTTCCTTCTCGAGCAAGATCATGTGCGTCGCGAAATCGGTCGAGCCAAATTTTTCGACCGAGAGGTAGTCGATGCCGACGAGTTTGACGCCGCCCTCGGCCAGCCTTCGGGCAGCCGCCTCGGTGATGTAGGTGAAATCGGTGCGGAAGCCCTTTTCCGGCTCGTTCCAAAAGGCCGAATTCTTCGTCTTGAACAAGATGCGCTCGACGCCGCTGTCGTAGTCCAATTCCGGAAGGTGGAACGACTCGATCGCGTCGACGGCTTCCTCGATCTCAACGACGACGCACCGGCCGATAAGTTTTTCGAGATCGAGATCGTCGACGCGGCGGGTGCCGTCGATGAAGTGGTTGGGCGCGTCGACGTGGGTCCCGGTGTGGAGGCCGCAGCAAAGCCGAGAGACATTGGCACTGTCGCCGTCGGCGAGCCGCGAGACGCTATCGACGCTGACGCGGGGGTCGCCCTCGTAAATGGGGACGTTTTCGCTGACGGCAACGGTGACGTCGTATATCTTCATCTATCTGACCGGTTCGAACGCCTTGATAATAGCCTTCAGTTTTATCGGCGTCTTAGTCCCGCTTTTTCGCCAACGGCCGGCGGCATTCTGTACGTGCTTTTCGCGGTAGAAAACCGGCGTAGGGCCCGGTACGGCCGTCACCTTGTATCCGATGACGGGCCCAGCATCGCTGAAGGTTTCGGCCTGAAACCAACCGAGGCCTTTAGGCCCACCCGCACCGAATTCAACGACGTCGACGCCGGTGCCGCCGTAACCCTGGTGCATCCCACCCGAGTAATAAAGCGCGAGCTCGTTAAGGCCGTTCTGGTTGATGTCGGGCAGCGGCTTGAAGGCGACGACCCAGCCCGCGTCCGCGACATAGTTGCCGACGACGCGGTTGTTTTCGATCAATATCAGCCCCGCCCAGCCGAGGCCGTTCCCGGTCTGGCAGAACTGGTAGAAGACGAGCCGCTGCGTCGCCGCGGGCTTGGAGAACGATCCCTCGACAACGCCGGCCGGCTCGAAACTTTCCTCGCAGGCACCATCAGCCAGCTTCTTGCGGACCTTCGGCAGGGCGGATCGCTCGATCAATGACTTATCGGCTCGGGTCAGCTCAGGGCTCTTCGCCTCCTCGCCGGGCGTGTTGATCACGACCGGAGTTTGCCCGCGCGACTCGGCCGCGGCGAGCATCAAAATAACCAGAGCGAACACGAGAGAGGCGTTTTTCATAGGCGAAAGGATAATTTATGGCTTATGTTTTCACAAGCAGTTGCCAACCGACCGCCATTCTCGCTAGGCTAAATGGTATGGAGATCAAACACGACGAACACGGGCGGCACGGCGCTTTTTACATCGAAGACGAGGGCGAATGGATCGCCGAAATGAGCTACACCCGGGCTGGCGCGGGCACGATAGTGGTCGACCACACCGAGGTCGACGAGAAGCTGCGGGGTCAAGGCGTCGGCGAGCAATTGGTGCGGCGGGCGGTCGAATTCGCCCGCGATAACAACCTCAAGATCAAGCCAACCTGCCCCTACACCCGCAAGGTTATCGACGAAACACCCGAATTCCAGGACGTGCTGGCCGGCGAAGCCGCTGCAGGCTAAAGAATATAAGGATAAGGGATAAGGGAAAAAAGGTTCAGGAAATACCCATCATATACAGGTGGGCTTTCCTTTATCCTTCATCCTTCATCCTTTATCCTTTCAAAGTGTCCCGCATCTCCGCCTCCAGCTACTCGAACACCGCGCCGCTAATTTGGAGCTTTTTGTACGGCTCTGGTCACGGCCGTGTCGAGATCATTCTCGACAACGCACCCGCGCGTTCGGCCGAATTGCTTGAGGCCGGACGCGTCGACGCCGCGCTCGTGCCGGTCGCGGCTTACCAGACGATCAACGACGTGCGTATCGTCCCGGGCGTCTGCGTGGGGGCGAGGGAACGAGTGCGCAGTGTCTGCCTTATCTCAAAAACGGAGCGGCTCGAGGAAGCCCGGACGGTCGCCCTCGACGTGTCCTCGCGCACCTCAGTTTTGCTGACGAAGATCATCTTTCGCGAATTTCTTGGGTTCGAGCCCGGTTGGCGGCCGGCGGCGCCGGATATCGATGTGATGCTGAAAGACTCCGACGCGGCCTTGTTGATAGGCGATCCGGCATTAAAAATTGCAGCGCTGTCAGAACCGGAAGCGGTAGCGACCGGGACTCCCCTCGTTGTTTCAAAACTACCGCCGGACTGGCCCGTTACCGCAGGCCCGACTCACCGGACAGTATTCGACCTTGCTGAGCTTTGGCGGGCTCATACCGGCCTCGGATTCATTTTTGCGATGTGGATGACGAAAAAAGAATCGGTCTCGATCGATTTTGCCGCCGCGCGAGACGAGGGGCTCCGGCACGTCGAGGAGATCGTCTCCAACTACGAGCCGGAAATAGGTCTAGGGCGCGAAGAGATGCTCCGTTACCTCACCGAGAACATCACTTACGAGCCGGACGAATCCATGTTGAAAGGGATGGAATTGTATTTCGAGCTCGCCGGGAGGCACGGGCTGATCGCAAAAAACAAGCCGTTAAGCTTCGTTTAGTGCCTACGCGATCAACCCCGACAGGAACAACAGGGCCCAACCCCCAACGATCACGAAGATCATTAGACCTAAATCTGTCGTTCCAATTTGCTCCTCCGAGTTCCTCATCGCTTGTCCCTTTCGCAAAAAGCGTTCCTAAACCATAAACGCGTGATTTGTTGGCATTTCGTATCGAACGCGCGGTCGGATTCGGATCAAATTGATCGGGATGCGGTCAGAATGAAAATCGGAGGTCGCCGGAGATGGCGCTAGCGGACCATTTTAATCAACAGTTCGTCGAGCGTTTGGGCCGCGTCCGCGGAAAGACCGGTATGGGCGGGCGAGGTTTGCACGATAGTGCTGCGCGGAGCCGTCAGCCAGCGAAAACGTTCGCCCGGTGAGAGGCTGCCGATTGGGCCGGCACCGTCGCCGCCTTCGCAAATGCGGGTGAAGGCATTCAGGTGCTCGTTGATCTCATCGATTCCGGTATCGCGGCAAAGCGCCGTGAGACGCGCCTCGTTTAGCTCGAATTCGGCCCGTAGGAATTTTTGCGGCGCGCAATAAAGAATGATGCCAACGTTTAGGAATTCCTGCCGGTCGACGCACGGAACGAGGCGGATGACGGAGTATTCAAACGGCTGCTTTTCTGGCACGCTGCGCCTCCTCGACGAAGATCTCCGAAACGGAGAGTCTGGTGTTTAGAAATTCACGATAAACGTGCCGTTTCTCATCTGCGGAAAGTCCGCCCGCAAGCCACGTTTCCGGGATGAGGGATACTATCTCCCCTATGCGCTCGGGCGTTAGTGTCTGCCGGAACTCTTTGTCCACAGTTTCCAACTGGCTCGCAAGCGGAAGTAAGACGTGGTCTCTTGCCGGGCCGAACGGCCGACGGCTTTGCTCGTCCCAATTCTGCCACGCGTGCTGAAAATACAGCGATGCCCCGTGG
>Ga0307408_100001897_pt1 | contig 15200 bp, 12 predicted proteins | sample 322Cmetagenome_FD_202116 | JGI IMG/M metagenome (GOLD analysis project Ga0307408, IMG submission 202116) | Maize rhizosphere microbial communities from greenhouse at UC Davis, California, United States - 322HYB-C-3 | ecosystem: Host-associated > Plants > Roots > Rhizosphere > Soil | place...
AACCTGCTGTACTGGCAGGCTTTTCCGCCGGGCGGCGAGTCCGACCTCTCGGCGCGCCACCAGCAGGTCGTGCTCAAGAAAAAGTGTCCGGCGATTGACGCCATCATCCAGTACAAGGCGGGCGCGGGCGGCGGCCTGATGTGGGGGCAGATGAACATGCTGCCGGGTGACGGCCTCAATGTGGTGGGCATCAACCTGCCGCACATCGTGTTCCAGCCCATCGAGGGCGAAGTGCAGTACAAGACCGCCGACATCGTGCCGGTGTTCTGGTTCCACTACACGCCCGACGTGCTGGTGGTGCCCGAAAAAAGCCCCGTCAAGACCTTCGCCGAATTCATTGCCGCGGCCAGGAAAGAGCCCGGCAAGATGAGCCTGGGCGGCTCGGGCCTGAACTCGGCCAACCATGCGGCGCATGAACGGCTCAATGCGGCTTTCGGCATCAAGAGCACCTATGTCCCCTACAAGGGCACAGGCGACATGACCGTCGCCGTGCTCGGTGCGCAGATCGACGGCGCGATGACCTACACGCCTTTTGCCATTGCCAACAAGGGAAGGGTGCGGCCGCTCGCGGTGGCCATGGAAAAGCGCCACCCGCTGATGCCCGATGTGCCCACCTTCAAGGAGCTGGGCGTGGACTGGGTGGACGGCGCCTACCGCGGCATCGGCGTGCCCAAGTCCACCCCGCCGCAGGCCCGCAAGCGCCTGTCCGAGTTGTGGGCCGCCCTCAACAGCGACCCGGAGATGAAGGAACTCGCCGCCAGGAACGGCTTTGAGCTCATCAACGTGGGGACAGACCAGATGGACGCCTTCATGAAGGAGCGCATCCAGATCTATACCGAGAGCGCGCGGCGGCTGGGGCTGGGCAAGAAGTAGGGCTTGCGGGAAAGCCCGGAACGGCCTGGGAGTCAGTGCGTGGTCGACGTCGAGAGCAGGTTCAGCACCACCACGCCCGCGATGATCAGCGCCATGCCCACCATGCCCCAGAGGTCTATCTTCTGGTGGTGGACGAAATAGCTGGTGATGCTGATCAGCACGATCCCCAGGCCAGACCATATGGCATAGGTGACGCCGGTGGGAATCGCCCTCATGGCTACCGTGAGCAGGTACAGCGAAGTGGCATAGCCGGTGATGCTGATCAGCGAAGGCAGCAACCGGGTGAAGCTCTCGCTGGATTTGAGCGCCGTGGTGGCGATGACTTCTACAACGATGGCAATGCCCAGGGCGGCGTAGGCGTTCATGTGGTGCGTGCTTTCTGCCTGGCGAGTGAGCGGGGCGTGTGGCTTGGGTGAATGGTGAAAAGTCATTCTAGGCAGCGCCTGCTTCTGCCGTATTCCCCAAGGCCTATAGGCCCGCCCGGTTACTGCCCGGTTACCACGGCACAATCGAGGCTGGAGACACTTCAATGACCGCCGCCAAGACCCCCACTCCCAGTACCCCCCGCATGCCCCGCAACACCATCCCCGACGCCGCCACCCAGCCGCGCGAGTTCCTCGAGCACCTGTACCGCGCCGCCGTCACGCGCGCCTTGCCGCTGGAGAACACCGCCCGTTACCTGCCCAAACCGCCCACGCCCGAGAGCGGCGGCCGCACCATCGTGATAGGCGCGGGCAAGGCCGGCGGCTCCATGGCGCAGGCGGTCGAGGCCCTCTGGCCGGCCGATGCACCGCTGGAAGGCCTGGTCGTCACGCGCTACCACCATATCCCGCCGCGGCCCGAGGGCCTGAAGCAGCGCATCGAGATCGTCGAAGCCGCGCACCCTGTGCCCGACGCTGCCGGGCTGGCGGCCGCCCAGCGCATCCTGGCCATGGTGCAGGGCCTCACCGAGAACGACCTGGTGCTGTGCCTGATCTCGGGCGGCGGCTCGGCCCTGCTCACCCTGCCGGCCGAAGGCCTGACGCTGGAAGACAAGCAGCGCATCAACAAGGCGCTGCTCAACAGCGGCGCGAATATTTCCGAGATGAACTGCGTGCGCAAGCATCTCTCGCGCATCAAGGGCGGCCGCCTGGCCGCGGCCTGTGCGCCGGCGCGCGTGGTGACGCTCACCATCAGCGACGTGCCGGGCGACGACCCGTCCATCATCGCCAGCGGCCCCACGGTGCCCGATGCGAGCAGCTGCGCCGACGCGGTGGCGATTTTGCAGCGCTACGGCATCGAAGTGCCGGGCGCCATCATGAGCCTGCTGGAACAGGGCGCGCTCGAAACGCCCAAGCCCGGCGACGCGGTCTTCAAGGGGCATGAGGTGCACATGATCGCCACGCCCCAGCAGTCGCTGGAAGCCGCCGCCGCCGTGGCCCGCGAGGCCGGCCTGCAGACCTGGATCCTGAGCGACGAGATGGAAGGTGAATCGCGCGAGGTCGGCAAGGTGCATGCGGCGCTGGCGCGCGCCGTGGCGCACAAGGGCCAGCCATTCAGCAGGCCCTGTGTGATCCTGAGCGGCGGTGAAACCACCGTCACCGTCAAGAAGCAGCCCGAAGGCACGCCGCGCGGCCGCGGTGGCCGTGCCGGCGAGTTCTGCCTGGGCCTGGCGCTGGCCCTGCAGGGCCAGCCCGGTGTGTATGCGCTGGCGGCGGATACCGACGGCATTGACGGCGTCGAAGACAATGCCGGCGCTTTTGTCGCGCCCGACACCTTGCAGCGCGCGCTCGCCAAGGGCATGAAGCTGGACCAGTACCTGGACCGCAATGACGCCTATGGTTACTTCGAGCCGCTGGGCGGGCTGGTCATTACCGGGCCGACGCACACCAACGTGAACGATTTCAGGGCGTTGCTCGTTTTGTGACCTGAGACGTTACAGTGTGGGCTGTTCACATGAGGATCAGGAGCCTGCATGTCCAACGGCAAAAATTCACCGCCATCCCTCGGCCCTCGCGATAAGGCTGTGATCGAGGGCGCGATCGAGAAGGTCAACCGGCAGATCAAGATTCTGCGGGCCTTCAAGGTATCGGTGACGCAAACCGGCTGGGACTCGAGCGTCGAGTCCCTGCAAAAGAAAGTCAATACCACTTTGGCCGACAGCTTTGGGGCCGGCACGCCCGAGTACCGGCAGTTCGCCGTCGCGCTGCAGGACTTTCTGCTGGACACCACTTTCGGCGACCGCTTCACCGACGAAGAACGCCAGCAAAAGGTCAAGGAAGGCATAGACCTGGCCACCACGCGCGTGACGGCTGCCAAACAATTGCTGACGGATCGCCTCAATGGCACGGTCCCAGCCGCACCTGCACCTGCACCGGCCGCCCCCCCCGCGGTTGCGACGCCGCCTGCACCCGCCGCGCCAGTGGTGGAGGCGGAACCGGCGCCACCGCCGCCGCCCGCAGCGCCGCCGCCGCCAACACCCGCACCAGCACCAGCACCAGCACCAGCACCAGCACCAGCACCAGCACCGGGCCCCACACCTTCACCACCCACTCCAAAGAGGATGCCTATGTCACAGACTGATTCTTCTTCCTCTTCCACCAGCTCGCCGCAAACCGGGCCTGGCGGCGGCGTCGCCATCCTGGGCCTGGGCGGCGATGCCGTGGGCGATGCGTGTGAGTTCGTGGAGCGGCTGGGCCTGCAGGCGGCCATCCTCGACGCCGTCTCCATCGACCAGCTGGAGGGGCTGCGCCATGTCGGGTTCTTGCTGCTGCTGCCTGGCAACAAACCGGATTCACCCGCGGCCATGCTGGCCATCGGGTTCATGCTCGCCGCGCTCGGCCGCAGCCGCATCGCCTGCCTGCTTTCGGAGAACGACACCCTGCCGGATGTCCTCAAGGGCGCGACCAGCATCACGGTCGACGGCTCGGGCTTGTGGCAACTGGTGCTGGCGCGCGAGATGAAGCGGGCCGGCCTGGATGTGGACCTGAACCGCGCGGTTTAAGCGCCGGGCCGATGGTTTTGCAGCGGCCGGCGTTGCCCGGCCGCCGTGATCAGACCGCCGTGATGCCGCCGCCGCCGGCGCTCGCGGCCAGTTCCGGCGGATGCGTGACGATGGACTTGAGCTCCGGCCTGGCCGTCTGCAGGGCCTGGAGGTCGGGCACCGGCCGGCGCAGTTGCTCATCGCCCGCAAACACCTGTTCCAGCGCCTGGCTCGCGGCCAGCAGCTGCGCATCGCCATGCAGCCGCCCGATGACCTGCAGGCCGAAGGGCATGCCGTGTTCGTCCTTGCCGCAGGGCAGGGCCAGCGCCGGGTTGGTGGCCAGCGTCACCACATAGGTCAAGCCCAGCCAGTGGTAGTAATTGCGCATGGCCTGGCCGTCAATGTTGCCGGCGTAAAGCTCTGTCCAGGGGAAAGGCGTGACGGGTGTGACCGGCGCGAGGATCAGGTCGTACTGTTCAAAGGCTTTGGCGAAGCGGCGCGAGATGCGCGTCTGCTCCAGGTGCGCCCAGGCGCGGTCGGCCAGGGTGATGGCCGATGCGATCTCCATGTTGTCGCGCACATTGGGGCCCAGTGTTTCCGGGGCCCTGCGGTAGGTGTCGGCGAAGGCCGCGACAAAGCTCTCGGCGCGCAGCGTGTCGAAGGCGCGGTCGGCCTCGTCCAGCTTCAGGTCCACCGGTTCGCAGCTCGCCACCAGCGGGCGGATAGCTTCCACGCGCCGGCGGAAGACGCGACGTATTTCCGGGTCCACGATGCAAACGCCGAAATCTTCCGTCGTGCCCACGCGCAGCGTGGACAGGTCCACCGGCTTGAGCGGCCAGAAGGCGGAGGCATCCACCGGGTAAGACAGCGGGTCGTGCGCGTTGGCGCCCACGCTGGCGGACATCAGCAGCGCGGTATCGGCCACATTGCGGCCCATGGGGCCCAGCACCGAAATGACCGACCAGCCCAGCGGCCGCGCGTCATTGGCCACCAGCCCGGGCGAGGGGCGCAGGCCGACCACGCCGCACAGCGACGCCGGGATGCGCAGCGAGCCGCCGGTGTCCGAGCCGGTGCAGACCGGCAGCATGCCGGCCGCCAGCGCCGCGGCCGAGCCGCCCGAAGAGCCGCCGGCGTTCAGCGCCGGGTTGAAAGGATTGCCTGTCGCGCCCCACACCGGGTTGCGGGTGTTGGCGCCCGCGCCCATGTCGGGCACATTGGTCTTGGCGGTCACGATGGCGCCGGCCGCGCGCAGCCTGGCGACGAGCGCATTGTCCTTGGCCGGCACGTTGCCGCGCAGGCCCACGTTGCCGTAGGTGGTCAGCAGGCCGGCGGTGTCCTGCAGGTCCTTCACGCCCAGCGGCAAGCCGTGCAGCGGCCCCAGCGGTGCACCCCGCATCACCTGCGCCTCGGCCTCGCGTGCGGCCTCACGCGCGCGGGTGAAGTCGGTCGCGCAGATCGCATTGATGGCCGGGTTGAGGCTTTCGATGCGGCTGATGCAGGCATCCATCAGCTCCACCGGCGACACCTGGCGGCTGGCGATCAGGCGGCGGAGTTCAACGGCGGTGAGGTCGGGGAGGGTGGAGGGCATAGCAACCATGTTATTTCGAAAGAAGAGATCATGTTCCGCCGCCGGGCCGCCCCAAGGCGGAACGCGCCCCCTCGGGGGGCAGCGAAGCACACGAAGTGGCGAGCGTGGGGGCTGTCATCTAGTCTGTCTTGATCTGCGAACGCTCGGCCAGCGTCTTCATGCGCGCGATCTCGGCCGTGACCATGCCAGCCCAGTCGGAAACGGCGGTGTAGCCGGGCTCGAAGCCGGCGCCTTTGAGCTTCTCGATGACTTCAGGATTGGCCATCACCGTGGCCAGTGCTTTCTCGAGCCGCGCCTTGACGGGCGCCGGCACGCCCTTGGGCACCACCACGGCCAGCCAGGCGTTCATGTCGACGGTGGGGTAGCCGGCCTCGGCCATGGTCGGCACGTTCGGCAGCAGGGCCGAGCGCTTGGACATGGCCACCGCCAGCACGCGGACCTTGCCGGACTTGAGCTGCTGCGACGCGGCGACGACGGTGTCGAAAGATACCGGGATCTGCCCACCCATCAGGTCGGTCATCAGCGGGCCCGAGCCCTTGTAGGGCACGTGTGTCATCTTCAGGCCCGTGGCCGTGTTGAACATCGCACCGGCAAAGTTGGAGCTGGTGCCGTTGCCGAAACTGCCGTACACATATTTGTCGGGGTTGGCCTTGGCGGCGGCCACAAACTGCTGCACGTCGGCGGCTGTGACGGAGGGGTTCACCAGCATGGCCAGCGCCACCGAGCCGACCAGGCCGATCGCCTCAAAACTCTTGGCCGGGTCGTAGGAGAGCTTGGGTTGCAGCGCCGGGTTCAGCGTGAAGGTGGAGTTGGAGCTCACCAGCAGCGTATAGCCATCGGGCTTGGCGCCGGCCACCGCGGCCGCGCCAATGGCGGTGCCTGCGCCCGGCTTGTTCTCCACCACCACCGCCTGGCCCATCTGGTCGCCCAGGGCCTTGCCCAGGATGCGCGCCAGCACGTCGGCCGCGCCGCCGGCGGGGAAGGGCGCCACCAGTGTGACCGGCCGTTCAGGGAAGTCGGCAGCCTGGGCGGGCGCGCCCACGGCTGCCAGTCCGCAGAAGACGATGCCGCCGGCGACCAGCGCGCGGCGCAATGCGTTGAATGACATGTGTTGCATGGTAGGCCTCTTTGAAGTTTTCGGTTGATCGGGGGCGGGGAATCGGTTGAAGTGCCTGCGCTTTATCGCAGGCGGGTGGGCGACAGCGCGCGTGCATCCACGCCCTGCCGCAGCAGTTCTTCGGGCAACGGGGCTTCGCGCAACAGCGCATCGGCCAGCGCGCTCGCGCCCGCCGCGCTCTGGATGCCGTAGCCGCCCTGCGCCGCGAGCCAGAAGAAGCCGGGGCTGCCCTCGTCATGGCCAATCACCATTTCGCCGTCGGGCACAAAGGAGCGCAAGCCGGCCCAGGTGCTGGCGGGGCGGCGTATCGTCAGCGTCGAGACGCTTTCAATCTGGTGGATGCCCATGGCGATGTCCAGCTCCTCGGGCACCACGTCGTGCGGCACCGTCGGGTCGGCGTTCGCGGGTGAGCCCAGCAACTGGCCCGCATCGGGCTTGAAGTAATAGCTTTCATCCACACCCACCACGGCCGGCCAGTGCGAAGCATCCACGCCCTCCGGCGCCTTGAAGGTGAAGGCGCTGCGCCGGTGCGGCACCAGGCCTATGGGGCGCACACCGAACGTGGCGGCCAGTTCATCGGCCCAGGCGCCCGCGGCATTCACCACGGTGCGGGCGCGCAGCGTCTGGCCGTCGGCCAGTTCCACCGTCCAGCAGCGGCCGTCGTGCGTGGCCCGGGTCACGCCGGCGCTGTTGCGCAGCTCGCCGTCCGCCCCCGCCTTCTGGCGGAAGCCGCGCAGAAAGCCCTGGTGCAGGGCATGCACGTCCATGTCCTGCGCGCCGGCGTCGTACAGCGCGCCGTGCACCAGATCGGGCCGCAGGCAGGGAACGTGAGCCAGTGTGGTGCCGGCGTCCAGCGTGAGCAGGCCGGGGCAGTTCGTCACCAGCTCCTTGCGGGTCTGGGCCAGCTCCTGCTCCTGGCCGTGGGTGGCCAGGTAGAGCACGCCGCGCGGCTGCATCAAATCCGGCGCGAAGCCTTCGGGCGGCTGTTCGTAGAAGGCGCGGCTGGCGCGCGTGAGGGCACGCACCATGGGCGGCCCGTAGGTTTCCATGAACATGGCGGCCGAGCGGCCCGTGGAGTGGTAGCCCGGCTGGGACTCGCGCTCAAGCAGCGCGACGCTGCGCTGCCCGGCCAGGCGCCAGGCCAGGGAAGCGCCCGCAATGCCGGCGCCGACGATCAGGATGTCAAATTCTCGCATTTGAGAATTCTCACATGCGAGAATCATGCCTGTCCAGCCCATTTATCGGGTTTGGCCCCAACAAAGGGAAAACACCATGCCCCCACGCCGTGCCCGCCCCGCCCGCGCCCCCGCAGCCGCCCCCGAGGCCGATCGCGTGCAGCTCGGCCTGAGCCTGCGCGGCCACCGCAAGGCCCGCGGGCTGACGCTCAAGGAGCTGTCGGGCCGCTCCGGCGTGGCGCTGTCCACGCTGTCCAAGATGGAGCTGGGGCAGATCTCGGTCAGCTATGAAAAGCTCGCCGCCGTCGCCCGGACGCTGGCGCTGGATGTGGGGCAGCTGATAGACGCGCGCGGCGCCGCGCCTGTGGGGGCTACGGCGCCCGTGGTGGTGTGGTCTGAAGCAGACGGGGAAGCGACCTACAGCTCCGGCCACTACGACTACCGCGCGCTGGCCAACGGCTTTCCGGGCAAGCGCATGACGCCTGTGCTGGGCCGCGTCATGGCGCGGCAGCGGGAACAATTCCCCGACTTCATCCGCCACCCCGGACAGGAATTTGTGACGGTGCTCTCCGGCCGGGTGCGTATCGAATTTGAAACCGGCGAGATCGTCGAAGTCGGCCGCCATGAGTCGGCCTATTTCGACAGTGGCGTCGGGCACATCTATACCTCGCTGGGCCGCGGCGATGCCCAAATACTGGTGGTGATGAGCGAGTAGTGCGGCCTGGTTCGGGCTTGGATTTATGCGCTTATCCCTGCCACTTCAGGCCGACAGCTGTTCCCAGGTCAGGCCAAACTTCATCAGGTATTTGCGCAGCCGGTCCGCATCGTTCACCACGCTGCGCTGCGTGCGCGACACGTTGAACAGCGCCCGCCCGGCATCGCTGAGGGAGGCGCTCTTGCGGCACACGTCGATCACGGCCTGCAGCTGCAGGCGGTCGAAATAATCCAGCGAATCCGCTGCGCTGCCCAGCAAGGCGGCGAGGGATATGGCGGTGTCGCCGGCTTCTGCCTGCGTGTCCTGCCACAGCCAGCGCAGCCGCGCGATCTCCGCTTCTACCAGGCCCAAGCCGATGCGGCCGTTGTCGCCCAGCGTCGCCAGGCGCGTGATGGAGGCGCTCAGGTCGCGGAAATTGCCGGCCCACACGGCTTCGGGCGACTGCGCGAACCGTAGGTAAGCCGCGCGGGCCTCGGTGGTCATGCGGGTTTTGCGGCCCAGGTCTTCGGAAGCCAGCATGAGCTGGTGGTCCATATTGGGCTCAATGTCTTCCCGGCGCTGGCTCAGGCCTGGCAGGGTGTAGGTCCAGAGGTTGATCCGCGCGAACAGGTCTTCGCGAAAGCGCCCGCGCGCGACCTCAGCGCGTAAATCCTTGTTGGTGCCGGCAATCAGCTGGAAGCTGCTTTCCACTTCTTTGTCGGCGCCCACGGGCAGGAAGCGCTTTTCCTCGACGGCCTTGAGCAGCATGGCCTGCTCATCCAGGCCCAGCTCTCCTATCTCGTCGAGAAACAGCACGCCCTTGTCGGCGGTGCGCAGCAGCCCGGGGCGGTCGCTGGCCGCGCCGGTGAAAGAGCCCTTCTTGTGGCCGAACAGGGTGGAGGCCGCGCCGTCGCCGTGCAGGGTGGCGCAGTTCACGTCGACAAAACCGCCGCTGACCTGGTGGCGCGACTTCTTGAGCTCATAGACGCGCCGTGCCAGCATGGACTTGCCCGCGCCCGTGGGCCCGGTCAGCAGCATGGGCGCCTTGCTTTGCACGGCGATGCGTTCGATCTCCTCGATCATGGTGTTGAAGCGTGCATTGCGTGTGGCAATGCCGCTTTTGAGGAAAGAGACTGCGTCCTGCTGCGCCACCGCGAGCCGCGCGTTGATGGCGTCGTAGCGCGACAGGTCCAGGTCAATCAGCTCATAGCTGCCCGTGCCCTGGCCCTGCCGGCCCCGGGGCGGCGCCGTCTGCAGCAGCACCCCGGGAATGAAGCGCGCCTCCACCAGCAGGAACAGGCAGATCTGCGCGACGTGCGTGCCGGTGGTGATGTGGGCCCAGTACTCCTCGTGCTCGGTGTCGAAGGAATAGGCGCGCACCCAGTCATACAGCGCGCCGTAGACCTCGCCGAAATCCCAGGGATTGGCCAGGTTCATCTCGGTGAGGCGGACCTCGGTGCCCGGCGAGAGCTGGACAACGTCGTCACGCACCCGCTCGGCCAGCGGCTTGTTGCGCGCGTCATGCATCAGCTCCAGCCGGTCGACAAGCAGGTCTTCATGCTGTGCGATCGAAACCGTGGGCCGCCATTTTTCCCAACGTCCCGAGCCCAGGCCGGAATCGAGCTGGGTGCCGAGGAAGCCCATCACTACTTTTTTCTTCATCTTTCTAATGTACTAGCTTTAAAGCTAAAAATACAGAAATCTTGTGCATGAGGAGCCCTGCGAGGGTTGATTTAAAAGAGAAAAATATTCAATTAAATCAACAATCTAAGAAGATCTGGGAAAGTATTTCGAGGAGTTGGCACGCCGCCTGCAATACAGAGTCCGTCACCACAAGGTGAATGCAACAAAGGAGTAAGAGCATGGCGAACACACAACTATTTCAAAGCATCAAAGGCCGCTTCCTGCCTTCCGCCACAACCATCAACGAGGCTGGGGGCACGGCTTATGGCCTGGCGCCCCAGCATGCCCTGGTGCAGTTGGCCGTCACCGGTTGCCTGAACAATGTGTATTACGCAGGCGCTGCCGAGCAACTGGACAAAGTCCTGGAGCTGGCTGCAAAGGTTGATGCGAGCTTCGTGGCCAAAACCGCCATCTATGCCCGTGAGCGCGGTCACATGAAAGACATGCCGGCCTTGCTGTTGGCCTCGCTGGCGACGCGCGATGTGGCGCTGTTTGCCAAGGCGTTTCCCCGCGTGGTGGATAACGGCAAGATGCTGCGTAATGTGGTTCAGATTCTGCGCAGTGGTCAGGTGGGCCGCAAGTCACTGGGTTCGCGTCCCAAGAAATTGGTGCAGGCCTGGTTGTGCAACGCCACCGAGAAGCAACTGCTGAACGCCAGTGTGGGCAACAGCCCATCGTTGGCCGATGTGGTGAAGATGGTTCATCCCAAGCCGGCTGAAGACTGGCGTGCAGCGTGGTTTGCCTGGTTGATTGGCCGTGACTTCGACGTGAACCAGTTGCCCGAGGTGACGCGCGCCTTTGAGGCCTACAAGAAGGACCGCAGCGGCGTGGCGCCGGACGTGCCTTTTCAGATGTTGACGGCGCTGAACCTGACCACCAACCAGTGGACGCAGATCGCCAAGAATGGTTCGTGGCAGATGGTGCGGCAGAACCTCAACACCTTTGCGCGCCATGGCGTGTTTGGCACGACCAAGGCTGAAAAGGCCATTGCCGCCAAGCTGCGTGACGCGCGAAGCATTGAAAAAGCCCGCGTGCTGCCATACCAGCTGATGGCCGCCTACAAGGCGACCGATGCGAATGTTCCGCTGCAGGTGCGTGAAGCATTGCAGGATGCCATGGAGATTGCGCTGAAGAACGTGCCGGCCTTGGCCGGCGACGTGGTGGTGTGTCCCGATGTGTCGGGCTCCATGAGCTCGGCGGTGTCTGGGCACCGTGGTTCCGCCACCAGCGCAGTGCGCTGCATCGATGTGGCTGCCTTGGTGGCTGCTGCGCTGCTGCGCAAGAATCCGGCGACCACGGTGCTGCCGTTTGAGCAAAAAGTTGTCAACTTGTCATTGAACCCACATGACTCGGTGATGACCAATGCGGAAAAGCTGGCCGCGGTAGGCGGTGGTGGAACCAACTGCTCGGCGCCGCTGGCCCTGTTGAATGCGAACAAGGCCAAGGCGGACCTGGTGGTGCTGGTGTCGGATAACGAGTCGTGGATGGACAGCAACCGGGGCGGTGCGACGAAAACCCTGCGTGAGTGGGAGGTGTTCAAGCAACGCAACCCGCAAGCAAAGCTGGTGTGCATTGACATCCAGCCCTATGCCCATACGCAGGCGCTGGAACGGTCCGACATCCTGAACATCGGCGGTTTTACCGATGAGGTGTTCAAGGTGCTGGCCCTGTTTGCGGCGGGTGCGTTGGGAGCCGACCACTGGGTCGGATTGATAGACGAGCTGTCTTTATAAGCCATGACTTGATATGTTGAGCGTCTTCGCCTGAGGAATGCCGGTGTGATTACATTCCAAACTGTTCCGTCACACCAGTTGTTAGTCCTCAGGCGGGGCCTTTTTAGAAGATAGACAGGAGGGTTTTCAAAAGCGCGAATGCTGGCGGGATTACATCCGAACAGCCGGGGTCGTTCCCGGCCATGCAATAGCCGAAAGGCCGTTGCATGAAATCTCGCCGATCCTTGTCGTGCTTTTGAAAGCTCTTGAAAAGGGCGAAAGTTTTTGATTGCCAGTGGCAAATGCGGTTGGAATTACAGCACTGTTAATGCCGAGGTCGCGGGTTCGAATCCCGCCGGCGCTGCAATGGGTTTGGGCCCGAGCCCATTGCAGCGCCGTAGCTCAGTGGGTAGAGCGCGTATCCATTTCAACAATTTTGTTGCTGCTGGTGATCAAAAAAGTTTTGGATGAATGCCCGTGAAATTACAGGTAGACGCGGCGTGCAAACGCTCTCACGCCGAAAGGCGCGAGGTCTGGGTTCAAACCCCAGCTTGGCAACAAGTGGCGGAATTTCATTTCACAAAGCCCTGGTCATCCGTTTTTATTGAAAGAGAAAGAAGAAAAATGAACTACCAACAACACGAAGTCACCGGCGGCGTGCCGGTGAAGATGTGGACGAACGGCGTGCCCGTGGAAGCCCAGGCGCTGAAGCAGCTGGAGAACTCCGCCCGCCTGCCCATCGTCTTCAAGCACGTGGCCGTGATGCCCGACGTGCACTACGGCCTGGGCGCCACCATCGGCAGCGTGATCCCGACCTTCAAGGCCATCATCCCGGCCGCGGTGGGTGTGGACATCGGCTGCGGCATGATGGCCTGCAAGACCACGCTGCGCGCCGAAGACCTGCCCGACAACCTCGGGCCGCTGCGCACCGAGATCGAAAAAGCCGTGCCGCATGGCTCCGCGCCCAAGACCTACCGCCGCAACGGCTCGGCGCGCGAAGTCGGCGCCTGGACGAACCCTCCCGCTGCGGCTGATGCGGCCTGGGGCCAGCTCGTTGATGAGTTCGAGGCGCTATGCCTGGACTACCCGCGCCTGAAGAACACCAACAACCACCGCCATATGGGAACCCTGGGCGGCGGCAACCACTTTGTCGAGGTGTGCCTCGACGAAAGCGGCGGTGTGTGGATCATGTTGCACAGCGGTTCGCGCGGCGTGGGCAACGCCATCGGTACGCACTTCATCGAGCTTGCCAGGAAGGACGCCGAACTGCACCAGCGCAATCTGCCGGACAAGGACCTGGCCTACCTTGAAGAAGGTTCGCAGTACTTTGGTGACTATGTGCGCGGCGTGGGCTGGGCCCAGAAGTTCGCGCGCCTGAACCGCGAAGTGATGATGCAGGCTGCCATAGGCGCGCTACGCAAGGTGATCAGCAAGCCTTTTGAGACCCATCTCGAAGCGGTGAATTGCCACCACAACTATGTGCAGAAGGAAACGCACTTTGGGCAAGAGGTGTTTGTGACCCGCAAGGGCGCCGTAAGCGCCAAGGCGGGTGAGCTGGGGATCATTCCAGGCAGCATGGGCGCCAAGAGTTTCATCGTGCGCGGCAAGGGCAACCCCGACAGCTTCATGAGCTGCAGCCACGGCGCGGGCCGCACCATGAGCCGTACCCAGGCCAAGAAGCTGTTCACGGTGGACGACCAGGTCAAGGCCACGGAAGGCGTGGAGTGCCGCAAGGACGCTGACGTGATCGACGAGATCCCGATGGCCTACAAGGACATTGATGCCGTGATGCTGGCGCAGAGCGACCTCGTTGAGGTGGTTTACACGCTCAAGCAGGTGGTGTGTGTGAAGGGGTAGGGCGGCTCTTCGAGGGAGAGGAGGGCCCCTCCACGGCACCTAATACAACAAGAAATTGAAAGAAGAAAAACAATGATTGAACTCGATGGCTCGCAAGGCGAAGGTGGCGGGCAGATTCTGCGCACGGCGCTGGCGCTCAGCCTGGTCACGGGAAAGCCGTTCCGCATAGACAACATCCGTGCGAAGCGCCCCAAGCCGGGCCTGATGCGACAGCACCTTGCCTGTGTGAATGCGGCGGTGGCCGTGGGCGGCGGTGTGGGCGAGACCTCCGCCGTCAATGCAAACGGCCAGCCCGTGCAGATCGGCGAAACCACGCTGCTGTTCACGCCCGGCCAGGTGCGCGCGGGTGACTACGAATTCGCGGTCGGCTCGGCCGGCAGCTGCATGCTGGTGCTGCAAACGGTGCTCTGGCCGCTGCTGCATGCGGATGAAGCGTCCACACTGCTGCTCAGCGGCGGAACGCACAACCCGATGGCGCCCTCGTGTGCCTTCCTGAGCCAGCTGGCGCCGTATTTCGCCGGCGGTGGCGAGGCACTCTTCGACATCGAGCTGCGCCGGCACGGTTTCTATCCTGCCGGTGGCGGTGAGGCGCGGGTGCGCCTTTACCCGCCCGCCCAGGGCTTTGCCGCCATCGAGATCATGCGGCGCGGCGCGCTGCTGGAGGCCTATGCCGAATGCCTGCACGCCGGCCTGCCCCGCGGCGTGGCTGAGCGCGAGCTGGCCGTGCTGCGCCAGGGGCTGGGCTGGGAAGAGGACTGCCTGCGCGACCGAGGGCTGCGCAACAACGAGGGGCCGGGCAATGCGCTGCTGGCCGTGCTGCGCTATGAGCACATTACCGAAGTGTTTGCCGCGTATGGTGAGAAGGCCGTCAGCGCCGAGCAGGTTGCCCGCCGGCTGCTACAGGAGGTGAGGGACTACCAGGCGCATCTGGCGCCCGTGGGCCCGCACCTGGCCGACCAGCTGATGATCCCCATGGCGCTGGCCGCGATGCAGGGCAAGCCAGGCCGCTATTGGGCGACCGAGCTGACCGAGCACACCCGCACCAATGCCCGCACCATCGAGGCTTTCCTGCCGGTCAAGTTCTCCTGCGAAACGCGGGAGAGCGGCGCCGTGGTGTCGGCGGCGGTCGTGCAAGCCGTATGTCAGGCAGCTTAAGACTGGCCTCATAAGGCCGTGCTAGGCTCGCGGCCATGTTGAACCGCATCCCCTCCTTCCTGCGCCATGTCGGTCCAGGCGTTGTCACCGGCGCCGCCGATGACGACCCCTCCGGCATCGCCACCTACACGCAGGCAGGGGCGCAGTTCGGCACCGGGTTGCTCTGGACGGTGTTTTTGTCGCTGCCCTTCATGATCGCGATCCAGTTGGTGAGCGCTCGCATAGGGCGCGTCACCGGCAAGGGCGTGGCAGCCAACCTGCGCGAGCACACGCCGCGCGCCTTCCTCATGGCCATGGTGTTCCTGCTGGTGGTCGCCAACACCATCAACATCGCGGCCGACATCGCCGCCATGGGCGAGGCGCTGCAGTTGGCGGTGGGCGGGG
>Ga0307408_100001898_pt1 | contig 15199 bp, 16 predicted proteins | sample 322Cmetagenome_FD_202116 | JGI IMG/M metagenome (GOLD analysis project Ga0307408, IMG submission 202116) | Maize rhizosphere microbial communities from greenhouse at UC Davis, California, United States - 322HYB-C-3 | ecosystem: Host-associated > Plants > Roots > Rhizosphere > Soil | place...
AGCACATCGGTTAATGCATCCAGCGGCACCGCATCAAGCAATTCGGTGACCGGCTTTACTAATGGGTCGGCCAATCGATCGACAACAGCATCGGTGACAGGATCGAGCACAGGTTCCAGCTGCTCACTGACCTGCCCGGCAATATCATCAATGTCGCGGACGGTCTGATCCAGCACATCACTATTGAGTAATTGGGTATCCAACAACTGCGCATAAACGGACGGGCACAGGCATATCAAAAGGACACAGCTAAGATAAACAGGTTTCATGGGTTCCCCCTGATGCAATGCTGTAGATTTATCATAAAAACCGAGTGGACTTCAGTGAAAACGTTTCAGCAGCATAAAAATTCCGGTTGAGCGGGAATAAAATCCAAACCCAAACGTTTACCTGATAGAAACCGTGATTTCCGCTGAAATCGATAATTTGAGCCAGCGCGCTGCGCGCCGAAACATTTAAGACGAAGCCCTTACCATGAAAGAAGAGTTAATCCATTTAGCGCCCATGCTGCGCCGCTTTGCCTACTCGCTCACTGGCTCGGCACACGACGCCGACGACCTGCTGCAAAACACGCTGGAGCGCCTGTTAAGCCGGGATATCCCGGCAGATGTGGAACTGGCTAAATGGGCGTTCCGCGTGTGCCGCAATATCTGGATCGATGAGTACCGCGCGCGCAAAATCCGCCAGCGTAATACGTCTTCATTGGAAGATGCCGAAGAACCCGCGATTGACGGCGAACAGGCCATCTACGACCAGATAACACTGGGTGAAGTGGATGCAGCGATGGATAAATTACCTGACGACCAGCGCTCCATTATGGCGTTGGTTGCGCTGCAGGGAATGTCGTACAAAGAAGTAGCTGAAACCTTGGGGATTCCTGCCGGTACCGTGATGAGCCGGCTGGCACGGGCGCGCATTGCACTCGCCAATTTTTTAAATCCCACATCAATGACATCCTCCGTAAAACCTGGCGCATGAGGAAATGAAAATGACAGTATCCGACGAAAAATTATCGGCCTTCCTCGATGCAGAGTTGCCGGAAAATGAAATGGAATTTATTCGCGAGCAAATCAGTGAGGATGAAACACTGGCTAATCGACTCGCTGAATTAGCCATGGTAGATGCACAGATCGCCCAACATTATTCGACAATCGATGCGCGTCCCCTGCCAGATGCCATCGCGAAGCTTCTGGCTGCTGCGCCTGAAATAGCGACGCCCGACGTAGCGACGCCCGACGTAGAGACGCCCGACGTAGAGACGAACGTATCCGCCACAATTATTCCGTTTCCACTGTGGAAAAAAGTCCAGCGCGGATTGCAACAACATGCGGCAGTTGCAGCCTGTACGGCGCTGGTATTGGGTTTTGGCCTCGCACAATTATTACCCGGCAACCAGGATCCATCGATGGGGGATTGGAATGCCATTGCAGCAGCTCTCAATGCAACAGCAAGCGGGACCGAATACACACTCGCGGATGACAAACGGATCAAACCCCGTTTAACGTTTGTAAATAAACAGGGACATTTCTGCCGCCAATTTCGTGTCAGTGATTTACAGAGCAGCAGTGAAACTATTGCCTGCCGTATAGGCGAAAATTGGGAGCCGAGCGTCACCATATACAAACAAGGAATATCGCCGGAAGGCGACTACCAAACTGCAACAAATGACGCAGCTGTGTTTGATCAGGCGTTGGATAATATGATGCACGGCGATGCATTTGATGCGCAGACAGAATCAACCATTATCCAGCGTGGCTGGAAAAATGATTAACACTTTCACAATTCACATTAGCAGCTACCGACAGGCAATGCGTGCAATGAAAATAATGTTTGTACTACTCATGATGATGATTGTTGGTTGTACATCGCAATCCGCATACAAAGCGGCTAAAGGCGAAAGTTCAGGATACAAAGAAATTGCGCTGGCAGAAAACCACTACCGCGTCCAATTTAAAATGAACGGACATGCACGTGCCAGCGCGCAGAAATATGCATTAATGCGCGCTAGCGAACTGACAATCGCCCAGGGTTATGACTGGTTTATCATCGAAAAGCGCACCCTTCGCACATTAAATGAACCCGATCCATTCGATTCAACTGCGCGCCCGGTTATCACACGCAATTGTGGTTTATTAGGTTGCCGCACCCGTACACAATTGCCCGCACCATCAATTGATATACCGGATACTGAAACGCTCGCCATACTGGAAATTCGTATGGGACGTGGAGTTCGGCCAGAAAAAGAAAGCTATGACGCACGCGAAATGTGGGAAACCGCACATAGCAATAAGACTGCACAATAATGCAAATTAAAATTATGTTTAACACATAAATTTTTAACAAAAAAGAAAATGTCTTTCCAAAAAATGATGACATTTAATAATTTTTTTGTAAAAAGTACATAAAAAAATCTCACCAAATGGCGTGCTTACCTGCAATCCGCGTAATTTCCCACTGTTTTTCGACGCTGGCACAGATGATGCAACACCTCTGCCGAGCATTATCATTTTTGATGTGCAACATAAACTACCTAATGATGATTATATTCAGGAGCAATTTATGTCTAGCAACGAAATTTCAACCGTCAAAGATCTCATCAAAGTATTGCATGATGGGGTAACGTTTTATACCGATGCCAAAATTGAACTGAAAGGTAGCGGTTACGAATCAGCGCTGCAAGAGATGATTGATGCGCGCCAGCAAGCGTTAGCACGTTTACAACCACTTATTTTCCTGCGCGAAGGCGAGACCGAATCGGGGACAACAATCAGCGGCAGCCTACACAAAACTTACACAGATATACTCGCCGCCATTAAAAGCAATAAATCACAAGTGTATATTGCACAATTGGAAGAGCTTGAAGACCGCACCCTGGAGTATATTCAAAAGGCGCAATATGAAGCGGTTTCAATTGATATAAAAACCGCTTTAAATTCCACCCACAAATCGCTGCGTCAATGCCACGACCGTATGCGCAACCTTAAACGCTCTGCAGCTTAATACCCAGCGCAAACGCTTAATTAACAAAATTAAGCTGTAAAAAAAGGCCGCTTATCAAGTGATAGACGGCCTTTTTTATCAGCGCAACTTTTATTGTTACAACTATTGTTGCAACAGCCACTCGCGCCCGGCACGCTCGCTACGGAAAGTTTCAATCGCGCCGCGCTCTTGCAGGGTAACGTAAACCGTTTTTCCATCGGCGCCACCAAAGGCAACATTGGTTGGCTTTTGGCCTTTTAATTTAATGCGTTCGATGACTGTGCCGTGCGGTGATACTACCGTGACTTCACCGGCGGCGTAGCGCGCAATATATAAATTGCCATCAACATCACAACGCATGCCATCCAACCCGTGATCGGGGAATTGAATTAACAAGCGCTTATTTTTTACCGCGCCAGTTGTTTTATCGATATCGTATTTCCATACATTGCGCTGTACGCTTTCGTTGACGTACAAATGTTTTTCGTCAGTGCTGACTTCTACACCGTTAGTCGTGCCCATATTCGCTTCCAGCAAGGTGACTGTGCCATCTGTCGCGACTTTCCAGAGATTGCCGGTGCTCTCTTTCCAATTAGGATCACTCGCGTAAATCACGCCGGATTTTGTGATGGCAATATCGTTGGGTTGATTCATTTTATCGCTGTGTGCGTGCACGGAAATCGCTTTGGTTTTGGGATCGATTTTCAATACATTGTGGCCGGAATAATCCGCCACATACATAAACCCTTTGCGATCAAAACGAATGCCGTTGCCGGTGCTGCCTTCCGGCAAAGTCACAAACAATTGCGCATTATCTTTTTTATCGACAATGCCGATGGTGCCGTCTTTACCAAAACTCACCGCGTATAAATTCCCTTGCGCATCCACTGCTGGCCCTTCAATGCCTTGGGTGAATACATTGTCGGTAACGTAATCTGTGGTTTGCGCCAACGCCAACGGTGCGGCAGCAGCCAATGCCAGCAGTGCACATTTGAGCGTGCCAGTATTTAAGTCTCTCATTACAACCTCGTAGTACTAATGGTGGATAACAACTCAAAAGCACTGCAGTAGTTTTGTGGTAATTCTTATCGCGTCGGATTGCGCGATTTTTAATTCTGGATTTTATCGTTAATGATTTTACGCAATTGCAGGTATATCAATACCGGTAGCCGTACCTATTGCACCCCAGAGCACACCCACCATCGCATTCCAGACTTTTTCAATCGTCACCTTGGCCAAGCCTTGCAATGTGTTGGCAAAACTTTGCGCCATGGTTTTTAAACTATCGAGAAAAAATTCCTGGGTCTCGGTGGTTATCTGCCCGCTCGCAATACCCGCCGCGACCAACGCGGCCTGTTGCGCTATGGCTTTTATTTGGCGATCAGAAAAACCTTTCAAGACAGAGATATCTTTTTTGGCTACATCCGACGCCGCTGATTTCATTTGCTCCATCAAACTCGAAATATCAATTGCTGTAGCCATGACTTAATTCCCCTCGCGTTCTAAAAAATTTTCATAGGTCAGCGCTTGGTCCAGATAGATCACCACCTGCCCTTTAAAGGCCGCTACCTCAAATGCAGTGACGCCCTGTTTTTTATCCACATCGCGCATTTTAGTGAGCGTAATGGAGATTTGTTCCAACGCCGCTGCGCTGGGCACTTCACCGGTATCCGTGATGGTGATGCCGCGCTTGGCGAGATATTCATTCACTTTATCGCCGACACTGCTTTTTGGTGTCGGGCGCGATTTGGCTTGCAAGGCGAGCGCGTCGAGATTGCCGATAATGCTGCTGTAGGTAGCATCGCGCTGCGCAAAGCTGCTGGCCGCAGTACCCGATGAGGTCGAAGCAAAGTGAGTCATGATTTGTTGACTGGCGGTTACCAGACCATCGGCGATGGCTTTATCGTAGTTGGGAGCAAGGCGGGCAACGCACGCGCTCAGGCCAACACACAAGATGAGTAACAGGGGAAAATACACAAACAAACGAGGGGCAGATCTCATCGCAAACTCCTTGGCTATTAATGAACTCCTTATAACCAAGCCACTCGCAAAGCGCAACCGCTCAGGGCAAAGCCGATCAGCAGGATACCGCTCGCTTTTGCGGATCAAAACGCACCATTAGTTTACAAAACCCATCGAATAGGCATTTATTTGGAACACATTAAAACAAAATAAGGCACCAATATTGAACATTTACACCAATACATACACTAAATTCGCACTAATTAAGCGTTGGCACAGGCGTTGCAAAAGAGCAATTACCGCGCAGCGCAAGACCCACACGCACCAAAATGAAAAACGCCGCGCAAAACCCACTCTGTTGTTAATTGGCCGGACGATTTTTCATGAGCACTCATCGTTTAAACCTGTTGGATTTTTCCAATAAATCCGTTGCGACCCTGCACTTCACCTGGTTCGCGTTTTTTCTCACCTTTGTGATGTGGTTTAGTTTGCCCTCGCTTAAACCGCTGATCACCGCATCGATTGTGATGACACCCCAGCAGTGGGCGGCGCTCTTAACGCTCAATGTGGCGTTAACCATTCCTGCGCGGATTGTGGTGGGCAGCCTGGTGGATAAATTTGGTCCGCGTGCGATTTATTCCGGTTTATTAATTTTTTCCGGCGCGATACTGATTGCCTTTGCCTGCGCGCAAACGTTTGAACAGCTTGCACTCTTTCGCTTTTTGCTCGGTTTCGTCGGCGCTGGTTTTGTGATCGGCATTCGTTTGGTGAGCGAATGGTTCCCCGCGCGCCAAGTCGGTTTGGCAGAAGGGATTTACGGCGGCTGGGGTAACTTCGGTGCAGCGGCAGCAGGTTTCACCCTGCCATTTTTAGCGATCCATGTATTCGGTGGTATTGATGGCTGGCGCTATGCGATGGGCACTGCCGCCATTATCGCGATGATTTACGGCGTGGCTTTTTATCTCACCGTGCGCAACACACCAAAAGGTTCTACTTATTTCAAACCAAAAAAATCCGGCGGTTTGGAAGTGAGCAATAGAAAAGATTTTATTTTCTACGTGATGATGAACGTACCTATGTATTTAATCCTCGCAGTGCTAGCGTGGAAAATGTCCCCCGCCAATTTAGGCCTATTAAGCACGGCGACTACCTATATCCTTTACGTGGTTTTGTTCGCACTGTTTATTTTCCAGTTTTCACAAATCCTGCGCGTTAATAAAGACATGCTCAAAAAAGGCAGCGTAGCAGAACACGATAAATACGAATTTAAACAAGTCGCCATTTTAAGCTGGGCTTATCTCGCCACTTTTGGTTCTGAAATCGCTGTAGTGTCAGTACTGCCTGCATTTTTTATGACAACGTTTGAAGGTTTAAGCGTGACCCAAGCGGCGATGCTCGGTGGTTCATTTGCGTTTATGAATTTGGTGGCGCGCCCCGGTGGCGGCTGGGTGAGCGATAAATTTGGTCGTCGTTTTAGCATGAGCATCATCCTTGCCGGTGTTGCCTGCGGCTATATGTTGTTGTCGCAAATCAATGCCAGCTGGCCGTTATACCTTGCGTTCAGTGCGGTATTTATTTGCTCGCTGTTTGTGCAAGCAGGCTGCGGTGCAGTGTTTGCGGTAGTGCCGTTAATTAAACGCCGTATGACTGGCCAAATCGCTGGCCTTGCTGGCGCTTATGGTAACGTAGGCGCACTCTTCTTTTTGACCATGAATACGTTTATTGATATTCAAATGTTCTTCTGGATGCTCGCTGCCGCTGCCGCAATCGGCCTGGTGTTTGTACAATTTCTGAAAGAACCTAAAGGCCATGTAGTTGAAGTGAATGAAGATGGTTCACTGCATAAGATTGAAGTGAGTTAATTTTTCTGCAGCGATAACCGCGACAACAGAATTGCCGACAGTTATGCTGTCGGCAAATTCTTTTATAACAACAGAAAAAATTATGGATCATCTGCAATCAACACTGTACATCAGCTTTGCGCAAAAAAGTGAGGCGGGACGCAAACCGGAAAATCAGGATACCGTCGGCGCGCGCATTCCCGAAGGCAATTTGCTCACCACCAAAGGTATTGCGATTGCGATTGCCGACGGCGTCAGCAGCAGCAAAGCCGCACGTGAAGCGAGCCAAACGGCAATTGCCGGTTTCCTCAGCGATTATTTCGCAACCCCCGATACCTGGCGCACCCAACAATCCGCCATACGTGTAATCCAGAGTTTGAATTCCAGCCTGTGGGGACGCAGCCAAAATTCCATTTACGGCGAAGGTTATCTCACCACATTTTCCGCATTGATTTTAAAAGGCGACACCGGGTTTATTTTTCATGTGGGCGACACCCGCGTCTATCGCCTGCGCGATAACAATCTCGAATTGCTCACCCGCGACCACACCCAGCGCATCGACAAACACACCACCCATTTAAGCCGCGCTATGGGCGCTGACCCTTATCTGGAAGTGGATATGCACAGCCTGGAATTGCAGCGCGGCGATATATTTATTTTATCCAGCGATGGGATTCACGAGCATATTCCGGCGCAGGAGTTTAAAACTTTCGTTCTTAGTCATCGCAACAATCTCGACGATCTGGTTAATCTCGCATTACCTTTTGCGCTACAACATCACAGTGAAGATAATCTCAGCATTCAAGCGCTGCGGATTGAAAGCCTCGGCACTGCCGCACAGGATGACGCAGTGCAAGTGCTATCACGCCTGCCCTTTCCACCAGTGTTATCGCCCGGTCAAAGTATCGATGGCTTGCGCATCAAAAAAATTATCCACGAATCAACCCGCAGCCAAGTCTATTTAGTTGAAGACGAAAAAAATAATCTGCTGGTGATGAAAACCCCGTCAGAACTTTATCAGGACGACAAAGCCTACATCGAACGCTTTGTGATGGAATCCTGGATAGGTGCGCGCATTCAAAGCTCCGGTGTTGTGCGCGTGATCCCCGCTGCGGAATCGCGCTCCTGTTTGTATTACCTCACCGAATATATTCCCGGCCCGACGCTCACCCAATTATTAAAAGAGCGCGGTATTTTATCGATCCTGGATGCGGTGGAATTAACCGAGGGATTGATCCGCGGCATACGCGCATTCCACCGCAAGGAAACCCTCCATCAGGATTTAAAACCGGACAATATTGTGATCAGCGCCAAAGGCCCGATGATTGTGGATTTTGGCTCTTGCTGGGTTGCAGGGGTGCAGGAAGCAGGCGCGCCCATCGAGCGCGACCGGATACTGGGCACGCTCGATTACTCAGCACCCGAATATCGTTACCAAGGTAAGGTCAGCGCTGCATCCGACCAATTCTCACTCGCTGTATTACTCTATGAAATGCTCACCGGCAAACAACCCTACGGCGGTGCCTACAGCAAAGCCACGGATTTAAAAAGTTTCCAACGGCTGCAGTACATCTCCGCCATGAAACACAATCCTCTGGTGCCCTACTGGCTCGATAAAGCGCTGGAAAAGGCCCTGAGCATTTATCCCAACAGCCGCTATGAAGCGCTCTCGGAGTGGCTGCAGGATTTAAAACGCCCCAATCCCGAATGGCTCACCCCGCGCGCGCAACCGCTGCTGGAAAGATATCCCGATAAAGTCTGGAAAGTCCTCGCCGCGACCGGCTGGATTGCGGCCGCCATCGCATTTTTTTGGCGTCATTAACCTTGCCAACGCCGGGTTGTGATTTGCATAGCCCCTGGCACATGAATTTTCTGTTAGTCTCTGTGCAAATAACACTCACCCAATAACGATCATTGCTCGCACAGGGACTTTACTGTCATGACCATCAAACGCGCCCTGATTGTGGATGACTCCACTACCGCCCAATACCGCCTCAAAAAAATGCTGCGCCGCTACCCGCTCGACATCGATATAGTCGATTCCGGTGAAGCCGCGCTGCGCTACCTCGCCCGCCATGCGCCCGCGGTGATTTTTATGGATCACCTGATGCCAGGCATCGATGGTTTTCGCGCGCTGCAAATTATTAAATCCAATCCCGATACCGCGATGATCCCGGTGATTATGTACACCTCCAAAAGTGGTGATGTGTACACCGGCCAGGCGCGCGCATTGGGCGCACTGGATGTGGTGAGCAAAGACCGCATTAATGCCACCGATTTATCCAAGGTAATGGAAGCCATCCACATTTATCCCAATGCAAAAGTAGACGAGAGCGATAAGGTTGAAAGCGCGGAATTAATCGCTGCTGCCAATCAAGTGACTGCCAGCGCAGACAATGTTCTTGAGCCCAGTACGCCGCCACTGGATAGACGCACCTCGTCTTTGGAACAAGCGCGCAATCTGGATTTGCGTTTGAGCCACATGGAACACAGCCTGGAAGACAACCGTCGGTTTATTACCTCGCGCGTTGTGCGCGAGCTGCAAGGGCTGCGGCAGAATTTACGGCAAGAACTGGGCGATATATTGCAACAGCAGCAACCCGCCATCCCTGCACCTACAGTGGTGGCACCCACTACTGAAATAAAAACGGGAAATTCCGGCTGGTCAATGTTCGCGATTTTTTTATCGGTAATTGCACTCGCTGTCATCGCCTACTTTTTATTGCTGATCAACAACCAGCTCAATGAAAACAAAACCCAGCAAGAAACGATTAGCAAACAATTGCAGGAAGTCGCTGCGCTAGCAAACAAAGAACCTGAATTGATTAGCCCGGCACTGGTCAACGCCGGAATCGCCCAACCAAAACCCTTGTTTGCACCCGACAACAATTTGCTCGCCGATCTCGCCTGGACATTCAACCAAAGCGGCACACTGGCATTCCATCAAAACACCATCGACCCAAAACCACTGTTGCGCCTACACGAATTATTGCATCGCCTCGCCAGCAACGGTTTTAAAGGCACAGCCACGGTGAATATTTATGTCGGGGATTTTTGCGTAGTGGTAGACAACATGGGCATGGCGCAATTAGCCCCGCCGAATAAAACCCTTGGCGACTGCATGCTCTCCAGCGAAATCTACACCATCGCACGCCTGATGGATGACTACACACGTGAAGTGTCGATGATTCTGGGCAACTTAACCCGCGATGTAAATTCAACCATCCAAATTGCCATTACCGCCGCACCCGGCAACGATCCTTATCCAGAGCGCATCCCCATTATCAATGCAGGCGACTGGAATGCCCTGGCACAAAATAATAATCGGCTGGAATTGGTATTAGTGGCGGATGAAGAGCAGTAACGGGCAATAGATAAAGATATTATTAAGCGAGCCTGATTTTTAGGCTCGCTTTTTTATTGCCTTTAAGGAACGTTAAAGGTTGTTTATTTTTTTACGAAGCTTATTGTATTCCTTAAATTCTTCAAAGCACTGCTTACTTTCTATTAGAAAACTAAAATGGTTATTCAGCCTGGAAATTTGTGTTTTAGATAATTCTTGAGATTTGAGCAAGCGCGCAAATCTAGCTCGAAGAAACCCAGAATAAGAGCCAAAATAGTTCAGCTCAATGTAACGAATAGCTAGTTCAACACATGCAGGCTCACCAGTTTTCATTCCTTTAGCAATTCCACGTAAGGTTTCCCTGTATTGCAACCAATTGTAACGATCGGGCAGCCAAGATGGTGCTCCAGGCTCAGTTGCTTCTATGTTCGCAATGGGAAAAACGCCGCCTAAAGATTTATGCAGCGCAATCAACTCCAACCGCGACCATCCATTTGGAACACCGTGATAAGTTTCTAATGGTATGTTTCGGGATGAGATACGCTCCATGGATCTCCTATTGATCGTTTATGGTTACGTTATGTTTTTTGGTGCAGAAATACCAAATGAACGTAAATATCATTCCTAAAAGTAGCCCCCACCAAGCAAGCGTGGTTCTTGTGGAGTAACCTGCACGGTGATGGTGTACAGATTCATTAAGGCTGTAAATTATGTTCCCATTGCTTACCAGCTGCCATGCAACATAGATTGATCTTCCCATTGTGTCAGGGCTTGCCAAAATTGATACATTTGTTCCAATAGCTTCTGTTTTGCAATTACACTTAAGTTTTACTTGATATTCGATTGACCCAGAATATACGGTTATAAAACGACTATGAGCCCTATCTTTTATATTAGACCTATTGGCAAATCCTTCTATTTTTATTAGATCACCTTCGTTTACAGGAATTTCATATTCATCGAAATTGGGTTTAAATAAAAGAAATATTGAAATTATTAAGCTAACCGGACCAAATAGAATTAAAAATTTCTTTTTCTCTCTTTCTATAAACCTCATACTTCAATCAACCCATGTTTTGCTAGTCTTATCCACAAAGTCACGATTTACAAACTGTATAACTACATTGTGTATTAATGCACTCTGCTATGTGCGAATTTTACTGTAAACCATTTCATTAAAAACCGCCCCATTTTTATAAATGGCCTTTTCCAACACCGTTTCTAATTTATAACCACACTTCTGCAAAACTTTAGAAGATCCAAAATTTCCCTCAAACACTGAAGCGTTTAGCCGAATAAAATCGGCATTCTCAAATAGTAGATGGGTGAACTTTTGCAAAGCTTCAGAAGCAATACCTTTTCCCCAATAAGGCTTGGCCACCCAATAACCTATCTCGGCAGTTTTTTGTTTTTCAAATTCACCTGGAATAGCACTAATTGAACCGACAAATATGCCATTGTGAATTATGGCGTAAGCAACGCCAATTTTACTGCCTGTGTTTACCCACCAATGTGCAGCTTCAATTGTATAAGGCTGAGGAAGTCTTGCGGAGAGAAAATGCGTTTGTGCTTCGTCATTTAGATATGAAACCAAAAGCGCTTCATCTTTTTGTTCAAATTCTCTTAGTTCAATCATCTACGCACTCACTACAAAATAAATAATTACGACAGTCTCTCACATAAGCCCACAGTCAAGTTAGTCAAACTGAAGACCTTCTCAGTCGCTGCCCCCATTTACTGGAGAGAAATAAAAATCCAAATAAACCAGCCATGATTGCAATGTCAGCCACATTAAATACGCCTGTTCTGAGAGGCCCAACTTGCAACAACATGAAGTCCACTACACGACCATCATTTACAGCTCGGTCGTATAAATTTCCAAAGCCACCGGCAAGTATAAGCAGACCTACTGTAAAACTGTATTTATCCATTGGTTTTATTAGCATATAAATCAAGCCGCCTACTAATACCAAACCTACCAGAACGGTGAATAAAATCACCCGCAACTCGTCAGATAAATCCGCCCCAAGGCTCAGCATACCCCCAGTGTTTTCGTGATAGGTAAGACTAAAAAAATCATTTAGAAACGATAGTGGTTCTTGGCCTTTCAGCAGGTTTACAGCTTGATCTTTCGTGTAACGATCACACCCAACGAGAGGAAAGAAAATGAATAGAATTAGCAACGTCTTAATTTTCATTTAGGTCGAGCCTCAACTCTCATCAATATCATACATATGGTCAACCACAAAACGCATCTTTGGTTGCAAACCATTTTCCTGGGTTTTGCTGTAATAATCCTGCCAGTGTTTTACGCCGCTCCAAAATGTTTCCGGCGCAGATAAGTTTGCGTTCACGCCTGGCGCCAGATCAAAACCATTTGCGCTATAGATTTGGTTTAACATCATTGCCGAGGGGAAGCCGATTTGTTGCATCAGTGGGTTGGTGGCGTTGCCTGCACCCCATACAAATGCGAGCCAGGGCAAAATATTTTCAACCGCATCGTAACTTACGCGCGACTTTTGATATTCCGCAAGCGACTGTAATATTTGTTCTTGTGGCACGGGAATCGCGAGTAGCGCCAAGTTAGGATAATCTTTTTGCGTGGGCAATTTATTAAATGGCAACTCGATCAAACCATTGCGCGTTGGTGCATAAGTCGCAGTGGCGGGTTGGAATAAGGGTAGATTAAAAAATGCTGCGTTGGAAAAGTCATTATCCTGAACTTTAAATAAAGCACATTCCGACCAATATGACGGTAGCATATCGCCACGCAAATGGGATTGGGCTACGCGAATACGGAATGAGGCAACATCTTTACCCCCCGCCAATACGATAAAGCTCCAACCGGCGATATTGTCCAATGCAAAACTCTCGTAGGCGCGCTTCAACCAATCTAGATTGGCTTCGCGCTTGATACGCTCCATTTTGTAAATATCACTTTGGATAAACGATTGGGCCGAAAGTGTTTGTTTGATCATTATCCTTTCCTCAACAGGTAGTTGAACTTGTTAATGTTTAAAGACTTACCAATTTATAGGGGCCGTGACTGGATGTATGTTCACGCCGTTTTTTCTCATTTGGATCGGTACACACATAATCCACACTGAATTCCAGCCCACCGGGAATAGCGTGAAAGCGCAACAATGCAACGTGATCGCCTTGCTGCCGATGCTTGATATCCAAGGTGAGATTAGCCAAGGTGATTTCCTTCAGATCCTTGGGTGCAGCAGGATGCTTGGGGAATGTTTTTGGATCACCAAATAAATCGCGGAGTTTATCTTTGGCACTGTTGATTTGGTCACTGCCGAGGGTATCAATCAGGCGCGAGGGCGAGGCAATTACTTCATAAAACAAAATATTGCCGCGCTGATTTTTTCCTTCAACTATCCGCCCCCAGTGCACGTCGCCAGTAATAAACAGCACCGGAATTTCGGTCGCGAATAATTCTGTGAGCGCAGTCTTGAGCAACGAAAAATCCTTATAGTTAATCATTTCCATATCGGCGACGCGCCTGTCCCATTGCCCTGGCTTTTCAATCAACAGTGCCTGCCCCGAGCTTAACAACCCCACTGCGGTTTGCTGATTTTTTTTGCGCTCCAACAAATCATTTTTCCAGTCAGTAATACCTGTGCGCGTTTGCGCATTAAACATATGTTTTCCATCATCATCGCGATACGTGCGGCCATCGAGGAATAACATACTGAGCGGCTCAATATCTTGCCGGAAAAATCCGGCACTTTGCGCCGGGGACATTTGGTAGCGCTCATATAACCGCGTCGCCAACTCGCGCCAATTGTTGCGGTCTTTTTCCCAATGGGTATTGGTTAACTGCACCTGTTTATAAGGAAAATTATTCCAATATTCATGGTCATCCGGAACACAAAGCACCGGGCCATGGCTCAGCACATCCGCAAGCCCCGGCTGTTTGAGCGGATTGGAAAACCAGTTGAGCTGATATTTTTTTCCGAGTGTTTGGGCGAGACGGATTTTATCTTGCGGTAAACTTTGTAGCGAAGGGAGATCCAGATACACCTGGTCACCCGCGAGCAAGGTGAAATCCGGCGCGGGCTTAATTGTCTTAATCAGGTCGGTGAGCGCCTGGGACTTATCATTCGGTTGGTAATAACAAGACGAGAGCAATAGATTAAAACTGTCTGAATTTTTTGCAGGTAACGCCCGCGCAGGGCGCTTGCTGGTCAGCGTCACGCGCTGGTCACCTGCAATCACCGTCACAGTGAAACGCTCATTGGTAGCCGGCCAGGGAAAGGCAAAAATTGCACGATGATTCAGTGGTCGATCATAAATATCGCGCACCTCATCACCCAGTGGTTCAAAACCAACGGGTTGTGCACTGGGGACAATAGCTTGACCAAGGATTTCAAACGTGACCGCAGGCGGGGTAGCAACTCCCAAAACCCCTACCCAAATCAATAACTCATGGGGTCGACCAATTTGATTGTATGCAAAAAGCTGCACCTGGATTCTCCCTTGAATTGTGGTGAGGGCTCACTATATACCCGATGCACAGGAGAACACAAAAACAAAAAAGCCAGCAGATGCTGGCTTTGGGGAAAACAGATTTTTAGATTATTGCGGACTTAAACGCAGTACCCTTACACCGTGCGCAGGCACATTGATCGCGAGTTTTTCGGCCGTGCTGCCTTTTTCACCGCTCCAGATATCGCGCCAGTTGAATTTTTTCTTGTCGAAGAAAATTTCATGTTTGCTGATATCGTCTTTCATGTAATGGAATGCCCAATCCAAATTGTAAGTTGTTGCTGCATCGGCGCGATTTAAAAACAGGAAAGCGAACTCGCCTTTTTCCAATGGTTTTACATAAATTTCAAAGTCGCCTTCATCAATCCATTTCATCGCCTGAATGCCCAGCTTGTCTTGATTGATGGCAAGAGTGTCTTTATGGGTGAGGATTTTTTTGGTGGCCTCACTCATGTTGCGCAAATCATTACCCGCAATTAGCGGCGAAGCCATGATTGCCCAAAGCGAAAAATGCGCGCGATCTTCCTCTTCGGTCATGCCGTTACCAACTTCCATCATATCCATATCATTCCAATGG
>Ga0307408_100001899_pt1 | contig 15198 bp, 13 predicted proteins | sample 322Cmetagenome_FD_202116 | JGI IMG/M metagenome (GOLD analysis project Ga0307408, IMG submission 202116) | Maize rhizosphere microbial communities from greenhouse at UC Davis, California, United States - 322HYB-C-3 | ecosystem: Host-associated > Plants > Roots > Rhizosphere > Soil | place...
TCTCTTTTGCCAGCCTACGGTCTTTTTTGTAATAAATACGCAGCATCTAAATCCGTTTTAATTTTTACCGAGCCATAATGTTATCTTTGCAAACGATTTAAAAGTAAAAAGATATCGGCAAAAATCCCTATTTAGGTTCAATTATAGAGGATTATTAACGCTCATTCTCTTCTTTTAAACCGAAATTTAAACAAGATGGCAACTCCGGTAGACTACGGGCATAGAAGTTATAACCATTACGGGGCATATTTAAAAAAGAAATATGACGGTAAGCGAGTGTTTAAGATTATTGTTGATGGAGGATTTACTTGTCCAAACCGCGATGGAAGTAAAGGTTACGGAGGCTGTTCTTATTGCAACGTAGATTCATTCACTCCGGAGCTTTCCCGTAAGACGCCCGTTATCCGCGAGCAGATTGAAAAAGGGATGGAACGGGCGATAAAAGGCTATGCAGCCGAAAAGTTTATTATTTACTTCCAGCCCAATACAAATACCTACGCGCCTGCACATTATTTAAAAATGATGTACGATGAAGCGCTAAGCATTGCACCTGAAAATGTGGTTGGCCTGTCAGTGGGCACCCGCCCGGACTGTATTGATGCAGAGAAAGTTGCTTTACTTGAAAGTTACTCCCGCCAGGGGCTCGATGTTGACCTGGAGATGGGAATGGAGTCGATTTACAATGATACTCTGTCTCAAATTAACAGAGGTTGTACCCACGAAGAGTTGGAAACAGCGCTAAACCTTGTTCAGAACTCTCCATTAGACGTTTGTGTGCATACAATTTTTGGTTTCCCCTGGGAAACTAAAGAGATGATGTTGAAATATGCTGATGAAATTAATCGCTTTCCACAGATCAAATTTGTGAAGCTTCATCATTTGCATATAGTTGAAGGCTCAATTATGGGTGTTCAATATAAAAGAAAGCCATTTAAGGTATTCTCCATTGAGGAATACACCGATTTTCTTGCCGAGTTTATTCCTTTACTTCGCCCTGACCTCGTTTTGCAACGTTTATTCGGCCTTGCGGACTACGATTTGCTAATTGCTCCGAATTGGGGGATGAAGAAATCTCAGATTCAAACCTATATAGATAAAAGGCTGGAAAGCAAAGGCGTGGTTCAAGGCTCAGCCTATGCTGCGTTGGTTTAGCTCGATTTGATGCGGCTATATTTTTAGTTGGGCAACATTTAAAAAAGAACGACTTTGAGTCAAGACAACATATCAGAAATTTTGATTGACAGTAACGGTCGACTCTGCATAAAACCAACGACTAAAGAATTTATATTAATTTATCGTTCTGCGACGGAAGTTCATTGGGAAAAGGACACTTTCTTTACTCACCAAAGCCCAGAGAATGGACATATATTAGATTGGTATAAACATATCATTTCAGTTATTTCCAGCGAATACGATTGTAAATTGACAATTACGACTGACACGAAATGGACTGCAATTCCGAATGACCTGAAAAATGATATTCTCGACTTTGAAAGATAAACGTTGCCTAACATCATGTTTAAATTATGCCCGGGCGACGTGCTTCTCGAAGTTTTCTGCTTTTTAGCTACATTAGTGCTGCACGGCACGGAAGTGCTTCTAATCGGGCACGACTGAAACACTTAAAACGTTGTGCGGTAACGCAAAAAAAAACATCTCAATCATGGTTTATAATATTTTAAATGGGGATTCTCTTGCTTACAGTTTTCCGGACACTAATATTGAAGGAGATGTGATTGTTATTAGAGAAGGACTTATTGAAGGAGACTTATCAGGCAACGACTTGCAAGACTTTTGGCATTCAAGAGCACAGTACATGGGATTAACAGAAGGTGAATATCATGACAAGGTTATAAATGAATTTCAAAAAATAATGAATGCGCCTGACAATTCCGAATTCAATCTTTGGTTTGAGTACGACTTATTTTGTCAAGTTAATATGTGGTTTGTTATTTCAATCATTAATAGTTTGTCAATAAAGAAAAAAGTTTATGCTGTTTATACTTCCTATTTAGACAAAACCAATAAACATTTTTGGAATGGATTTGGACCAGCTAATTCAAGCCAGCTTCAAATTTGTTTTGCTGATAGAATTCTTTTAAGTGATGTAGACTTACAATTAGGACAAGAGTTATGGACAGGTTATAAAAGCAATAATCTTGAAGAATTAACTCGTCTTGCAAAAAAACAATCTTTTGCTTTTCCTTATCTGGAAGAAGTAGTAAGAGCACATATTGACCGTTTTCCAAAAGATGGCGGAAAAGGAAGGCCTGAGAAGGTTATTGAAGATATCACAAAAAATGTTTCTACCGACTTTCATAAAGTATTTAAAGAGTTTTGGAACAGGGAAAGTATTTATGGTTTTGGTGATATTCAATTAAAACATCTTTATGATAAAGTAATGCACTCCCGCTAACAAAAGTATTGCTGCAAGCGGGGCTGACACAGCGCGACATCTTTTCAGTCGGTTCTCCCAGTGGACGATAAAGGTTCCCACACCCCTGCAACCCGCACATTTTTATAAACTCAGGTTAATATATCTTCTATCTATACAGAGATTGGCTATGTGTATGCCTCTAAAAGATGTAGCAGCCATTAGCACTCTGCCCCCTCAATACAAGGCTTCGCCAGATAGCTTCTTAAATAATCCTTCATAATACAGAATTACACAAAATTATTTTCCAATAGCGAAGAAAATTGCGCTGCTTTTTACTGTAAATGATTTTAATTGCTGAAAAAACGGGTGGTTTTAGTTCTTTGTTGGTTGTTGTGGTGTGTGTAATGCTGTTTGCGGCTTTTTAGCTGATATTTTTGTTTTTTTATTGCCTACGACAGGTTGTTGGGTAGCTTAATTTGTCTTTGGTTTGATTTTTTAACTATGTTTTCTTGAAAAAGTTAAAATTTTATTAGGATTTAAAATGAAAATCCATACTTTTATGTCAATAATAGTGAGTAATTCGTACTTTTATTATTAAAACAACAACACAACAACACAAAAACCAACCAAAATGAGTAAAAATGTAGTAAAACAATCAGGGCCATTTGTGGTTCTAGCGCTTGCAGCGATTGGGGCGCTATTTATTCCCTCTCTTGCAGATTTCGATGGAAGTAAAGTTTACAATGGTGCAGACACCGCCTGGGTAATTGTAGCAACGGCATTGGTGTTTCTAATGACTCCAGGCCTTGCATTCTTCTACGGTGGAATGGTGCATCGTAAAAACGTACTTTCCACAATGATTAAAAGTGTGGTGGCTGCGGGCGTAGTAGGCGTAATGTGGATCATCGTTGGATTTAGCCTTTGTTTTGGCGATTCAATTGGTGGATTTATTGGCGACCCAACTACTTTCCTTTTCTTTAAAGGTGTTAATTCTGGTGCTCCCTGGAGCCTTGCACCTACAATTCCATTCACACTCTTCGCTTTATTTCAATTAATGTTCGCCATCATCACTCCTGGATTAGTAGTAGGTGCTGTTGCAGAACGTATCCGTTTCACATCTTACGTTAGTTTTATCGTACTATTTGGACTGTTCGTTTATGCGCCACTTGCACACTGGAGCTGGCATCCTGACGGGTTCCTTTTCAAAATGGGAGCTTTAGACTTTGCCGGAGGTACAGTAGTTCACATTTCAGCGGGTTGTGCTGCATTGGCTGGCGCGTTAGTATTAAAACGCCGTAAAGCTCACTTGGCTCACCAGGAAGTTCCTCCTGCCAATATTCCATATGTATTAATTGGTACAGGTTTATTATGGTTTGGATGGTTCGGCTTCAATGCTGGCTCTGCTTTAGGTGCTAATGGTTTAGCGGTTTCCGCTTTCGCAACTACTAATACTGCGGCCGCTGCGGCTGGTTTATCATGGATGTTCTTTGATGTTATCCGTGGAAAAAAACCTTCGGTTTTAGGATTTTGCATCGGTGCGGTTGTTGGCTTGGTTGCTATTACCCCAGGTGCAGGTTTCGTTGCAATCCCTCAAAGTATCTTCATCGGATTTATTGCAGCAATTATCTCAAACCTTGCAGTTTACTATAAACAAAAATCAACACTAGACGACACACTTGACGTATTCCCTTGCCACGGTTTAGGTGGTATCGTAGGTATGTTATTAACCGGTATTTTTGCAACAAAAACAGTTAACAGTGTAGGTAACGATGGATGGTTCTATGGAAACATGGATTTCTTCCTAACTCAATTTAAAGCAATGGTAATAGTTGTAGCTTACAGCTTCACTGTATCATTTGCTATCTTCAAATTAATCAACTTCTTCCAGCCAATCCGTGTATCTTCTGAAGAAGAAGAACTTGGATTAGATGAGTCTCAGCACGACGAAAAATATGTTCAGGGAACATTATTAGTTAGCGAGAACGGTGTGGTAGTAGAAAAAAGCGCAGAGTAATCTTTTTAATTATGAAATAAAGAATCAACAACAAACAATCAAACGACTTATTTAACAATCAAACTCAAAAATTATGTTTAACAAAGTACTAGCTATCATTGCATTGGCAGGGGTAACCCATGCAGCCAGTGCACAAGATTCGACTTCTACTCCTTTAACTATTTCAGGTTCAGTTGACGCCTATTATAAGTATGACCTGGAGAAAAGTCAGAATATACCTACGAGCTTTGCAACAGATCAGAATTCGGTTTCTTTAGGTATGATCGATGTTGCTTTAAAGAAAACTACCGGCAAAGCTTCATTTGTTGGGGAAGTTTCTTTTGGCCCTCGTGGACAGTATCAGTCTATTCTTAATGGAGATGGAACTGACGGAAATTCATTTCACATTCAGAATCTATATGCAACTTACGCTTTCACAGATAAGTTCTCTATGACTGCGGGTTATATGGGAACATTCGTTGGATACGAGGTAATTTCGCCAGTTGGAAACTTCAACTATTCAACTTCTTACTTATTTACCAACGGTCCGTTCCAAAATGCAGGAATCAAAGCTAATTACGCTTTATCAAGCAAAATAGGGCTAATGGCTGGTTTGTTTAATAACGAATGGAATGTGTATAAAGCAGATTCGTTACACGGCGTATCTACTTTTGGAGCTCAATTATCTGTGAGTCCGGTTGAAGGATGGAGCGCATACCTGAATGTATTGACAGGGTATTCATCTGGTACTATTTTTGACCTGACAACTTCTTATCAAATTACTGATAAGTTTAAATTAGGCTTAAATGCAGCTGACTGGGAAGCTGGCAAGGGTGCTGATAATGTGGGTTATACAGGCGTGGCCTTGTATCCTTCATATGCTATTACTCCAGGCTTCGGTTTAGGTTTAAGAGGCGAATATTTTAAAACCAAGAAAAATGGAGGTGTAGGATATGGTCCGATTGCTGATGAAGATGTAAAAGCTCTTACTATTTCTGCCAACTTGAAGTCAGGTGGCTTGACTTTCATTCCTGAATTCAGGTTTGATAATGCTTCAGTAAACTCATTTATGAAAGAAAGTGGTGTTCTAACCAAATCAGCATCTCAATTCTCATTTGCTGTAGTATATGCATTTTAATAACATTAAAAAACGATAGATTAACAAACAACAACGATACTAATTTTGGTTTAGTGTTGTGGAGATGGCCTGGCTTAAACACCAGGCCTCTTCGTTTTAAGGCTTTTTACTCAAAAGTAACAGCTCATTAACAACTACCTCTGTAACATATCTTTTAACCCCAGATTTATCTATATAGTTGCGGGTATTAAGCCTACCTTCAATGCTTATCTCGCTCCCTTTTTGAAGATATTTTTCCGCAGTATTGGCATTTTTATCCCAAAGTACCAGATTGTGCCATTGGGTTTCTTCAATCTTTTCACCTTTTTCATTTCTATAAGACGAGTTTGTAGCAATGCTTAGCCTTGCGAGTTTTTTTTCTTTTCCAATGACTTTAATCTCCGGGCTATTTCCTAAAAAGCCTGTTAAGCGTACGCTGTTCTTTAAATCGCTCATGTGATATTTGTTTTTTAAATTTTTGATTTCTGTTTGCGGCTGCTGAAAAGCAACGATACAAAGGTGCAGATGGGATAGGATGTTAGTCGGATGTTAATTATTTGTATTCGTTTATAAGCGTTTATACACGGATAATTGCTATTTTCAAATTCAAATGGAAAAACTTTGCCTCGACTGTGGTGCTGAGATTAAAGGGCGCTCAGACAAAAAATTCTGCGATGATCAATGTCGGAACAATTATAACAATCGCCTAAAAATGGAAGATAGTTCGGTTGTAAAGCAGATTAATGCTGTTTTAAAGAAGAACAGAGGGATTCTTCAAAAGTTAAATCCGGAAGGAAAGTTGAAAATAAGCAGGGAAAAGTTAGCCCGGCATGGATTCAACTTTACTTACTATACCCATACCTATGAAACTTATAAAGGCGCTGTTTACTTTTTTTGTTATGAATACGGCTATTTAAAACTCGAAAACGACGAAATCTTACTTGTTAAGCGGGATGAATTTTAGGTATCAGCATATTTTCTGCAGCCTAATGTTTTATATTTGAGGTCAACTATAATCAAGTATGTTTCATGTAAGAAAAGCTATAGCCACCGACTTGGGAGCCATATTTAACCTCTATAAAAAAGTCGCTACCGAAGTAGGCGGTATTGCCAGGCTCGAAGATGAAATTACCGAGGCATATGTAGAGAGTTTTATTTCAAAATCGATTTACTCGGGTATACTGTTGGTGGGTTTCGACCCTAAGCATCCTGAAGAAATTCTGGCTGAGATTCATTGTTATAAGCCAGCACCAAGTGTGTTTTCGCATGTTTTGTCTGACACCAGTATTGTAGTTCATCCAAAAGTGCAGGGCAAAGGCCTTGGAAAGCTATTATTTAACAGACTGCTTGAGGAAATAAAGGGAGGAAGAAAGGACATTCTTCGCCTTGAATTAATTGTGAGGGAAAGTAATCATAAGGCAATATCCTTCTACCGTAGTATAAATTTCAGGATTGAAGGCCGTTTTGAAAGACGCATCGATTCAAGAAATGGAAAGTTCGAAGCAGATATTCCCATGGCATGGTTTAATCCTGACTATGAAAACCCTTATTTAAAGCATTAATTTCCCCAATATTTCTGAAGGCACGTGTTTCAAGTTTAACACCAGAAATCCATCCAGGCTATCGCTAAATTTAGGATCGGTGTTGAATCCGATAATTTTGGCATTAAGAGCAATGTATTGCCTTAGTAGTACAGGGAATTTTAATTTTCTGGTTTCAATTCCGGTAATCAGGTTTTCAATCTCCTTTAAACTGGTTTCAGATTCTGTAATTAAACCTCCATTTGCTTTTGAAAAATCAATTTTGAACTGTTTTCTCGGCTTAACGAAGGACGCTAGATACCCGTCAAAATGGTGTTTGTTTATGTAATCGACAAGTAGGGATTTTGAAAATTGCGAAAAATTGTTGCTGATGCTAACCGGTCCGATTAGGTAATGATATTTTTCCGGATATTGAATAAGGTACTTCAATATCCCCTTCCATAGAAGAAATAGTGGCAGTGGTTTTTGCTGATATTCTTTCCTTACCCACGACCTGCCCAGTTCCAGGCTTTTGGATAGTACCGGTGCAAGCTCTTTCTTCATCTTAAATAATTCTGAAAGATAAAAGCCATGTTTTCCATGCGAATAATATATTTCATCCCCTTTACCAATTCGATACGCACCTACAAGCAGTCTCATTTCGGTATCCCAGATAAATAGATGGTTGTAGTAAATATCATACTTATCCAGGTCTATTGATTTATTAGTCCCTTCACCAACCTCTCTAAACGTTAACTCGCGCAGCCGCCCGATCTCCTTTATTATATTCGGTATCTTGGCAACGGGTGTAATGTATACCTCATAACTTTTTTCCTTGCAGACCAGGTATTTATTGAGAAATTTGATTTCGTCCGCGAGAAGATCTGAAGATATCTCATTCACAATTGGCATTGGATGCCGCTTTATTTTAAACAGGTTATTGTCTTTGAACAGCTTCTGATGCCCTTCGAGCCCGGCACCTAGAGCGTAGGTCCTTGCCCTGAGATAGTCGAGCAGTTTCTTCGGATCGTTCTGGTAAGGCGAGTCGATAATTAATATTGGCTTCCCAATCCTGACTTTAATAACCTGTCCCTGTTTGTTAAACAATTCAGATGGTAATTTGGCAGTTCTAAGCATAGGATGAAGTAATCCCAATATATTGAAAAGCAATCCATTATTACCGCTGAAATAAATCGGAATAACAGGAGCCTTAGCTTTTGCGATAATTTTTCCGGTTACGGTGCCCCATTTTTTATCTGTTACGTGATGGAACTCAGTTTGATATGATGACACCTCCCCTGCGGGGAAGATCCCCACCGGAGTGCCGCTTTCTAAAACCCGAATTGTTTTTTTGATGCCACTGATACTTGAGGTATGTTGAATGTTTTCAAAGGGATTTACCGCAATTAGCCATTCTTTGAGGTTGGGTATTTTGTCAACTATGAAATTAGCCATTAATTTAGCATCAGGCCTTTTTCTGCAGAGTAGTTTTAGCAAGATTAAGCCATCGATGCCACCATAGGGATGGTTAGCGAGTGCAATAAACGCTCCGTCAGTGGGAATGTAATCGAGTTCGCTTTCATTAAAGTCGATTATAACGCCCAGATGCTCTAAAATCTGATCAATAAATTCAAGCCCGCTTAAATGGCTAATACTTTCATATTTGTTATTAACTTCATTAATTTTCATTAACTCCATTAAAAATGACGATAGGCCAGGCATCGGAATTTTATCTATTCTGGTAGCCTTCTCAAATTCTTCCTTGCTGATCACCGTCATAAGCGAATTAAAATTTTGATTAACGAATAAATTTAACGTGATTTTATTCCGCTGATAAGTGATTTCCAAAATATAACCTAAATTTAAACCCTACTTAACCCAGCATCATGATTAATCGCATTAAAGAGCATTTCGGCTTCACAAAAAAAGAGCTGAATGGCTTAATTGTATTCCTGTTCCTAATCATTGCTACTAGTTTCTTTCCGTTTATTTACTCTTGCTTCAAAGAACCCGAGGTTTACAATTTTGACGATTTTAAAAAGGAAATAGCGGCATTCGAGGCATCGGCAGTGAAGGAAGAGGAGCCAGCTTATTACAAAAAACACGATAAACGGGATTATGATAGGCCCGCGAAACCACAATATTTTTCCTTTAATCCTAACGGGCTGCCAGAAGAGGCATGGAAACGCCTGGGCTTAAAGCTCTGGCAAATCCGTATGATTAAGAATTATGAATCTAAAGGAGGAAGATTTTATAAAAAGGAAGACCTTCGAAGAATTTATTCCATTAGGCCTGAAGACTACGCACGATTAGAACCATATATCAACATTCCAGCAAACTTTTCCGCCCGAAAGTTTGATAAAAAATTTGAGTCAGGTTCAGGTTTTAAAAAGAAGTTTGAAATAGTAGATATCAATTTGGCTGATTTTGCGCAATTAGAAACGCTGAAAGGCATAGGCGCTGCATTTGCTACTCGTATAATTAAGTACAGAAACAGGTTGGGTGGTTTTCACAGCCCTGGGCAGTTGATGGAAGTTTATGGGCTCGACTCTGCAAAGTATGCCGCATTTCAAGGGCAGATTAGCTTCAACCAAACCTATCTTCAGAAATTAAACGTTAATACCATTTCGCTTGACGAACTTAAAAAGCATCCATATTTAACGTATAAGCAGGCAAACGCCATCATCCAGTACAGAAGACAGCACGGCTTATACAAGTCATCTGAAGACTTGAGGAAAATCATCATCCTTCCCGAAGCTGCAATTAAAAAAATTGAACCTTACCTGGCCTTCTAGTTTGTGAATCTAAGTATGTAAATGTTGCCCGTGGAACCTGTTTACACTTGCAACTTTTCTTTTGGCAAAGCGTTATACATACTAACCAACCCAAAACCATTATGGCTGCTTATCCTACCGATGCACATTCGCCTGACCTCGAAGGGCTGCAATTAATTACTTCCATGGTTCGTGATTTTGCAGAAAAGCATATCCGTCCGCATGTAATGGACTGGGACGAAAATCAAATTTTTCCTGTTGATACATTTAAAAAACTGGGAGAACTTGGCCTAATGGGAGTTTTAGTGCCAGAGCAGTACGGAGGAGCCGGGCTTGGCTATTTTGAATATGTAAATGTGATCGTAGAGTTAGCCAAAGTTTGCGGCTCAATCGGGTTATCAGTTGCCGCACATAATTCATTATGCACAGGCCACATTCTCACATTTGGCAACGAAAACCAAAAAAACAAATGGTTACCCAAGCTTGCTTCTGGAGAGTGGATAGGAGCATGGGGGCTTACAGAAGCGAACACCGGTTCTGACGCGCTGAATATGAACACAACAGCCGTTTTGCAAGATGAACACTATATAATTAATGGCTCCAAAAATTGGATCACACATGGGAAATCTGGCAATGTAGCCGTAGTTACAGCCAGGACCGGCGAAAGAGGAAGCGCGTCAGGTGTATCTGCTTTTGTTATTGAAAAAGGTACGCCGGGATTTAGTCACGGTAAAAAAGAGAATAAGCTTGGCATGCGAGCGTCAGAAACGACAGAATTGATATTTGATAACTGCAAGATTCCACGTGAAAATCTTCTTGGACAAGAGGGCGGCGGTTTCAGGCAAGCAATGAAAGTTTTGGATGGGGGACGGATTTCTATTGCCGCCCTTGCCTTGGGTATAGCTAAAGGTGCTTTCCAGGCGGCCGTTAAGTATTCCAAAGAAAGAAAACAGTTTGGCCAGCCAATTTCGAATTTTCAAGCCATTGCATTTAAATTAGCGGATATGGCCACTGAAATTGAAGCTGCGGAACTGCTGATTTTAAATGCTGCTTCTCTTAAAAATAGGGGAGAGCCGGTTACTAAACAATCGTCTATGGCCAAGTATTACGCATCGGAAATGGCAGTGAAAGTTGCTACAGAAGCTATCCAGATTTTTGGCGGTTATGGCTATACAAAGGATTTTCCAGTTGAAAAGTATTTCAGGGATGCTAAGCTTTGTACTATTGGAGAAGGGACTTCTGAAATTCAAAAAATTATTATATCCAGAGAGATATTAAGATAAATTACGTGGCGCAAGTTTTTAAGTACTAATAAACAGAAAGCCCGTTATTGATAAATAACAGGCTTTTTAAATCTTTTAACTACTTTGCAGAGAGAGCGGGATTCGAACCCGCGATACCCTTACGAGTATACAAGCTTTCCAGGCTTGCTCCTTCAACCACTCGGACACCTCTCTGTTTTAAGGAGGAGCAAAAGTATAAAATAGAATGAATAAATAAAATCTAATTGAAGATATTTAGAACACAGACTTCGCAGGGGCAGCCAAAGGTGTCTTACTTAGTTCGCCACGAAGATTAGTTTCAAGCAGCCGACTCATTCTATCAACAGTGTAACCCCTCCCCAATAAAAACATTAGCTTAGTAACGGCAGCCTCGTAAGTCATATCGTATCCACTTATTACACCCATATTTTTTAGCGGCCGGCTTGTTTCGTATCTGCCAAGTTCAACTGTACCAACCTTACATTGTGAAATATCAAGAATAATTTTTCCGGCTTTAATTGCAGTTTGCAGGCAATCTAAGAACCATTTATCTGTGGTTGTATTTCCTGCCCCGAATGTTTCAAGAATGATTGCTTGCGTTTGAGAATTAACGATTGCATCAACGGTCGCCGTGCTAATACCTGGATACAATTTCAAGACAGTAATTGAATTGTTTAGCTTTTTATGAGCCTTAAATACGCAGTCCTCACATTTTCGGATACTGACATCATTGTAGCGTAAATGGACTCCAGCCTCTGCAAGTACGGGATAGTTTGGTGACCTGAATGCTTCAAATTTTGCTGAATTATATTTAAATGCGCGGTTGCCGCGAAATAACTGAAAGTCAAAGTATATACATACCTCAGGAACTCTTGCCGTACCATTTAGTTTAGCTGATGCAATCTCTAAAGCAGTAATTAAATTCTCTTTTGCATCCGTTCTTATTTCACCAATAGGCAATTGTGATCCAGTAAAAATAACCGGTTTATTAAGCCCCTCCAGCAAGAAGCTCAAAGCTGATGCCGTAAATGCCATTGTATCCGATCCGTGCAGAATCACAAATCCATCGTACAATTCATAGTTCTTTTCAATCAACTCAGCTAATTCAATCCATATTTCAGGGCTCATATTAGATGAATCAATAATTTCAGAAAATGAATGGACTGTTATTTCGTAAGGAAGGCGTTGAAGTTCAGGGACATTGTCTGTAATGTGGGCGAAGTCCAAAGGCTTTAAAACACCCGTCACCTTGTCAAAAACCATTCCTATAGTTCCCCCGGTGTATATAATTAAAACCTTTGTCATCGAAATTTTACTAAAATTTTCCTAAATATAAAAAAGGAAACGATTTATTAAATATTAAATATGTCTTTTGAATTTTCTGTGGTGATTTTTGCAATCTCCGCAATATTGGTGTTTTTCAGCTCTGCAATTTTGGCTGCAATATAAGTTAGGTAACTGCTCTCGTTAGGTTTCCCCCTAAAAGGAGCAGGTGTTAAATAAGGAGAATCTGTTTCTAAAACAAGGTGTTTCATGTCCACTTCTGAGACAACCTTGTCTAGTCCTGAGTTTTTGTAAGTAACAACGCCTCCGATTCCCAAATAGAATCCCAAATTGATTATTTTGTTTGCCTGCTCTAAGTTGCCAGAAAAGCAATGGAAAATTCCGCGTAGCCTTTCATCCTTATTTTCTACTAAAATCTCATAAACTTCGTCAAAAGAGTCTCGCGAGTGGATTACAATCGGAAGTCCCAGGCTTTTGGCCCAATCTATTTGCATCTTAAAGGCTTTTCGCTGGATTTCCAAAGTGCTTTTGTCCCAATACAGGTCAATCCCTATTTCTCCAACAGCATAGATCTTATATTGCGAGATAGCATTATAAATAAGGTCCAATTCCTTTTCAAAGCCATCTTTCACATCGCAGGGGTGTAGGCCAAGCATCGGAAAACAATATTGCGGATATTCATTGGCCAGCCCCATAACCAGTTCGATGGACTCCGAATCTACATTTGGAAGAAACAGGCGCTCAACATTGTTCTCTAAGCAACGCTTCATCAGCCCAGCTCGCTTAACGCCATCCTTTTCATAGTACAGGTGTGTGTGTGTGTCCGTTAAAACCATTTTGGCAAAGTTAAAAAACCTGCATTAACAACGCATGAATTAATAGGTTTGGTTTCAAAGGAGGCAAAAAAACAAGAAAGCCCGCCCAATGATCGGGCAGGCTCTCTTGTTCAGAATTTAAGAAAATTACTTAACCTCTTCGAAATCAACGTCAGTGACTGCATCGCCTGCATTTGAAGCGTTGCCAGCACCGGCATCAGCACCTGGTTGTTGTGCCCCAGCTCCGGCTTCCTGAGTTGCTTTGTACATATCTTCAGATGCAGCATTCCAAGCGTTTTGAAGTTCGGTTTGTGCAGCTTCAATATCGGCAAAGTTTTTAGCAGCGTAAGCGTCTTTAAGTTTGGCCAAGCCACTCTCGATAGGTGCTTTTTTCTCTGCTGGGATTTTATCCCCGTATTCTTTCAATTGTTTTTCAGTTGAGAATATTAATGCATCTGCCGCATTTAATTTATCAACTTCTTCTTTTGCTTTTTTATCTGCTTCAGCATTTGCTTCAGCTTCGCGTTTCATTTTTTGAATTTCTTCGTCAGATAAGCCTGAGGAAGCTTCGATACGGATTTTTTGCTCTTTACCAGTTGCTTTATCTTTCGCACCCACGTGCAAGATACCGTTAGCATCAATATCGAATGTTACTTCAATTTGAGGTACGCCACGAGGTGCTGGTGGAATTCCGTCTAAGTGGAAACGTCCAATTGTACGGTTCTGGCTAGCCATTGGTCGCTCACCTTGCAAGATGTGGATCTCTACGGAAGGCTGATTGTCAGACGCAGTCGAGAATACCTCCGATTTTTTAGATGGGATAGTTGTGTTTGCCTCGATTAATTTAGTCATCACACCACCCATGGTTTCAATACCTAATGAAAGAGGTGTTACGTCTAATAATAATACGTCTTTAACTTCTCCTGTTAATACTCCACCCTGAATGGCAGCACCAATTGCCACAACTTCATCAGGATTTACACCTTTAGAAGGCTCTTTTCCGAAGAATGACTTAACTGCGTCCTGAATAGCAGGGATACGGGTAGAACCACCTACAAGGATGATCTCATCGATATCAGAAGTTGATAATCCAGCATTTTTAAGAGCAGAACGGCAAGGCTCGATAGTGCGTTTAATTAAGCCATCTGCTAGTTGTTCAAATTTAGCACGGCTTAAAGAACGAACTAGGTGTTTCGGCCCACTTTGATCTGCCGTAATATAAGGTAAGTTGATCTCAGTTTGAGTAGAACTTGAAAGCTCAATTTTAGCTTTTTCAGCAGCTTCTTTCAAACGCTGTAAAGCCATTGCATCTTTGGTTAAGTCCATACCATTTTCAGATTTGAACTCATCTCTTAACCAGTCGATAATAACCTGATCGAAGTCATCACCACCTAAGTGAGTGTCACCATCAGTAGATTTTACTTCAAATACGCCATCTCCCAATTCAAGAACAGAAACGTCATGGGTACCACCGCCGCAGTCAAACACAACGATCTTCATGTCTTTGTGCGCTTTATCTAAACCATAAGCTAATGCAGCAGCAGTTGGCTCGTTGATGATACGCTTAACATTTAAGCCTGCAATTTCGCCAGCTTCTTTAGTAGCCTGACGCTGAGCATCGTTAAAGTAAGCAGGAACTGTAATAACAGCTTCTGTTACTTCTTGCCCTAAGAAGTCTTCAGCAGTTTTCTTCATTTTCTGAAGAATCATCGCAGAAATCTCTTGCGGAGTATATTTACGGTCGTCGATTTCAACACGCGGCGTATTATTATCTCCTTTAACTACATTATAAGGAACCCGCCCAGCCTCTTTATCAACTTCATTAAAGCTATTGCCCATGAAGCGTTTAATAGAGTAGATAGTTTTTTTAGGGTTAGTAATAGCCTGGCGTTTAGCAGGATCACCAACTTTACGTTCACCGTTCTCAACAAACGCTACAATAGAAGGCGTTGTGCGTTTACCCTCGCTGTTAGCAATAACAACAGGCTCATTACCTTCCATTACGGCTACGCAGGAGTTAGTTGTTCCTAAGTCGATACCAATAATTTTTGACATG
>Ga0307408_100001904_pt1 | contig 15166 bp, 11 predicted proteins | sample 322Cmetagenome_FD_202116 | JGI IMG/M metagenome (GOLD analysis project Ga0307408, IMG submission 202116) | Maize rhizosphere microbial communities from greenhouse at UC Davis, California, United States - 322HYB-C-3 | ecosystem: Host-associated > Plants > Roots > Rhizosphere > Soil | place...
GCGCACCCCGGCGCGGATTCGTCTTGTCTTGGGATGGGACGACCCGAAAGCCGAACTCGATCTGCATATTGTCACCCCCGACGGTCAGCATGCGTTCTGGGCGCGGCCGGCGCTGAGCAATGGCGGTGGTCTAGACCCGGACGGGGTCGATGGGCCGGGGCCGGAGATGTTCACCATGACGGCGCCGCTGCACGGCACCTATCTGGTTTACGTCAACTATTGGGGCAACTACGGCGACGGCGGCTATAACTTCGAGGAGACCAGCAACCAGAACGAGGTGATCACCTCGCAAATCACGCTGGTGCTCAACGAAAACACCGTCGACGAGAAACGCGAAACCTTCATCGTGCCCCTGCGGGCGATCGGTGATCTGCTGCTGGTCAAGACTTTCAACTATTAAGCATCCCGCCACGGATGAACTCGGATGTTGTGAACATGAGCGATAACACTGCTACCCCGGCTGCTGCTACTCCAGCCGCCGCTACGCCAGCCGCCAAACCTACGCGGCGCTGGCCGTTGCTGTTGCTCGGGCTGTGCCTGATCGCCGGCGTGGCGGGCGGTTTCGGCTGGCTGCTGCTCAAGCCCAAGGCGCCGCCGGCCGAGCTGGCCAGTGACAAGCTCGGTCTCAGTCGCCCGGACGCGTTGCTGGAAACCCGTTCCCTGAGCCAGTTGCCCAAAGACCTGCTGACGGTGCCGTTCCTCAAGGCCACGCTGACCGAGGATTTCGTTTTCTATTACGAAACCCATGCCGATCGTCTCGGCCTGATCGGCAGCCTGCGGCGGATCGTCTACGAGCATGATCTGAAATTGCAGGACAGCCTGATCGAGGAGCTTTTCGATCAACCGGCCGATGTCGCGCTGTGGCGGGGCGCTGATGGTCGCTTGAAGGATTTTCTGCTGGTGATGGATCGCGGCGGGCTGGCGAAACTGCTCGAGCCGCTGGCGAAAGTCGCGCTGGATGACAGCCAGCTCAGCGTCATCGGCAACCTCAAGCTTGGCAGCGACGAAGTCCCGCTCTATCAGCTCAGCTACAACGCCAACAAATCGCTGCTGTTCGCCTCGCGCGGCGACAAGCTGGTGGTGTTGTCCAACCCGGCCAAGTACTACGACGCGCAAAGCGGCGCCTCCGAAGAATCCGGCCACGTTTCCTCGCAAGCTTTGGCGGCGCTGCTTAACGGTGAAAAACTCTTTCCCGAAGCGTTCGGTCTGCCGGCGAAAAGTCCTGAAACCAAGCAGCGGCTGTCGGTCAACTCCAGCGTGCTTGCCATGGGCTATCAGCGCTTTATCCCGAACTTCGCCGGGCTGCGTTTCGACATGGACGACAAGGGCTGGCACAGCTACCTGGCCATGGACGAACTGGAGAACCAGCCGGATTTCGATTTCAAACCGGTGTGGCAGGCGATGCCGCTGGGCGCCAGCGCCTGTGTGACCTTGCCGGTGGCTGCCGAACCGCAGAAACCACTGCTGATCAAGCTCGGCGCCGACGACGCCGTGGCGCAGACGTTGACCGAGCACGTTGCCGGCGCGGCCGGCCTGTGCTGGTACGCCGACTCGCGGTTGTACACGCCGCTGCTGGTCGCCACTCTGAAAGACGAAGACAGCAGCAAGCTCGACGGCGATCTCGGCAAGCTGTTCGGCTCAATGGTCGGCGCGTTCGAGCCCAACATCGCGGAAAACGTGTTCCCAGTGGTCGAGAAGCAGGAAGGCCAAAGTCACGTCTGGCAGCGCCAAGTCAGCTCCAGTTTCGGTCCGTATGCGGCGAGGACTGCGCAGAACCCGGAGGCGATATCCGGCAAGGCGTTCATGAAAGTCAGCCTCGCCCGCCACGGCTCGACGCTGCTGTTTTCGCTGGACGACAAACTGCTCGACAAAGCCCTCGGCACCCTCGACAAGCGCTTCCCGCCGATGGCCGACGTGCTGCCCAAAGATGTGCTGATGCCAATCTATTTCGGCCCGGATTCGATGGCCCAACTGATGCAGCAGGAAACCCTCGACAGCCTGCCGCAGGACATGGAACCGGTGTTTTACAACGCCGCACAAACCTATTTGCTGCCGAAACTGCGCACCCTCGGCGGCTACGGCAAATATGCCCTGACCTTGCCCGAAGGCAGTGAGCCGGACGGCCACTGGCAGTGGCTGCCGCTGGAATGGAAAGCGCTGTGACGACATTGATCCGCATCCTCGGCCTGTTCGCGCTATTGCTCAGTGCGGGCGCCCGCGCCGTCGAAGCGCCAGCGCTGGATCCGGCGCAATCGCAGGTGTTTCGCGCCTGGTTCGTGCGCATCGCCCAGGAACAGCTCAGCCAAGGCCCGAGCCCGCGCTGGTATCAGCAGGACTGCGCCGGGCTGGTGCGCTTCGCCGCCAACGAAGCGCTGAAAATCCACGATGACAAATGGTTGCGCAGCAATGGCCTGTCCAATCGCTACCTGCCGCCAGAGCTGGCGCTCAGCGACGAGCAACGCAAGCTCGCGCAACAGTGGCAGCAGGGCGGCGGCAAGGTCGGGCCGTACGTCAATGCGATCAAATTGATTCAGTTCAACAGTCACTTGGTCAGCCGCGACGTTTCGCAGGCACGCCCCGGTGACCTGATGTTTTTCGATCAGGGCGACGACCAGCACCTGATGATCTGGATGGGCCGCTACATCGCCTATCACACCGGCACCACCACCCCCACAGACAACGGCATGCGTTCGGCAAGCCTGCAGCAACTCATGACATGGAAGGACACCCGATGGATACCCGACGCAGCCAACCCCAACTTCATCGGCGTCTATCGACTGAATTTTCTCTCCCAATGACCGGTGCCCGCATGTTGCGACTCTGCTCCCGAATCCCTCTGCTGCTGGCGCTGTTGCTGCCACTGGCGACTGTGAATGCCGACGATTCGGTCGAGCCCAGCGGCTACACGCCAGTGTCCGGCGAAAGCTTCTTTCTGCTCGCCGACAGCAGTTTCGCGGCAGACGAACAGGCCATGGTGCGCCTCGAAGCTCCTGGCCGTGACTACCGGCGTTTCCGCATGGAACCGTATGGCGGCGCCGACATTCGCGTGTACCGCATCGACAAACCGCTGGATTTTCTCAAGCGTCAGAAGAACCTGCACCGGGTGGTCAGTGACGGCCAGTTCAAGGGTGAAGGGCTGTCCAACACCCTCGCGTACCTGTGGGACAACTGGTACCGCAAATCCCGTCGGGTGATGCAGCGCGCGTTCTCCTACGAGTCGCGCAAACAGGTCACCGAAGAAGTGCCGGAACTGAAAATGGGCGACGCCATGGCCGCGCCGACGCCGTACGACGCGCAGCCGCAATTTGCGCTGATTCCGGGCCTGCCGGTGGTCAGTCAGTTCCGCTATCCGCTGTGGCAGGCCAAGCCGATTCAGCCGCCGGCCGGGGTCGATCTGGCCGGTTCCTCAAGTGATTTCGTCAGCGTCGCGCCGGGCAACGTCTACATTCCATTGGGTCAGCTGAAACCCGGCCTGTACCTGGTCGAAGCGCTGATCGGCAAGTACCGCGCGACGACCATGGTCTTCGTTTCCAACACCGTGGCGGTCAGCAAGATTGCCGGTGATGAACTACTGGTCTGGGCCGCACGCAAACACGAAGGCAGCTCGGTGGCGAAGGTCAACGTGCTGTGGACCGATGGCCTCGGTGTGATGAGCAGCGGCGCCACCGACAGCGACGGTTTGCTGCGTCTGAAACACGTAAGCCCCGAGCGTTCTTTCGTCATCGGCGAAGACGAAGAGGGCGGCGTGTTCGTCTCGGAAAACTTCTATTACGACAGTGAAATCTACGACACCAAACTCTATGCCTTCACCGACCGGCCGCTGTATCGCCCGGGTGATTGGGTGTCGCTGAAAATCGTCGGTCGCGAATTCAAGAATGCCCGCGATTCGGTATTGCCCGGGGCTGCGGACGTCACCGTTAGCGTGCTCGACGCGACCGGCACCGAGCTGCAACACCTCGACCTCAAGCTCGATTCGAAAGCGGGGACTCAGGGCCGTTTCCAGTTGCCGGACAATGCCGTGGCCGGCGGTTACGAGATCCGTTTCAACTACAAGGATCAGGCCTACAGCAGCGCCTTCCGCGTCGCCGAATACATCAAGCCGCACTTCGAGATTTCCCTGAATCTGGCCAAGCAGGATTACCGCACCGGCGAGCCGGTCAAAGGCAGTCTGGTGCTGCTCTACCCGGACGGCAAACCGGTGGCCAACGCCAAGCTGAGCTTGAGCTTGCGCGCCCAGCAATTGTCGATGGTCGACAATGAGCTGCAATACCTCGGGCAATTCTCGGTGGAACTGACCAGCACCGAGCTGACCACCGACAGCAAGGGCAACGCGACTCTCGACCTGCCGGCCGCCGACAAACCGAGCCGCTACATGCTCACCGTGTTCGCCAGCGATGGCGCGGCGTATCGGGTCAAGACCACCAAGGAAATCCTCATCGACCGTGGCGCGGCGAGTTTTCGCTTGAGCGCGCCGCAACGCTTCAGCGCGGTCGGCGACAAGGTTGCCTTCAGCTACGCCAACGAGGGCGGCAGCGAGCCGAGCAAAGCGGTGACGCCGAGCAGCTATGGCTGGGTGCGTCTCGAAGACCAGAGCACCGGCGAAGGCAAACTCGCCGCCACCGACAAAGGCTTCAGCCTAGCGTTCGATCGCCCGGGCACCTACAACCTGACGCTGAAAGATCAGCACGGTCGCGTCCTTGGCGCCACCGGCCATTCAGTGACTGGCGATGGCGTCAAAGCCGTGCCGGGGACCGTCGAGATCGTCCTCGACAAGCCTGAATACAAGGCCGGCGATGAAGCGCTGGCGCTGATCACCTTCCCCGAGCCGGTCAGCGATGCATTGCTGTCGCTGGAACGCGACAAGGTCGAAGCCACCGCGCTGCTGGCCAAGGGCGCTGACTGGCTGAAACTGGAAAAACTCAGCGACACCCAGTACCGCGCGCGCATCCCCGTAAAGAACAACTTTGCGCCGAACCTGACCTTCTCCGTGCTCTACACCAAGGGCGGTCAGTACAGCTTCCAGAACGCCGGGATCAAAGTGGTCGCGCCGCAGATCGACGTGGCGATCAGCACCGACAAAGCGGTGTACCTGCCGGGCGATACGGTCACGGTTGACCTGACCACGCAATTCGCCGGCAAAGCCGTGCCAGCACACCTTACTGTCAGCGTCGTCGATGAAATGGTCTATGCGCTGCAACCGGAAGTCGCGCCGACCATCGACCAGTTTTTCTATCACCCGCGCCGCAACAACGTGCGCACCAGTGCCAGCCTGTCGTTCATCAGTTACGACGTGGCGTTGCCGGGCAGCCCCGGCGCACCGGGCAAGGCCAACCGCAGCGAACGTGGAGTGAAAGTGCTGGAGCGGCCGCGTCGTGAAGACGTCGACACCGCCGCCTGGCAGCCGGAGTTGTTGACCGGTGCCGACGGCAAAACCCGCTTCACCTTCAAGATGCCGGACTCGCTGACCCGCTGGCGCATCACTGCGCGCGCGATCGCTGATGATGGTCAGGTCGGGCAGAAAAAGCAGTTCGTCCGTTCGGAAAAACCGCTGTACCTGAAGTGGAGCGGGCCGAGCAAATTCCGCCAGGGTGATCAGCCACAACTGGGCGTGTTCGCGTTCAGCCAAGCCGAAAAACCGCTGAAGGCTGAACTGGTCACGCGTTATGCCGGCGCTGAGCAGCGTCTGCCGGTGACCTTGAACAATGGCATCAACTACCTGCCGATCCCGGCGTTCGCCCTGGCTTCCGGTGAATGGACGGCGGAACTGGTGCAGGACGGCAAAACCGCTGACGCCTTGGCGGTGCGCCTGAGTGCAACCGGTGATGGCTGGCAGGTGACACAAACGCAAAGTCTTGAGGTTGCCAGCGGTGATACGCCGTTGAGTCTGCCGGTGGATGCCACGGATATTCGCCTGCGTCTGGATGACAGTCCGCAAGCGCTGTTCCTTTCCGCCCTTGATGATCTGCTCAGCTACCCGTATGGCGGCGTCGAGCAGACCGCCAGCCGTTTGCTGCCGCTGAGCATTGCTTATCCCTCGCTGGCGTCGAACCCGCAGATTCGCGATCGCTTGCGCCTGATCATGCAGAACAGCCGCTTGCGGCTGGTGCAAATGGCTGGGCCGTCGGCGAGCTTCACCTGGTGGGGCTATGACGGCGAGCCGGACGCGTTCCTCACGGCCTACGCTTATTACGCCGACTGGAACGCCAGTCAGGTGCTCGAACTGACCTTGCCGCCGGAGCATTGGCAGCGGGTGCTGGAGGTCTACGCCAAGCAAGCACCGAACACGCCGCTGCTGCAACGGGCGCTGATTCTGTCATTCGCCAAACAGATGCATCTGCCGGTGAACACGCTGCTCAGCGGTTTGATCGACGATCTGGCCAAGGCTGGTGAGGGCAATGCTGAAACCGTGCTGGACGATGGCGAAGACAGTCTGGTGATGAACGATCCGGATTCGGCGCTCGGTCTGGCGGCGGCGCGGGTATTGGCTGTCTCGCTGGCCACGCAAGCGAAAGTGGCTGTGCCGCAAGCGTTCAATGGTCAAGTGTCTACGGCACAACAACGTCTGGCGGTCAGCTCACAGCCGTTCGTCGAAGCGCTGAACCTCTCGCTGCAACCGTTCGATCAGGGCCGTGCGGCAGCGCTGCTGCAACGACTGCTGCCACAGCAATCGACCCTCGAACGGGCGCTGGCGCTGACCTGGCTGCAACGCAGCATCGCCCAGGCGTCGCCGACCATTGCCCTCGCACCGGGTGAAGGCTGGAAAAAACACTACGGCGCGAGCGGCGAAATGTATTGGACCTGGCAAGGCCCGACGCCGGTGCCGAGTGTGTTGAGCGTGTCCGGCACACAAGAGCGTCCGCTGCGCGCGGCACTGAGCTTCCAGACTCAACAGCCGGCGGTCGATCCCATGGCCGTGACCATTACCCGTCGTCTGTCGCGACTGGTGCCGGGCGACGAAGCGTTCACCTTCAAGCTCGAGCCGGTCGGCACTAAACCGCTCTCCAGCGACAGCCTGTATCTGGACGAAGTGATCCTCACCAGCAAAGCGCCGAAACCGCTGCGCTACGGCATGCTCGAAGTGCCGCTGCCGCCGGGCGCCGATGTCGAGCGCACCACGTGGGGCATCAAGTTGCAGGGCAGGGACGGCAGCGAACCGACCGCGCTGGAGAAGGCCCGGTTCGAGCCGGGGCAACTGGCCTACGCAGTGCCCGTGGATGCGCTGAGCGGTGAACTGCGCCTGCGCCATCTGGTGCGTTTCTCGCAAAAAGGCCAGTTCAACCTGCCGCCGGTGCGTTTCAAGCAGGTCTACGCGCCGCAGCACCAGGCTCAGGAAACCAAAGCCGCGCTCGGCCAGGTTACGGTCAACTGACATGATCCGGCGGCTGCTGTGGCTGTTGATCGGATTGATGCCTGCGCTGGCAACGGCGCAGGACGAGCCGTTGCGCGTGGCTTATCAGGGCGAATTGTTGTCGCTGAGTCAGACGCGACTGATCGCGCGCGAGCCATTGTCTCCCTCGCTGGAAGCACCGCTGGGCAGTCTGTGGAAGTTGTTTGTCTACGCCTGGCTGGTCGATACCGGTGCGCACGAGCCGGCTTATGAATGTCGCGGGCAGTCGAAAGAAGAAGTCTATTGCTGCACCGCGGGCGGCAGGATCGAGCGAGATCAGGCGTTGGTGAAATCCTGCGGCTTGTATTTTGAACCGGCGCGGTTGGGCATTTCTGCTGCCGATTGGCGCATTTATTGGCAGGCGCGACAGGCACCGTCGTGGTTGTTGGATCTCCCCTCGGTACAGCCAGCGCAACGGGTTTCCGTGGTTGGATTGTTGAAGGTGCTGGCCTCGCTGCCGGCGCAGGATCAGGCGCGGCGGGTGTTGCTCGACGTGGTGCTGAACGCGGCGGACGGCAATGTCGTCGGTGAACTGGGCGGGCGCTTGCGGGTGAAAACCTGGAGCTGGCTCGGCGATCACGATCCGCAGTCGCGTCAGGGCGGCTTTGCTGGATGGACGGTGGATGGCGCGCCGGTCTGGGCCGGTGGGCGCGGCACCAGTCAGATGATCTTGCGCCATTACGGTCAGGCACTGACGACCGTATTGCCAACAGCATGGCCGGCGGAGGCGGGGCGTTGTGTCGAAGTCGGGTTGTTTTCGAAGTATCCGCTTGCGAAGCTTTCGACGGGCGAGCGAACAGTGACCTCCGGTCCGTTACAGGGCGATTACCGCGTCGAATTCGCCAACGGCAATGCGCTGGATATCCACAGCAACGGTGAGTTGTTCCTGCTTGACGGCAAACTGGTCGCCCGGCTTGATCGTGAGGAATATGTCGCCCGCGTCCTCGAGCGTGAAGCCAAGGCGCAACCCGCCGAAGCCGCCAAAGCCCTCGCTGTGGCGATCCGCACCTACCTGTTGCAAAACGCCACGCGCCACGGCGAGTGCCTGAGCATCGACGACAGCAGCAACCGCCAGCGCGTCGCGCCACGCCCGGCCTCTGCCGAGTCACGCAACATCGCCGCCTGGACTGCTGATCTGGTCCTTGCCGGCAGCACCGTCACCTATCACTCCGACCAACCCGGCCCGGACAAACTCGCCTGGCAGCAAGCCGTCGAGCAGGCCAACGCCGGCCAGCGCTACGACGCGATTCTGCTGCACGCCTATCCGCGCGCCAGCCTCAGCCGCTGGGACAACCCGGTCGCCTCCTGCGAAGCGCTGCCCGCCGCACAGGACTGGCTGCAAAAACAGCGACGCGGCTGGCGGCCGAAGCTTGCCAGCGAAACCGGCTACAACGAAGTCAGCACTTTCGCCGTATGCAAACTGGCCTTCGGCCGGCCCTTCGTTGACCGCGAACGCCAGCGCATCTACGTGCGCGGCGTCCTGACGCTGCAGGATCGCCTCGACCTGACTCACGAATATCTGCACCTGGCCTTTGAAGCACACCCCAACGGCCAGGACGAAACCTACATCGAAGGGCTCGCCCGTCACCTTTTGCTGGAATAGACCATGACACTCCGTTATCCACAGGTCTTGCTGCTGCTCTGCACGCTGACCTCGCTAGCGCCGACCAACGCCGCCGACAGCGTCAAACTCGACACCCCGATCAGTGGCTGGCGCAGCGGCGCACCGGAAGGTGAGGGCGAGAGCTTTCGCCAGACCGTCAACTACCCGGCCTCGTCGGTGAACACCCCGATTGGCCAGGCCAACACCGCGCGCATCAGCGGCGAAATCAAAGCGACCGCCAAAAACAACCAGCCCGGCCGCCTGATCGTCAACGGCGTCAGCATGCCGCTGAAAATCGACGCCAGCGGGCGCTTCGACCGCCCGTTCTCCTTCCCCAACGGCAGCAACAGCGTCGAAGTCCGCAGCCCCGACGGCCAACAACGCCACCGCACCCAGTTCCTCAACACCCGCGGCGGCGCCACCCCGGCCAAGCTGCGCGTTTTGCTGGCGTGGGACAGCGACGGCACCGACCTCGACCTGCACCTGATCACCCCCGACGGCGCGCACATCTGGTACGGCAACCGCGTCGCAGCCAACGGCGCCGCCCTCGACGTCGACGTCACCACCGGCTACGGCCCGGAAATCGCCGCCATGCCCGCCCCGATCAAAGGCCAATATCTGGTGTATGTGAATTATTACGGCGGTGGGTATCGCGAGGATGACGAGGGCGGCGATGAGGCGGTGCAGGCGCTGACCACGGCGCAGGTGACGGTGATCACCGAGGAAGGCACGCCGAGTGAGAAGATGGAGACATTTCTGGTGCCGATGCGGGCGGTGGGGGAGTTGACGTTGGTGAAGTCGTTTAGTTATCCGTAAGAAGATTGGTCAGCAGGTTGCTGACCAATTGTTCTTGATCGTTTAGTGCGCTAATTCAGGTCGGAAGCTGCTGGTAGCCAATCGCTGGAGCGCAATTTCCAAAGACTGGTCATCGAACAGCTTGCTTTTGCGAGCCGCAGCACCGGCACCGCCATCCCAGCGTTTCAACGCCTCACGTACTGCAGGAACAGTCGCAGGCACCCCTTCCTGGTTCAACAACCAATCAACTGTAGCCAATAATTCCATGCCGAAGGGCGATTCGAAGCCGTCAATCAGTTGAGCAGTGCGCTCCAATGCTTGCGAATAGTCCTTCGCCTGAGTCTTCAGATACGTCTGCAAGAACGCTTTGCGCTCTTGATCAAACCAGATCACATCACTAATGCCTGCATCACTGATGCGTTTGTCACAGTGAAGATAACTGCCATCGAGGTTATCGAGCAGATGCTCCAGCCGGTTGGCGTATGGGCCATATTTGTGCGCGACAAATTTTAGATTCAGAGGGTTCTCTGTATCCGGCAACTGCTCAATTGCGCGCTCAAGAAACCAGGCCAGCTTCTGGATTTCCAGCAGACTGCACTCCATGCCTAAAACCCAATAACGACGAACCAGTTCGGCGATAAGAGCGCGGGCAGGCGTGAGTTTTTCTACACCCGTACGCTTGGCGACATTCAGATACTGATTGGACGGCTCGAATACCAATACATCAGCATCCAGGTCCCCCAACACGTCGACAATCTGCTCTCGGACTTCGGGCCACTTCAAACCGCCATTGCCAGCACCCAACGGTGGAATCGCAACGGATTTCACATCGTTTTCAAGCAGGAACCGCCGCAGATCATGCAAGCCTTCGGTTATCCATGCCATTTGCGACGGCGACCGCCAGTGGCGCTTGGTAGGAAAATTCACAATCCAGCGAGGGCCATCGAGTTCGTCGGTGGCAGTCACATGCATCTTGCCGGTTTCTACTTTCCCGGCCTTACACGCCGCTGCATATACGCGGTAATTCTGCGCAAAGCGCTCTTTGAACATCAGCGCGATGCCCTTACCCATGACGCCAACGGTATTCACCGTGTTGACGAGGGCTTCGGTCTTGGCTTCCAGCAGGTTGCCTTGGGTGAATCTGATCATTGGAAATACCATTTGGGGCGCGCATGGACTGGCAACGTTAGGCCTCTAGCTTCAACGTCTGCTTCTATGCGTACTTTCATTGCATCGGTGTGGCACATGATGCCCAGTAGTCCCGTAATCGGTAAGTGGTGGTGGATCAGCGCCTCAGCCTGATAACGCTCCATTTTGCGCGGGTCATCAGGGTCGCGCTTGAAGTCGCGCCGTTGAAGGATAGACCAATCGATCTGGTCGAGATTCGCCAGATCGCTGTAATAGTTTGTCCAACTCGGATAGGCGTGCGCGTTTGTGAAGACAAACGGTAGGCCGAGCTCTTCAACGCGATAGAGGCTTGAGACCAGAATCACAATCTCGTCGTTGCTGCGTTGCTGAACACTCCAGCCAGAGTGAATGTTCTGCATCATCACCGAGAAGGGCGTGAAATAGAAGGGCACGTAGTCGGCCAAAACACCTTCGGGAGCGATGGGCACCTGACGGGAACGGCGCTTGTCGATCAAATCGACGTTACCGATATTCACGTACTGTGGTGCCTGTGCTTCCGAGTTTGCGCAATGCAGACCATTATCCAGAATCCAGGGTAGATTATCGCGATGGACGATACGCCAAATCAGAGCTTTCTCTGGATTCAGGCTGGTGTAGTTCATTGATAAAACATTCTCTGGTTCACGCTGGTCTGCACATTAACATCGGCCGCCTGCAATTTAGCTACGCAAAGTGCATCGACTTCTTCGCTGGGGGTAAATATTTTGAAGAAGGCATCAGGTTTAACTACCCCCGGTGCGAGACATTCTGCCATGCAGATGCTTTTGCAATGAGGGTCCAGGTAATCGCGACTGCTCATGACATCCCACTCGATGGCTTCGAAACCCTGCTCGTAATCAAGCAGCTGTATTGAGTCGCCTGCTAACGGGTGGCGTGGAATGACTTTCCAGCCGTATTGCTTGGCTGTTGATCTGTAGACTGAGATCAACACAAATTGGGCTTCTGGCCTGTTGCGCTGCACGCTTCCGTCAAATGGATTCTTTGCAAACCAGTGGAAGGGGAACGTAGTTGTCGAGCTGCAGAGTCTGCCGCTTTTTCAGGATTTCAGCATCTGCGACATCTTTGAAACCCGAGAGGCCGGCGCGAGGTTTCAAGCCATCCTTTAAAATTCCATCCAGGTTTTCAACTGAAGTGAGATGGTAAAGAAGCTTCTGATCCTTGATGTTTTTAACGTCCGACATAATGGTCTCCTTGACCTGTACATCAACCTAAACTGGATTCAGTCCCGGCCTTGCCCCGCGCTGATGTAACCCTCGATCCGTGGGGGTTGGTAGAACAGTCGCCTTGATTCTAATGTGCCATCATTTTTGGCCGCAAGCTCAATTTGGAAATTGGTTGGCGGGGTCAAGCAGCAAAGCTCCTGAACTCATTCCTCATCAAAATAATCGCGATCCAGCGTTGGCAGCCGCAATAAGCGCGATGTCACGCCCACCTCATGATCCATCATCAGATGCACCAGTCGCGTACCGTCTACCAATACAATTCCGTCCACCGATTTGGCAAAGTCGACAGCGTGCGCTGTGAAGCCGGACGTAGTGATGAAAACGCCACGCTTGGCTTTTTGCCCAGCGAGCGCCCCGTAGAAGGCCTGCAGTTCAGGCCGGCCAACCGTGTTTTGCCAGCGTTTGGCCTGAACATAAACCTTCTCCAGTCCCAATTTATCGAGCGAAATAATGCCGTCGATGCCGGCATCACCGGAACCGCCGACACGTTGCAGGTCATTGCGACTGGCGCCGTAACCCAGTCGATGAAGCACATCTAGCACGATCACTTCGAATCGGTTGGGGCTGACTTGCAGCAAGTTATCCAAAAGGTCTGCCGCCGTCGCATCGCGCAGTTCCTTTAGCGCTCGCTCCAGTCGGTCGTCGGGGCTTTCGGTGGCCGAGGCCAGATCTGGCTCTACATTTGGTTGGTCATCCAACGGCTCGGCATCAGGTGCGACTTTCAGCTTCACATTCATGTAGCCGATCGCTAAATGCTCCACGTCCTTGGCTGACAATGGAAATGCATGTTCTTTGGCGTATTGCACGCCTGCTTCGGTCAGTTTCCAATAACCACGTTTGGCACTGCTGGAAAGGCCTGCTCGCTTGAGGCGGTCGTGCGCCCAGCCTGATCGGTTCTTGTAGGTGGCCTGACCACTCGCGATCAAATCCTCACGCTGCGCTTCTGTTAATTGCAACATTTTGGCTGCCGCTTCGTGGGCGTCCCGAGCAATTGCACCGTCGGGTTTTGTGGCGAGAAACCGCAGGATTGGTTCGATGAACTGATCGTAGGTTGGAACCGACATGGGCGCATCCCTGTGCTGATGGTGTTTTTTGAACTGACCGGCAGGCGAGTATAAATTAACGTTCGCTGAGGATGTCTTTGAGTGTAAGCGCTGGCACGGTGAAGGCGTAAGCAGGCGTGTCATGGCTCGCGCATATGCTGAATTGCTTGTTAGTTCACTATTCCGCGGACATTAAAAAGCCGGCTTGTGGCCGGCTTCTCGGGGACTGGCTTGGCTTATTTTTGGTAAGCCGCGCCAGCCTTCAAAACGTACATCCGGATCTTGCGTCCGGCTGTGGGACTTGGTCAGACGTTGGTCTGCCGCGTCGGGCGTCATCTGAGCCGTGGGAGCGGGTCGATGCGCAAATGTGGGGCGCAGGATACTGAGTTTTGTTTGGGATTCCCAGTCTGAAGTGCGGGTTAGAGCGACTTCTTCGCGAGAAAACCTGAATTTGTACCCATTGTTCGGGCCTCTTCGCGAGCAGGCTCGCTCCCACAGGGATTGATGTTTGCCCAGCTAACGCACCACTCTCTAGAGAAACGGCACCACCGGCCGGCGCTTGCTCACCGTCGACCACCAGAACACCCAGCCCAATATGTGAATCCTTTGCTCCTCGATCTGTGCCGGGCGGAAGACCTCGTCGGGGTATTCGGCGCTGTTGTGGCTGCGCAGGCGCAGGCCGTTGCCGGGCATGCGGTGCAGGTATTTGATGCGCAGCATGCCGTCGTGTTCGATGGCGTAGATTTCGCCGTCGACGACCTGGGTCAGGCCGCGGTCGATGGCGACGATGGAGCCGTCTTCGATGCGGTCGGCCATGCTGTTGCCGATCATGTGGGCGCAGATGGCATCGTCGGGGCGCACTTCGAGCTGGTCGAGGTGGGCGCGCAGCAGGCGGATCGAGAGGTCCGGGTCCTGGATGACGTGGGTCTTGTCGGAGCTGTCGAGCGGCGTTTCCTTGAAGAAGGCCAGTTCGAGGTCGTTGGGGTGGATGAAGCGGTAGCTGCCCTGCGGGTCGTTGGCGTCGAAATGGTCGCCATTGCTCGCCGGTGGGCTGAGGCTCGGGGATTCCTTGGTGCCTTCGCCGGTTTTCAGCCATTCGCTATTAACGGACAGCAGGCGTGAGACTTCTTCCATGCGATACGCCGGGACGCCCCGGGTGTACCAGTTGTGGACATTTTGGGCTTCCGTGCCCCAGAACTTTGCGAAACCCGTCGTCGAGATGTTCGCAGCTTCCAGGAGTGCCTTGAATCTTGGACCGCTAGTGTTCTTTCTCATAAACACGGAGTCTACGGCCGTGCCAGAGCGGTTTGAATAAACCGCGCGTTCAAAATCGGGCTGAATTTTGCGACGGGATGTAAGGCGCGCTTGTGGGAAATTACACAGCTTAAAACTTTTCTGTAGTCCGCTCTAAACAGCTCGTTTAAGAGAGCTTTGGCCGGGCATAAAAAACCCCGGATCAACCGGGGTTTTCTCAAGCATCACGCAGCAAGCCTTCGCTTAGCCTTTGTAGGCGGCAACCGACTTGGTGATCGCTTCGCGGGCGGCGTCTGCACCGGCCCAGCCTTCGATCTTGACCCATTTGCCTTTTTCGAGATCCTTGTAGTTCGCGAAAAAGTGCTCGATCTGCTGGATCAACAGTGGCGGCAGGTCGGTGTATTCCTTCACGTCGACGTACAGCTGCGACAGCTTGTCATGTGGCACTGCGATGACTTTGGCATCGCCGCCGCCGTCGTCGGTCATGTTCAGGATGCCGACCGGACGTGCGCGGATCACTGAACCCGGGGCAACCGGGTAAGGGGTCACGACCAGCACGTCGAGGGGGTCACCGTCGTCAGCCAGCGTGTTCGGGATGTAACCGTAGTTGGCCGGGTAGAACATTGGGGTGGCCATGAAACGGTCAACGAACAGGCAATCGCTGTCTTTGTCG
>Ga0307408_100001906_pt1 | contig 15151 bp, 19 predicted proteins | sample 322Cmetagenome_FD_202116 | JGI IMG/M metagenome (GOLD analysis project Ga0307408, IMG submission 202116) | Maize rhizosphere microbial communities from greenhouse at UC Davis, California, United States - 322HYB-C-3 | ecosystem: Host-associated > Plants > Roots > Rhizosphere > Soil | place...
TGGCATCATCTGCCGTAGCAGCGCTTCTTTCCGTTCTGCTGAATACTGCTTCACTTGCTTTCTCTTGCCCGCCCCCGGTATGGTTTTGATTATTCAGATGACGCGACAACTATTCTGACGCCGGGGGCCTTCCTTGCACACACGCTTTTTGCCATGCTCACATTTCTGTGTGCTGGCTATTTATTCGTAGAACATTTGCTTTCCTTTGAACAGATTGAATTTTTTAAATTACTCAACCTTATAGGTTTAGTGTTTGACGGGATCGGTATCTTGCTGCTATCCAATTTGTTCATGCGTCATGCCGAGGTGAAAAAATTTGTGCAAGGAAATCTTTACACTTACGCGTTCGGATTTCTTACGTTTTTCCCGATGGGTATTTTTTCTGCGGTTGGAGAAGGGTTCAAGAATCAGGCAGTCAAAGCAAATTATGCCGCCCCTCTCCTTGGGCTGTGCGGGTTAATATTCGCTTTGTCTCTACTTTTTGAATTTTATATTGCAAAGAAGCACTGGAAGGGAAAATCTGTTCGTTTTAGGGCATCATTGCTTGGCACTTTTTTTCTAATGAACGGACTATTCTTCCAATTCGTTGCTGCTTACCTAGACCTCCGTTCATAGTTTTATTATTAGTCAAATATGCCTGCTTGATTATTAATGAAGAAAATCATCGTCGACCATGTGGCCCAACCCAGAATTGCACCGGGCCCGTGCAAAAACCGCGCGGTCCGGTGAATTCTCACGTTAGGGTCCCGATGTCGGCTACTGGCGAAACAGCAATTGATAAAATAGAAGCGGCTTTTTGCTGTCGATTACCCGAGGATTACCGTGAGTTTCTTTGCGCTGGGCTGACATCCGATGAAGGCGATAGCTATGAGTTCCCTCTACCGCCCGGATGCGTACATGGTTCACTTGGAACTGTTGATCGATTTTATACCGCAGAAGAGATCTTGCTGAATGACTCTCGTGGTTCGAGTTGGGACCCTACAGCGAAGATGCTAATAATTGGTTACGATATATGTGGCGGATATACTTACCTCTCCTTATCTTTGGGGCGCCCCGGAATTTATTTCCGGGCGCCGTATGTCTCAGCCGAGTATTTTCTAGTAGGGAGATCCTTTGATGAGTTTAGATCGGCACTTCGTGCTGTGGACGATGAATGATTATCCTAACCCGGCGCTCGATCGGACTGGCCGGAAACTAGGGTGGCCAAGTTTTAATTTACGGGCGGCCAGCCGCCCACCTTACACGTTGGGCGGTTCCTGAGAATGAATAAGAACGAGATCCTCGCCGAAATTAGACGTACCGCCACCGCAAATGGCGGAGTGCCGCTGGGGCGTGAGCGATTCGCTGCCGCCACAGGAATTACCGATACTGATTGGATTGGTCGGTATTGGGCACGATGGAGTGACGCGGTTCGTGAAGCAGGATTTGAACCAAACCAATTGCAGGGTCCTCGGAGCGATGAGGATATTTTGGGTTGTCTGGCGACGCTCGTACGCGAACTTGGTCGGTTTCCTGTCGCGACCGAAATTAAGCTCAGGGCACGAAATGATCCTGGCTTCCCTTGGCATAACACATTTGCGAAATTCGGCCCCAAAACGGCTTTGGCAGCACGGCTTGAACAGTTTTGCCGTGAACGTGGTGAGAATTCGATTGCTGAAATTTGTGCGGCAGTAGCCAAGTCGAGCCGCCGCGAGGTGATGTCTGAAGCCGATGGTTCGGCCGTCGGCTACGTTTATCTTGTCCAGCATGGCACTCGCCGCGAATACAAGATCGGCCGAACGAACAATACACTTCGACGTGAAGGCGAACTGCGAACGGAACTGCCGGAGCAACTTTCGCCGATTCACACCATTGCGACAGACGACCCCTCCGGGGTTGAAAGATATTGGCATATGAGATTTGCCGAAAAACGAAAGAATGGCGAATGGTTCGCCCTTGACGCTGCGGATGTTCGAGCTTTTAAGCTTTGGCGCCGAATTCTATGAGCCATTTGGCCCAACGAATTCATTCAACCCGGATGTGCTGACGCGCGCCGGTTAATTCAAACACGTTGAGTACTCCGATGAGAGATTGGACGCCGTGCAAAAGGTGAAGCCGAAATGCCTCCTGTGCCCGGTTGTTTTGGTGGTCGGGATGCTATTGACGGCCGTTGCCTACGGCTGGGTATTTACCGTTGTTCAAAAGGTTTTCAGCGGGGCAGGGTTTGATCACTGCTGTACGATAGAAGGAGTGAGATTCAACTACCTGGCTGTCTTCGTTCTTTGGTGTGGAATGGCTCTTGCGTTGCTTGTCGCCGGAGCGCTTCAACTCCGTGATTGGCGCATGCACCGTGATTTCGAACATCGGTACGGGGTTCACGTACCCCCAGTTAAAAGCCGCTCAACGGACAACAATGGATCAACGTCAAGCAGTTCTTTTCATGGCATTGAATACGGTGACGGAGATTGAACCAGTGCCCAACAATTCATTCCACCGGACCTGAGCGAAAAGCAGCGCAGTCCGTTGAATTTTCACGTTAAGCGCCGCTCTATGGACTTTCCTAAAATTCATTGCAAGGACATTCCGTACAGATCAGGATTCGTTGAAGTGAGTCCTGGGATTCATGACGACCATGTGAATCTGGAAGTCTGGAACATTCACCCAGATCGTATTTCGATGATCAAGAATGAAGACTACTTGAGCGATGAAGATGTCGTTGCTGTGACTGAAATTGAATTAAACATTCCGCAAGCAAAAGAGCTGATTCAACAGCTTCAGTTCGCGATATCGAAACTGGAGGTAAAGTAAATGCCCAAGAATGCGCTCAACCTCCTGAGTCCGGTCAACGGTCAATGGAAACTGGCGGATGACGTTTAAATTCGCTGATGAAAACGTCTACGTCTTGGATTATGAGAAATTTCACTAATGACAATGCCCAATCCTCCTTATCCCCGTAAGTTCATCACCAATATCTACTTGGAGCCCAACGGCGTCAGCGGGCGTGAACTAGCGGAAAAGCTTGATGTCGCGGCCTCAACGCTCAGTCGGGTCCTCAAGGGCACCAGCCGCGTTTCTCCGGAAATGGCGCTGCGGCTGTCCAAAGCACTTGGACGCTCCCCCGAGAGCTGGCTTGCCATGCAGGATGCCCACGACTTGTGGATCGCCCGACAACAAGTTGACCTCAGCGCGGTTGGCAAACTCAAGCTGATAACAGCTTAACTTCAAACTGCTGCGGACGTTTCATGGCGCGTCGCGGGCTGAGATTAATTTCGCCTACTAGTCACCGTCTTTATCTAAGACCGGCTCTTGCGGCTCCGCCGGTGACGCCTCCGCGTCACCCTGCTTGTTACGCCTCCACCGCTTCCAGAACATCAGCTTCTCCTTCGGCGGCAATTTCAGCTTTTTCTTGCGCACGAAGTACGCCAGGCCGCCCAGCACGGCAATCGCGGCCAGCACACCCAGCACGATTTGTGTGGTGGCGTTCAGGCCGGAGCGGCGCTCTTTCTTGCTGTTCGTGCCATTGCCGCCGTTCGACGGTTGGATAACGGAACCTGCCGGATTCAACGGCGCACTGGCGGTTGGCGCGGAGGCGGCGGGCGGTGCCGATGCCTCGGGAGAAGCGGCCGACGCGGCAGAAGCCACTGCTACCGTTGTGGCGGACTCAGCCGGCGTGCCCGCTGCCGCCACAGCCCCCGCCCCTGCCGCCGAAGCCGCCGGCGCCGTCAATGCCGCACCAGCAACCGGCCCCGCTGTCACCGGCGCCCCCACAGCCACCTGCAACGCCTGCACCTTCCCCTCCAGGTCACGGATCTTGGCATTTAACTCCGTGTTTTTCTGGTCCAGCGCCACGCACTGCTTGGCCTGGTCGCCGGTTTTACCCGGCACGCAGTGCGCATGGCCCGGCGCGCTGCGCTGCGGCGCCTGCTTCAGCAAATCGGTCCCGTACGCGGCGCGGCGCGTCAGCGCTTCCCGCTCGGCGGCGGCGCGCGCCCGGGCCGCCAGCAGCGCGATCTGCGATGGGGCGTGGCCCGGCAATGCGGGTTCCGCCGTCGCCGACACCGCAGGCGGCGTGGCGGTCTCCGCCAGCGGCGGCGCAGGGGTCGGATGCACCGGCACCGTGGCCAGCCGCGCCATGTCCACCGGCGGCGGCAACGGCGCGGGACGCAACGGCGTGGTAAGCGGCGCCCGCGCGGCAGGCGACGGTTCCGATGCGCCGGCCACCGGTACCGGCGCCGGACGCACCACCGGCGGCCGTGGCGCCCCCGGCGGTTCCGGTGTCAGCCACAAGGTGGCGGCGCGCACCACGGCGCGGCTGCCAGTTCCCAATTCCAGGTACAGGTGCACCACTTCCGCATCGACCGGCTGCAACGTGACCAGATGCACAAACAGGCGCTGGTCCTTGCGCTGCACCGACATGCGCGCACCGGCCAGCGCCGGATGCATGCGCACATTGGCGCCCTGGTAAATATTCGCTCCGGCCATGCGCACCGGCACGCCTTCCGCCGCTTCCTCCGGCGTCAGCATCACCAGTTCGATATCGGCGGTCAGGGGCTGGTTCAGGTAGGTGCGCACCGCGATGTCGCCCAGTTCCGCCGCGCCGGCAGACGTTCCTGCCAGTAAGGCGGCGGCAATGGCGATGGATGAAAGACAGTTAAAGCGATGCTGCATAGTGTGAAAGTCGGGTGCGCAATATGTAAGAGTCTTAACGGCAAGAATTTTCCAATAGTTAGCCCCGCGCCGGAAATTGCCTGCTGCGCTACACTTGTCCTTATACCAACCCGCCGGAGCCCAAGTTGACTACCCGATCCGAACACGACAGTTTTGGCCCGATCGACGTTCCCGCCGACCGTTTATGGGGCGCGCAAACCCAGCGCTCCTTGCACCATTTCGCGATTTCCACGGAGCGCATGCCGGCCAGCCTGGTCCACGCGCTGGCCCAGGTCAAGCGCGCCGCCGCCACCGTCAACCTGGATCTCGGCGTGCTGCCGGAAGCCAAGGCCCGGGCCATCATGCAGGCCGCCGACGAAGTGCTGGCCGGTCGGCATGCCGATGAATTCCCGCTGTCGGTATGGCAGACCGGTTCCGGCACCCAGTCCAACATGAACATCAATGAAGTGCTGGCCAACCGGGGTTCGGAGCTGATGGGGGGCGAACGCGGCGAAGCGCGCCTGCTGCATCCGAACGATGACGTCAACAAGGGGCAATCCTCCAACGATATCTTCCCCACCGCGATGCATGTCGCGGCGGCGTGGGCCATGGCGCGCGAGGTGCTGCCGGCGCTGCGTGATTTAAGCGCCACCCTGGAAGCAAAGTCGCACGCGTTTGCCGATATCGTGAAAATCGGCCGCACGCATTTGCAGGACGCGACGCCGCTGACCCTGGGCCAGGAATTTTCCGGCTACGTGGCGCAACTCGATTACGCCGACCTGATGATCACGGCCGCCCTGCCCCCGGTGCTGGAACTGGCCGCCGGCGGCACGGCGGTCGGCACGGGATTGAATGCCCACCCCGAGTATGCGCAGCGCATGGCGCAGGAACTGGCGGCCCGGCTGCAATTGCCGTTCACCAGCGCGGAAAACAAATTCGCCGCGCTGGCCGGCCACGAAGCGCTGGTGTGCGCGCACGGCGCCCTGAAAACCCTGGCCACCGCGCTGATGAAAATCGCCAACGATGTGCGCTGGATGGCGTCCGGGCCGCGCTCCGGACTGGGGGAAATCACGATTCCGGAAAATGAACCGGGCAGCTCCATCATGCCGGGCAAGGTCAATCCCACCCAGTGCGAAGCGCTGACGATGCTGTGCTGCCAGGTGTTCGGCAATGACGTCGCCATTACCGTCGGGGGCGCGTCGGGCAACTTCGAACTGAATGTGTATAAGCCGCTGATCATTCATAATTTCCTGCAAAGCGCCCGCCTGCTGGCCGATGGCATGCGCAGTTTCGACCATCATTGCGCGCGGGGCATCGCCCCCAACCTGGGCCGCATTGAAGAATTGATGGAGCGCTCGCTGATGCTGGTGACTGCGCTGGCGCCGCATATCGGCTATGATCGCGCCGCGCAAATCGCGAAAAAAGCGCAGCATGAAGGCAAGACCTTGAAGGAAGCCGCCCTGGAACTGGGGTTCGTGACCGAAGACCAGTTCAGGCTATGGATCGTTCCACTGGACATGACCCGCCCTGCTGCGCGATAACACTTATTTAGTAACTCAACAACGCGTGACAGCACCTGAGAGCAACTGAGGATAAAATGCAGAAAGTTAGTTTTGAATTGAACGGAGAGTTCATCGAGCTGAACCAGCTCCTGAAAGTGGTCGGCCTGTGCGACAGCGGCGGCGCCGGCAAAGTGCTGGTGGCCAGCGGCGACGTCAAGGTCGACGGCAAACAGGAATTGCGCAAGACCGCGAAAATCCGCGCGGGACAGCGCGTCACCATCGGCGACGTGCACATCTCGGTCGTCGCGGAAGGCGCGGCGTAAGCCGCCCGAACCTTAGGTGTAATGCATTTTTCTTGCATTTGGGAAAGTTCAAGCTAAGCTGAAACTAACCACGGGGATGGCGCCTCAGCCTTGCGCCATCCGGCACGCGCAGTTGTCTCGGGAGTACGTCATGGATGGCCCGGAAAACCCCCATACGCAGGAACGCCTGATTGGCGACTTGCGGCAAGTGATCGAAAACGCGGAAGAACTGCTGAAGAACACCGACCACTATTCCAGCGTGCTGTACCAGAGCGCCCGCAGCCGCCTGCTGCAGGCGCTGCAGGCCGCCACCGAGGAATTGGCCCGTTTCGAAGATGCGCAACTGTCGCGCATGATCGCCGCCACCCATGCCGCCAACCTGCTGCACCACGACACTTCCGGCGAAGCCAAACTGATGCGGGCCTTCCGCTCGGAATAACTATCCGTTGCGGCGCGCCAGCCACGCATCGAGCGACAGGCGCCCCGGTCCCATCGCCACCACTGCCAGCAACAGCGCGCCCCAATAGAAGTGGTCATTGACGGCCGCCGGACAGTCGAACTGGAACAATTGCGGGTACGACACCACCGCCATCGCATTGACGGCGCACAGCGCCAGCGCCGCCGGCCGCGTCAGCAAGCCGATAAACAGCAGCACCGGCAACACCAGTTCGCCCACCGTCCCCATGCCGGCCGCCAGTTCCGGCGGCAACAGCGGGGTCATGTATTCGTAGCGGAACAAATCCAGCGTGGCATTCCAGTCTTGCACTTTGACCATGCCCGACTTCAGGAATTGCCAGCCGACATAAAAACGGATCGCCAGGCTGGCCAGCGCCACGCCCCAGTCGGATAAAAACGCATCGCCGCACGACAGCCGGCGGTGCCATGTCATGAAGGTATTCACTTGTTGGTCCAATCGTGGATGGCGCCCGCCGCCAGCCAGCATTGCAACTGGCCTGCCATATCGAAATCGTCATCGGCATCGAACGCCGCATCGAGCGCCGCGCCAAAGCTGCCGCCGTCGCGCAAGACCGCCAGCGCCGCATGCGACGCGGCGGGCAGCGGCGTCACAGCGGTCTTCCAGCGCGGACGCGTCACCATGCAATACGCGGGGACCGTCATGTCCTGTGGGAAAGGCGGCCCGTCCGGCTGGTGCGCCTGCCACAGCGCCACCACGTTGCTGGACAGCGCCAGCGGCGTACAGGCCGGATGCAGGCCGGGTGCGCACTGCTCGAACGCGTCCGGCGCCACGGCGGCCAGTGTTTCCGCCGTGGCGGCCGGCGCATCGGGCGCGTAGTGGGCGCGGTGCAGCGCCCATTCCAGGGTGGCCATGTCCGGCAGGTAGGGCAACTCGGCGACATGCGGGAAACCGGCCAGGAACCCGGCGAAATGCGCGCCGAAACGGTTCAGGTCACCGCTGTCGGACGGATGGGCGCGGCCATACGCTTTGCTGAGCGCTTCAAAAAAGGGTTCGCCCACCAGTTGCGCAATCACCGGATAGGCCGCCGCCAGCACCTTGTGCCACGTCGCCGACAGGTTGCCCCGGTATAGCGCAAAGCGGTGCTCCAGCTGCGCATGGGGCGCCAGCGGGGCGATCGCCTGCGGCGTCTGTGCCGGATCGAACAGGCCGTCGGCGAAGGCTTGCTGGTGCCGCGCCAGGGCGGATGGCGGCAATGCCAATGGCGGTTCATCGCCGCCTGCTTCCATGCCGGCCACGTCCCCGGCTCCGCGCGGAATGACCCCGTTGCCGCCGACAGCGCCATCCATGGCAACAGCACTGTCGCCGCCGCGCCAGATCGCCGGCTGCGCGCCCTGCCGCACCCGTTCCATCAGCCGCACGCGCGCCTTGTCCGCCTCGCCCAGCAACACTTCCAGTGCCGGGATATCGGTATCCCACTCGATGAGGGTCGGCACCGCGCCAAAGCGCTGCAGCGCCGCCCGGTACAGCGCCCACACGGGTTCGGCCACCGTGTCGCCATGGTGGTCGATCACGGCGTGCGGCGTCACCAGGTGGCCCGCCAGGTGGATTTCCCCCACCATGCCGGGCGCGATGGCGGACAAGGCGGCCAGCGCATCTTCGCCGTGGTTGCACTGGTTGACATACAGGTTGTTAATGTCGAGCAGCAAGCCACAGCCGGTGCGCTTTGCCAGTTCGGCCATGAAGGCCGCCTCGCTCATCGTATCGTCGCGGAAGCGCGCATAGGTCGACACGTTTTCCAGCAAGATGGGCCGCCGCAGCGCCTCCTGTACTTGCTGGACCCGTGCGCACAGCAAATCCAGCGCGGCGCCATCGAGCGCCAGCGGCAATAAATCGTTCAAATGGTGCGCCTGGACGGCGCTCCAGCACAGGTGTTCGGACACCAGCGCGGGCTCCATCGCCTGCACCAGATCGCGCACCCGTTGCAAGTGTTCGGTGGAAAAGCCGCGCGCCGACCCCAAACCCAGGCCGACGCCGTGCAGGCTGACGGGATAGTCGCGCCGCAGCGTTTGCAGCACGTGCCAATCCCAGCCTGCACGGTCCAGGACATTTTCCGTATGGACTTCGAGCCAGCCCGTTGCGGGCCGCTGCTCGAGGAATTGCCGGTAATGGGGCGCCCGCAGTCCGACACCAGCGCCGAGCGCCGCAGCGGTGGCCAGGGCGGATGGCCGGCCTTGCGCATCGCTGGTGCTTGGCTGGCGGCGGTCATGCAGCATCGCGGGCTCCGTTCGCGTCAGGATCAGGTGCAGGATTACTTGGCTGGCGGCTTGGTCTTGCCACCGGCTTTTTCGCACGTGCCCTTGGCGACGAATTTCCATTCGTTGGCGGCGTTATCTTCCTTGGCCTGGCCGGCGCACGAGTGAGAACCGTTGGCGGCGGCGCAATCGTTCTGGCCTGCCTTGGCGATACCATAGCATTTTTCCTTGTCGCTGCCGCTTTTCGGCATGTCGGCGGCGGACGCGGCGCCGGCGGCGCAAACGGTTGCCAGGGCGGCGGCGATCAGGGCTTGGCGTTTGTTCATGGTGTATCTCCTCAGGTGGATTAAAAAATGGCAGCGCAGTGATCTGCGGCTGCACGGTAGTCGCGCCAGGCTGGCGCATCCTTACAACTATTTTGAATTATTTTTTCAGAAAATAAAAAAGCCCGGAACGCGATGTCCGGGCGTGGTATCACATCAGCGCAACGTGCGCCGCAACGGCCATGCGGGCGGTTGTTCAGGCGGTGGTATTGATGCGGGTGCCGAGGTTGGGCGGCAGGTTGGAAGCCTTGGGAACCGGAGGAATCGCTTCAACCAGCGCCTGTGCGCTGGAGGCCTGGACTTCCTGGGCTTTCTTTTCCACGGCAAGGGCGACATCTTGCTTGATGCCGGTATCGGCAATCGTCGTGGCAGTTCGTGCAATTCCGCTTACGTCCATGGCATCCTCCCAATCAGGCCTATCCCCCGGTTACGGATGATTTCCGTGGGACTTTAGGGCGCTATGCAATTTTTTTCATCCAGTCCGCCAGCCAGGCCAGCACCGATTCCCGCGCATTCAAATCCAGCCAGGCGATTGCGGGCGGCGCATCGGCGGGACGCGGCTGGTCGGACGCCACCGCGACGATGTACGGGTCGTGCGGATACAGCGGCGGACGCCCCGCTTCCAGCCGGTACACTTCCAGCTTGTCATAGGCATGACTCTTAAAGCCTTCGACCAGGGTCAGGTCGGCCGGCGCCATGCGCGCCAGTTGCTCATCGAGCGTGGGCTCGGGGGCGCCGCGCAATTCCTGGATGATGGCAAAGCGGTAAGGCGACGCCACCATCACTTCATGGGCGCCCGCCATGCGCAGGCGCGCCGAATCCTTGCGCGGCGGCTCGAGTTCCAGGTCATGGTGGCTATGCTTGATGACATTGACCCGGATGCCCTGCCCCGCCAGTTGCGTGACCAGGTATTCCAGCAGCGTGGTCTTGCCACTGCCGGAGGTGCCGACAATGCCAATCACGGGCTGCGTCAAGGCGGGGGGAACTGCTTGCATCTCGGTCCTTCACAATAATGAGTTAATACGGTACCCGGTAGCGGTAGCCGCGGAAGGTGAACACCGCGCCTTTCGGCTGCAGCCGCTCCAGCACCAGGCCGGGCGCCACTTCATCCCCTTCGCGCCGCAACGCCTTGTCGATCAGGACCAGGCGGTCGGCCGGATTTTTCGAATACATATAGCCGCTCATGGCGACTGTCGGCAAGATGCGCTGGATCGGTTCCGGCAAGTCGCGCGCGGCGGGGATGAATTCTTCCTGGGGCTCGGGCGCGGCGGCTGGCTTGGCGGGAGCGGCGGCCACTGCCTGCTGCGCCGGCTGGGCTGCCGGGGGCACCGGCCTGGCGGGTGTCCCGCTGGCAGCGGTCCGGGGTTCCGGCCGGGTCACGGATGGCGACGTATTGCCACGGGCCGCCGCACCGGCCATCGGTGGCTGGTCCGCGCCCTGCCGGGCCGCCACGGCACTCGCTGGCACTGGCACGGCCGCCGCTGTTGCCGGGGCGGGAAGCGGTGCCGCCGATGGTGGCGCGGCCGGCGCCTGTGCCGCTGGCGCCGAAGTGGCCGATGGCTGCGCGGCCGATGCCTGTGCCGGCGGCGGCTGGATGGCAGGCGCCCGCGCCGCCAACTGCCCCGCCGCTGGCGGCGCAGCCGCTGCGATGGGCTGCGCCGCGGCTGGCGCTTGCGCCGGCACCGGCTGCCCGGCGCCGGACTGCGCCGCCTGCACCGGACCTGCCGGCACATCCGCCTGGCCAGCCGTTGCCGGCACGGGCATCCCGGCCTGCGGCGCCACCACGGCGGGCGTATCCTGCCGCCACCACAAGGCCAGCCCGAGTGCCGCGACCGCCGCCGCGCCGCCCAGCGCGGCCGGCAGCCATGCGGGCCGTCCGGACTGGCGCGCCGCATAGGCGTCGATGGTCGGCGCATGAACATCCGGCGTGGCGCCCAACTGGCGCTCGGCCTGGGCTTTTTTCAGGGCTTCAAGTATGTAGGACATCGTTTATTTTCCCGTCACCGCCGCCGCGTCGCGGACCAGGCGGGGCTCTTGCACACCGGCCAGCCGCTGCAGCCGTATCATGGTTTTCGGTCCGGCCACGCCATCGACTTTCAACCCCTGCGCTTGCTGGAATTCACGCAGCAACTGCAAGGTCGCGCTGTCGAGCGGGCGGTTGTCACGCGGCTTGCGCGCGCCATGTAAATCCGCCAGGCGGCGCGCCAGCCAGTCGACATCGGCGCCACGGTCGCCCTCCACCACTTCATCGCGCCATGCACGGGGTGCGCGCCACAACGTCGTGTAGGCGCCATCGAAGCGCAACGCCAGCGCGTCGGCCGCCATGGTTTCGGACTTGCCGCCGCTGCGCAAGACCGCCTGGCGGCCATCGAGCCGTTCCAGCAATACATGGCGGGGCGCGGCGCCATCGGTCAACCGCAGCACGGCCGGACGATCCAGGCCGCGCAGTTCATCGAGCCCGCCTTTGCCGTGCAGGCAGCGCAAATTCAGCCGCGCCGCTCCGGCACAGAAATCCCCTTCCGGCACTTGCTGCCCCCACAGTGCCGCCAACTGGTGCAACGCCGCGTCCGCCTGCGGCGCATTGGGATCAGCCCCCGATGGCGACACGGCAGGTTGGACAGGCGCCGGCGCACCCGCAACGCCCCCGGAGACCACCCCCGCACCATTACCCGGGTTCGCCCCCGGCGCGGCCCCGGCTCCCATCCCGTTAGCCGGGCCAGCACCCGGTGCGGACGCCGCGCCATGTCCACCCCTGGGGGCAGACCCCGGGGTGGACATGGCGAGCGGCGCCGTGGCTACGGATGAGGTCAGGGACGGCAGCAATTGCCACGCTGCCGCGCCCGTCAGCACCGCCCCGGCCAGGACACCGGCCGCCGCATATTGCCAGCGGCGGCGCGCCGGCGGCGGCGCGGCGGTGGTGTCGGCAAACACTTCGGCCGCCGCGCGGCGCAGGATGGCGCGGGTCACGGTTGCCGTGTTTTCCACGTAGGCACCCAGCAGGGCCCGGTCGCACAACAAGTTGATCCGGCGCGGCACGCCGCCCGTCATGCCGTGGATGACCGCCATCAGCTGGCGCGGGAATGGGGCGCTGTGCGCCCCCGCCACGGCCAGCCGATGGCCGATATAGCTGCCCGTTTCCTCCACCGAGAGCGAGCCCAGGTGGTAGCGCGCAATCACGCGCTGCGCCAGTTGTTCCAGTTCGGGACGGGCCAGCATGGTGCGCAATTCCGGCTGGCCGATCAAGATGATTTGCAGCAGCTTGCGCTCGGACGTTTCCAGGTTGGTCAGCAGGCGCAATTGCTCCAGCACGGCCGCCGACAGGTTTTGCGCCTCGTCGATGACCAGCACGTTGTTGCGTCCCGCCGCATGGCTGGCCAGCAAATGGCGGTTGATGGCGTCGATATAGCCCTTGACGCTGTGCGGTCCATGCGCCGCCTCGGGCATGGCGATGCGGAATTCCTCGCATACCGATTGCAGCAGTTCTTCCACGCTCAGGCGCGGATTGAAGATGTAGCCCAGCTCGCAATTGGCGGGAATCTGCTCCATGAAGCAGCGGCATACGGTGGTCTTGCCGGCGCCGATTTCCCCCGTCAGCAGCACGAAGCCGCCGCCACTGCCCACGCCATACAGCAAATGCGCCAACGCTTCGCGGTGGCGTTCGCTCATATACAGATAGCGCGGGTCGGGCGCGATGGAAAACGGCGACTGTTTCAGCTGGAAGAATTGCGTGTACATGAAGCCCCTGGCGCCGTCCCAGCGCCGGGCCTCACCTTAACGCGGGCGGCAGCGGCTTGAACTTGGCGCAGTAAATCTTGGATTTGCGGTCGAAATAAACGATCCTGCTCCCCGGCCTGGTTTCCCGTACCGGAAAGCGCGAACTGTCAATTTTCGCATACCGGACGCCGCTTTGGGCAGAGACTGCCTGTTCCAGCTGATCCGGCGTGGTTTCCGCCACCGCGCCGACGAACACCAGCGGCCAGGTGTCGTCGCTGACCATCACTTCGCTGATCTCGGTATCCCACAGCCGCGCATCGGGCGTACGGAACCACCAGGCGCCGCCGTCACGCTTGTAGGGCGGGCCAAAGAAACGCACCATGTAATCGTAAAACGGCTGGTTGCTGGTGTGGTCATTGCACAGCAGCGCGCTGCCGATCACCGTGCCGAAGGTGGTCGGGGTGACGGCGTGGGCGGAGAGGGAGAACAGGGCGGCCAGCAGCACGCCGCACCTTGCGAACGCCAATTGCATGTCAGGCCTTGGACAACCACGCGCGGTTGGCGCTGATTTTTGCCTTTGCGGCGGCGGGCAGCGCCTCATAGCAGCCAGGATACTGTTTCAGCGCACCTTCGCGGATTTCCTTTTGCTGGCCATTGATCAGGAAGACATACAGCACGCTGCCTTCGCCTGATTTCCTGGTTCCCAAGTATTTGATCATGTTGATTCTCCCGTGCAGGCCGAGCCGCGCACACGCTTACATGCATTATGACACCTTCTTTCGGCGATGCACCGCTTCCCTGCTTATCGGCATCCCGGCGGGAAAACTGTAATCGTTACAAGGCCGACAACCAGGGATCGGCCGCCGGATCGGGAAACACTTGTGTCATGAAATCAACGAAGGCCCGCACTTTGGCCGATACCAGTTTGCGGCTGGGGTAAACCAGCAGCACTTCCAGCCGTCCCGTACAGTATTCCGGCAGCAACTGCACCAATTTACCCGAGCTCAAGTCGTCACCCAACGTGTACGAAGTACGCAACATGATGCCCATGCCGGCCAGGGCGGCCTGGCGCAACACTTCGTTGCTGTTGGAAATCATCTTGCTGACGATGGGAACCCGGATTTCCTTGCCATTGCACTGCACGCGCCATGCGTGGTGGCGCATCTGGTCGAAGGAGTGATTCAGGCAATCATGGTCCGACAAGGCTTTCGGCGCCTGCGGTTCGCCGCGCCGCCGCACATAGTCCGGCGAGGCCGTCAGGATCACGGTGGAACTGCCCAGCGGCCGGACGATCATGTTGCCATCCACCTTTTGCACGCCGATGAAAATACCCGCATCGTAGCCGTCTTCCACCAGGTCGACGGTGCGGTCGGCCAGGGTGACGTCCAGCACCACGTCCGGATGGGCGGCGGCAAACCGGGGCAGCAATTTCGCCAACTGGGACTGGCCAAAGTTCGGGTGACAATACAGGCGCAGGGTGCCGGATGCCTTGCAGGCGGCCGCCGAGGCCGCCGCATCCGCCTCGTCGATATCGGTCAGGATTTGCCGCACCCGGTCCAGGTAGCCATTGCCGGTTTCCGTCAGCGACAGCCGGCGCGTGGTGCGGTTCAGCAGGCGCGTGCCGAGGTGCTGCTCCAGGTCCGCCACGTGGCGCGTGACCACGGCGTTCGACATCTCGAGCGCCGATCCGGCGCGGGCAAAACTGCCCTGCTCCACCACCTTGGCAAACACGCGCATCGATTGCAGCCGGTCCATACCACCTCCTCATTATTTCCAATATAGGAATTGTGCATTGCGATTATTCGCCTTTTTTGCTGACATCGCAACGACTACACTGGCAACATCAAAATATCGTTTGCCCCGAAGGAGCCTGACATGAATACCAAACACACCATCGCCGCCATCGCTGCCGCCCTGCTGGGCGCCACGTCAGCCTTCGCGGCCGAGACCCCGCCCCCTGCCCAGGCCGCGCCAGCGCAGCAAGCCGACAGCAAACCCGTGCTGCTGGCCAGCG
>Ga0307408_100001907_pt1 | contig 15149 bp, 10 predicted proteins | sample 322Cmetagenome_FD_202116 | JGI IMG/M metagenome (GOLD analysis project Ga0307408, IMG submission 202116) | Maize rhizosphere microbial communities from greenhouse at UC Davis, California, United States - 322HYB-C-3 | ecosystem: Host-associated > Plants > Roots > Rhizosphere > Soil | place...
CTCTCTGCTGCACCGCCGGTGAAGCAACCCGTGACCAAGTATCTGCACCTTTCCCAGAACTCGCCGTTCACGACCAAGCCGGTCGTCACGAATACGGAGAGGGTGGACACCACTTTCGACGATTGGGCGCTTGGCGGCGTCTCCGAAGTCGAGGGCGGTTACATGGTGACCCTAGTCAACAAGAAGAACCAAGGTGAGACCCAGATCATCAAGCCACGCGGAACCGTCCACAACTCGAAGGACGAGATGAAGTGGATCAATCCCGGTGCACCTGGCAGCTTCAAGGTCGAGAAAGTCGAGTACGGCAAGAAGAGCTGGAAGGACACCACCGTGCTGATCTCGTCTGGCGGCAAGAGCGCGACGATGAAATTCGACGACAAGCAGATGGCTCCGGCGGCTGCCGCGGCACCTGTTCCGGGAGCTCGTCCGGGCCAACCCGGTCAACCGGGCCAACCCCAAGTCCAGCCAGGTCAGCCGATCGTGCCGGCTCCCGCTGTCGCCCAGCCTGCCCAGCAGCAGCAGCAAGGTGGCCAACAGGGCGGTCGTCCTCCTCGCCAGCGTGTCTTGCCACCCGCACCAACGACCCAAGGCCGTCCCACCCGCTAAGATTTCCCAATGTTGTCCAAATCGCATTTCCTCTTCGTCGGCCTGATTGCGGCCGGGACGGCGTTTGCCGCGGGACTGCCGGTGAAACCGCCGGTGGCGAAGTATCGGCACCTCTCCGAGAGCTCGCCTTTCAAGATCAAGCCGGTCGTGGAGTCCGGACCGCGGGTGGCGAACCCGCTCGACGATTGGGCGCTCGGCGGCGTCTCCGAAGTCGAGGGCGGTTACATGGTGACTCTGGTCAACAAGAAGAATCAGGGTGAGACCCAGATCATCAAGCCGCGCGGAACCGTCCACAGCTCGAAGGATGAGATGAAGTGGATCAGTCCCGGCGCCCCCGGCAGCTTCAAGGTCGACAAAGTCGAGTTCGGCGAGAAGAGCTGGAAGGACACCATCGTGATGGTCTCGGCCGGTGATGAAAAAGGGACGATGAAATTTGACGACAAGCAGCTGGCTCCGACTGCCGCCGCCGTAACAGCGAGCGGAGTCCAGCCGGTGCTTCCGAACCCTGCCGCCGCCCAGCAGCAGCCAGCCACTCCATCGAGTGGTCGTCCTCCTCGCCAGCGTGTCCAGCCTCCCGCTCCACCTACCCAAAGCCGTCCCACCCGCTAAGATTTCCCAATGTTGTCCAAATCGCATTTCCTCCTCGTCGGCCTGATCGCGTCCGGGACCGCGCTTGCCCAAGTGCCGCCTCCGCCGCCGCCCGCTGGAGCTCCCGTCCGACCGGGCGCCGTTCCTCAATTGCCGAACGATCCCGCTGCGCTTGCCCAAAAGGTGAAGCAGGACGGCTTCCTCGAGCCTAAGATCAACGGCGAACGTCTGGCCGAGCTCTATACGGAGCTGACCGGCCGCCGGGTGACGGTCAGCAATGCCGCCATTTCGGCCGAATTCCGCTTCGTGCAGCAGGGGCCGATCACCTACGGTGAAGCCGCGGAATTGCTCAAGGTGGCTGCGGTTCTGGAGGGATTCGTTTTCGTCCCCTCCGGCGAGAATCACGACAAGCTGGTCTACTCGCAGAACCAAGCCCAAGCCACGGGCCTGAATCTACCGGTGATCACTGACGCTGCCGACTTGCCGGAGAACGAGCAGGTCGTCACCTACGTGATGCCTCTCAAGCACATCAAGCCGGATGAGGTCGTGCGCGCCTTCACCGCCGTGGTGAAGCAGTTCGGCAACTACGGCTCGGTGGCCGCGGTGCCGAATGCTGCTTCGGTGATCATTACGGAGAACACTTCGCTGATCCGCCGCCTGATTGAGCTTCAGGATGTCATTGACGTGCCGAAGAGCGACGTCGGCACCAAGTTCATCAAGGTGCAGTACGCCGACGTGACGGAGCTTTCCGAGATCCTGAACGAGATCCTCAATACCCAGCAGCAGCAGCAGAGCACTGCCGGGGTTCAGCGCGTGTCGAACGGGGCTCCCGCGACGCCAGCGGTGGTCGCGCCGGGCGGAGCTGTTCCAGCCGCTACGCAGGGAGCGACTGGCGCTGAAGGCGGCGGGGCAGGGGAAGACGTGCCGATTCAGATCGTGCCGAGCCCGCGAACCAATCAGATCTTCGCGATGGGGCGTCCGGTGGACATCGTCTTCGTGGAAACCCTGATTGCAGGCTTCGACACGCCGACGGACACGCGGAACTACCTGCGTCGCAAGCTGAAGTTCCTGGCTGTGGCAGACTTCCTCCCGGTGGCGGAGCAGGCCCTGCAGCGCGCTTTCGGCGGTTCTTCCGCACAGGGTGGCGCTAGTGGTGGCACTCAAGGCGGCGGTGGTCGCTCGGGCGCGAACTTCGGTTCGGGTGGCGGTGGTGGTGGCAATACCTCCCGCACCAACCAAGCGTCCTCACGCAGTGGCGGCAGCAGCCGCTCCAGCGGCAGCAGTTTTGGCAGCAACCAAGGAGGCAGCAGCGGCGGCAGCAGCGGTTTTGGCGGGGGTAGCAGTGGTGGCGGCGGCGGCGGTGGTGGCAGCGGTGCCAGCGGCGATACGCTCGTCAACAATGCCCCGACTGCCCAGCTTGTCGGACGCACCTTGCTGGTCGCCGATAACATCACCAACTCGCTCGTCGTCCAAGGACCGCCAGCCAGCTTGGAGGTCGTCAGCCAGCTCCTCGATGAGATCGACGTGAAGGCCGAGCAGGTGATGATTTCCTGCGTCTTCGGCCAGCTCCAGCTCGGCGATAACATGAGCTACGGCCTGGATTTCCTCCGGAATGTGGAAAACCGCGGCGATAACGCCATCGGTGGCCGCGGTGGTAGCGGTACCGGCCCCATCGTTCCGCTCGATGGAAGCGCTTTCGATCCCGGCGATCTGGCGGCGACCGCCGGACTCGGCATCTACGGGAAGATCGGTCCCTACCTGAACGTCTATCTCGACGCACTTCAGGCGACTACCAAGTTCAACATCGTCGCTCGTCCGACCGTGTTCATGGCGAACAACCAGACCGGCTTGATCCGGAGCGGTCAGCAGATCGCGGTGCCGACCAATAGCTTCAACAGCGGCACCACCGGCCAGAGCACCAACATCGACTACCGCGACGTGGTGCTCGATCTGGAAGTCACCCCGCTGGTGAACTCACCGGATGAGATCACCCTCCAGATCTCGGTGCTGAATGACGAAGTCGTCGGCAGCCAGGTGATCGAAGGCGTGGGTGAAGTGCCCACCATTTCCACTCGCTTGCTGGAAACGACGGTGACCGTGCCAAACAACGAGACCATCGTGCTCGGCGGCTTGATCACCACGCGCAACAATCAGTCACGATCGGGGATTCCGCTGCTCAGTCAAATCCCCTACATCGGCGGACTGTTCGGTTCGACTGACAACAAGGTCGACCGCGAGGAGCTGCTGGTCTTCATCCAGCCCAAGATCGTGAACGACAAGGGCTCGCTTTACTCTGGCCAGGCCGACGTGGATTCCCGCTACAAGTTCGACGACGAGAACCGGGAGTTCATTGATGGTCCCGGCGTGCTTCCCTCCAAGGAAGCGATCGACAAGGCCGCCATCTCGGGCAAGGCCCAGAACGCCGGCCCGGCTCCGGTGGTGGTGGAGGAACAGGCGCAAGGCCCGCGCCGCGTTTCGAGCCGCCCGAAAGGGTTCATTAAGAATCGCTGAAATCCTTATAAAATCGAATCACAGGGGCCGCAGACATGCATTCTGCGGCCCTTTGTGTTCCGGTACTTGCCAAAATCCGGGAACGGGTCTCAGTTTGTCGCGCTGAACTCCGGAGACGCCCGGAAACCTACAAAAACCTCGCAATTTTAGCTCCATGCCTGAAATCACCGAAGCGGACCTCGCACCGAACGTGAAGGCCCTGTATCTGAAGGCCCGCAGTGCCGTTCAGACCAATAATTACGGCTACGCCATCAAGCTGCTGCAAAGCGTTCTAAAGGACGCGCCCACCTTTCTTGCCGGACGCCAAGCGCTCCGTCACTGCGAGCACCTTCATACCGGCGGCCCGAAGAAGGCCTCCAAGGTCTTCGGCTTCAAGACCGGTGGCGTTGGCCTCATGAAAGTCGCCAGCCAAGTGAAGAAGGACCCGGCCTCCTCCCTCGTGATGATTGAGGAGGAGCTGGAGAAGGATCCCTACAATCCGGAAGCCAACGACCTGCTCTTCGAAGCCTTCAACGCAATGGGTCTGCCGGACAGCGCCGCCTTCGCGCTGGAGACCGTCCGCAAGGGCCATCCGGAAGAAGCGAAGCTGCTTCACAAGCTCGCGGAATTCTACCTTCATCGTGAGGATCCGGCCAAGGCTGCCGACGTGTATCGCGACATCATCAAGCATCACCCGACCGACTCGGTCGCGATCAAGGGTGAGAAAGACTGCACCGCCCGGGCCTCGATGCAAAAGGGAGGCTGGAGCGAGACTGCCAACATGGCAGACCTGCAGCGCAACAAGGGTGAAGCCGCCGAACTCGATGCCGCAGGCAAGACCGGCCTGACCCGCGATCAGCTCGAAGACCGCCGCGATCGTCTCATCCTGAAGTACAACGAGGATCCGAACCAGCTTCCGATCGTCAAGGACCTCGCCAGCATCTTCGAGCAACTCGAAGACTGGTCCAACTCGCATACCTTCTACTCGTGGGGCTTTAGCCTGAGCAACGGCGACGTGGCTCTCCAGACCAAGGCCGGCCATATGAAGGACAAGATGGAAGAGCAGCAGCTCAAGGACTTGGAGGCGCGTGCCGCTTCCAATCCCGACGATCCGGAAGTCCAGGCCATGCTTGCCGAGCGCAAGTCGACCCGCGTCGCCGAAATGGTTGATGAAGCCAAGGCACGCGTCGACGCCAATCCGACCGACCCGACCCTCCGCTATCAACTGGGTCAGGCTTACTACAACGCCGGCGACTACAGCAACGCCATCCCTCACCTCCAGCAGGCCAAGCGCAACCCGCACATCCAGTCGAAGGTGCTCCTGCTTCTCGGCCGGACCTTCAAGGCCAAGGGCATGCTCGACATGGCCGCCAAGCAGCTCACCGATGCACTCGGCGACCTCATCGGCATGGACAACGTCAAGAAGGAAGTCCTCTACGAGAAGGGCCTCATCCACGAGCAGATGGGCGACAAGGATGGTGCGCTCGATGCCTTCAAGCAGATTTACGAAGTGGACTACGGCTACCGCGATGTGGCCCAGCGCGTGGAGTCGTCCTACGGCGGCTGATCGCTTCTGAATTCAAATCCAAAGGCGCGGAGGTGAAAGCCTCCGCGCCTTTTTTCGTGAGATGGAGGGGAGGGAATCACCTCTACTCCGCCTCGTAGCGGAAGGGATCCTGGAACTTCTCGTCGGTGGTCACCGAGGTATCGGTGAGTGTCTTGAGGAAGGCGACGAGTGCCGCCTTCTGGGCATCGGTCAGGTTCAGTCGCCGCGGTTGGCCGCCGCCGGGACCACCCGGGGGATTGCGCAGCGGGGCTGAGAGGTTCGGATGGTTGACCACGCCGTTGTTGTAGAAGTCGACGACTTGCTCGAGTGTCGCGAAGCGGCCGTCGTGCATGTAGGGCGCGGTGAGTTCGACGTTCCGCAATGATGGGACCTTGAAGAGTCCTTCATCCTGGGTCCGAAGGCTGATCGCGCCGACTCCCTTGTCGATGTAGGGATTCTCCAAGCCATTGTTGAAGATGAGATTGCCGGGGACGAAGTTGTCGCTGCCGTGGCAGGCGTTGCAGTTGCCGGTGCCATTGAAGATGGCGCGGCCTTGGTTCTCCTGGTTGGTGAAGTTCGTGAAGTTGGAAGCGACCCCTTGGTCATACTTTGACTGGCCCGAAACTATCGACCGCACGAACTGCGCGAGAGCCTTCGAGATCCGGTCGCTGTTTACCGTGGGAGTGCCAAAGGCGTTCGTGAACAGCTCGGCATAGAACGGCTCCGCTGACAGCCGCGCGACTAACAGATCAAGCGTCATGCCCATCTCCACGCTGTTCTGGATCGGCTGTAGCACTTGATCCTCCAAGGTCGCTGCACGTTCATCCCAGAAGAAGTGCTCGCGCAGGTAGTATTTCGCATTGGTGAGTCCCATCGAGTTGCGGCCAGTCAAACCGCCCGCGAAGCCGACACTGAAACGCCGCGGGTCCGAAAAGCCATGCTCCGGCTGATGGCATGACGAGCAGGAGATCGTTTGATTGGCCGAGAGCCGCTTGTCGTAGAACAATGCCCGGCCAAGCGTCGCGCCGGCATTGGTGGTCACGTTGTTGGCGGGCGTGTTGTCCTGGGCCAGGATTAGGGGCGTGAGAAGGTGCGGCGGCAGGGTGGGATTGGCGTAGTTGAAAGTCGTCGCTGGCAACAGCAGGGCGGAGGCAGCACTCGAGGAGACCACACCGGCTTCGTCGGAGTTCAGCCGGAAGAAGCGCCGCGGTCCATCGATCGGCAAGGGGACACTCAGGAATCCATTGAAGACCCGGTAGGTATCTCCATTGGTCCAGTCGCCAAGGTGATCGGAGGTCTGGAGCCGCCAAGCATGATTGCCCGGATCCTGGACTTCGAGCACCAGCGAGCTGCCCTCAAGGCGGGTTTGCACCGTGGCCGATTCAGCGGCTGCTTGCAGGGGAACCTGGGCCGCGGCGGGGAGGGTAGTGACAGCGAGAAGGAGGAGCTTTTTCACGGTGTCACCGAAGCTCCGGAGACACCGCAAGAGCGAGGAACTTTACCTTTCCTTCACACGCGGGCGGCGACTTTTACTTTCGCCTAACGAGAGAGCTCCCGGACTACTTCGCCAGCCGCTTCTCGAGCGCCAGGTCAGGAGCTGCGCCGCGCTCGATCGCGTTGCGGTAAAATTCGAGTCCCTGCTTCTTCTTGCCCTGCTTCGCGTAGAGGAAGGCGAGATTGAAGTAAGGGTCGGGCATCGCATCGTCGAAATCGATTGCCGCCTTGAATTCCTTCTCGGCCTCATCTTCCTGGCCCATATCGAAGCATAGCTTGCCCAGCACCACGCGACCTTCGGCGTGAGTCGGGGCAAGGGTCACGCTGCGCTTGAGAGCTTCCTGAGCATCACCGTAGTCGCCGGTTTGCATCAGCGAGAAGCCGAGCATGCGCTGGGCATACGGGTTGTTGCTGTCGATGACTGTGGCATTGCGGAAGACCTTGGCGGCTTCCTGCGGCTCGCTAAGTTTCAGGTGGACCACGCCCTGTTTGCACATTGTGCCGGTATCGCCGGGATTCTGGTCGAGCACCATCTCGAAGAGCTCACGGCTCGACTGGTAGCGGCCAGCCACGAAGGCGCGGGTCGCGGCATCAATGTAGGGGCGGTTGCCACCTTCCAATTCGGCGATGCTGACATCGACTTCCGACTGCGAGCGACGGAACGGAGAGACGAACTCGTCGTCCACCCGGTTGTCCTTCACGATCTCCATCTCCTGCGGGCTGAGCTCCAGTTCGGGACCGTTGTAGAGCTCAAGTGCCCCCTTGATCTTCTCATCCTTCTCCGCCTTGAGACCCGCGGCGTCGATCAGCAGCTCGGCTACCTGGCGGCGTCGCTCCTGAATGCGAAGCTGCTTCTGGATGATGGCGCGCAGCATCTCCGCTTCTGCCGGATCGGCACCCTTCGCAGAGAGGGCAGCGGTTTCGGTGCGCAAGCGACGTTCCAGTTCCTGGATGCGCTGATCCTGCGCCACTTTCTCGCGCTTGAAGGCGTTGATATTGTCCTTGGCCAAGGCGAGGTCGCGCATCGCCTCGATCAACTCGTCCTGAGTAGCGTTGTGATCTTTGTTCAGGCGCGCGATGGCCTCTTTGGCTTCATTCAACTGCCTGCCAAGGCTCATGTTCTGGTCGATGACCTGTTGAATCCGGTCGCCGTCCTCGCTGGCGAGCAGGGCCTTCATCTGATCGCGCTCGCGCAGCAGACCATCGCGTTCGTCCCGCAGAAGATCGAAGTCCTTCTTGAGAGAGGTGAGATCGCTTTCAAGACCGGCAATCCGCTGGTTGGCGCGAGCGAGTTCATCGTTCTTGCCGCGCAATTCCTCCTGCATCGCGCGGAGCTGCTTTTGCTGCCCGGCGATAACCTCGTTCTGGACCTTGCGCTCCTCCTCCAGATTGCGCTCAAGGTCTGCGGCCTTTTGTGCAAGGCGCCCGCGCTCCGCATTGAGGGCATCGGCTTGGGCTCGGGCTTCGCGGGTTTCTTTCTGGCTTTGGGAGAGGGCTTGGCCCAGTGCGGCCTTCTCACGCTCGGTCTGCTGAAGCTTGCTGTTGAGACTGCGCATCTCCTCTTGCATCGGCTGCTCGGCGAAGCGAGAGCGAAGCTTGGTCAGCTCATCCATTGCTCGCTTGAGCTCGGCCTGCGCGAGATCGCGCTGCTTCGCCATGTCGCGGGCGCGTGATGCCTCGCGGTCGGCGTTGAGTGAGTTCGGGCTTTGGTTTTCACTCTGGCCCTTGTTGGCTTCGGCCAAGTCCGACTCAAGATCCTTCACCCGGTCTTCAAGCTCGGCGATCCGTCGTGTCTCCAGGGTCTCGATTTCGCGCGCCGGCTGCACGGGAGCGGCCGGAATACCATTGTCCAATGGGTGGGGCGCTTGGCCCTCGATCACGCCGGTCTTGGCCCCGCCTTCCAATTCGGCAATTGCCTCGTTCTTGCGCTTGTTTTCCTCAAGCGCGAGCGGGCCGACCCGATCAATGTCCTCTTGGGTTTTGCTCCGGCGTCCCTTCACCATGTCCGGCTTCCACAGCGGATAGTAGGAGGAAACGTTGTCGAAGAGCTGACGGGCACGGAGGATCTTCTCCAAGGCCTCGGCGTACTTCTTCTCGCCCTGCAACTTCTCGGCGTCACGGGACAGCAGCCAGCCTTGGAAATAGACGTCGGACGGGTCGAAATTCGACGGCGCGTCCTTGGACGGCGTCATCGGGCCGGGCTGCTCCTGGGCGGTGGCGGACAGTCCGGCCATGCCGAGGGCACAGGCCAACAATCCGGCGCGGCCGGGAAAACGGAAGCGGCTCCGACTCATAGGGCGCGCACGCTAGGAAAGCCCGCGCCTCGCAGCAAGGGGGAAATGGGGGTCGTTAGAGGGTTTCAGTTAGCCTGCAATTCCTTGGTAGTCACATGGTCATCCTGGAGTCGCGCGCATTGCCCGATTGTTTGCAGTCTAGTGCTTCCCGAGCGCCTCCCGGACCGATTCGGCGAGCGGAGTGGTGGGGCGGCCGAGCAGTTTGGCGAGCTGCTGGCCATCATCGAAAAGAGCGTCCCGGGAGGCGGCGGCATCGCTATCCGCGAGCAGTGCCGCGACGGGCTCCGGCAGGCCTGCTTGCTGGAGCAGCTGTCGATACCCCGCTTCCGGTAGATCACGATAGGGGATCTCCTTGCCGCTCTGACGCGAGATCTCCGCGGCGAGTCCGGAGAGGGTGTAGGCCTCGTCGCCAGCCAACTCGAAGATCTGGCCCGGCTCAACGGGGCTGGCGAGAACGATCGCGGCAGCTTCGGCATAGTCCGCCCGCGCTGCGGAGGAGATGCGGCCGTCACCCGCACTGCCAACCAGGGCTCCGTGGGCGAGTGCCGAGGGAATCGAGGCGGTGTAGTTTTCCGTGTACCAACCGTTGCGCAAGATCGCGAAGGGCAGGCCGGAGGCCTTCAAGTAGGTCTCGGTTTGCCGGTGTTCCTCCGCGAGGCCGAGCAGCGAGCGGTCCGCATGGAGCACGCTGGTGTAGTTCAGGAACTTCACCCCCGCGGCTTTGGCGGCATTGATGACGTTGCGGTGCTGGCTCACCCGCTGGCCGACCTCATTCGAGGAGATCAGGAGGAGCTTCTCTACCCCGGACAGCGCGGCTTCGAGGGTAGCCGGGGCGTCGTAATCCGCCTGGCGCACGGTGATGCCAAGTCCCGCGAGGTCGGTGGCTTTGGCCGGGTCGCGGACGATGGCGACCACTTGGTCGGCACGCAGGCGGTTTAAAAGATGGTCGATAACGAGGCGGCCGAGTTGGCCGGTGGCTCCGGTGATTGCGATCATGGTGAGTCGGATTCGGGATTGAAGTAGCATCGCTGGGATGCTTGGTTCCTATTCGATACCGAGTTCTCGAAGTGCCGCAAGAGGGGCGTTTTTTGGAACCCGGTAACTTCCCAGTAACCATCATGAGCCAGCCTTTTCCACCTGTAACCCGGGGTTCAGACCTTGCCCGCAAATGTCCGGTTCGCGACGTGCTGGACCGGATCGGCGATCGCTGGAGTTTGCTGGTCCTTCTGGTGCTCGCGCCCAAAACCCTCCGATTCACGGAATTAAAGCGGGCGATCGGCGATATCTCGCAGCGGATGCTGTCCCAAACCCTTCGTGCTCTCGAAAAGGACGGATACGTCTCGCGGGCGGTCTACCCGACGGTGCCGCCGAAGGTGGAGTACTGTCTCACTGATCTGGGCCGTTCATTGCTGGAGAAGATCGATCCCTTGGTCGAGTGGGCGAACGCGCATCATGATCTGGTCCGCCAAGCCCGAGAAGCCTATGTGCCGCCGCCGCTGGCCACGCCTCTGTAAAGTTACAGGAGTGCCCCTCGGGCGCGTGGGAGGTGACCCAATCAATCGATTGAATCGATTGATTGGGTCACCTCAAAAGCTTCACTGGAACCTCAATGACCCGGTCGCCTGGTGCGACGAACATCCGGTCGCCTTCTTCCCGGTCTACGATGGCTCCGCCGGTGAAGCTGCCAAAGGAGGGGAGGACGAGCACATTCCGGCGGAGCAGGAAGCAGGGAAGGCGGAGGGAAGTGCGTTTGCCATCGGCGATCTTGGCGACCGGATGCCAGTGAGCTGCCACGACCGGAACGTCGTCTGGAGCGTCGGCCGGATCATGGACGAGGTGGACGCCGGCGTGCTCCACCGAAGTGACCGCCGTCAGCCAGCTTGGGAGGCGAGCGAGCTTCTGGTCGTGATTCCCCAGCACCAGTTCAACAGGTAGTCCAATAGTGGATATCCATGTTTCCAGCAAACGTTCGATCTCGGTTGAGAGTCCGGCAGGCGAATGGAAGAGGTCACCGTTGATCACGATCCGTGACGCGCGGACTTGTTCACAAATTGTTCCCAAACGATTGAGGTCGGCGCTGCTGTCACCCTCGGGGATGGCGAGACCTTTTGCTTGAAACGCAGTCGCTTTGCCGAGGTGGAGATCTCCTACGACCAAGGTGCGATCGGCCAAGAGCACCGCTTTGCCAGGGATGAGTTCCAGCGTTTGATTGAAGTGTTCGAGAATCACGAAGCAGCCGCAGTTTGAAGTTCTTGAAGCATTTGTTCGAACTGGCTCGCAGCATCGCCGCCACCCGGCATGGTGGCGAAGAACTGCTCCGCCCAGAGTGGGAATGCCATGGGAGTCAGATGATCGGTTTCAATCAGTCGGATGGGTCGTTGCTGGAGATCGAGAAGAGATTCGCGGAGTCGACTGTATTCGAGCTGCTTCTCAAGGATTTCACGCTGGGATTGGAGAAGGAGCAGGTTGTCTGGATCGTAGCGCTCAAGGACCTCAAAAAGCAGCCGGGAGCTCGCTTGAAGCTCTCGTTGGCCTCGCTGTTGGCGACCGGGGAGTTGTTGCAAGATGAGGCCCGCCACGCGAGCAACTTGATGGAACTGTCGACGGGCCAGCTCGGCCGTATTCATACAGGCGATCACATCCTCCAAGAGATTATCGGGCGACAGATTCAAACGAATGATTTGTTCGCTGAGGTGAAGTCCTCGTCGCGCGGTGAGACAGAAGCCGTAGTCATTCTGCGTGATGGCGACACCCTGATTCAAACGCAGTCGGTAGGCCATGAGAGCGCCTAGTCCCTCATGAACCAAGCGCCCGGCCAGAGGGTAAACAAACAGATGTTCGTCGTTCCGGGAGCGCGTGTGCTCAACCAGCAGTATCCGGTCGTCTGGCACTGCGGACCAGCGGCGCTGGATCTCCAGAATCGGGGCAACTGCTTTCATTTCCGCGGAGGGTGGTCCTTCCCCGCGAAGCCGGGCTGCGGTGGCATGCGCGAGTTCGGTGGATAGCGGCATCTTGGCCCCGCCCCAGATGGCGACGTTCCCTTTGGCATCGCGTTTGGCCGGACGGACGGTGGCGATGCGTTGGTGAAAGCGGACGAGTTCGAGCTTTCGCCCAGCGAAGATGAGCAGGTTGCCCGGTTTCAAACGACTGATGAAACCCTCCTCCACGGTGCCGAGGGTCTGGCCGCTGGCGAAGCGCACGCTGACGTGGGCATCGGCGGAAATGGTGCCAATCGACATCCGGTGCTGCTGGATCAGACGCTTGTCATCGACGGTGAAACGACCGTTTTCCAGTCGTGCCTTTTGGTAGCGCGGGTAGGCTGCGAGGGCGCGCCCTCCGCTGGAAATAAAGCCAAGGGACCACTCCCATTCGGTATCGGTCAGGTCGCGATAGGCGTGGGTGAGTTGGATTTCCTGCCGCATCGCGTCAGGCTGGAAGGGCTCCCCGATGGCGCAGGTGACCAGGTGCTGGACGAGCACATCAAGCGGCTTGAGCAGCGGACGCCTCGCTTCGATGTGGCGGGCGAGGGCGGCATCGCGGGCGGCGGCGAATTCGACCAGCTCCATCGCATGGGTCGGCACACCGAGGACCCGCGAGACCTTTCCCGGTTGATGGCCGGACCGCCCGGCGCGCTGGAGCAGGCGGGCGATGCCCTTCGGCGAGCCGACCTGCAGCACCTGATCGACCGGTGAGAAATCCACGCCCAGATCGAGCGACGAGGTGCAGACGACGCAGCGCAGCCGCCCCTCCCGCAGCCCCTGCTCGACCTTTTCCCGCTCGGCTCGGTCGAGCGAGCCGTGGTGCATGGCGATCACCTCCTGCCAATCCGGTCGGAGCGATAGCAGCTCTTGGAACCACAGCTCGGTTTGGGAGCGGGTATTGGTGAAGAGCAGGGTCGAGTTGGCCTTTTCGAGCTCCCTGACGACCTGAGGTGCCAGCCGGGTGCCGAGGTGGCCGGACCACGGGAAGCGGTCGATTTCCTTCGGGATCAGGGTGTCGATGCGGATTTCCTTTTTCAGGTCCGCCGAAACGGTCACGGCGCCCGGAGCGGCCGAGCCGAGCAGGACATCGCGGGCTTCGTCGAGATTGCCGAGGGTGGCGGACAGGCCCCAGACCCGCAGCTCGGGAAACCATGCGCGCAGACGGGCGAGGCAGAGCTCGGTCTGGACCCCCCGCTTGGTCCCGAGCAGCTCGTGCCACTCATCCACGATCACGGCGCGCAGCCCGGCGAGTTTCTCGCGGGTGTCGTCGTGGGTCAGCATCAGCGACAGGCTCTCCGGTGTGGTGACCAGGCCAAAGGGTAGGCGTTTTCGCAGCCGGGCGCGGACAGCGGACGTGGTGTCGCCGGTGCGGGCCTCGACTTGAAGTTGCGGCGCGAGGACCTCCAAGGGCTCACGCAGAGAGCGGAGCGTGTCCTGGGCGAGGGCCCGCAACGGCGTCAGCCAGACGACGGAGCAACCGTCCGGGCGCTCTTTCAGGGCTTCCGCGACCGGTCCCAGCCAGACGGCGAGGGTTTTTCCTTGGCCGGTCGGGGCGTGGAGCAGGCCGGACTTGCCGCCGGCGTAGGCTTTCCAAGTCTCCTTTTGGAAAGGAAATGGCCTCCAGCCGCGCTGCTTGAAGAAGGGCTGGAGTGGATTGGCGGGCATCGACCACGGACATCAAGCGCGGCGCGGATGCCCCTGCAAATGGAAAAGCCGCCAGTTCATGGCGATGTGGGGGAAGTCCAGTCTCATCGGCATACTGGAATACTGGACTCCTTTCTCCGGCGTGGTGGCTTAGCTTGGCTTGGTCTCGCGCACGACGACCGGGATCGGCTCCATCGCCTTGCCGGCGGCCAGCACGCGGTGAGGGAAGGGGATTTCGATGCCTTCGCGGTCGAAGGCTTCCTTGATCCGCAGCGGCAGCTCGTTTTTCACCTTCAACACGTCTTCCTTGATCGTCCACGCGCCGATCATGAAGTTGAGCGACGATTCGCCGAAGCCGTTGAATACGATGACGGTTTCCGGTTCGTCCAGCACCGCCGGATGGGCGTCGGCGACATCGCGGAGCACGGCCATCACGTGGTCGATCGCCTCGGTGTAGGCCACGCCGATGGATAGATCGACGCGCCGGATCGGGTAACGAGTCACCGTCGTCACGGTATTCTTCACTAGCATCTCGTTCGGTACTCGGACCGAGCGATTGTCAAAAGTACGCAAGGTCAGCGCCATCAGGCCGATATCCTCGACGGTGCCGGTGATGGTGCCCACCTCGATGATGTCGCCCCTTTCGAAGGGCCGCTCGCCGACAATGAAGAGGCCGGAGATAAGATTGGAGAGGGAGGTCTGCGAGGCGAAACCGATCGCCACGCCGGCGATGCCCGCGGCACCGAGGACGGCGGCCAGATTGAAGCCGAACTCCTGCAACACCGCCACCAGCACCATCACGTAGCCGCTGTAGCGCACGATCCGCGCGAGCAAGTCGCCGCCCTGCTGGCCCAGCCGATGGCGCAGCAGCCGGCCCGTGATCCGGGAGATGAGCATCACTGCGGGGATGCCGGTGATCGCCACCACCAGCGCCTTGGCAATCCGCTGATAGGTCGGACTACTCCAAAATTCCGAGATGAGGTCGGCCAGCATCGGTCTTCAGTCGTGCGGGTGAGTGACTCCGAGGAAGGTGGAGAAGGCTTCCTTCAGCATGCTGCGCCGCACCCGGCCGAGTCGCGGCTGTGACAGCGAGACAGCGTCGGCGGCCTCGCCGAAGGGCTTGCTGCCGAACACCACGCCACTCAGTGAATCATCCTTCTCGCCGGTGCGGATCCGCGCGTGATTTGCCCACAGCCGCCCCTGATGCTCGAACACGCCGAGGTGGCCGGTTTCGAAAAACAGCCGCTCGAAGGGCAGCATGTGCGAACCGGTATTCGCGATCTCAAGGGTCGAGATGATCGACATCTCCTGCCAGTCGTCCGGGACATACTGCCGCCGCGCCCGCGTCTTCACCGAGTAGCACAGCGTGCCGGAAATCGGGGTGCCGTGCCAGGTGTTCGACGGTGGATCGCTGGGCCATGAGTGAAGCACCTCATACTGGCCTTCGCTATGGGCGGTCAGCTCGATGAAAGCGGGGATGCCCACGTAGAACATCGCCTTCGCCCG
>Ga0307408_100001908_pt1 | contig 15149 bp, 13 predicted proteins | sample 322Cmetagenome_FD_202116 | JGI IMG/M metagenome (GOLD analysis project Ga0307408, IMG submission 202116) | Maize rhizosphere microbial communities from greenhouse at UC Davis, California, United States - 322HYB-C-3 | ecosystem: Host-associated > Plants > Roots > Rhizosphere > Soil | place...
GGGTTTTATTATCTCGACCATCGCACCGTCGATGGCAAATACAACATCATCACCGACACCTTCGTAACACCGGGCAATGTGCATGACAGCAAACCCTATCTTTCACGTTTGGATAGACAACTCAGTGCCTTCAACATTTACCCTGAATACGTGGGTTTGGATGCGGGTTACAAAACCGCAGGTATTTGCAGAGGGCTGGAAGATCGCAACATTGAGGGCGTGATTGGTTATCGCCGTCCGAATAAAAAAGAAGGTTACTTTGCAAAACGGCTATTTGTATTTGATGTTGATAACAACCACTACACCTGTCCGGCGGGACAAATCATTCCCTACAACACCACCAATCGCGTGGGTTATCGCGAATACCATTCCGATTCAGAACAATGCAAAACCCGTCCATTTCTGGATCAATGCACCCGCAGTCGCAACCGAACCAAAGTCATTACACGGCATGTGTGGCAAGACAGTGTTGAACGCACTGATGCGCGACGATTAACCGCCAAAGGCAAACGGATTTATCAGCGAAGAAAGGAAACAGTGGAGCGCAGCTTTGCCGATGCGAAACAATTACACGGTCATCGCTACGCGCGTTATCGCGGATTGCGTCGTGTGAGCGGGCAATGTTTGCTGGCGGCCGCCTGCCAGAATATGAAGAAGATCGCGCTGTTACTGGCGCGTTTTTGCCATCCGTTAGCAGCATTGATCCTCATCAGGACGTTGTGGGTGTGGATACGTGATTTTATCGCAAAAAATAAACCGCTTGAGAATCAAATTCCAGAAATGGCGTTGTTGCGCTGCACGAGCTGAAAGACAAAGCCCCACTTTTTTGCGTGGGGTTTGTCAGCGGTCTGAAGGCCGCACTAAGTGCGGCCTTTTTGTTTTTATTAGCAGTGAAAATAATACATCCACTAATTTTTGATCTCTTCTGCACAAGCGGTAAATTTCACATCGGGTTGATTAAAAAATTCGTCGAGATGTTCTAACAAACAAACATCACTCCCCAATACTGAGTGGGCGATTTTTTCACGCACGCGCAATTGGCTGTGCGGCCATTGTTGATTCACTGTTTGCGCCCAGCTCACTGGAGTTATCGGATCCAATGCGCCAGCAAGCATTAGGGTTGGCAGTTGCGGGGCAGCCCTTTCCAATGGCGATTCACTCGGCAAATTATGGCAGAGTTGATAACGCCATTGGTCACGGGTGTACTCCTGCAATAATGGATACTTTACTAATGCCGCTGTGTAATCTGTTTCAGATAGAACAGCGTTATCAGCACAATCGACTGCAGTAAACGTCAAACTATTAAAATCGCTGGTCATGCTGTTATTAATAAACGGTTCTACCAAAGGTTTTAACAAATCCGAACGCTGTGTATCTACCGCATTGATTGCATCAATAATGGTTGGCCAATCGCTTGGGTTATAAACAGCCGCAAAGGTAGCAGATAAAAAGCGATGGTCATTTACCACAAAGTTTACCGGTGCTTCACCATCCCAACGTCTAATGGTGATTGTCATTGGATTGTCCTGCAAATTGCTTAGTGTTTGCATAAAGCGTTGCTCTAACGCGACAGCATTGGTAACAGAAGATCCATTTAATTTTTTTATACAGTCTTGCTGCGCACTGCAGCCTTTAAAAAACTGCTGCATCCCCTCATCCAATACTTGCGGCCAGGTTTGCACACCGCCAAAACCGGCCGGATAAACTGAATCCAGTACCATAGATTTTAATTTTACAGTTTGTGGCGTTTGCTGTTCCTGCAATGCGATTTCCAACGCAAGCCGGGTGCCATAGGAAACACCGAGAATATTCCACTCTTGATAATCAAGCCGCGCCATTAATGCGCGGACATCCTGCGCTGATTTTTGGGTGCTGAAGTTGCGATAATCCAGTTGCGGATTCGCTTGCGCTGAAGATGCAAAACACTGCGCAGCCACATCGTAGCCCTTTGCCAACTCATCACCCAGAGGGATGTTCTGGCGCAATAGCTGCTGGTTAAATTGATTGTATTGACTACATACCAATGCCGGTTTACTGCGGCCAGTACCGCGCGTGTCAATCAAAATCAAATCGCGCTGCGTGTTGCTATAACGCATCCAATTCAACCAGCTTTTTATTCCATCAGTATGCAAACGTGCACTCGCACCTGGCCCACCCTGTAAATATACAATTGGATCAGCGCGCCACTGCCCTGCATCATTGTGCAAAATAACCACGGCCAGACGGAATTGTTCCGGTGTTTGCAATTCACCGCAGGTAATAGTGACTGTCCAGTCGGCGTTGAACCAACAGCTAGTTTTGATAAAACGGTAATCATTCGTGACAGAAGGTTTTTCTGCCGTCGCCGATAATGGATAAAAATAGACGACTGACATTACACACAATGCCAACGCTGTTGCCATACCGAGTCCGACTAAAAGACGCATCAGGATTCACCAGCTTGTTGTGCACGGGGTAATAATTGTGGCCACGGCAACAACCATGGCTCGCGCCATTCTTGTATCGCCGTAGCAAAAAAATCATCGCTAAATAATTCACCTTCGCGTGGCAATTCTGTAAATCGATACTGCGTGTCACCAAGCGAAAAAGCGAGGCTGTAGGCGTGTAGATAACAACGATCGCAAGCTCCGCTTTGTATTGACTCCCCGTAGAGTGAATCGCCCGCAATAGGCGCAGCAATACTTTTTAATGCAACACGAATTTGGTGTGTTTTTCCGGTGTGGGGTTTAACGATAAACAAACGTCGCCCGGCACTGATACTTTTACTAAAAAATTGAGTAATGGCAGGATTATGGTGGGTGGTTAACAATTTCCAAGCGCCACGACGTGCGGGCGCCATATCACCTTTTATCAATCCTTGTTTTTTGTTAGGTTTTTTCGTACTAATCGCAAGATAGTATTTTTGTACCTGACGCTGACTGAATGCATCCGTGAGCTGCTGATTGACCTCCGGTGTTTTTGCCATCACTAATAAACCGGAGGTAACTTTATCGAGCCGATGCACAGGAAATAACCCAGGGAATCCCTCTTGTTGTTTCACCGTCTCAAATAAACCCGGCTCACCGGATTCACGGTGAAAACTGGTGCCCGGTTTTTTATAAATCACTACAAAATCCGGATTATTTTCAACAATGTCATACATAAGAAATTGCTCAGTTGGAGATGTGGCGCAGGGTACCAGCCAGAGATTATTTCAGCCATAAGATTATTTCGGCTATAAAAACGAAGGACTTGTGACTTAAAAAACTAATGTGGGTGTAGCGCCGAAAGTGAGCATAGCTATAATCAGTTCAGGTGTCCGCTTCGGTTGTCGTAATGACGGGTTTACCCTAAGAGCGCTCATGTCAGCACTCCATGTTTTGAGTTGTGCCCAGCTTTTTGCTTAGGCAAAAGCGCCAGCGGCCAAGCAAACAAACCAATCACCTACAGCCGGCGGACACCTTTTTATTACCCGCAATTTCTTGTTTGCGCCCCGCCCTCTATAATTCTGCCTTTGTTTTTACCTGCCGTTATTTTCTATGAGTGATCAAAATACCGAACGTTATCGCCAGCAGCATAAACTGCGGCTGAGTTATATGCCTTGGCTTTATGCCAGTTTAAAACCTGCGCATCGCAGCTGGGCAAAAGCTTGGCAGGATGAATGGCAGGCTTATCTGAGGACGATGGAAACCATCGTCATTGGTAAAGATTGTTTTATCGCCCCTGAAGCGCGGTTATTTGCCGAACCAGGGCGACCAATCGTGATTGGCGATAACTCTTACATCGCTGCTGACTGTGTCCTGCATGGACCAATTACCTTGGGGCAAGGTGTTTCAATTAATCATCACGTCAGCCTTGACGGCGGCCGCAAAGGGATTGTGATTGGTGATAATACCCGCATCGCGGCTTATTCTTATGCCTACGCTTTTAACCACGGCATGGATGGCGATAAATTGATTTGCGACCAGCCAGTCACATCGCAAGGAATCCATATCGGCTGCGATGTGTGGATTGGCGCCAACACAGGTATAGTGGACGGTGTCACCATTGGCGACCATGCGGTAGTTGGCATGGGTAGCATATTGACCAAATCCGTAGCCGGTTACGCCAAGGTCGCGGGTAATCCTGCACGAATCATTGGCAGCCGCATAACCGAAGACTGAATACCCCGCGCGCAAGCCTGTGCATGAACTAGAATCAATTGACCCCAGGATATTAGGTTCAGCAATGCGTTATCGCCTACCCTTTCTCACACTCCTGCTGACCTTCCTGCTGGCACCTTCAGCCGCTGCTGTGCAACAGTTAAAAGTCCTCGCATGGGATGGATACGCCGATACCGATTTGGTCCGGGAGTTCGAACAGAAATATAAGGCTAAAGTGGCAGTAACCTTTGTTTACTCTGACGATGAACTCTGGGGCAAGGTTAGCGAGGCTAAAAATGGCGATTATGATTTGCTTGCAGTGAACACCGCCGAGTTGCAGCGCTATATCCAGAAAGGCTTCGTACGCGCAATTGATACGCAACAGATCCCCAACATCGCCCAGCAACTACCACGCTTTCAACAGCGGGACGCGATTCCCGGCCTGGTTAAAAATAACCAGACCTACGCTATCCCTTATACCTATTCCGAAATGGGGCTAATCTATAATCGCAAGCTGGTACATCAGCCGCCCGACAGCATCAACGCTTTATGGAACCCTGCCTACGCAGGCAAAGTACTGGCGTTTAACACCAGTAACCACAACTTTACCTTGGCCGCACTCGGGTTAGGTATGACGTCGCCATTCAATCAATCGCCAGAACAGCTGCAGCTATCTGCACGCCGCTTGGTTGAGTTGCGCCGCAATTTACTGACTTTTTATTCGTCGCCACAGGAGGCGGTGAAATTATTTAAAACCCAGGAAGTTGCACTTATCTACGCCAATTACGGTAGCCAACAATTAAAAGCACTCGCCGATGTTGGTGCCGATGTCGGCTACACAATGCCGCAAGATGGCACACTTGCCTGGCTGGATTGTTGGGCCATTGGCCAGCGCGCAGGCCCACTTGCCGAGCAGTGGATTAATTTTATGCTGGAAGAAAAAACGAGCTCCCGCTTAACCAATGTGCATGGGCTTGCCAACACGCTCCACGAATCCAGTGGACACCACAACACCAAACTTATTTGGCTCGAACCCATCGAAAATGCAGATGCACGTATTAGTTTGTGGGAACAAATTATCTCTGGTGATGTAATGGAACGGTTTTAGTTATGGGATCAAGGATTGTTGTTAAACTCACCATCTGGATTGCCCTGCTCAGCCTTTTAAGTGCGGGGATCAGCGTGTATTTTACTTATACTCATAGCCGCGCCCTGTTAATTCAGTCCTCCAAAGATAAATTAGCCACTGCGACACAAGTACTCGCCAACCGCTATTCTTTTTTTATTGCCGATATCACCAAAGATTTATTATTTATTGCGCAGCTTCCTGACATTGAGGAAATTGCCTCCCGCAATTCACCACAGACGGAAAAACAGCGCACACATCTGGCGAACGCGCTGTCAGGATTCCTTAGATCCCACGAGGAATATAATCAGGTACGATTTATCGACGCACACAACCATGGCCTGGAGTTGGTGCGCGTTGATAAAGCACAAAATTCTGTGCATATCGTTGAGGGTATGGCCCTGCAGGAAAAAGCTCACTACTCCTACGTTTACAACACGCTGCAATTAAAACAGGGCAGCGTATTTGTATCCGGTATCCGGCTCAATAAGGAGCGCGGACTACTCGATGGTTACGGCAAACCCAGCGTCATTGTCGCCACACCGGTGTATGGCGCAAATGGCAATGTGTTTGGTGCGATTGTCATTAATGTTGATCTGGAAAAAATGTTTGCGTTAATTGAAACCGATATTCCCGCAGGAATCGATGTAATCGCCACCAACTCGGCAGGAGATTATATTTTGCATCCCGACCAGGAAAAAACCTTCGGCTTTGATAAGGGCGCACGCATACTGATACAAAATGACATCGCACTCACTCAGCATATTTTTTCCGGCGAGCTGTCAAGCTTGGTGGCAGAAGTACAAGATTTTCGCTTCCCCGATAAACAGGCAGTTATCTCGTTAACCAAAGTCCCCTTTGCCACTGAATCCGATGAAAAATATATTGTCCTGGGTTTAATCAGTAATCTCGATACAGTATTGGAAGACAGCCGCCAGCTAGGTATTACCAGCTTGCAAATTTCACTGGCCTTTGGGGTTTTATTTGTGCTGCTATCCCTCATACTCGCACGAAAAATCACCACACCACTGCAGCGTATGGCCACTACCTTTGCACGTTTTAAGCAGGGCGACCCCGTGCCCGAACTCAGTATTAACCGCAATGATGAATTGGGATTACTCGCGCGCAACTTTTCAATTATGGCCAAAAAATTAAATGCCCAGTTGATGGAACTCAATACCCAACGCCAGTATTTACACAAAGTAGCACACCACGACGGACTGACCGGATTACCCAATCGCATCTTGCTTGAAGACCGCATTGAACAGGCATTGATTAGTGCCCGGCGCGATAAAGCCGAAATCGCAGTAATGCTGGTCGATCTGGATGACTTCAAACCGGTTAACGATAAATACGGCCACGACATTGGCGACAAATTATTGCAAGAATGTGCTGCGCGCATGCTGACCTGTATCCGCGAAACTGACACGGTCGCACGCTACGGCGGCGATGAATTTATGATTATTGTTTCTGCGCGAGAATTGCAATTGCGCGGCATGAGCGCGCGCCATATCAGCCGGCAAGTTGCCGATAAAATCCGCAATGCATTGAACCAGCCATTCAAGATCGACAATTTTTTACTTAACATTTCCTGCAGCATTGGCATCGCGATTTATCCGCAAGATGGGGATGACAAAAACACCCTGATCAAACATGCTGACCTGGCGATGTATTACGCAAAATCAACAGGAAGAAATAACGTTAAACTGTATACTGATATCCAAATAGATTAGGAACTTTGATCACCATGCTTGATTCACACTGGGCACTTAAGCTGCTGACTTGGCTTGAAGTCAGCTTTATCCTGTTGGTCGGCGTCATTTTGCTGGCAGTGGTAATTATGTATGTCGCTGACATAACCCAAAACACCCATACTATCCGCAAAAATTATCCGGTTATTGGTCGCTTCCGTTATTTTTTTGAGCATCTCGGCGAATTTTTTCGCCAATATTTTTTTGCCAATGACCGTGAAGAAATGCCCTTTAACCGCGCCGACCGCTCCTGGGTTTATCGCGCCGCCAAAAATGTTGATAGCAATATTGGTTTCGGTTCCACGCTCAACTTAAGTGAGCCAGGCACGCTGATTTTTTTAAATGCAGCATTTCCGATTATGGAAAATGATGCGCTTATGCCCTCGCCCGTTACGCTGGGCCCGTTTTGCAGAACCCCCTACACCACCCACTCGATCTTCAATATTTCCGGTATGAGTTATGGTGCTATTTCCAGCCCCGCAATTAGAGCCTTATCGCATGGCGCTGCAAAAGCAGGCTGCTGGTTAAATACCGGCGAAGGCGGTTTATCGCCCTATCATATTGAAGGTAATTGCGATTTGGTGTTCCAAATCGGCACAGCCAAATACGGTGTGCGCGATTTGGATGGCAATTTAAGCGATGCGCGCTTACTGGATTTGGCGGCAAAACCGCAAATCAAAATGTTTGAAATAAAATTAAGCCAAGGCGCAAAACCGGGGAAAGGTGGCATATTGCCGGCAGAAAAAGTGTCTTCCGAAGTGGCCTTGATTCGCGGTATCCCTGAGGGGCAGGCATCCATCAGCCCGAATGGCCATACCGATATTCGCTCGGTCACCGATCTATTAAAAATGATCAACCACATCCGCAATGTCACCGGTAAACCGGTTGGTTTTAAGGCCGTGCTCGGCGAGAAAAAATGGTTAATCGATTTAATTAATGAAATCCGCATTCTCGGCATTGAAGCCGCACCGGATTTTATTACCCTCGATAGTGCCGATGGCGGCAGCGGTGCTGCACCGCAACCGTTGATGGACCATGTAGGTTTATCCATCAAAGAAAGCCTGCCCTGGGTAACAGCACTGTTAACGGAAGCAGGTTTAAAAGAGCGGATTAAAATTATTGTCGCGGGGAAACTGGTCACACCGCACATGGTTGCATGGGCGCTTGCCAGTGGTGCCGATTTTGTGAATAGCGCGCGCGGCTTTATGTTTGCACTGGGTTGCATCCAGGCATTGCAATGCCACAAAAATACATGTCCGACTGGCATTACCACCCACAATAGTAAATTGCAAAAAGGGCTTGATCCAACCAACAAAGCAGAGCGTGTGGCAGCCTATCAATACAACATCACCAAAAGCGTTGCTATGATTGCCCACTCCTGTGGCGTTGCTGAGCCGCGCCAATTAAAGAGCGAGCATATCCATATCGTCAATGCCAATGGGGTTTCGGTACCGCTGGATGATTTCAATCCACAACCCTTGATTTTTACACCTCATGATCCCCATTTTTCTGAAAGTAAAACGCTGACAAAAAATTAATGCTTATTGTAGATATTGCGAGGACACAATGAATTACCTGAAACCACTTATCGCGTTAACATTTACTTGTAGTGTAGCCATCACCACTGCTCAAACACCGCTGAATATTGTGTCTGAACCCACTCCCGTTGTACCACCAAAAGATGTGATTATTAAAGAACTGGGCTGGATGGATAAGAACAAAATGGAGCAAGAGATCACCGAATTGAGCGAGCTGACACAAACCAAACTCGGCTCCCCGATTCGTAAGGATCTAAGCGATTTAGACACTATGCAGCGCCTTATCGATAAAAATATTGTTCCGCAAGATGATTATGAAACCCAACAAGCCATGGGCTTGGTCTTGGGCAATCTGATCCTGGCTGATTTCCCCAACACGTTTGAATGGAAAATTTACGAAGATGAAATTGGCCGCAGCCGTGCACTCTGCGTGAAAAAAACCAGCGACTGCCTGTTTCCAATCACCATGCTGTCACGCCGCATGGAAGTGGGTACAAAGCCCGATGTAAAAAAAATTCACACCGATGCCATTATGCGCATGGAAAAACACTTGCCCAAACTGCCTTATGACGGCGGCATTATGTACAAGTTTCCACGCTGATATCTCCCATGCAACGCATAGCTGCCACCAAGGGCATTGCCCTTGATGGGCAAGAAAAAAATTAAATAGGCCATCCTGTCGATTTAAAGCCACCCCATTCGATTAACTAACGCAACCCATCAATCCTGCAGCATTAACGTTTACTGACAGATGCTGGCATTGGTATTTGGGTATGATCCACCTAGCGTTAGTCTATTTATCACGGAAGCCACCTTATGTCTGATTACTCAACCCATCCCACACCCTCGCGCATCTCCATGCAGGAATTTACCTTGCTGGTTGCGCTTTTGATGTCGATTGTGGCCATGTCGATTGATGCATTGCTGCCAGCACTGGGGTTTATCAGCAATGACATCCCACTCGCTCACAACAATCAGGCGCAATACATTATCAGCGCCTTGTTTCTGGGTATGGCCATCGGCCAATTAGTGTGTGGCCCATTGTCCGATGCAACCGGGAGGAAGAAAATTCTTTATGCCGGAATCGCGTTGTTTTTTTGCGGCAGCCTGATTTGTTTTTTTGCGCAGGATATTAATACACTGCTGATAGGACGCTTTATTCAAGGGCTCGGTGTCGCAGGCCCTTATGTTTCTGCCATCTCAATTGTGCGCGACAAATATGCGGGCAACGAAATGGCGCGCATCATGTCGCTGGTGATGATGATTTTTATTATGGTGCCCGCACTCGCCCCCAGCATCGGCCAAGCAGTATTACTAGTGAGTTCGTGGCGCTACATCTTTGTCCTTTATATTGCTTATGCATTAATAATTGGCATCTGGATTTTTATACGGCTGGAGGAAACCCTACCCAAAGAATATCGAATACCATTTAGTACACGCGGTTTTATCGATGGTTTTAAAGAAGTAATCAGTAATTACACTACTATGTGTTACACGCTGTGCATGGGTTTATTCTTTGGCAGTTTTCTCGGCTATCTCAATTCATCACAACAAATTTTTCAGGATTTATTTCAAACCGGAAAACTATTCACCATCTACTTTGGCGTATTGGCACTGGTGTTTGGTGTGGCATCACTAGTCAATTCACGTTTTGTAGAAAAATGGGGAATGGATTATTTATGCAACCACGCTGTCTGGGGAATTATTCTCAGCTCGGCTATTTTTCTGGTGGTCTTAATGTTGCTGCCTGCAAACCTCTGGTTATTTATGATCTATGCCTCAGTGTTATTTTTCTGCTTTGGTTTGGTTTTCGGTAACGTCAACGCCATGGCCATGGAACCCATGGGGCATGTAGCCGGTATCGCATCGGCTATTATCGGGGCGACATCATCGATTATGTCCATGCTGATCGGCACTGCGATCGGCCAGATGTACAACGGCACGCTAGTGCCAGTCACCTGCGGTTTTTTAATACTCGGTGCCATGGCATTGGTGATTTTGCAGCTCGCACGCAATAAAAAAGCTTTACTCGCCGAAGTCACCGCAGAGTAAAAGCGAATACACTCGCCTTTCTGCATATGCAGAAAGGCGCACATTCAGCGCCCAGACCAAACAAAAAGTCGCTGGCATATTGTTCACCAACTGCGTACCATGCGCCCCGACACCCTTAAGGTCAGTGTCACCCTCCTCTGTTGCCAAACACCCAAGCGTGTTTGCCACATCTCAGCTCGCCAGACCTTGCCCGCAACGCGGGAGGCCGAGCAACAGGAAAATCTTATGTCATTTGAAACTCTCGGTCTTCGGGCCGATATTCTGCGTGCTATTGCCGATAAGGGCTACAGCACCCCTACTCCTATTCAATTACAAGCGATTCCCGCCGTATTAAAAGGCGGCGATATCCTTGCTGGTGCCCAAACAGGAACAGGCAAGACTGCAGGTTTTACCCTGCCTTTGCTGGAAAAACTAAGCCAGGCTCCAGTAAACCAGGCCGGTGGACGCCGCCCGGTGCGCGCCCTGATTTTAACACCCACCCGCGAGCTTGCCGCACAAGTTTATGAAAGCGTGCGCGACTACGGCAAACACCTGCCACTGCGCTCTACGGTCGTATTTGGTGGTGTCAGCATTAATCCACAGATGATGAAATTGCGCGGCGGTGTAGACATTCTGGTCGCCACGCCCGGTCGCCTGCTTGATCTGGTCAACCAAAATGCAGTGAGCTTGCGCCAAGTAGAAGTACTGGTTTTGGATGAAGCCGACCGCATGCTCGACATGGGTTTTATCCACGACATCAAAAAAGTATTGGCACTGACGACATGGGTTTTATCCACGACATCAAAAAAGTATTGGCACTGTTACCTAAGCAACGTCAAAACTTGCTGTTCTCAGCCACTTTTTCCGATGAAATTAAAGCGCTTGCCGATAAATTATTGAATCAACCAACACTGATTGAAGTCGCACGCCGCAACACTGCTTCCGAGCGCGTAACCCAATGCGTGCACCCGGTTGATCGCAACCGCAAGCGCGAGCTGTTATCGCACTTGATTAACCAAGGCGATTGGCAACAAGTTTTGATTTTCACCCGCACCAAACACGGCGCAAATAAATTGACCGAACAATTGCAAGACGATGGAATCAGCGCTGCTGCGATTCACGGCAATAAAAGCCAGGGCGCACGAACCAAAGCCCTGGATGATTTTAAACGTGGCACTATTCGCGCATTGGTTGCAACGGATATTGCGGCGCGCGGAATCGATATCGACCAATTGCCACACGTCGTCAATTATGAATTGCCCAACGTGCCGGAAGATTATGTACATCGTATCGGCCGTACCGGCCGCGCTGATGCCGAAGGTGTTGCCGTTTCATTAGTCTGCGTGGATGAAATTAAATTTTTACGCGATATCGAAAAGTTGATCAAACGCGATATCGACAAAGAAGTGATTGCCGGTTACGAGCCAGACCCTAATGTTAAACCTGAACCCATTGTATTGGGCCGCCGGATGACAATTGGTGCAGGCGCAGGTAAAAATGGAGGCGGCAGGTCTGCCGCAAAAAAACCAGTGCTGGGGCAAAAACCCAAAAACGGCAATGGCGGAAAGCCGCAACAAAAAGATGGCGCGCTACGTAAACCTCAAGGCCAGGGTGGTGCAAAACCACAAGCCGCTAATGGTAATCGCAATACCTCAGGAAAACCGCAACCGGCTCGTCGCCCTCAGGCTGCAAACTAATTATTATTGAATTGCATACCTGAATAAAAAATCCCCGTGATAAATAATCACGGGGATTTTTTTGTGACACACTAATGCACGATAATTAACGCTGCATATCGTATTTACGCATTTTTTCCACCAAGGTGGTACGGCGCACGCAGAGTTTATCGGCGGCGCGGGCAACAACACCACCGCAATCATTAAGCGCCTGCTGGATTAAACTCATTTCCAAATTGGTAATATACTCGCGCAAATCAATACCCTGCTCCGGCAACAAGGGCGTATCGTTCATATTCACATAACTTGTGCTGCCGGACGAAACAGCACCATTGGTTTTTATTGGCGCATGCACAAAATCCTCATCGGTTACATCAACATGGCGGTATTTTCCAGGTAAGTCCTGTACACCGATGACACCAAAAGGATGCATGATAGCCATACGCTCAACCAGGTTGGCGAGTTCGCGTACGTTGCCGCTCCACTCGTGCTGGCAGAGCGACATTATCGCTGCGGAATTAAAACGAATAGAGCCGCGCTGTTCACTCTCCATCCGCGACACCAATTCATTCATTAGTAACGGAATATCTTCAGAGCGTTCTTTTAAGGATGGCAATTCAATGGGGAATACATTCAGGCGATAAAACAAATCTTCGCGGAAGGTATTTTCAGTAATCATCTGCTCAAGGTTGCGATGGGTCGCAGCGATAATCCGTACATCTACCGGTTGGGTTTTATTACTGCCTACACGTTCAAAACAGCGTTCTTGCAATACACGCAAAATTTTAACTTGCATATTGAGTGGCATATCGCCGATTTCATCCAGGAATAAAGTGCCGCCTTCTGCCATTTCAAAGCGACCGGCACGAGAGTTAATTGCTCCGGTAAAAGCGCCTTTTTCGTGGCCGAACAATTCACTTTCCAATAGTTCCGCCGGAATTGCACCGCAGTTAACCGGAACAAAAGGTTTATCACGACGCGGTGAGTTGTAGTGCAAATTGCGCGCAACCACTTCTTTGCCCGTTCCCGACTCCCCCGTAATCAGTACGGACACATCTTTATCGGCCACTTGCGCCATCATCTCGCGCACGTTTTGAATTTCGCGGCTGGTTCCCACCAGACTGCGAAATAAATGTACCGGCCGACGCTGGGGCTGACGCTTGCTAGTTGATTGCGCCTCGCGATACAACTGGGCGCGATGTAGCGTGTCAACGAGCTTATTGTAAGTAGGCGGCAGCGAGAGAGTTGCGATGATCATAAACCGGTAGAGGTCATCCAACCCTTCATCTGCATTTTGGTTTTCATCACCAATTAATACGATGGCCAGCTCGTCATTCCAGGAACGGATTTCTTTCAGGAGTTGCGCGAGGGATTGATTGCTGTCGCGGTAATCACCAATCAAAATGGCAACATAATCTTCGCCATTATTTTCTTCCGCAACGGTGGCTTGCCAGGTATCACTGGCCGCAGTGAGTGTGGTTTCGCTGAGGAAATCCAACAGGATTTTTAAATCGTGTCTGCGTGACTGATTGTCGTCAATAACAAGAACTTTATTGTTGCGCCACATACCCCAAGACCTTTTTTCATTTCATGCCAAAACCTTGAAGACCGATACAATTTTTCCTTCAAGGCGGCGAGATGGCTTATTGGAGTAAGTAATAGACGAGGCTGTGATCTTAGTCAAATTTATGGCGAAATGTTTTTGGCGTTTTAACAATATTCGCTCAAGTAGAATGAATATTCGCCAAAAATATGCCCTTTCTTTACACTTTATCTACATGCTTTTTAATCGAGCGTTTATAAAACTATCGATTAGAAATTACACGACACATTTTTATGATTTGCTGTTTTATGGTTGGGAAGATGAAACCTGCGGTGCAATTTCATCCCATCCGGATTTAATAGTCTTTAGCAACTGAATTGCTTCATTTACTTTTTCAGCATCATTTTGCACTGACGCTTCCAATAGTTTCAGATTGATGTATTCATACAGTTGGTCAAGACGCTCGGATAGCTCTCCGGCACTCATATCCAGTGAGCTGCGCAAGCCACCGACAATACTGATTGCTTTGCCCAACAATTCCCCCTTGGCTGCCAGGTCACCGCGTTCAATAGCACCCTGTGCCGCCGCCAAGCGCGCCAATGCACCTTCAAATAACAACTGAATTAAACGATGCGGTGAAGCATTGCTGATTTCTGATTCAATACCCAATTGACGGTATTGTTTCAGCGCTTCTTGTGGATTGTAGTTAGACACAGACTATCCCCTGCTAGCAGTTATGTTCCTTAAGGCTAGCAGGGCTAAGTCGTTTTTGCGAGTTTTGCTATAAGAGAGGTGTTTTAAAAACCTTATGAACTAGCAATTGTTAACACTTTTTATCACAAACATATGCGGGATCAAGCCGCAGATCCAGGATTCAAGTCGCATGTAGCAGGGTCACCTCACGCTGGCATTGCGCAATCAACCCAGCATAGACGCCTTTTAATTCGCTCAGGGCACACACGAGGGTAGATTTGTCGTCGCGATTTGCCGCGATAACTTTATCAATTAACACCACGCAGATGCGATCCAAATGCCTTACGCTGTCCCAATCCTCAGCCTGCAATGCCTTGGTTAATTCCTGCTGCAGGTTTCGCATCGCCATGATACCGGCCTGACCACGATAGTCAGGTGTAGACACCAACTGAATCGCCATAAAAATTCCTCGCTACACGTGATTGCCAATCGCATCCCAGGCAGTTTTTATCTCGCCCAGCAGACGACCGCATTCATCCAGGTATTCCGTGTTATTTTCATAATTCGCCTGAGTCAAGCGGCGAATAATGTAGTCGTATAAACCATCGAGATTGGCAGCCAGCGCCCCCCCCTCTTTGTCATTCAAACTACCCTGCAATCCACCAACAAT
>Ga0307408_100001909_pt1 | contig 15143 bp, 7 predicted proteins | sample 322Cmetagenome_FD_202116 | JGI IMG/M metagenome (GOLD analysis project Ga0307408, IMG submission 202116) | Maize rhizosphere microbial communities from greenhouse at UC Davis, California, United States - 322HYB-C-3 | ecosystem: Host-associated > Plants > Roots > Rhizosphere > Soil | place: USA...
GCGTCGCCAGTCGCCAGTCGCCAGTCGCCAGTCGCCAGTCGCCAGCCGCCGCTGTTGCGGCATCGTTCCGCGCCATAGACTCAGGCTTCCTCTTTCCGCCCTTCCGCCAATGCTCAGCGTCCGCAACCTCGTGAAGGTCTATCCCGGCCCGGTCACCGCACTCCAGGGCGTCTCGCTCGATATCGGCACCGGCATGTTCGGGCTGCTCGGTCCCAACGGGGCCGGGAAGTCGACGTTCATGCGCATCCTTGCCGGCGTGCTCGAACCGACATCGGGATCGGTCTCGCTCGACGGGCGGGATGTGCTTGCCGAGCCCGATGCGCTGTGGTCCGTGCTGGGATACCTGCCACAGGACTTCGGGTTCTTCCCGCACCTCACCGGCCAGGCGATGCTCGAGTACCTCCTGGAGCTCAAGGGCGTCGCGACCGGAAAGGAGACGCGGAAGCTGGCGGCGTCGCTGCTGGAGCGGGTGAACCTCGCCTACGCGGCGAAGCGAAAGGTCAAGGAGTACTCCGGCGGAATGCGCCAGCGACTCGGCATAGCTCAGGCCGTCGCGGGTGACCCGCGACTCATCATCGTCGATGAGCCGACGGCGGGGCTCGATCCCGAAGAGCGTCACCGGTTCTACCGGATCTTGGCGGAGCTCGCCGAACACAGGACCGTGCTCCTCTCCACGCATATCGTCGAGGACGTGGCCGTCCTGTGTCCACGGTTTGCGGTGATCCGCAACGGCCAGATGGTCGCCGAGACCTCACCCACCGAGGCGCGACGCATGCTCGCCGGGTCGATCTTCGAGGGTGCGGTGGCGACCGGTGAGCTCGCGGCGCTGCAAGCCGCGAAGCGCGTCACGCAGGCAGTCCTCGTCGAAGGACGGAACCGCGTGCGGATCCATGAACCGAGTCGGCAGGCCCCGCCGGGGTTCGAGGCGGCGATTCCGACGCTCGAGGACGCGTACTTCGTGCTGATGCACAGCGGACCTAACGCGACCAACGGTACCGGCCCCTCCGTGCCGAGCGATGCCCGCATACCGGGCGTCGCCGCGGCCGTGTCGGACAGGGAGGTCGTGCGATGAGCGCGCGCCGCCTCTGGGTCGTCGCGCGAAACGAGCTGGCGTTCAACGCACGGCGTCCGATGTTCTACATCTGTCTCACGGCGGTGGGCTTGATCGTTTGGGGGCTGTCGACCGGTTACGTGTCGATCGTCATCGCGTCCGGCGACGCCACCGTCGGCGGCAAGAAGGCGTTCATCACGTCCGAGTTCGCCGCCGCGCAGATCCTGGCCGTCAGCGTCGCGACGCTGATGTCGTTCTTCGTCGCCGCGGCTGCAGGGATGAGCGTGATTCGCGATGGCGAGCTCCGCGTTGGCGAGCTGCTGCATGCTACGCCGCTCACGCCGGCCGAGTACATCGCAGGGAAGTTCGCCGCGACGATTGTGACGACCCTTGGACTCGTCGCCGCGGTGATCGCACTCATGCTGCTGTTCTTTCACGCGATCCCTAACGCGGAGATGGCGGACACGCGTGGGCCCCTGGTGCTCACGAACTACCTTCGGCCGGCAGCCGTCATCGCGTTGCCGATGCTGGTGTTCGTCGCGGGGACGGCGTTCGCGCTCGGCGCCTGGACACGGCGAGCGATTCTCGTGTTCGTGCTCCCGATCGTGCTCGTGCTCGCCGGTTTCTTTTTCCTCTGGAGTTGGACGCCGAGCTGGCTCGACCTCCGCATCAACCGGCTGTTGATGATGGTCGATCCGAGCGGAGTACGCTGGCTGGGCGAGACCTACCTCAAGGTCGATCGTGGCGCGGACTACTACAACACGCAGCGCATCGGGTTCGACGTCCCGTTTCTCCTGAGCCGCCTGGCGTTGGTGGTACTGGGACTCGGGTCGGTGGCGGTCGCCGCGGCGCGCTTTGCAACGACGCTGCGGCAGTCAGGGAAGGTGAAAGCCGGCAAAGGCGCGACCCTGGACCCGGCCGCCGCCGAGACTCCGGACACGGCGCCGGCGGCCACCCTGACGCTCGGTGAGCTGGCGATGCACTCGTCGGCGGCCGGTTTCTGGCAGACGGTGGGGCAGGTTGCCCGGTCCGAGATGCGCGAGCTCAAGAGCCAGCCTGGCCTCTATCTGTTCGTGCCGATCATCGTGTTCGAGATCATCGTCAACTCGCTCGCCGCGTTAGGTGCGTTCGACACACCGCTCCTGCTCACGTCGGGCACGCTCGCCGTGAACCAGATGCAGTTCATGACGACGCTCCTGAGCCTCCTGCTGGTCTTCTACGCGGTGGAGAGCCTCGAGCGGGAGCGGTCAACCAGCTTCAGCGCCATCGCCAACGCTTTGCCGATTCGCACGTCGGCGTTGATCACCGGCAAGGTGATCGCGTTATGCGCGATCGGGGTCATTGTTGGCGTCGCGTGCCTGCTGGCGTGCTGGATTGCGCTGCTGGTGCAGGGCCGCGTCGGATTCGAGGTATTGCCGTTCGTGCTCGTCTGGGGTGGTCTCGTTATTCCGTCGTTCCTCGCCTGGGCCGCGTTCGTGTTCGCCGCATACTCGGTGACACGGAACCGGTTCTCCGCGTACGGCATATCCCTCGCCGCGTTCGGCTACACAGCGTATCTCGCCCTCACGAACAAGCTGAACTGGCTCGGCAACTGGCCGCTGTGGAACTCGGTGCGCTGGAGCGACATGAGCACGCTCGAGATGGACCGGCCGGCGCTCGTGCTGAGTCGACTATTCGTGCTGGGGCTCGGCGCGTTCTTTCTGTGGATCGCGATTCGTCATTACCCGAGGCAGGACCGGGACGCGATTCGCGTCATGCATCGCCTGCGCCCGTCGGCGCTCCGGACGTCGCTCCTTCGCGCGACGCCAGCGCTCGTCGTCCCCATCATCGCCGGCGGGATGCTGTGGCGGCAGATCGAGAAAGGCCCCGATGGCGGGTCGATGGACAAAAAGGCGCGCGACTACTGGAAGAAGAACCTCGCGACGTGGAAGGACGCTCCGCTGCCGGCCCTTGCCAGCGTGGACATGGACCTCGGTCTCGAGCCTAACGAACGGTCGTGGTCGGTGCAGGGCACGTACGTGCTCGTGAACAAGCACGATCAAAAGCTGGACAAGATCCCGGTCACGGTCTCCCCGTCGTGGCACGATCTCACGTGGACGATGAACGGTGCGCGCTACACGCCGGATACGGCCTCGCTGCTTTACGTCTTCAGCCCGCCGCGGGCGATGATGCCGGGTGATACCCTGCGCATCGGGTTCAGCTACAAGGGGAAGGAAACGGGCGCCACGAAAAACGGCGGTGGCGCGGGAGAATTCGTGGTGCCCTCGGGTGTGGTGATGACAAGCTTCTCGCCGCGGTACTTCCCGGCGCTGGGCTATGTCGAGGAGATCGGACGCAAGGAAGGAAAGAACGACTACGAGCCGCGTCAGTTCCCCGATGACTTCTACGAGGGGGTGACGAAGCCCGCGTTCGGTAGCGAGCTGCCCACCATGACGCGGATTCGCATAACGACGCCGGCCGACTTCCTCGCGAACTCCGTGGGCGAGAAGATCTCCGACTCGACGTCGAATGGACGGCGCACGGTCGTATGGAAGAGTGACCACCCCGTCATGGCGTTCAACGTCGTCGCCGGGCGCTGGGAGGTGAAGCGCGGCAATGGGACGGCACTCTATTACGACCGCGATCATACCTACAACGTCAAGGAGATGAGCGAGGCGCTCGATGCCGCGCGCCACTACTACGGCGAATGGTTCGGTGCGTTCCCATGGAAGGAGCTCAAGATCAGCGAGTTCCCGGCGCTCGCGACCTACGCACAAGGTTTCCCGACCAACATCACGTTCTCGGAGGGCATCGGGTTTTTGACGAAGAGTGACCCGAAGACGAACCTCGCGTTCCTCGTGACCGCGCACGAGTCGGCGCATCAGTGGTGGGGCAACATGCTTCAGCCGGGGAAAGGACCGAGCGGCGACATCCTCAGCGAGGGGATGGCGCACTTCTCCACCGAACTGCTGATCGACCAGGTGAAGGGCGAGCGCGATGCGATGGAGTTCCGGAAGCGCATCGAGTCACGCTACGGCGATCGCCGGCGCGCCGACGCGGAGCGCAAGCTCCTTCGCCTCGACGGATCGAAGGAGGGTGACGAGACGGTCACGTACGACAAGAGCGGCTGGGTATTCTGGATGCTCATGCAGCGAATGGGCAGGGAGGCGACGCTGCGCGGGATGAAGGATCTCATCGCCGCGTACAACGGCAATCCGGACCATCCGGTGCTGCACGATTTCGTGGTGCACATGCGGCGTTATGCGCCCGACACGGCCTCGTACGATGACTTCGTGAAACAATGGTTCGACACCGTGGTCGTCCCGGAGTACCGGGTGCACGACGCGAAGACGGTTGCGGCGCCCGGCGGTGGATGGATCACTACGGCTGTGGTCGAGAACGTCGGCACCGGGCGCATGGCGATCGAGCTGGCGGCGGTTCAGGGTGAGCGGTTCCCGTCGGACTCGACGAAGAAGGGGAAAACGGCGCAGCCGTATCAGGCCGTGCTGGATTCTCTGACGTTAGGCAGCAAGGAGAAACACAGCGTATCGATCCGCACGACGTTCAAGCCGGAGCGCGTTGTGGTGGATCCGAACGTCCGCGTGTTGCAGCTCAGGCGGCAGTCGGCGGAGGCGAAGCTGTAGCGATTGCCGACTTAGAACACCATCACAGCGTGCCTGCCGGCGGCCGCGGCGCTGCATCCGCGCGCTCGATCGCCTGCCGCCCCTCGGCGGTGAGAACCACGTCCGCGATCTCCGCGTATTGGGCTTCGCTGTGAAGCTCCGCGATCGGCGTCGCACAGTGCAGCAGGCCGCGGCGCTGCAGGGCCAGGATGTGCTCGACCGTCGCATCGAACTCCGCCCTCGCCTCGGGATCGCGGCCAGAGGGTCGCAGCGTCGTGTCACCCGCGGCCACTTGCCGGAGCACAGCGATCTGCGCGTTCTCCCACTCCATTTCGGGCGTCGGCGCTCCGCCGTCGACGAGCGTCGGCATCCGGTCCCAGGACACCTCCGGCTCGCGGTCCATGAGGCCGAGCAGATCCGTCCACACGCGGAGCCGCACCTCGCCAGTGCCGCCGAGCCGCATGTCATCGACTTCCGCGCGGAAATCGACTGCCCAATCGTTGTTGCGAAACGGCGTTGCGCGGAAGCGCGGCCGCGCGCTCACGTACACGGCTCGCAACCATCGAACGCGATAGTTGTGCTGCGCCAGCCAGCGCTCGGCGATTTCGCGGGCGCGGCGTCGGCGCCACAGCTGGACGGCAACGACCGCTCCTATGAGGATCGCAACCGCCAGCCACATCGACGGGGCACTCATGCCGTCATGATCGCGCGGGTGTCTCGGGGTGTCCAGCCCCCGGAAACCCGCCGCGCATCCCGCGCGTACATGATACTCTCTCCTTGACATTGTACAGGAGCGGATGCCATCTCTCTTGTAGACATTCTACAGGGACTGCCAGGCCCCTGCGGTACACACATGGCGGCGGTGGAGGGGACCATGGTTTGGATACAACGCATCGGACTGCGCCTCCGGGCGGTCGTGTTCCGACGCCGCATGACTCGCGATTTTGATGACGAGCTACGGTTTCACGTGGAGCGACAAACGGCCGAGAACGTCGCGCGCGGCATGAGTGAGCAGGACGCCCGCACCGCGGCGCTGCGCGCGTTCGGCGGCGTGCAGCGATATAAGGAAGAGATCGGTGACGCGCATGGCTTCCATCTCCTCGACCAGCTTCGGCAGGATCTCACCTATGCGGGGCGTGCCGCACGACGCAGCCCGGGCTTCACGGCTGTCGTCGTCCTCACGCTGGCGTTGGGTGTCGGCGCGACTACGGCGATCTTCAGCGTCGTGCGGGGCGTCCTGCTCCGCGAGCTGCCGTTCGGATCGCCGGAGCGACTCGTCAGGCTGTGGCTCGCCAACCCTGGCCGGAACGAAGCGCGAAGCCCCATCTCCATTCCAGACCTCGAGGACTGGCGGCGGCTCGGCCGCTCGTTCGACCGCATGTCGGCCTACAGCACACTACCCACCGGTCTGGCGCTCGTGGATGGAGGCGAGCCAGTCCGGCTCAAGACCGCGTATGTCGCGGCCGATTTCTTCGAGACGTTAGGTGTGAGCGCGCTGGTAGGCAGGACCATTCTGCCGAGCGAGCACATCGACGGGCGCGATCGCGTCGTGGTGCTCTCGCACCGATTCTGGAGCACGCGATATGGATCGGCGCGCGACATCATCGGTCGCACGCTCCGCCTGAACGACGAGCCGTATACGGTCGTGGGGGTCATGCCCGTGGCTTTCAGGTTTCCGGATCGTGATACCGACGTCTGGGCCCCGATATCGGTCGTGCCGGCGAGCGGCATTCCGCGGACGCGCAACGTGCGCTGGCTCGAGGCGATCGCGCGCCTCGCGCCCGGTGTGACCGCAGCGCGTGCGCAGTCGGACTTCTCCGTCATCACCGATCGTCTCGCAAGCGAGTACGGCGACACGAACGCCGGCTGGACACGGGCGACCCTCGTCCCGCTGCGCGACGCGATTCTCGGGAGCTCACGCTCGCGCGTGTGGATCCTGTTCGGGGCCGTGCTGCTCACGCTGGTGCTGGCATGCGTGAACATCGCGAACCTCGTGCTGGCGAGGGCTTCCAGGCGATCGAGGGAGCTCGCCGTGCGCACCGCGTTAGGCGCCGGACGGGCCCGGCTCGCCCGGCAACTGTTCACGGAGAGCGTCGCGCTCTCGCTTGCCGGCGGGGCCCTCGGCGTCGTGCTCGCGACGTGGGGAGTTGGAGCGCTGGCGGCGCTCATCGGCCCATGGCTTCCTGCCGTTGGTGATGTCCGCGTCGATGGAACGGTGTTGGCGTTCGCGCTCGGCGTCTCCGCCCTCACCGGTCTTGCCTTCGGACTGATCCCGGTCATGGGCGATCGGGGCAACGTCGCCGGCACGTTGCGCGAGAGCGGCCGCGGCAATACGGGCGCTGCTGGAGCCCACGCGCTCCGTCGTGCGCTTGTCGGTCTGGAGGTCGGGCTCGCGATGATGCTCGTCGTAGGAGCCGGTTTGCTTGTGAAGAGCTTCTCGCGATTGAGCCAGGTCTCTCTTGGGTTCGACGCCGACCGGACGCTCTATCTGCGAATGACGATTCCCGCGTCGCGTTACGCACGGCCGGCGGACTACCTGGCTGTCGCCGACCGAATGCTCGCGCGAGTGCGCGAAGTCCCCGGCATATCGGCGGCCGCGCTCGTCAAGGACGGGCCCATGCGCGCCGGGGGCGAGCCAAGCTCGTTCGTGATCCCTGCGCAGACGGCGAGCGCCTCCTCAGCCGAGCCGCGCGCGAACTTCCTGCCATCTTCGGACCGGATCGTTCGGGCGTTGGGACTGCGCCTGATTGCCGGGCGAGACCTCATCGAACAGGACGGCGACTCCGGGGCAATCGGCGTGGTCGTGAGTGCCGGACTCGCGCGCCGGCACTGGCCCGAGCGTTCGCCGGTCGGGGAAGAGATCGAGTATCAGGGGCGGCGGATGCGCATCGTTGGCGTGGCGGGTGATGCCCGCTATACGAGCGTACAGGGCGATCCGACTCCGATGATCTATGTGCCTAACAGGATCGTGACGCGCCGGATCTTCACGGTGATCGCGAGGACGGCTGGAGATCCGACGCCGTTGCTCCCAGCCGTCCGGGAGGCGATCCGCACCGTCGAGCGCGATCAGCCGATCACGGAGATGGGCACGATGCGCGAAGCGGTCGGTGACGCCGTCGCGGCGCCGCGCGTGCTTACCCTGCTGGTCGGCGCGTTCGGCGTCGTGGCCCTGCTGCTCGCCGCGATCGGCGTGTATGGCGTCGTCGCCTACGTCGTCGGCCAGCGAACCAACGAGATCGGCATTCGGATCGCGCTGGGAGCGAAGTCGGCCGACATCGTCCAATGGACGCTCAAGACCGGTCTCTTGCCAGCGCTCGTTGGGCTCGCCGCCGGCACCGCGGCTGCGCTGGCGCTGTCGCGCTGGTTAGGCGCGCAGCTGTACGAGGTCAGCCCGAAGGACCCGGTTGTATTCGGGGGCGTGGGCGTCGGGCTGGTCATCGTCGCGATCCTCGCGTCGGGGGTTCCGGCTCGGCGTGCGGCGCGGGTCGATCCGGCGATCGCGCTCAGGTCGGAGTAAGCTAGTTAGGCGTTGCGTCCGCACGCGTAGAAAGGCCTCGCTGACACACGCGGATCGCTCCGCGGTTCCAGCGCCGCCGCTGCCACGGGCGATTTTTTCTGCGGTTAAATTGCCTTTTTCGACTCACGCCTCCCGGACGTCACGCATGCGCTGTCGAATCCCACGTGTTGTAGCTCTTGCGACCTGCCTCCCGTTCGCCTGGCAGCAGGCAGGCGCCCAGTCGAAAACGACTCGGCCGCCTGACAGCCGAGAACGAGAGCGGGAGGAAGAGAGGGAGCGCCAGGCGAAGCGCCCGGTCATGTCCGCGCGGTCAGAGCCGGACGAGCCGGAGGAGATGGAGGACCTCACGCGAGAGCTCTGGAAATTCGCGCGAGGGAAGGGCTACGACCGAGCTGTGCGCCGGGCGAATGCATCGGCGACGAGGTTCGCGGCGCAGACGCCCCAGCTGCGGCTCCCGACCGGCTGGGTCCTGGCGCCCGCCGGCGCCCAGGTCGAGCTCGGGCGGCTACCGTACGAAGCCGTTTCGTTCGGCGGCCGAGTGGTCGTGCTCAACAACGGGTACTACCCGCAAGGTCTGGAAGACCCGGAGATCTCGATCGTCGATATCGCAAGGCCGCGGGTCACGCGGACGCTTCGCGTCGCGTCCCTCTACCCGAGCGCGACCGCGTCGCCTAACGGCAATCTCTACGTCAGCGGCGGATCGAGCGACAGCGTCTTCCAGATCGACCGGCAGTTCCAGGTGACTCGCTCGTTCGACGTCGCCGCGTACGCGGGCCCGGTGGTTGCCATCGACGCCGACCGCGTTGCCGTCGCGCTCCTGACTGCGCCGGATAGCCTCGGGGCCTCGGGGCCGGGAAAGCTCGCGATCCTCAACGTGACGTCGGGACGCATCGAGTCCACGGTGAACGCCGGCTTCTTCCCGTCGTCGATGCGACTGGTTGGCAGAACGCTGTACCTGTCGCTCGTCGGCGAGCACAAGCTCCTCGCGTACGATGTCTCCGGCGGTCAGCCACGCCTGCGGCGGGCGATCGCGACCGGGCGCGCGCCGCAGAGCCTCTGTGCGGACGACGCTCGTCTGTATGTCGTGAACTCCGGCTCCGACGACGTGTCAGCCGTGTCCCTCACGTCCGACTCCGTCGTCGCGACCTATCGCGTCAGGTTCCCTGGCCCGCAGGGCGCGGCCGCGAGATACGGCGGTGCACCGACATCGTGCGCGGTCTCGAAGGGCAAGCTGTACGTCACCGCTGCCAACCTCAACGCGGTCGCTGTCTTCGACCTCGGGTCCCCGGGTTCCGCCACCGGTGCAGAGCCCGTCGGCTTTTTCCCGACAGCCTGGTATCCGACCAAGGTACTGGCCGACAGCGGACGGATCGTGGTGTTGAGCGCGAAGGGCATCCGCGCGCGGCGGCCGAATCCCCAGGGGCCGCAGGCCATCGCCGACACGCGCACGAGCGGACCGGACTACGTCCTCACGCTCCTGCGCGGCTCCGTTGCGGTGCTGCCCGATACGGCGATACCGGGCCGGCTTGCCGCGTGGACGACGCAGGTCGCGCAAGGCACTCCGCTCTACAGCGCGAGCGACGGCCTGCGGCTTCCCGTCAGGCACGTGTTCTACATCGTCCGCGAGAATCGGTCGTGGGATCAGGTGATGGGCGATCTCGGACGCGGGGAAGCGGATTCCAGCCTAACGCTGTTCGGCGAGCGCATCACGCCGGTCGCGCATCAGATCGCGCGCGAGTTCGTCGCGCTCGACCACTTCTACGCCGACGGCGAGATCAGTGTCCTCGGACACAGCTTCACGACGAGCGGCTACGCGAGCCCATTCCTCCAGTGGCTCTCGAACACGACGTACGCCGCGCGCTATCGCGGCTACCCGTTCGGCACGGTGCCGGGCGCGTATTCGCCGATGTACCTCTGGGACGCGCTCGAGGCGAAGAACGTGAGCTATCGCATCTACGGCGAGCCGTACTACCTGTTCACGCGCATGTACCGCTTGATCACCGAGCGCTTCGGTGCCGAGCACGCGCTCGCCAAGCGGTTCTACGCGCACTCGATGGCGCTTGCGGACTCCGTCGATCGAGGCGCGCGGTTCACGGCGCTGTCGACGCCGCTCATGGGTCGGGGAACCAACCGTGCCGATGCGCTCAAGCTCCTGGCCGACCCGAAGTTCTCCGCCGGCCTGTCGACAATGTTCACCGGCGACAACAGCCTCACCCGCGCCATCGGTTCCGACGCGACGTTCAAGACCGGCGTCGCTGACTTCCTCACGCACTACACGCTCGGCTATCCGACGTGGAACCTCGCGTTCTCGGACCTCGACCGGGCGGCGATCTGGCGGCGCGATTTCGAGACGGCCGTCCGGGAGAACCGGGTGCCGGCGTTCTCGTATCTCTGGCTGCCTAACGATCACACGGCCGGCGTCAACCCCGACTTCCTCAACCCCTACCAGCTAGTCGCGCAAAACGATGCAGCGCTGGGCCAGATCGTCCAGGCGATCTCGAGCAGCCCGATCTGGAACGAGAGCCTCATCATCGTGATGGAGGACGACGCCCAGAACGGGCCCGATCACGTCGACGCGACGCGCGAGGTGGCCCTGCTGATCGGACCGTCGGTCAAGCGTGGCGTCGTGGTATCCGATCGGTTCGATCAGCTGAGCGCACTCCGCACGGTGGAGCTGATCCTCGGCCTTGACCCGATGAACCTTGGGGACGCTGTGGCGGCGCCGATGTTCAACGCGTTCACCACGACGCCTGACGCGAAGCCGTTCACACCCGTCGCTCCGTCCACGTACCTTGTGCCCGAGGACAAGGCGAGGTTCGATTCGCTCTCCGCGCGCAGGCCCTGACACCCAGAACAACAGGGAATCGGGTAAGGGCTGAAACGGCTGATGCAACGGATAACATCAACATCCGCTGCATCAGCCGTTTCCGTCTTATCCGCGCTTCACCTGTTTGGATGCCGACCTGGGGTGCACTTCACTTACTGACTCGGTGTGCGGGTTTCTCAGGCGGTGAGGAGCCTGTCGAAGCTAAGTAGGCCGAGGTCATGCTCGTAACAGAGCACGACGGCGACGGTGTGGCTGAGCAGCTTGCGCGTGCAGCGCGCCACCAAGTGGCGGAGGTCGCGCGCCCACACGCGCTTGGCGGCGTAGCGGCCGGCCAGTTGCGCCAGCACCGTTTCCACCCGGCGCCGCCTGTTGACCAGCCACCGCGGCCAGCGCTCGAACGTGGTCGCGCTCTGGCGACGCGGGGCCTCGAGCGCCACGCCGGTGGCGGCCAGCTCGGCGCGGAGCGTGGGGCTCCAGTAGGCGCGGTCGCCTAACGCCCAGCCCCGCTGGCCGGCCAGCAGCCAGGGCGCCACGGTGAGGTCGTGCGCGTTGGCCGGGACAAGGGCGGCGGCCGTGATCACCCCCGGCCACGTCAGGCGCACATGGAGCCGGAAGCCGAAGAAGAACTGCTTCCCCAGCGAGTCCCGGCCGTAGGCGGCACTGTCGCGGAAGCGGCGGCAGCGCGCGTTGCGGGCCGGGTGGCAGACCGGCACGGGCATGCTGTCGACGATCATGACGGCGGGGTCGAGCGCCCCCCGCGCGGCGAGAGCCGCGCCGTAGTGGCGCCACAGCGCCGCGGCCGCCGGCGCGAGGTTCGTCGCCTGGCGGACGAACGTGGTGCGGTGCACCTGCGTTAGGCGGGGGAACAACGACGCGTGGTGGCGGCGGAAGTGGCGGTAGAGCGCTTGGTCCGTGGCCAGCCCGAGGAACTCGCCGGCGACGGCGATCGCCAGCACCTCGCTGTCGCTGAGGATGGGCGCGGGGCCACGCTGGCGTAATTTCTGCGCGGCGAGCGTCGGGGCGAGCGCGTCGTCGATCAGGCAGTAGACGGCGGTGAGGAAGCTCTCGAGGTCCATGGTCGGCTCCGGCAGGCGACTGCGTTGGGTGAACACCCGCAGCGCCGTCAGGACCCCGGCCATGGACCTCCCTTGTCCCCAAGCATCGGCCGATTTGCCCGCGTTCGCGTCGTGCTTCCGAACCAAAAAACCTGCACATTGGGGTTACTGGCATCGAGTACGGACTTCCGCTCCAACCACGTGACACCGTCCGTCATCCATTTGGGCGCAGGCTCGCCCTTGAGCCAGTGGCCGAACCACTGGTTGATGCGGCGGTGATAGTCGATCTGGTTCTCCTTCTTGCGAAGCCCGTGGTCCTCGCCGGGATACACGAGCATCACGAAGTCGTCCCGGCCGGCGCGGCGAGCGAAGTTGTAGAACTCGACGCCCTGATGCCAATCGACCGTCCCGTCCGCGTCGCCGAACTCCATCAACATCGGCGTCTTGAGCTCGTTCACCTTCGCCGCGGGCGAATTGCGGATGTAGGCCTCCATGTCCTCCCAGAAGGGAACGTCCATGCGCGCCTGCCCGGTCTCCCAGTGATCGAACTCGGCGATGCCCGGCGTCCAATGGATCGCGCCGGCGAAGCTCAGGAAGTTCGTGATCGGCGCACCGGCAACCGCCGCGGCGAACATGTTCGTGCGCGTCGGGACGAACGTCGCCTCGTAGCCGCCCCACGAGTGCCCCACGAGACCCACCTTGGTCGAGTCCACGATTCCACGTGACGTGACGCTCCGAACCGCCGCCTGAAGGGCCTCGAGCACGGCGATGCCCGGGTCACGACCGCGGAACACGATGTCGGGCTTGAGCACGAAGTATCCGTTCTGACTCCACACCGTCGCGTCGTAGTAGCTGCGTTCCGTCGGCACGATGAACTGATGGAGGGTCTGCGACAGCATTTCGTACGGGTTCACGATCATCGGGTATTTCTTCGACGCGTCGTAGTTGGCCGGATAGATCAGCACACCCTGCAGGTCACGCCCGGCGACGGTCCGATAGCTGACGAGCTCCACGCGCCCCCACGCGTAGTCCTTCTGGAAGGGATTCGTGGTCGAGACCTGTCGAGCGCCGCGGAGGTCGCCGGGCCCGACGAACCAGTCCGGCGAGTCATCGTAACGCTCGCGTGTGTACGCGAACGTGTCCGTGGAATCAGCGCGCGCCAGACGATTGAGGGCGGCGTCGTCGAACGCGAGCCGCTCGACGCTGCCCGACCGCAAGCGAGCAAACCCGCTCTGCTTCGTGCGTTTGCCGAACAGCGACACGTACATGTTGGCCAGGTCGATGCCGTCATCGTCGCGGCGCGACGTGTGGGCGTAACGGTAGACGGTCCGGTCGGCCGCGCCGTTCGTTAGGCGCCGCCCACCCGAGCCATCCGGGTTCAGGCTCCAGAGGTCGTACTCATCGGCCACGATGACGGCGCGGTCATCCTTCGCCCAGCCCTGAAAATACGCCGGCGGCTTCATGTCGCCGGGATAGTCGTAGTCGTGGTCGCTGAAGTCCGCGCGCAGCCTGCCCGTCAGGTTCGTTCTCGCGCCCGTGGCCACATCCATCGCCCAGTAATCCTTGCCATCGTACCACGCGAGCTTGCGACCGGTTGCGCTGGCACCGTAGAAGAAGCGCACCTTCTCGAGCGCCTTGCGTCGCTCGCCGCTCTTCACGTCGACGAGGTAGACGTCGCTGTACGGCCGCCCGAACTTCGCGCCGAACGCGTACGGCTTTCGGTCGGTCTCTGTCGCGAAGCGGTCGCCGCGGAGCACGCGGGCAGTCTCGAGGAGATCCGTGCCGACCTGCACCAAATGGCCGTCGCCGAGGTGCCAGGCAGTGAGCAGCGTCCGCTGCAGGTCCTGCTGTTCCTGAACCTTCTGCATCGGCATGATGCGAACGTCCTTCGCGTGCCACACCTGAACGTCGGACGGCTTCTCATCGCTCTTCGCGCGACTGGAGTCGCCCCGAGCTTGCACAGCGCCATCGCTGTTGTCGTTGCCTGACGCGGCGACCGCGGAGTCGACGGCTGGCGCGCGCTCGCGAGGCCGCAGGCCCACGTACACGATCGATCCATCCTTCGCCCACTCCGGACGCCGATGCTCCGCGATGCGCATTGTGGCCGGGAACCCGTTCGCCTTTGCGGGATCGAGCTCGCGCCGCTCGGGCGTTGCTCCACTCACGCGAGTCCATGCGATTGCCACGTGCGTGGTGTCACGAAACTCCTTCTCCACGCGGGAGCGAAGCACGGCGAGATCCTCACCTTTCTCTCGCCACGCGAGCATGCGGTAGAGCGATGGGGAGGAGTCGAGCACGCGCGTCGTCCCGGTGTTCGCGTCGTACAGCTGCACGCCATTGCCGGAGCCGCCCTCGGTCTCCACGGCGAAGGCGAGCAACGCACGCGCGTCCGACCACGCGAATTCCGTGACGTTGCCGAACGTGATCTTCGTTCCGTGCTCCAGGTCCTGCACGATGAGGTCGGCGGGTCGCTTTCCCTCGGCGGGGTAGCGGCGCATCGCGAGGAACCGGCCATCGCCGCTGAACCGGAACTGCGTGACGTCTTTTACGACCTCGCTCGCGCCCGTCGCGAGATTTCGCCACCCGACCGCGTTATGAATTGGCTTCTTGTCTTTCGTGAGCCGGTCGCGCTCCGCCGGTGGGAGGCCGATGGCGTAGGCGATCCACTTCGAGTCGCCAGTGAATGCGGGTGCTGACCCATAGCGGATTGCCGCGGTGCTGTCGCGCGGCGTGCCGCCAATTCGGAGCTCGTTCTCTTCGTCGACGCGGTTGACGACGTACGCGAGCCAGTGCCCGTTAGGCGCCAGTGCGCCGGGCCCGAGGGATTCCCATTTGCCGTACTCGGCGGGGCGGACGGTCGGGCGCGCCTGAGCGTTGCCGAGTGATGGGATGAGCGCGAGGATCGCGATGGGTCGAATGAGCGGCCGATACATGGGACGAAGCGATTGGCGAGTGGAGGCCGGAGGGCTCTCGGGGAGAGCCTTCGGAACTTGTCCCCCAGACGCCAGAGAATCAAAGGGGTCAGAGTCGTTTTTATTAGAGATCTCTGGAATACCGATTTACGAAAATAAAAAAAAACTGACCCCTTTGT
>Ga0307408_100001910_pt1 | contig 15142 bp, 11 predicted proteins | sample 322Cmetagenome_FD_202116 | JGI IMG/M metagenome (GOLD analysis project Ga0307408, IMG submission 202116) | Maize rhizosphere microbial communities from greenhouse at UC Davis, California, United States - 322HYB-C-3 | ecosystem: Host-associated > Plants > Roots > Rhizosphere > Soil | place...
GGTCTTGGCCAACCGGGTCGGCACCTTGCGCCACGCGCAATTGCTCGAAGGCAGCCTGACCGAAGGCCTGCGTTGGTACGGCGCGCTGTCCCGGGAAACCGGCATTGAATTGCCCAGCCGTCATCTTGGGCTGGTTCAGGCCAGTGAATTGAACGACCTCGACCTGCGCCTCGACGCGGCGGCCGATGCCTTGGCCGGCAGTTGCGAAGTGGCGCTGCCGCCAGCGGTGGCATTCGCCGCGCCCGAAGTGATCGCCGTTGAGCGGTGGCTCGACGGGGTGCGCATTGCCGTGGCCCGTGACGAAGCGTTTGCCTTCACCTATGGCGCAAGCCTTGATCTGCTGCGGGCCATGGGCGCGCAGTTGCGCTTCTTTTCGCCGATCCATGACAGCGAGCTGCCCGAGGCGGACAGCCTTTATTTGCCTGGCGGTTATCCGGAACTGCACCACGTTGCGCTGGCTCGGAATACTCCGATGCTGACCGCGATCCGTGCGCACCATGGCGCCGGTAAACCGTTGCTCGCCGAATGCGGCGGCATGCTGTACCTGCTCGATTCCTTGACCGATGTCGAAGGCGTGCGCGCCGAGTTCCTGGGTTTGCTGGCCGGCGATGCGCAGATGCAAAAGCGCTTGGCGGCCTTGGCGCTGCAGTCGGTGGATTTGCCGGAAGGCAACCTGCGTGGGCACACCTACCATCACTCCCTGACCAGCACCGAGCTCGAGCCGATTGCCCGCGGCCACAGCCCGAATGGCGGGCGAGGGGCGGAGGCCGTTTTCCGGCAGGGGCGGATGACGGCGTCCTATGTGCATTTTTATTTTCCGTCCAATCCCAGGGCGATTGCTGCGTTGTTTGCGCCCGATGCTGAGACCGCTATCGCGAGCAAGCGCGCTCCCACATTGGATCACCTAAACCTTGTGGGAGCGAGCTTGCTCGCGAAGCGGCCATGACAGACACCGCTTTCTCCCAAGCCGAACGCGAAGCCATCTACCGCGCTATCGCCGAGCGCCGCGACATGCGTCATTTCAGCGGCGGCACGGTGGAGCCAGCGCTGCTGCGCCGTCTGTTGGAAGCCGCGCACCAGGCCCCCAGTGTCGGCCTGATGCAACCGTGGCGATTCATCCGCATCAGCGACCGCGCCTTGCGTGGGCAGATCCGCGAACAGGTGGAGCAGGAACGCATTCGCACCGCCGAGGCCCTGGGCGAGCGCAGCGATGAATTCATGAAGCTCAAGGTCGAAGGCATCGATGACTGCGCCGAGGTCCTGGTCGCGGCGTTGATGGAGGATCGCGAGCGGCACATCTTCGGCCGCCGGACCTTGCCGGAAATGGACCTGGCCTCGCTGTCCTGTGCGATCCAGAACCTGTGGCTGGCCTCCCGCGCCGAAGGGCTGGGAATGGGCTGGGTGTCGTTGTTCGAACCCCAAGCCCTGGCCGACCTGCTGGGCCTGCCCGCCGGGGCCAAGCCGCTGGCGATTCTTTGCCTGGGCCCGGTCGAGGGTTTTTATCCAGCGCCGATGCTCGCCCTGGAAGGGTGGGCGCAACCGCGTCCGCTCCATGAACTGCTGTATGAGAACCGTTGGGGAGTGAGCCCATGAGTGTGGCCTTGCTCAGTGCCGCCGCGGTGGCGCTGGATGCGCTGTTGGGCGAGCCCCGGCGCTGGCACCCGCTGGTGGCGTTCGGCGGTTTTGCCGATCGCATCGAACAACGTTTCAACTCAGGCGGACGTGGTTGGCGCAGCCACGGGGTGACGGCGTGGGTGATCGCCGTGGTGCCGTTGACCTTGCTGGCCACGGCCTTGTCGTGGGCGCCGATGGTGGGCTGGTTGGTGGAAATCCTGGCGTTGTACTGTGCCCTCGGCCTGCGTAGCCTGGGTGAACATGTCGAGCCGGTGGCGCGGGCACTGCGCAGCGGCGATCTGGACGAGGCGCGCAAGCGTGTGGGTTATCTGGTCAGTCGCGAAACCGCTGAGCTGGATGAAACCGCCGTGGCCCGCGCCGCCACCGAGTCGGTGCTGGAAAATGGCAGCGACGCGGTGTTCGCCGCGTTGTTCTGGTTTGCGGTGGCCGGCGCGCCCGGTGTGGTGCTGTACCGCTTGAGCAATACCCTCGACGCCATGTGGGGCTATCGCAACGAACGCTTCGAGCGCTTCGGCTGGGCGGCGGCCAAGATCGACGATGGACTCAACTACATCCCGGCGCGCCTGGTGGCGTTGACTTACGCGCTGCTCGGCAAGACCCGCCTGGCGCTCAAATGCTGGCGCACCCAGGGGCCGACCTGGGACAGCCCCAACGCCGGGCCGGTGATGGCTGCCGGGGCCGGAGCGCTGGGTGTGGAGTTGGGCGGGGCGGCGGTTTACCACGGCGAACTGCACCAGCGTCCGCCCTTGGGCGAAGGCGTGCCGGCGAGTGCCGATTCCATTGATCGCGGCTGGCAATTGGTCCAGCGCGGGGTATGGTTGTGGTTGCTGATTCTCTGCCTGGGAGCTGAGTTTTATGCTTGAGCACGGTGGACGCTTGCGCAACGCGGTCCGGCAATACGGCATTGCCGAGGCGGATTGGCTCGACTTGTCCAGCGGCCTCGCACCTTGGCCGTTCGACGTCCCGGCAATTCCCCCGCGGGCTTGGGCGCGGCTACCGGAAACCGATGACGGTTTGGAGCAGGCCGCCTGCGATTACTACGGTGCGTTGGACGTGCTGCCGGTGGCCGGTTCGCAGATGGCTATCCAGCTGTTGCCGCGCCTGCGTCGCAGCGGCAAGGTCGGCGTCTTGTCGCCGTGTTACGCCGAGCACGCCGAGGCCTGGCGCCGCAGCGGTTATATCGTGCGCGAAGTGCTGGAGGCGGAAGTGGATTTCTTCCTCGACAGCCTCGACGTGCTGGTGGTGGTCAATCCGAACAACCCCACGGGCCTGAGCCTGGCGCCCGAGCGTTTGCTGGACTGGCATGCCCGCCTGGCCCAGCGCGGGGGCTGGCTGGTGGTGGATGAAGCGTTCATGGACGTCACGCCGGCGCTGAGCCTGGCGGCGCACACCCATCTGGTCGGATTGATCGTGCTGCGTTCGTTCGGCAAGTTCTTTGGCTTGGCCGGGGTGCGCCTGGGCTTTGTCCTGGCCGAGCGGCGCTTGCTCAAGTTGCTCGCCGAACAGGTCGGGCCGTGGGTGGTCAGCGGGCCGACCCGGGTGTTGGGCCAGGCCTGCCTGCTGGACACCGACGCTCACGCAGACCAGCGTCAACGCTGCGAAGCCACCAGCCAACGCCTGGCGCTGCTGCTCGAACGTCACGGCTTCAAACCTCAGGGCGGCTGCGGGTTGTTCCAATGGCTGGTCACTGAACACGCCCAAGGGCTTCACGATTTCATGGCCCAGCGCGGCATTCTCCTGCGCCTGTTCTTGAACACCAGCAGCCTGCGTTTCGGGCTGCCGGCCGACGACGCTGAATTCCTGCGCCTCGAACAGGCCTTCGAGGCCTACACCAAGGACAACCCATGACCACAGTGATGGTGCAAGGCACCACGTCCGATGCCGGCAAAAGTACTTTGGTCACGGCCTTGTGCCGCTGGGTCAGGCGTCAGGGGGTGCAGGTGGTGCCGTTCAAGCCGCAGAACATGGCCCTCAACAGCGCCGTGACGGCTGACGGCGGCGAAATCGGTCGGGCCCAGGCGGTGCAGGCCCAGGCCGCCGGGCTCGAACCGCACACCGACATGAACCCGGTGCTGCTCAAACCCAACAGCGACACCGGCGCCCAGGTCATCATCCACGGTCGCGCCGTGACCACCATGAACGCCGTGGCTTATCACGACTACAAAGCCATCGCGATGCAAGCGGTGCTGGCTTCCCACGCGCGCTTGAGTGCGGCCTATCCGGTGGTGATGGTGGAAGGTGCCGGCTCACCGGCCGAGATCAACCTGCGTGCCGGCGACATCGCCAACATGGGTTTTGCCGAAGCGGTGGACTGCCCGGTGCTGCTGATCGCCGATATCAATCGCGGCGGGGTGTTCGCCCATCTGGTCGGCACGCTGGAATTGCTTTCCCCCAGCGAACAGGCACGGATCAAGGGTTTCATCATCAACCGTTTTCGTGGCGACATCGCCTTGCTGCAACCGGGCCTGGACTGGTTGGAGGCGCGCACCGGCAAACCGGTGATCGGCGTGTTGCCCTATGTCATGGACCTGCACCTGGAGGCCGAGGATGGGCTCGATCAGCGCCAGATCGACAAGGCCGAGCAGGTGCTCAAAGTGGTGGTGCCGGTACTGCCGCGCATCAGCAACCACACCGACTTCGATCCGCTGCGCCTGCACCCGCAGGTCGACCTGCAATTCATCGGTCCGGGCCAGCCCATCCCGCCGGCGGATCTGATCATCCTGCCTGGCTCGAAAAGCGTGCGCAGCGACCTGGCCTACCTGCGCGCCAACGGTTGGGAGACGGCGATCCATCGTCACCTGCGCTATGGCGGCAAGTTGCTAGGGATTTGCGGCGGTTTGCAGATGCTCGGCCAGCAGGTCCACGACCCGCTGGGGTTGGAAGGCGGGGCCGGTTCCAGTGCCGGGCTGGGCCTGCTGGACTTTGAAACGACCCTGGAACACGAGAAGCAGTTGCGCAATGTTCGCGGGCGACTGGCCTTGGAAGCGGCGCAGGTCAGCGGCTACGAGATCCATGCGGGTGTGACCACTGGCCCGGCCCTGGAAAACGCGGCGGTGCATCTGGAAGACGGCCGTTGCGACGGCGCCCAGAGCCAGGACGGACAGGTGTTCGGCACCTACTTGCATGGGCTGTTCGAATCTCCCGAGGCCAGCAGCGCGTTGTTGCGTTGGGCCGGCTTGCAGGATGTGCAAACGGTGGATTACCACGGGTTGCGCGAGCGGGACATCGAGCGGCTGGCGGACCTGGTGGAGCGGCATCTGGATACTGGGGTGTTGCGTGAACTCTGTGGGATTTGAGGGGCCTGTACCGGCCCCTTCGCGAGCAAGCCCGCTCCCACAGGGGATTGGTGTATGCAGCAGATCCGGTGTGGGCTCTGCGGGATTTGCGGCGGCTGGGCTGGCCTCATCGCGAGCAAGCTCGCTCCCACATTGGATCTCTGATGAACACAGAATTCATGTACCCCCTAGTTCAACTGTGGGAGCGAGCTTGCTCGCGATGGGGTCAGCAGCCACGCCGCCATAAAAGGAATAGCCCATGCTCCACATTGGATTAGTGGGTGTGCATAAGTCCCCTGTGGGAGCGGGCTTGCTCGCGATGAGGCCAGTCGCCACACCGCCAAATAAAAGGTAACAACCCATGCTGCAACTGATCCTCGGCGGCGCCCGCTCCGGCAAGAGTCGCCTGGCAGAAAAACTTGCCACAGACACCCAATTGCCAGTGACCTACATCGCCACCAGCCAACCCCTGGACGGCGAGATGAACGCGCGCATCGCTCAGCACCGCGCCCGGCGCCCGGCCGATTGGGCGCTGGTGGAGGAGCCCTTGGCCCTGGCCCGAGTGCTGCGGGAAAACGCCGCCCCGGGGCAATGCCTGCTGGTGGATTGCCTGACCCTGTGGCTGACCAACCTGCTGATGCTCGACGACGCCGGGCGACTGAACACCGAGCGCGAAGCGCTGCTGGATTGTCTGGCCGCGCTGCCCGGGGAGATCATTTTTGTCAGCAACGAAACCGGCATGGGTGTCGTGCCACTGGGCGAGCTGACGCGCCGTTACGTTGATGAAGCCGGTTGGCTGCATCAAGCCCTGGCCGAGCATTGTCAGCGTGTCGTGCTGACCGTCGCCGGCCTGCCCCTGACTCTCAAAGGTACTGCGTTATGAACCACTGCTGGTGGCTGGACCCATGCAAGCCCGTCGATACCCAAGCGCTGGAACAGGCCACGGCCCGTCAGCAACAGTTGACCAAACCGGCCGGCTCCCTGGGGCAGCTGGAATCGGTGGCGGTGCAACTGGCGGGCCTGCAAGGACAGGTCAAGCCAAGCCTGGACCACATATGGATCGCGATTTTCGCCGGTGACCATGGCGTAGTGACCGAGGGCGTATCGGCTTTTCCCCAAAAGGTCACCGGGCAGATGCTGCTCAACTTCGTCAGCGGCGGCGCGGCCATCAGCGTGTTGGCGCGACAACTGGGCGCGTCCCTGGAAGTGGTCGACCTGGGCACCGTCACGCCATCGCTGGACTTGCCCGGTGTGCGACACCTGAGCGTCGGACCGGGCACGGCGAATTTCGCCCAAGGCCCGGCCATGACCCTGGGCCAGGGCGAACAGGCTTTGCAGGCAGGACGTGACAGCGTGGCACGTGCCGTCACCACCGGCACGCAATTGTTTATCGGCGGCGAGATGGGCATCGGCAATACCACCGCCGCCAGCGCCCTGGCCTGTGCGTTGCTCGACTGCCCGGTAGCACATCTGGTCGGGCCGGGCACGGGGCTGGACGCGGCAGGTGTCAGCCACAAGGCCCAGGTGATCGAACGGGCCCTGGCGTTGCACGCTGCCCAGGGCCACGACCCGTTGCAAACGCTGTTCAACCTCGGCGGTTTTGAAATCGCCGCATTGGTCGGCGCGTACCTGGCTTGTGCCCAGCAGGGCGTCGCCGTGCTGGTGGATGGCTTTATCTGCAGCGTCGCGGCCCTGGTGGCGGTGCGCCTCAATCCGGCGTGCCGGCCGTGGTTGCTGTTCGCCCATCGCGGCGCCGAACCGGGCCATCGCCACGTGCTGGAAACCCTTAGCGCCGAACCGCTGCTGGATCTCGGCCTGCGCCTGGGCGAGGGCAGTGGCGCGGCGTTGGCAGTGCCGCTGCTGCGCCTGGCCTGTGACCTGCACGGGCAGATGGCGACGTTTGCCGAAGCAGCCGTGGCGGATCGCCCGGCATGACCTTGCGCCTGGACCTGCTGCGTCACGGCGAAACCGAATTGGGCGGCGGCTTGCGCGGCAGCCTCGACGATGCCTTGACGGCCAGGGGCTGGGAGCAGATGCACACAGCCGTCGCCCAAGGCGGGCCCTGGGATCGCCTGGTGAGTTCGCCCTTGCAGCGCTGCGCCCGTTTCGCCGAGCAACTCGGCGCCCGGCTCAACCTGCCGGTGCACTTGGACAAAGACCTGCAAGAACTGCATTTCGGCGCCTGGGAAGGCCGTAGCGCAGCAGCGCTGATGGACACCGACGCCGAGGCATTGGGCCAGTTCTGGGCCGATCCCTATGCCTTCACACCCCCCGAAGGCGAACCGGTGCTGGCGTTTTCCAACCGCGTTCTGGCGGCAGTCGAGCGCCTGCACGAGGCCTATGCCGGTCAGCGGGTCTTGTTGGTCAGCCATGGCGGCGTGATGCGCCTGCTGCTGGCCCAGGCCCGTGGCCTGCCTCGGGAACAATTGCTCAATGTCGAAGTGGTCCATGGCGCGCTGTTTTCCCTGACTGTGGCGGCGGATACAGTGCTCGAAGAGGTGGTTTGAGCATGTTGCCCTTCTGGATCGCCCTGCAATTTCTCAGCAGCCTGCCGGTGCGCCTGCCCGGCATGCCCGAGCCCGAGCAACTGGGGCGTTCGCTGCTGTTCTATCCCTTGGTGGGACTGTTGTTCGGTGGCCTGCTGTGGCTACTCAATGCACTGTTACTGGCCGCACCGCCGCTGCTGCACGCTGCATTGTTGCTGACGGCGTGGGTGTTGCTCAGCGGCGGCTTGCATCTGGACGGTCTGGCCGACAGTGCCGATGCCTGGCTCGGTGGCTTTGGCGACCGCGAACGCACACTGCTGATTATGAAGGATCCGCGCAGTGGGCCGATTGCGGTGATCACGTTGGTGTTGGTGCTGCTGCTTAAGTTCAGCGCGCTGCTGGCGTTGATCGAACAGCGGCAAACGATGGCCTTGATCATCGTGCCGGTGCTGGGGCGTGCGGCGTTGCTGGGCTTGTTCCTCACCACGCCGTACGTGCGGGCCGGTGGGTTGGGTCAGGCGCTGGCCGATCATCTGCCCCGGAACGCCGGTTGGTGGGTGTTGCTGGGGTGCGCGTTGGGCTGCGTGCTGCTGGCGGGGTGGGTGGGTGTCTGTGGGCTGGTTGTTGCCTTTGCGGTGTTTGTCGGCGTGCGGCGGATGATGCTGCGCAGGCTCGGAGGCTGCACGGGGGACACGGCTGGGGCGTTGTTGGAGGTGCTCGAAGTGGGGGTGTTGGTGGCGATGGTGTTGGGTTGAGTTTGCCTTGGCTACCTGTCAACTCTGACAGTATCGCCTCGTTGAAATCTGGCGCTTAATTCGCTCAAGGCCTCAGCTATCGAAGTGTCTGCGGACTGTTGTCGCGATCAGATGGCCGGATCTATTCCTGACCATGGCTTGCCCATGGCTGAACCTGATTCGAGTCAAGAGAGAGAACCGGCAATGACCAAGGTATACAGAACACGTCAAGGTGAAGCGGCTCGGCAAGCTTATAGGCGGTTACTAGCAGCGCGGCGAGATCCCGGAGAGATGATGCGGCCAACCGTTACCCATGCGATAGCCGGTGATCCAGACGGGCTGCTTCCAAAAGCCAGGCTCGGCGCTCCAATAGCAGTGGAAATTCCAGCGTTTGATTTGGAGCCCAACCCAGGCGACGCTGATGAATGGTTCTCTTACCTAACGTTGCAATGGCGTCGTGCTAATGAGACAGGCTTTCATGACGTCAGCGACACGGAAGAACTCTCGAATCATGGCTCCGTCTCTTTTCCTCTGCTGCGTACAATTGCCTTGGAACATTTCGAGGGTCAAGAAGGGCAATTCTTTTTTCGTTATAAGGTGGAGCTGTGGAACAACAATGACGATTGGTCGATCGAAGTACCCATTCGCTTGGATCGAACGGCACCGTATGGCGACCGTCTCGACCCGGCTGATGTCCCGCCAAAAATTACGATTAATTCCAAACCCATTACAGACGAGACCTTGACTGATGACATGGGAGTCAAATGCGTAATTCCGGATTTCACTGACCCTGATAAACCACGCATCTGGGTAGCGATAGGTTGGGGCGACGCGCCTCCAGAGCCGAATGAAGACATTACCCCTGTCTTCTCTGCGCTGTTGCCAGCAAACCGAGAAGTGATCATCCCCCGGCGCGAAGTCGAAAAATTCGGGTCAGGTACTCACTATGTGACCTACGTCCTGATGGATCCCGCAGGCAATGTCAGCAAATTAGCGCGGGTCGAAAGTGTGTCGGTTGCCTTGGGTAGACTGCCAACCAATCTGAAACTTCATTCAGTGCCTTTGCACGCTGATTCAATAATCAATCGCGCCGATGCCGCTGCTGGCGTTACGGTTGAAATTCCTCTTTATGATAATTATCACGCCGAGGACAAGATATTTGTCGCGTGGGGCGCTTCATTGCTGCTGCCTCATCCAGTAGGGGAAGTGCCGAGGCCGCAAATTTCGATACCCGTAAGCTGGACGCATTTAAAGGCCGCGTACGACATGGCCGCTGGAGGCGTGCAAATCGTCCCGGTCGGCTATCGGGTTGAGCGTGCGCCTCAGGTTGATTTTAAGCCCACACCTGCAACGATACCTATCAACGTCGATTTTTCCGTGACCGGTCCGATCGAACCTGGGGATCCTGACCCCGACCCAGTCAATCCTAGCCTGGCGTTGGTGAAAGTTTACGGCGATTCAGGTCAAGAAAATGAATTGCCCGAAGCGGACAATGGTAAATCAGCAACGGCCAAATTCATTGCGCCGGATCCGATGGTCGATGGCGACACCTTTACCTTGTATTGGAAGGGCGTCGCAGTGGCTGACACCTATGTGGCTGATGGCTCGGAAGGTAAAGACTATGAGATCAATATCGAGATCACCTGGGACGAAATCCTGGCCGGAAAAGGCGATTCGCTACTGCCTGTCCATTATGTGATGAGGCATGACGACTTTCCGAACAATGATCAGGAGTCCGAGACCACCTACGTCAAGGTCGACGCTATTCCAATTATTCCCGATGCGCCGATCTTCCCCGGCGCGGTGGGAGAGCAGGACTTTCTCAACTGCCATAATTTGCACGTTGTTAACGGGGTCGTTGGCTATCGCGTGACTGTTCCGCCGTCTACCAACCTTGAGCCGGGTCAAACGATCAATTTGCGCTGGAGAGTTTATCGATCGATCGAGGGGACGCTTATTTCTGAAGTGAATAAGGACACCGCTATGCCCATTCCGGATGATGCCCAGACAATGGGCATCCAATGGTTCATCGAATATGACGATCATGTCCTGCCCTCCGACGCATCAGCGAGTAACCGTTATACCCGCGCGGAAATTGACTACACCACGCCGGTAGGTGGTGTGCCGAAGACTTCGGGAATCACTAAGCGACCCATGTCCATTGCCTTGGGCGCAGGCGGAGCAACGTGCGAGCTTCCGGATATCCCACGACGTTGATGTAGAGCCAATGCCCCGGGACTGAAAACAGTAGGCCCGGGGCAACGGAACAGCACCTATCAACGAAGGAGCTTTAAGAATAATCCCGACGAGAAAAGGATTAGTCCTACATAGATCGTTCGGGCCGATCTGTAGTCTGCGGCGCCTGTTCAGTCGTGTCGTGCGCATCTTCATTAGTTTTCTACGGCGCGGGTTTAACCGGAATTTCTCAACGGTGCTTTCCATGAAGTGTACAAATCCTTTTGCTTTGCTCCCGCTGTCCCATGCCTTGAAACTGCTTTCCATTGCGCCCTTTCTGATGGCTAGCCCAGAAGCATTTGCGCGAATTATCGATGGTGGGAGCCCAGTGATGATCGATGGCAACACGCCGTTGGACAACTATTCGCTGCTCAACAATGCCCAGCTCACCGCTAACGGCGCGAGCACCAAAGAAATCGATTTGAAGTCCGGTTCTGTCCTCAACCTGAACGGTTCGGCTGTTAACGCCACTGGGAGCCAAGACGGTGTCACCCTGAGGGCGAGCAGCGCGAACATCAACGGCAGCACCATCGTCAGCACTCGTACGGGGCTTTACCTTGGCCACACCATCGGTTCGGGTGTCGGTGCGAAAGCCACCGTCGCCGACAGTTCGATTACCGGCGGCAGAAATGGGGTGACCGTCGCGAGCTTGGGTGTACTCGAGCTGTCGCGAACGGCTGTTACGGCGACCGATGCCAGGGGTAACGGGTTGCAAATGACCGAGGCTTCGGTGGTTGCACGCGACAGCAGCATCACCGGTGGCGCGAACGGTGTCCTGATGTTCACCAGCGGTGATATTGCCGCGCCACGTACTCTGGAACTCGATGGCACCCGTGTCGAAGGTTTAACCGGCGCGGCAATCAGCGTGATCGACCCCGCTGCTACAGGGGACGCGGCCGACATCCTGATCAAAAATGGCTCGACCTTGGTGGGCGGTAACGGTGTGCTACTGGCGGTCGGGAATGGTGCCCTCGCCAATACCACCGTGGACAACAGCGACCTGACGGGCGATGTGATCGTCGAAGCAGGCGGCACTGCCAATATCACCTTGCAGAATTTCGCGACGTTGACCGGGCGTCTGCAGAATGTCGAGACCCTGGCCCTCAATAGCCAGGGCAAGTGGATCATGGTCGAGGACGGCCAGCTCCAAAACCTGAATATGGCCGGCGGTTCGGTGCAGTTCGGCCAGCCCGGGGAATATTTCCATCTATCGGTGGAAAACCTCAGCGGTAATGGCAATTTCATTATGCACACCAACTTTGCCTCCGGTGAGACTGACTTTCTTGACGTGACTGGGTCGGCGACCGGCAGCCATACCCTGGATGTTTCCAGCAGCGGTGCCGATCCTCTTTCGGATAAGCAGATCCACGTGGTGCATACCGCCAGCGGCGACGCCTCGTTTTCGCTGCTCAATGGCCGGGTTGACCTGGGTACCTATTCTTACGACCTGCTGCAGGTCGGCGGCAACGACTGGTACCTGGACGCCACCCGCAAGGTAATCAGCCCGGGCACCGCCTCGGTGCTGGCGTTGTTCGACGCTTCGCGTTCGGTCTGGTATGGCGAACTGACCACCTTGCGCAGCCGTATGGGCGAAGTGCGCATGAACAGTGGCCAAACCGGCGGTTGGATGCGCGCCTACGGCAATCGCTTCGATGTTTCCGCCGATTCCGGCATGGCTTACAAGCAGACCCAACAGGGCTTGAGCCTGGGTGTGGACACCCCGGTACCGGCACTGGGCGATGGCCAGTGGGTCATCGGCCTTCTGGGTGGCTACAGCCGTTCCGACCTGCAAATGAAGCACGGCACCTCGGGTGAGGTCGACAGCTTCTACGTCGGTTCCTACGCCACCTGGCTGGATGCCGATACCGGCTACTATTTCGACGGCGTGCTCAAGCTCAACCGTTTCCAGAACAAGTCCGATGTCGCCCTCAGCGATGGCGCCAAGGCCAAGGGTCGCTATGACACCCATGGCCTGGGTACCACCTTGGAGTTTGGTCGGCATATCAAGCTCGACGACGGCTATTTTGTCGAACCTTTCGTCCAAGCCGCTGCGCTGGTGGTACAGGGTAAGAAATACACCCTGGACAATGGCATGAGCGCCGATGGCAGCCGCAGTCATTCGTTGCTGGGCACTGCGGGGGCCACCGTAGGGCGCGATATCGACCTTGGTGGCGGGCAGATCCTCCAACCCTACCTGAAAGCAGCCGTGGTGCATGAGTTTGCCAAGAACAATGACGTCAAAGTCAACAGCACCACCTTTGACAATGACCTGTCCGGTTCGCGTCTGGCATTGGGAGGCGGGGTGGCGATGAAGGTTTCGGACAAGGTCCAGCTGCACGCCGATCTTGACTACAGCCATGGCGACAAGATCAAGCAGCCTTGGGGCGTCAACTTCGGCGCTACTTATGCTTGGTGATGTAGGTTGGTAATCGAAAAGGGCTGGGTTTTTCCAGCCCTTTTTTTTCGCCTTGAGGTTTACGACGTACCCTCGATGGGCCTGGCGATGTCATCACTGGGTATTAGAAAGGGACCGTTCAACGGGTGCCGGCCCAATTCGAGGATACTTTGTCTCCCTCCACGGTGTCGCATCACCTCAACGCGCGGGGGATGCGGCATTCAATGAAAACTGACCGTGAAATTCAATGACCCTTTCACCGTTCCCGCATCCACGCGGGGATCGGTCTGATACAGGCGCGCATTGAGGTCCAGTACCGTGGTCCCCGGTGAGATGGCCGCCAGGGGCACCTCGCGCTGCAGAGCTATGGGGGTCAGACCATCGGCCTTGAGAATCTGGATTCCGACGCCGCTGGCTCCCGAGCCTGCACCCAGGGTAAAGCCGCCTTCCACTCCGGGAATCGGCATTGAACCATTGGTGGGCTCCAGGCGAATATTGGCCCAAGCAACATTGATATCGCCGGGGTCGGCGTCGCAGTTGCCCAAGGTGATATTGAATGGCATTGCATCGGTGGTGGAGCCGACCGCGCCGAAGTCCGAGGTGCGCCAGTCACCCAGTGACACTGGATTGGCACTGACGCTGGAAATCCCGCACTGGGCTTGGAGCACGGTGCCGCTCAGCTGGAAACCGAACCCATTGCCGAGATTGGAGAACCGAGTGCCGAACAGCGCCTGGTCGAAAGTGTGTGGCCCAGGTGCTATCGGGCCCGTCTTGATCAGCGTGAGTTTGCCCCTTAATTGATCGATGCGCAGCGGCGCCGCAGCAGGGAGCTCGGCTCGAAGCAAGGCATTGAACGGTACAGTGGGTTCCGTAATAGGCACAAAGGCATCGGCGGCCATGCCGTCGAAAGGATGTTCCAACTTGATCCGTGCGCCGATGCCATCGATTCCGGTCATGAAGACCTTGCCATTCACGTCCTCGCCATTGACCGGCGGCAAGTCGCCGGGGAACAGCGGGGCGGTAGCCATCGCATTGAAGGTCAAGGTCGAGCCGATATCATTCTCGCAGTGAATGCTCTGCCCCTCGGCATTGGGCACCGCAAAGGATCGGTCGAACTCACCGATCACGTGTCCTGCTGCCGCATCCCTGGGAACATAGACGGATCCCGCATTCAAGCGAAAGGTCATGCTGCCGGCCGAGGTCACCCAGCGGCAGAAACTGGCCGCCGTGGCCATTTCGACATGGCAGGCCGCTAGCAGGGCGAAGAGCCCGGCCAGTGTTCGTGGTGATGATTTCATTGCTCGTATCCTGGTTTATCCACGAGGGCGCAGCGGTGCTCCGCCTCGCAAAAGACGTTAGTGCGCGGTCGGTTCAAGGCAGGTCAAGGTCTGCAACCGATAGCCTTGCACCGGCTCGATGTGTTGCGGTGTGATCGGCAAGTGACAGTGCTGCCCGGTCCCTTGGCCCCAGTGCACCTTTAGTGTTTGCGCTTCGGCGCTGGTGGTGAGCATGATTTGTCCGCCCTGGCCGACCACGCCGAGTTGTTCACCCTGGGCGTCGCTGACCTGGGCACCGAATGGCAGCGGCTGACCATCCTGCAGATGCCCCGTGAGTACGAGCCGGTTGACCTTGCGCGCAGCGAAGGTGGCTTTGACCACGGCACCCCGGCGAGGCACTACATGGGCAACGCCATTGTCGATTTCTACTTCCGCGTCTAACTGGTCGGTCTGCAGTGCCACTTGGTTCTGCCGGTAGGGACGCAGATGCGGCGCCAGTGCATATCCCCGGGCATTGGTGTGCACGCCGGTGGCATTCACCACCCCGACGCCCGGGGTATCGGGCACATGTACCAAGCCCATGGTTTCCCCCAGATAGGGGCCCATTTCGAGGCCTTCGCTATGTAACAAAAGTGCGCCGCTGGCATTCAGTGACAGGCTGCGATAGCCGTTGCCCTGGGTGTAACCGCCTCCGAAGCTGCCAAACGGTGCCTGGTAACCGAGGGCCAGGGTTGCCGAGTGCTGGTCGTCGTCGCTGTTGCTCAAGGCTGCGCTGTAATTGAGTCGATTCTGATCGGTGCTGCCGTTCAACCGGGCGGTCTGGCTGTAGCGCCCTGCATTGTCCTGGAACCCTAGGGTAGCGCTGTTCGAATGTCCGAAATCCAATGGAAAGGAGATGCTCAAACCAGCCTGCCGACGGCTGCCATTGTGTTCATCGCTGAGCGACTGCGAGGCAAACAGGTTGTAGCTGATTTTTTTGTATTGGGTACTCAGGTTGAATTGGAATTGGCGTTGTGCTGGGTGGCTGTTCCAGTAATCGTCTTGCGACAGGGTTAGATTGACCGAGCTTGACCGCCCGAGGTTCTGGAACAGGGACGCTTCCAGG
>Ga0307408_100001913_pt1 | contig 15131 bp, 8 predicted proteins | sample 322Cmetagenome_FD_202116 | JGI IMG/M metagenome (GOLD analysis project Ga0307408, IMG submission 202116) | Maize rhizosphere microbial communities from greenhouse at UC Davis, California, United States - 322HYB-C-3 | ecosystem: Host-associated > Plants > Roots > Rhizosphere > Soil | place: USA...
AGTCGGTACCTTCGCCTAAATATTTAGGATTAACAAATTCTTCCCTGTTATCGAAGCCCCAACCGAAACCAGTGTTTCTGGCGTTTATAAATGTTGCAAATTCCCGCAAATTCATCACCGGAAGCTTCGCTGGCAATTGCTGAAAGCCGGAATAGCCCTCATAAGAAATGCTTGGCGTAGCCCCCTTTCCTCTTTTGGTGGTAATTACGATCACACCGTTTGTAGCCTGTGAACCATAGATAGCCGTAGCGGATGCATCCTTTAACACATCCACCGATTCTATATCGGAAGGATTGATGCCAGCCAATGGGTTATTACCTGGAGCGTTTGGCCCATTACCTACTAAACCTGCATTAGTTACAGAACCTGCGCTGCTCACAATCACACCATCGATCACGTACATTGGGTCTGAGTTCCCAAAAGAAGTTATCCCGCGTATCTGCACCGAAACAGCCCCTCCAGGCTGACCCGATGCCTGCTGAACAACTACTCCTGGAACTTTACCCTGAAGCGCCTGCTCAAATGTCACAGGTTGTGTCCTTCTCAGGTCTTCCCCTGTAATTGAACTTATAGCTCCGGTAATGTCCTTTTTCTTTGCTGTACCATAGCCTATATTAACTACCACCTCTGCTAACTGCGAAAAGTTTTCAGCCAGTTTAATTTTTACAGAGTTGCTTTTATCAACTGTTACTTCAGCTTTCTGAAACCCCAGCATGGTAACAACCAGGATATCGCCGGTTGATGCTTCGATAGTAAATTTTCCGTTTGCATCAGTATTGGTGACGCGGTTAGCGCCCTTTACTAAAACCACAGCTCCCGGAAGCGGATCTGAGGTTTTCTGTTCTATCACCTCGCCGCTAATCTTTCTTGTTTGTGCGTAAGCGTTTGTACTGGACAGGGACACACACAAAATTCCCAATAGTAGCAGTAATGGCAAGCGAATCTTTTTAGATGATTTCATATTTTATACTTTAACTCGACTAATAATGAATATTGAAACAGGCTCAGCAATCTTTCAAAAATGAAATTGATTGCTCTTTAAGCCTTCTTTCACTTTATGCAAATTGTGGCATCTGACAAAACCGAGCAACATGACTTGCTAAAGCCTTCTCAACTATGAGTTTTTTCTGAACATAGCATACATTGCTTAGAAGCAGTAACGTTTGGTTCAACCATAAAAAGCATGGTAGTTTCCTAATAGAAATTGTTTGGTTCATTTTTGATTATTTTATTTATACAGTTAATTGGTTTATCGGATACTTTCCTTTTGATTCTTGATTTTCCAAGGGTGCTTACATAGCACGGAGCCATTTCTGCTTCATATGATTATTTAAGTTTTATTTTAATGTCGATACCGTTCGGCTTCTCATCACTCCCTTTGCCTCGAAAAATCGGGGCCAAGCGTTTATAATTGGTCTCAAGCTTAAGTGGGCAATTGTTTTATGGCCACCAAAACACTCTATTCATCAGCACGAATAAGAGCGGCTTTATAACATCAAAACTCGTCTAACTTCAGCACGAAATGCTCTTCAAATGTTAAAATCATGGGCATTTTTGTTAACTATTTTGATGCACAAATAGCCCTCGACCGTTAAAAAGGGGCTTTTTAGCTTTAAAAAAGGCATTTGTAAGTGATGCAAGGTAATTGCGAGGGCAGGTGACCATTGGCTGATGAAAGAAGGAATTTCAGAGGGCTTTTCGACTCGGGATATTGAAGTTAAATAGAGTACATGAAGGATGGATTAATGCCCGAGCCGGTTCTTCCAGAGAGACCCGCGTTTGCACATTCGTTCCTCTTTTCGCATATCTGAGATATGGGCATCCAAACCAGCCTGAAAGACAACAGGCAATCAAAAATGGTCGACACACTTGCAAGCGCCTTATTCCGAGGCCCAAGGCCTTAGGTTGACAGCTATGGTGTCCGGCCAACCGCTTAAGCTAATACATTGCCAGCTTCATAACAATCAATGTATCCGAGCGCGTTCTTTCGGAGAAAACCTGCGCTTGCATGTTCATTGCTCTTCACACATTTCGTTCCAATTAACGCCTTTAATTAGTCTATAGTTGATTCAGTCCGTTCAACAAAAATGCAAGCTGAAACTTTCCGATCGGATGCCTCCCGACAGGCTAAATTGCGCTTCTTTTGTCATTATTAAGCACTGTGCAGCAATTCCATCCCTATAAACAGCTGAAAACCAAGCCTAATAGATTTAAACTATTTGATTATAAATTAAATCGATTTTACAAATACACATTCTGCCGATAGCTTTGCCAAAACCAAACTAAAACTCATGAGAAAATTGTTTTTCCCACTTACTTCATTTTTATTTCTTTCAAATTTGGGCATTGCCCAAACCGATTTAACCACTAATACCGGCGCTCCGGTTGGCGATAATCAAAACTCAAAAACCATTGGAAATAATGGCCAGGTGTTACTTGAAGACATTCATCTAATTGAGAAATTAGCCGCCTTCGACCGTGAACGTATTCCAGAAAGAGTAGTACACGCCAGAGGTACTGGTGCCTATGGCGAATTCGTAGCTGCCGCAGATTTCTCTGATGTTACTAAAGCAAGCTTCTTAAATAAAGCTGGCAAAGCAACCCCTCTATTTGTTCGATTTTCAACGGTGGTCCATCAAAAAGGCTCTCCTGAAACTTACCGTGACCCACGAGGATTTGCTGTAAAATTTTATACAGACGAAGGCAATTACGATCTGGTAGGCAATAACCTTCCGGTATTTTTTATAAGGGACGCCATCAAATTTCCTGATATGGTTCATGCATTTAAACCTTCTCCGGTTACCAACGGAGCTTCAGACCCTAACCGTTTCTTCGATTTCTTTTCTAATGTGCCCGAAGCTACGCACATGTTAACCTGGGTATTTTCAGATTTCGGTATTCCTGCTAATTTCCGCCAGATGGATGGCTCGGGGGTACATGCTTTTAAATGGGTAAATAGCAAAGGCGAGGTAACCTATGTTAAATATACCTGGAAATCCCAACAGGGAGTTAAAAACCTGTCGCAGGCTGAAGCCGATAAAATCCAATCGACAAAGATTGAGCATGCCACTTTGGATTTGAGAGAAGCCATTGATTCAAAAAACTTTCCGAAATGGGACTTATATGTGCAAATGCTGAAAAGGGAGGATTTTGACAAGCTTGATTTTAACCCTGTTGACGTAACTAAAGTATGGCCGGAATCATTGGTTAAACCTGTAAAAGTGGGAACTATGACGCTAAACAAAAATCCTGAAAACTTCTTCCAGGAGGTAGAACAGTCCGCTTTTTCACCGGGCACATTGGTTCCGGGTATTGAGCCTTCAGAGGATAAGTTGCTTCAGGGAAGGCTGTTTTCTTATTTCGATACGCAGCGCCACCGCTTAACCGGAAATTTCCAACAGTTGCCGGTAAACGCTCCTAAAGTGGCTGTTACTACGTACAATCAGGATAGTTACATGTCTACACGCAAGCAATCCGGCGATATTAATTATCAGCCTTCTACCAATAAACCAGCCGTTGCTGACAATGCGAAATTCAGGTACTCAAAGTCAACCTTCGCTAATGTAGAGACTACACAAGCAAAAATTTCCAAGCCTAATGATTTTGCGCAAGCGGGAGATTTATATCGTTCATTCTCTAAAAAAGATAAGGATGCCCTAATTGCAAACCTTTCAGGTGCACTAAAGCAAGTTAAAAATCCTGTGGTAACGGCAAAAATGGTTGGGTATTTCTACATGGCCGACAGAGAGTATGGGAGCCGTTTAGCAAAAGAGTTAAATCTGAGCAGAGAAGAGGTAGAAAAGGTGTTTACTGCACGTTAGGTTATTTAAGTTCGAGGGTGTCTCCATTCAGGGATACCCTTTTTTGTCATTTTCCTTTGGAAAAAATCCTCCCCTAATAACAATAGCTTTTATTATTTATGAAATCTTTAATAGTCCTTCTCATCGCATTTTGTATCTCGCTTTCCGCTATAGCCCAGTCGATATCCGTTTTTGATGCAGCCCGCCAAAATAATCTGGACGAGATCAAAGCGTTCGTTGCTGGAAAAAACAATATCGACACCCTGAATAACGGCGGGCATTCCTTGCTGATACTGGCCGCTTACAATAACAGCGCCGGCGTTGTGAAATATCTGATAGAAAATAAGGCTAATCTCGAAATTCAGGATAAAAGTGGCAATACTGCCCTGATCGGGGCTGCCTTTAAAGGATATACGAACATTGCTGAATTACTGCTTAAGAATGGAGCCAATCCTAACAAATTGAATTTTAATAGTGCCAACGCTCTGTTTTTTGCTGTCACCTTTGGACATCAGGCTTTGGTTGAACTGCTCTTAAAATACAAGGTAGTTACAAACCAGAAAGACCGCTTTGGGAAAACTGCCCTGGATCATGCGCTCATCCAGGAAAATCAGGCGATAATTGGCATACTGAAAGCTGCTCGTTGATGGACTACTAGTTCTTGATTATTAGATACATTATTTTGGGCCGTTGGCTGAAGCGCAACGGCAATAGATACTTCAAACATTTTCAAATATGAAACTTTGTCTCCTCGCGTTATAATGACATCATTGTAATTTATTGATTTTGAGTAGGTATTAAAGCACTGTGAAGGGTATCTATTGCCGTCTGCTTCAGCAGACGGATAAGAAATGTATAAAGAAGGGGCTTTAGCCGCATCCATTAATGTAGCTAAAGCCCCTTCGATGTCTCAAAATTCCGTTGACTGAACTCAACGGCAATAGAAATCCAGCCTACGAAAAAAAGGTGGTTAATATTATTTTACAAGATCAAACCTAATTGCGAAGCCTCCGCCCTGGGCCATATTTATTGTTAACTTATCCTTACCACTAAGCTCAATTACTTCACGTTTGTAGTCTGTAGGGTCTTTTTTGGCGTTCATTCCATCTTTAAAGACCTCGGCTTTATAAGCTCCTGAACCCAAAAAAGAAAGGTCGAGGTTTATTTCCCTGGCGGACCAATTAGTTACGCCTCCAACAAACCATTTATCATTCTTTTTTCGTGCGATGGCAACATATTCGCCCAGCTTTCCGTCAAGCGCAACGGTTTCATCGAAAGTGGTTGGTATCTGAGCAATAAAAGAGGTGCATTCCTGTTCTTTCATATAAGCCGTTGGACTATCCGCCATCATTTGTAAAGGCGCCTCAAAAACAGTGTAAAGTGCTAACTGATGACTTCTGGTTCCCTGGCTCATTGGCAGGTTATTACTCGGCCTGAAGTTGGCTTTGGTAGCATTTCGCATAGCTCCGGGAGTATAGTCCATCGGGCCTGCAACCATCCTGATAAAGGGAACACTTACATCATAGCGGGGCACATCGTCATTAGCAGTCCATTTAACATTCTCCAACCCTTTAACACCCTCGAAATTTAGCACGTTAGGGAATGTGCGTTGAATGCCGGTAGGCTTATACATTCCGTGATAATCGATCAACAATTTATAATCGGCGGCCCTTTTTGCTATATGATACACCGATTGCACCATCTTTTGATCGTCGCGATCCAGAAAATCAATTTTGAAGCCCTTTACGCCTAATTTGGAATAGTATGAAAACGTTTCCTCCAAACGTTGATTTATGGCATACCATGAAGCCCAAAGAAATATGCCTACATTTTTCTGCTTGCCATAGTCAATAATTTCTTTGAGATTCATTTGAGGGGAAATTTTTAACAAATCAGTTTCCTCGCTCCAGCCTTCATCAAGCACTACATACTCGATGTTATTTTTTGCGGCAAAATCAATATAATGCTTGTAGGTTTCCGTGTTAATGCCCGCCTTGAAATTTACTTTGGAAATATTCCAGTCGTTCCACCAGTCCCAAGCCACTTTTCCAGGTTTTATCCAGCTCGCATCCACAAGTTTTGAGGGCTCAGAGAGCTTTTGGATCATGTCATTGTTTGCTAAATCTTTATCGCTTTCGCTGATGATCACCGTTCTCCAGGGAAAATTGCGGGTTCCACTTGTCTTAGCTATGTAGGGCGCCCGTTTAGCAACCATCAAGTTCATTTTATTATAGCCCCCCAGGCGTTCTTCGAGTGGATACTTGGCGAACTGCCCCTGTAATCCCTGGCCGGCTTGGCGATTTATGGTTAAAAACATTCCAGGATAGTCCTGCAATTCCGCCTCAGTAATAACAGCCTTCTTGCCATCACCCAGGTCTACAAGAAGGGGAGCTAGTGCTAAGGAATCCTTTTTGAATTTTGAAAGTGGGATTTCATCATACATTGCTTCGAATGCTGATGTATACATATCATTCTCCCTTAAATCTCTTACATAAGGCACAAAAGCTTTATGATCTTTACTAAAATTAAAGTTTGCTTCTTCCGATTTTATCGTGATGGTACCCTTTTTGCCGGTAAAAAACCTGTAAGCTACACCGTCGTTATAAGCCCTTACAATCAAGCCATAATTGTCGCTAAAACGCATTATAAGCTGGTTGTATTCATCAACTACGGACTTTTTCTTGTACAAAGGTGTTGCAAAAGAAGTGTTTATTTTAGAAGTTTCGACACTAAGAACACGAGGGTTATTGCCCAGGACTGTGCCATTATCAAGCGTTAGTGAAACCGTAGATGGCGCTATAACTTCTGTGTTTTCATGTTTAACAGACCAGGAGATTTTCGCTCCGGCTTCCAGCATCATGTCAATTTTACCATTCGGAGATTTGACATGGACAGTTTTGCTTTGAGCAAATGTCAAAGATGTGATCAGAGTTATCTGAATCGTTAATAATATTCTTATAGGATTTCTCATGATTGGTTCATTTTGTTTAGTTTATGTTTTACGGCAGATCGTCTACCCTCTCTGCCTTACGGCATCTCTCCCAATGCTATTAAGTTAAGGAAATAGCAAGCGAAAAATCCTGTAAAGCGTGTTACCCTCTCTGCCTTCGGCATCTCTCCCAGAGGGCGAGAAAGGCTAGCCCACACAAAGCGCTTTAGCCTTTACTTCGCTTTATTTCAATACTTTATAAGGAATTCTATTTTACTATAACTCTCTGTGTTTGAGAGATATTACTGGAAGAATTTCCTAACTGCAGGATAAATTCGCCTGGTTCAACATTCCAGTCCTTTTTCTCCTCATCGTAAAAACCGAGATCAGAAACTTTCAGATCCAGATCAACTGTTTTTGTTTCTCCGGGCTGTAGGTATACCTTTTGGAATGCCTTCAACTCTTTAGCAGGACGTGTTACTGAACAAACTGGGTCACTTACATATAGTTGCGCAACTTCTGCTCCGGTACGTGAACCAGTGTTTTTAACGGTAAACCTGGCATGGATAACATCATCTTTTCCATAAGCAGGCCTGTCCGTTGTAAGTTTCCCTACCTCGAAGTTTGTATAAGAAAGTCCATATCCAAACGGGAACAGAGGCTTTATCTTTTTGGTATCAAACCAGCGATAGCCTACCAGAATATCGTCCTTGTAGTACTGGTTAACACTGTCTCCAGGATAAGAAAGTTTGCCAAATGCATGGGCTGAATTGTCTTCCAGCTTTTTAGGGAAAGAGAAAGGCAGTTTTCCTGATGGATTTACTTCGCCTGAGATTACGTCAGCAAGTGCATTTCCAGCTTCAGATCCTAAATACCATCCTTGCATAACCGCAGGCACTTTGCTAAGCCATGGCATTGCCACAGCATTTCCGCTAACCAATACCACCGCAGTGTTTTTGTTTACCTTAAGTAAAGCATCGATCAGTTTATCTTGTCCAAAAGGCAAGCTTAATGTTTGTCTGTCTCCTCCTTCACAATCCTGGAAATGGTTTTTATTAAGCCCTCCAAAGTAAAGCACCACATCGGCATCCTTTGCTGCTTTAATGGCCGCAGCCATCAAAGAATCAGTATTTAACTTCGAAGCTTCTTCACGTCCGTAAAGGGAAGGGCCGGAAGCCGTACCCATACTGTACACAATATGTTCGCGGCCATATTTAGCTATTAAACCTTGTAAAGGTGAAATTTCATAAGCAGCCTTAAGAGAGGAAGAGCCTCCACCGATAACCAGGCTACGATTAGCGTTTTCTCCTATTACAGCGATCTTTTTATATCTGCCCGGTACAACAGGGAAAAACGCTTTATCATTTTTCAACAGTACAATTCCTTCGCGGGCAATGCTACGTGCAGCTTCGCTATGCTCAGGAGACACAAAACGGCCAAATGGACGATTGGCACTCATGGTGGTACGGAATATTAAACGCAGAATACGACGGGCTTTTTCGTCAAGTAAAGCCTTATCGTATTTTCCTTCTTTAATTCCTTTAAGGAATGGGTTGGCTAAATAATATTCTGAATACGGAAAGCTTCCATTGGTAGTCAATCCATTGGTGTAGGTACCCATTTCCAAATCAAGGCCGTTTCTAACTGCCTGATCTGTGTTATGTACGCCTCCCCAATCGCTGATTACAACCCCGTCAAATTTCCATTCATTTTTTAGGATTTTGTTTAGTAAAAGATCGTTGTGGCAACAGTGTTCTCCTCTTAACTGGTTGTAAGCGCCCATAATGGACCATGCATTACCTTCTTGAACTGCCGCCTTGAATGCAGGTAAATAGATTTCGTACAAGGCCCTGTCGCTCACATTTACGTTGATATGGCCTCTCCATTCCTCCTGATTGTTTAATGCGAAGTGCTTAACGCAAGCGGCTACGCCATTGGCTTGTACTCCCTTTATATAAGGAACCACCATCCGGGAAGCAAGGAAAGGATCTTCACCAAGGTATTCGAAATTTCTTCCGTTCAGTGGTGTCCGGTAAATATTAACACCAGGCCCAAGCAAAACAGTTTTATTCCGATAACGGGCTTCCTCGCCTATTGATTTACCATAGGATAAAGAAAGATCAGGGTTGAATGAAGCTGCCAAGCAAGTGAGTGCCGGAAAAGCGGTACAAGAATCATTGGTCCATTGCGCTCCGCCCCATTCGTCCCAAAAGCTTTCCTCCCTGATTCCATGCGGGCCATCCATCATCCATACTTCGGGAATTCCTAAACGGGCAACCCCTTTTGAACTGAATTTGGACTGTGCATGACATAACGCAACCTTTTCCTCGGTAGTCATTCGTTTAAGAGCATCTTCTACCCGCACTTCCAGAGGTTTTGTTACGTCTGCATATACTGGTATTTGTTTTTCCTGTTTTGCGGAAACCATTAATGAGGCTCCCAGAATTACAGTCAGGATTTTAAATTTCATTTTTTTGTATTAATCATCTTTAAATAAACAAACGCGTTCCCCTCTCCGAGGACATTTAGGAAGCAGCTGCGACTTGTATTCCCCTCTCCTTGAGGAGAGGGATAGGGTGAGGTGATGAATCGTTGCAGAATCTTTCAGCAAAGTCGCCTACCCTCTCTGCCTTACGGCATCTCTCCCAAAGGGAGAGAAAAGTCCACCACACACCTGCAAACCGCATAACTATATTGAACTTCCTTTTATAGCTTTACAGTTATTTCAGAACCTTTGTACTCTACTGTTTTTGGCTGCGAAGCGGATTGGCCTATGGAAATAACGCGGAATATACGCTTGTCCAACATGCCATCGAAGCTTCCTTTACGGGCACCTATGGTTAGTGTACCTTCAGCTTCATTATAGCGGAAAGGAATTGTAGTAAATGATCCTTTCTCGTAATTGTAGTTTGTACCCTCGTCTTCGTAAAGGCTGAACTTGCCATCTTTTCCTTTGTATACACGTATTTCAATGTCATCTGCCTTCTTCTCAGTTGTAAATTGCATTACCGGGCCAACAGGTAATATTGTACCAGCAGGTACAAAAAGAGGAATACGGTCAAGCGGTGCCTCAACATTTAGATTCTGGCCACCGGCAATTGATTTGTTTGAATAGAAATCGTACCACTTGTTTCCGGCAGGAAAATAAACCTGACGGCTGCGGGCATTGTACTGGTAAACCGGGCAAGCCATCAATCCAGATCCAAGCATAAACTGATCACTTACACCATAAGTGCGTTTATCGGCTGTATAGCTCATAGCCAGCGACCGCATTAAGGTATAGTCATTATGATAAGCCATGCCTGCCAGTGAATAGATATAAGGCATCAGCTTATACCGAAGCTGATTGTAATAAACAAGGCTTTTATAAACTGGATGGCCTTCCGGAGCCAGATTATAGATTTCACGATACGGAAATTGTCCGTGGCTGCGGAACAGCGGACAAAATGCACCAAACTGGAACCAACGCAAATTCAATTCACGCCATTCTTTAAGGTCAGCGTTTTCTTCACCTGTGCTATCATAATTACGCTGGCTCTCTTCATAACGTTTTTCCACGCAAAAGCCGCCAATATCCATCGTCCAAAACGGAATACCCGACATTGAAAAGTTAAGCCCTGCCGATATCTGAGCTTTCAGGTCTTCCCATCGTGTTGCGATATCGCCGCTCCATGTTGCTGTTGAATAACGTTGTAAGCCAGCAAATCCAGAACGTGTAAGCAAGAAAACACGCTTATTGTTATCCGCTTCGCGTTGCCCGTTGTAAATTGCATCGGCGTTCACCAAAGCATAAGCGTTAAAGTATTTCCAGGATGATCCAAGAGCTGTAGGTCCGCACAGTTGTTTTCTGTACTCCATGTCTGTACAATCCCGAACATTAGGTTCAGAGGCGTCCATCCACCAGGCATCAAATCCTTTTGTGTAAAGGCTATCCTTCATCTGATTCCAAAAAAGTTTACGGGCATCAGCGTTGTAAGCGTCGTAGAATGATCCTACATAACCCCGGCCAACCCAATCGCGAACGCTGTCCTTTACGGCCTGCTTATACATCCAACCATTGTCTGAAAATTGTTTAAAGTTGTTTGTGGTAGTATAAAACTTCGGCCACACGGAAATCATGATGTTCGCGTTATTCTGGTGTACAGCGTCAACCATCCCTTTCGCATCGGGGAAACGTTTCAAATCGAACGCATGGCTTCCCCAGTCGGCTTCAGGCCAATAGCTCCAGTCGAGCACAATATTATCCAGGGGAATGTTACGTTTACGATATTCAGCAACAACATTCAGCAACTCCTCCTGGGTTTTGTATCGCTCGCGGCTTTGCCAATAACCCATAGCCCATTTGGGCATAATGCTAGCCTTTCCAGTTAAGGTACGGTAACCGCTTATCACATCATCCATGTTTTTGCCGGCAACGAAATAATAGTCCATCTTGTCGCCCATTTCTGACCAGAAAGATATAGAACCGTTTTTCTCAAGGGGTGATGAAGAAAGGGCTTTCAGGCCGATGTAGGATACACCTCCGTCTGGCTTCCACTGTAATTTAATTTTAGTGCGTTTACCTTTTACCAAAGGATACGTAAAACGATGCGTATTCGGATTCCATGAAGTCCTCCATCGTTCGCCAACTACTAAAGAATCGTCAAGCCATACTTTTGTATATCCGGCATAGTAAAGGCTGAATTTATAGGTGTCGCTTTCTTTTGCAACAATAGATCCCTCCCAAACAATACTTCCATCGTTGAAATTAAAATCCTTCGGAAATTTGCTAACCGTCTTAAGATTTTCATAGTCAACTGCTGTTTCCTGACGAATAATAGGGGCTTTGTTTTTTTGAATGTAAGTAGCCGTAAGCGAACCTGGCTTGCCCTCTTTATTATAAAGTGCAAACTGGTTCAGGTCTTTATAGTCCCGAGGGTCGCCATATTTACTTTGGGAGTAGTTATCCCACAAGATTCCGTAATTATTGGTAGATACTATAAAAGGCACTGATACCTTTGTATTGTACTGAAAAAGATCTTCGCTTTTATTTTTGTAGTTAAAGTCGTCTGACTGATGTTGGCCCAATCCATAGATCGCCTCGCCGGACGTTCCCGTGAAAACCTGCTGCATGGTATAACCTTTATCATTTTGCGCAGTAAAAGGGCTGAAGCGGCGGCCATTTTTTGCCTCCTGAAGCAGGACCTTGCCGGATTTGTCTTTAAAAGAAACCTCTCCGTTAACAAGAGAAACTCTTACCGTAACCTGATCTGTTGTTAACTGGGCGAATTGGGCATCGCTAGTTACTTTAAATGGTGCTTTTGTTTTGTCGCGCTGTACCACACACAGGCTTGGTACAGTAGGCATAGCACCTTCAGGAGAAGCCTGAACCCGAATAATACGGCTATCAACAACTTCAATTTCAATAGTTTTGGCTGGTCCGCTTTGCGGAGAAACCTTCATGCCGTTTTGCAAGGTTTTCACACTGCCTGCGGCTAAAACACATTTTGTAATCAACAGAAATATGCTGAAAAAGAAAACTCGTTTCATAAAATTTAGTAATACTTTGTTAATCATTCAGTCCAAACCAACACTCCTGCTGGCTTTAATACTTTCTCACCGATAATAACCTTTGCGTTGGCTGGAATATTTACTGGGCAGTCGTTTGAAGAATAATTCACTGCTATATGGAACCCATCGCGCCAATAAACATAAACTCCTGTGGGATAATCTTCTACGGTTGCTCCTGCTGCCAAATAAGCCTCGCGTAACAGGTCCTTTTCAAGCTTCGCATCATCCGTATCAACTCCGATATAAATTACAGAGCCTTTACCGATTCTGCGTTTCACCACTGCCGGCTTATCCTTGTAGAACTGATTGTCATAGGCAGCCAGAATTTCAGTATTTTTCTCGGGTAATAACAAGTCAGCCCAATTGTTCCAGTGGTAATGGGTTCCCTTCATTAAAATGTCGCCTTTGGCGTAAGGAGAAAGCATATCTGTTGCTTTTACATGAGCTCCAATCAGGCTCGATAGCGGTGCTGCCAGCTCTCCTTCCCAGAAATGGCCACTGCGATCTTTGGTTGCTGTGCGGCAGGTGACGATGAGGTTTCCTCCGTTCGTTACATAATCCTTCCATTTGTTTATCAGACCAGCATCCGCCATTTCATAAGCAGGCACTATCACAAACTTGTATTTGGACAGGTCGCTTGTTTCGGGCACAACATCCACCGGAGCTCCTAAAGATTTGCCTATTTCCATGAACTTAACGGGGTAATTCCAGGCATCCCACTGGTTGGTCTGTTTCTGTCTGTCAATAGTCCAGTAGTTTTCCAGATTCCATACAATGGCAGTGCTGCGCTGGGTTAGTTTTTGAGGCATTTTAGCAGCTGGCTTATATTGTTTACGCAGCTCTTTTATGTCTTTCATAAACTGCATATAATCTTCGCCTCCGGGAGAAGGTGTCACTCCATCCGTCAGTATAGTGCCTGCATGATATTGCTCTGAGCTGTATAAAATTTGGCGGAAACGGTAGGAACATGCTAGCTTTCCACCTGCTGCAAAGGTGTGATACAACCACATACGAACAGTACCAGGCAGTAAAAGTGGATTGTAATTACCCCAGTTTACTGGCCCCGGCTGAATTTCCATTACACCGGATACGCCACCTGGAGATTTAAAATACTCGGATGCAAAAAGGATAACCTTGCTGTTTCCTAACCTAAAGCCAAGCTCACCTAAATTGTCGGAACCACCGTTCGGATAAGCTGTATACGCAGCAAAATCAAGTTTCTTTGTCTTGCGGGGATCTGCCCCAGGAGAAACTGCTGTATAATTTGTGGTGATAAACTGGCTCTTTGAAACAGAGCTGCGAAGTACCTCTGCCTGAAAATCCAGGAATTCAGCCTGGGCATCTGCAGAATACCTTTTAAAGTCGAGCAGCGCATGAGGATTGTTACCCCACCAACCTACCAGGTTAGTGTTTGGTATGATAACCTGATCGAAGCTGTTAAACCACTGGCTCCAGAAAGCTGTTCCCCAAGCCTCATTTAAAGCATCTATAGTTTGGTATTTGTTTTTTAGCCAAGCCCTGAAGGCCTCCTGCGAGGATGGGCTGTAGTCTGGTTTAGCATCAGGCTCGTTATCCAGTTGCCAGCCTATTACTTGTTTATTTTGGCCGTAACGCCTGGCCATCTCGCCCACAATTTTGGCCACAAACCGCCTGTATGCAGGGTTTACTATTGAACCGAGGCCGCGTGTTCCGTTCTCTCCCCTGATATAGTGCCCATCCATTATAAACGTTTCGGGATAGTTTATCCGCATCCAGGTTGGCGTAGTTGCAGAAGGGGTGCACATAAGCACCTTCAGATTGTATTTAGTACATAAGTTTACAACCTTATCAAGCCATGTAAAATCAAATTTCCCCTCCTGGGGTTCCATTTTAAACCAGGCGAACTCAGCAAGGTGGACAAATTCATAGCCCATATCAGAAATCTTCTTAATATCACGCTCCCATTGGCTTTCTTTCCAATGCTCCGGATAGTAATAGATCCCGGTGGTAATAAGGTCTTTATCGGGAAAAAATGAACTGGCGCTTTGTGCTTTTGCTTCGAATGCAAAGCTAACTACCGTGCATAACAATAAGGTTATGTACTTCTTCATCATTTTCTTTTAATTTATCTGTTAATGTTTTTTACTCTTCAGCTTATGCATCCATCTTGTAGATACGTTCCATTTTCTGCCATTTCTGATCCGCCGTTGCCTCTGAAGAAGAATCCTGGAATCTTGACATGAAGGCTTCCCACTCACTTTGGCGGGGCTTCAGAGCCAGTTCCGCCATTGCTTTATCGTGGTTAAAGTCCTCAACAGTGTCCATGATCATAAAAAGCCGGGTACTCAACAGATAGATCTCCATATCGATGATCCCCACCTCTTTCATCCCCTGGGTTATTTCTGGCCATGCCTGTCCCTTTGAATGCGCTTCTTTATAGGCCTCAATCAATGAGGGATCGTTACGCAATTCCATTGTTTTGCAGTAACGTTTAAATGAACTATTGTCGTCCTCTTTCATATCTCCTACCTTATAATTAAAACATACGGTTTGCATGGGTGTGGGAGCCTTTTCTCTCCTTTTGGGAGAACCGGCCAACGGGAGCTCATTGAGACAATTGAAAAACATGCTCAATACTCGCCGAAGGCAGAGAAGGTATAAGACTATGTCGGTTATCACCTCACCCTATCCCTCTCCTCTAGGAGAGGGAAAACAAAACGCCTATTTTTAGATGCTTACAAATTGGATTCGGAAAGTTGGTTTGACGCGCTTAATTACAACCTATGGCATATTCCTCCCCCTTCCCCCAATGCAGTTAAGAGCATTAGGGTGCTGGTGGGGACATCAGCACCGGGAGTTTTCGGTGGTTAGCG
>Ga0307408_100001915_pt1 | contig 15127 bp, 8 predicted proteins | sample 322Cmetagenome_FD_202116 | JGI IMG/M metagenome (GOLD analysis project Ga0307408, IMG submission 202116) | Maize rhizosphere microbial communities from greenhouse at UC Davis, California, United States - 322HYB-C-3 | ecosystem: Host-associated > Plants > Roots > Rhizosphere > Soil | place: USA...
ATCTCAGTTCGGATTGGAGTCTGCAACTCGACTCTATGAAGCTGGAATCGCTAGTAATCGCGCATCAGCCATGGCGCGGTGAATACGTTCCCGGGCCTTGTACACACCGCCCGTCAAACAATGGAAGCTGGGGGTGCCTGAAGTCGGTAACCGTAAGGAGCTGCCTAGGGTAAAACTAGTAACTGGTGTTAAGTCGTAACAAGGTAGCCGTACCGGAAGGTGCGGCTGGAACATCTCCTTTCTAGAGTGCTCGTTAGCGTTCATGTTGTTTCCATTTCTTAATCTATCGTATTTAAAGTCCTCCTAACAGGAGTCAGATCGTAGGAGGGATTATATTTAGTCCCGTAGCTCAGTTGGTTAGAGCACTACACTGATAATGTAGGGGTCAGCGGTTCAAATCCGCTCGGGACTACAAGCTTTTAAATAGAAATTCTTTTGGGAATTACTGTTTGGGGGATTAGCTCAGCTGGCTAGAGCGCCTGCCTTGCACGCAGGAGGTCATCGGTTCGACTCCGATATTCTCCACGTAATTTGAACAACGGTTCAGATTTTATAAAATACTTGACAGTTTACTGTCTATCATCTTGAAATTTTTGAGAAGGAATTTCAGGACCTTAAAAGTTCTTTGACATATTGGTATTGATTGAAGTAATAAGAATTTAGTAGAGATATTAATAAGTTACTAAGGGCACACGGGGGATGCCTAGGCTCTCAGAGGCGAAGAAAGACGTGATAAGCTGCGATAAGGCACGGGGATTGGCAAATACGAGTTGATCCGTGCATTTCTGAATGGGGAAACCCGTCTGGTTGAAGACCAGTCATCCGTAAGGAGGCGAACGCGCTGAACTGAAACATCTAAGTAGGCGCAGGAAGAGAAAACAATAGTGATTTCCGTAGTAGTGGCGAGCGAAGTGGAAATAGCCCAAACCATGACCGTTTCGGCGGTTATGGGGTTGTAGGACTGCAACATTGACTAATAAATTATAGAGGAATTGTTTGGAAAGGCAATCCGTAGAAGGTGAAAGGCCTGTACTCGAAATAGTTTATTTACATAGCAGTATCCTGAGTAGGGCGGGGCACGTGAAACCCTGTCTGAATCTGCCGGGACCATCCGGTAAGGCTAAATACTCCTGAGAGACCGATAGCGAACTAGTACCGTGAGGGAAAGGTGAAAAGAACCCTGAACAAGGGAGTGAAAAAGACCCTGAAACCGTGTGCCTACAAGCGGTCGGAGCGGATTTATTCTGTGACGGCGTGCCTTTTGCATAATGATCCTACGAGTTACTCCTCACTGGCAAGGTTAAGAATTTAAGGTTCGAAGCCGAAGCGAAAGCGAGTCTGAATAGGGCGCTTAGTCAGTGGGGGTAGACGCGAAACCTTGTGATCTACCCATGGGCAGGTTGAAGTTCCGGTAACACGGAATGGAGGACCGAACCGATAAACGTTGAAAAGTTTCCGGATGACCTGTGGGTAGGGGTGAAAGGCCAATCAAACTGGGAAATAGCTCGTACTCCCCGAAATGCATTTAGGTGCAGCGTTGTGGTAGAGTCATATAGAGGTAGAGCTACTGATTGGACTAGGGGGCTTCACCGCCTACCAAATCCTGACAAACTCCGAATGCTATATGATATACACAGCAGTGAGGGCATGGGTGCTAAGGTCCATGTCCGAGAGGGAAAGAACCCAGACCATCAGCTAAGGTCCCCAAATGTACACTAAGTTGGATAAACGTTGTCCGGTTGCATTGACAGCTAGGATGTTGGCTTGGAAGCAGCCATTCATTTAAAGAGTGCGTAACAGCTCACTAGTCGAGCGATCGGGCGTGGATAATAAGCGGGCATTAAGTGTACTACCGAAGCTATGGATTTGTAGTAATACATCTGGTAGGGGAGCATTCTAGTCAGCGTAGAAGGTGCATGGTGATGTGTGCTGGAGCGGCTAGAAAAGCAAATGTAGGAATAAGTAACGATAATGCAGGCGAGAAACCTGCACACCGAAAGACTAAGGTTTCCTGGGCGACGCTAATCGTCCCAGGGTTAGTCGGGACCTAACGCGAACCCGAAGGGGGTAGTGGATGGCAAACGGGTTAATATTCCCGTACCTGCTTTAACTGCGATGGGGTGACGGAGTATTGAAAGGACCGCGCACTGACGGATATGTGCGTTAAAGGTTGTAGCTATAGGCTGTGTAGTTAAATGCGCACGGACTGGCAAAGACCGATAGTACCGGGCGGCTTCGGCCAACTGGATAGTGTCCCTAAAAGCTTCCAAGAAAAACCTCTAAGCTTCAGGTTAGAGCAGCTCGTACCGTAAACCGACACAGGTAGTTGGGATGAGAATTCTAAGGTGCTCGAGTGATTCATGGCTAAGGAACTAGGCAAAATGGTCTCGTAACTTCGGGAGAAGAGACGCCACAGCAATGTGGCCGCAGTGAATAGACCCAGGCGACTGTTTATCAAAAACACATGGCTATGCAAAATCGAAAGATGAAGTATATGGCCTGACACCTGCCCGGTGCTGGAAGGTTAAGAGGAGATGTTAGTTTCGGCGAAGCATTGAATTGAAGCCCCAGTAAACGGCGGCCGTAACTATAACGGTCCTAAGGTAGCGAAATTCCTTGTCGGGTAAGTTCCGACCTGCACGAATGGTGTAACGATCTGGGTACTGTCTCAGCCATGAGCTCGGTGAAATTGTAGTATCGGTGAAGATGCCGATTACCCGCAACGGGACGAAAAGACCCCGTGAACCTTTACTATAGCTTCACATTGATATTGGGTAATTCATGTGTAGGATAGGTTGGAGACTTTGAGGCTGCGTCGCCAGGCGTAGATTAGTCGTCCTTGAAATACAACCCTTGGATTATCTGATGTCTAACCCGCCTAAGGCGGGGACATTGTGTGGTGGGTAGTTTGACTGGGGTGGTCGCCTCCAAAAGAGTAACGGAGGCTCCTAAAGGTACCCTCAGCACGCTTGGTAACCGTGCGTAGAGTGTAATGGCATAAGGGTGCTTGACTGAGAGACCGACAAGTCGACCAGGTAGGAAACTAGAGCATAGTGATCCGGTGGTTCCGTATGGAAGGGCCATCGCTCAAAGGATAAAAGGTACTCCGGGGATAACAGGCTGATCACTCCCAAGAGCTCACATCGACGGAGTGGTTTGGCACCTCGATGTCGGCTCGTCACATCCTGGGGCTGGAGAAGGTCCCAAGGGTTGGGCTGTTCGCCCATTAAAGTGGCACGCGAGCTGGGTTCAGAACGTCGTGAGACAGTTCGGTCTCTATCTGTTGTGGGCGTTAGTTATTTGAGAGGACCTGCCTCTAGTACGAGAGGACCGGGGTGGACATACCTCTGGTGTACCTGTTGTGGCGCCAGCTGCATCGCAGGGTAGCTATGTATGGATGAGATAAGCGCTGAAAGCATCTAAGCACGAAACTCACCTCAAGATGAGATAACTTTTAAGGGCCGTGGAAGACGACCACGTTGATAGGCTACAGGTGTAAAGACAGTAATGTCAAAGCCGAGTAGTACTAATTACCCGTAGACTTATAATAACTCTTTCTTATTACTTCAATCGCCAATTCGTCAAGATCTATGAAATTTATAGTGCTGACGATCAGTTAAAACTGATATCAGCATCTACGATTTTAGGTGTCTATAGCAGCGAGGTCCACCTCTTCCCATTCCGAACAGAGAAGTTAAGCCCGCTAGCGCTGATGGTACTGCCTCACGAGGGGTGGGAGAGTAAGTCGATGCCACTTTTATAAAACCGTTCCTCAAAAGGGAACGGTTTTTTTTATGCCTATTTTTTCCTGATCGTTACTACTTATGGTACTGTCCGCCTCGGGCGGAGGTGGGAGAGCGCTGACGATCAGCCAAAGCTGATGCCAGGATGCTGACAGGATCGTCAGCATAAGTCGATGCCACTTTTATAAGCCCTCACAGAAATGTGTGAGGTTTTTTGCGTTTATGGCGCTTTGAGAAAAAACTCACGGCTTATCAAAGAGTATTACATTTATGATGTTATATTAGTTTTTATTTGATTAAATATTAATCAAAACACTTGATTTCCTCAATTTTATTTCTTAAATTAGAGTAAAAGAGATGAAAAATGTTAGTAAAAACCTATTCTAGCGCAGTTTTTGGAATTGATGCTACCACTATTACAATAGAAGTAAATATCGCGCAGGGTGTGAACTTTGTTCTTGTTGGACTTCCTGATAAAGCGGTTGTTGAAAGCCATTACAGAATAAAATCGGCTCTAAAAAATAATTCACTGAAATATCCTGGAAAAGAGATTACTGTAAACATGGCGCCGGCGGATATACGGAAGGAGGGATCTGTTTTCGATCTTGCGATTGCCATTGGAATTCTCGCTGCAAGTGAACAGGTAGCTGAACAGAATTTACACGATTATATCCTTTTAGGAGAACTGTCTCTTGATGGTGAACTCCAGCCCATCAAAGGAGTCTTGCCAATTACCATGCAAGCCAAAAAAGAAGGTTTTAAGGGTGTAATAATGCCAAAGGCGAATGTGGAGGAAGCAGCAATCGTTGAAGGCATAGATGTTTATGGTTTGGATAATCTTGGTGAGGTAGTGCGTTTTTTTGACGGCAGCACAGAATTTATTCCTACGAAATTTGATATTGGAGCTGAATTTGAACGCCAACAAACTATTAGTGAAGTCGATTTCCTGGATGTAAAAGGCCAATCAACCGTTAAAAGAGCTTTCGAGATAGCTGCGGCCGGAGGACATAATGTGATTTTGATAGGCCCCCCGGGAGCAGGGAAATCTATGTTGGCCAAGCGGCTCTCAACAATTCTTCCTCCCATGAGTATTGTAGAATCGTTAGAAACAACTAAAATTCATTCTGTTGCAGGAAGAATTGCAAAACATGCGGGACTAATTACTCAGCGGCCCTTCAGGAAACCTCATCATACCATTTCCGATGTAGCACTTGTTGGTGGTGGATCTTTTCCTCAGCCCGGAGAGATTTCACTTGCCCATAATGGTGTTTTGTTCCTCGATGAATTACCTGAATATAAACGTCAGGTTCTTGAAGTAATGCGTCAGCCACTTGAGGATAGAGTAGTGTCTGTTTCCCGCGCCAAGTTCAGTGTTGATTATCCGGCTGGATTTATGCTTGTTGCTGCTATGAATCCTTGCCCATGTGGTTATTTTAATCACCCGGAAAAGGAATGCTCCTGCGCACCCGGCAGTGTTCAGCGCTATTTGAATCGAATTTCCGGACCATTGCTCGATAGAATAGACCTGCATATTGAAGTGACACCGGTTTCTTTCAATGAACTGGCGTTTGAACAGGTTACTGAGTCAAGTGCTGAGATCAGGAATAGAGTTATTCAAGCCAGATTAATTCAAACTGAACGATTTGATAATTCAGAAACCCATTCAAATGCTCAAATGCAGCGGAAGGAATTGGTGAAATACTGTGATATAGGAGCAGAAGGGAAACAAATGTTACGTGATGCAATGGAAAGACTGGGTTTATCAGCCAGGGCTTATGATAGAATTCTAAAAGTAGCAAGAACAATTGCGGATCTCGACGCTGAGAAAATGATACAAAACCGCCATTTGGCTGAAGCAATTCAACTTAGAAGCCTGGATAGGGAATCGTGGGCAGGATAACTCTGGATTTTTATCGTTGTTATCTATAATAAATTTATTCGCCTATGGTAAATGACAATGTGTAAACCCGGTTATTTGCCTCAATAGCCAAAAGGTAAACGCCATTTGGTAATTGAGACACATCTATTCCATGATCAGTTAAATTTGCATTGACTATTCTTCCGTCAATTGAAGTTATGCTAATGATCTTGCCTTCTTGTTCGGAAAGGTTCATGATGTGAAGAACAGATTTCGTTGGATTCGGGTAAAGCAAGAACGGAGTTACAGAAACGTCTTCTTCCAGAGATGTGGTATTTAATGCCAATTGAACAGCGGCATAGGCATTAATTTTACCCATTCCCCATTTTGTGTCTCCTGGGGCAACAATATTTCCGGTATAATTATCCAAACGGGCTGTAGTTTTGATAATGTTCTTTACCTGTTCGCTCGATAAGTTAGGATTGGCATCCAGGATCAGGGAAACAATTCCAGCCACACATGGTGTTGCCATGGATGTACCTGAGAAGCGTGCGAAGTCATAATCTTTACCATTAAACGTAATCGTACTAACCGCCGAATAGGAAGCGTCAGTGTAAGAAGATATTGATGATGCAACGCTAACTCCGGGTGCAGCGATATCCGGTTTCATGACCTCATTATGCAATGGACCGATACTCGTAAACGAAGCTGCGGCTCCTCCTGCAGGATTTCCTCCCCCGTTAATGTAGCCGGAAGAATAAGCAGCAACTGTGATTACACTATTGGTACAGCCGGGTTCGCCAACTGCATAAAATGAATCACCCGTTCTACCGTTTGCACCATAAGTTGTGAAGGTTTGTCCGAAATTTCCTGCTCCATTCGTTAGTTCAGGTAAGTTCCAATAATGAACAGTACCGTCAACGGCTGAGCTATTTAGAACGATGCGGTTATTCGCGTTTAAGGATCGAATCCGTATTTGCATTCCCGGCCTTCCGTTAAGTGGATTTGCTGTTTCGGATGAAATATTGAAAACAATAGTATCAGTTCCTGCAACTAAAATAGAATCAAGGTATCCTGTATTTGCTGTTGAGTAATATGGACTAGCTGCCAGCAACGTTCCAAGATTGTTGTAAACCGAAATCTTGTTGGAGTAATTATGTCCTTGTTCACCCCACGAGGTAATACATTCACCCCACATATTCGGGTTTGCTGCATAGGAATAAAAACCAATCAATGTGTTGAAGAAATTATTATTGAAAAGTTGTTTGATGTGAAACTGGGTTCCATTATTATTTCCGGCTGCACCAACAAAAACAACATCGTCGTTAGCACTTAAATCATCAATTGCCTGTGAAAGCAATGAAAAGCCATCTAAACTCCCCATTTGATTGTAATAAACTCCCCAGCTCATGTTAACAACCAATCGTTTTCCCGCATCAGCGGCTTTATCCCTCATCCAGACAAAGGCATCAATAGCAGAAGCCTGGTCGATATAAAAACTAGTGAACAAGAATTGTGATTCGAAGCCAAATCCGCGGTAAACAGAACCTGCGCCACCGCCACCAGCAATTCCGGCAACGTGTGAACCATGCGTATGATAACTGTAAATATTGGAAGTATCTGATTCTGCATTCGCCAATTCCGTTGGAGTGTCATACTCCACTCCATAAGATTGTCCTGCAGGTAAATCTCCAACCTGCTTATACTGGTCCCAGGCTGCGTAAATTCTGGATGCCGTCAACAGCGTATCGTAAAACATCGGATGACCATAATCAAATCCCCAATCCGTTACTCCAATAAGAATATCTTTTCCGGTAAAGGCCTCAGGAAGGTTAATACCATGTTGCACACTGTCTGCCCTTGTGTCTTTCACAGCTTTGTCCAGCTGCGGCACAATCTTTCCGGGAATTTCCAAATAAGTATAAACACTTGAAAAATCAATTTCATTTAGCTTCTCCAGCGGAACCTTCATCGTTGTAATGTCTCCAACTGAGCTTCCGATAAGAACCTTGTTGTTCTGAAGCATGTTCCAATCACAGTTTGGATTACGTTTTCCGTAAAGTGACAAATACCATAAGCCAGAGATCTTATAAACAGGAAATGCATCAATGATTGCTTGAGTTGGAGTAGCTCCACTTTTGTAGTTCAAAGTGTAAGCAGTTAATTTGTCCCATCTCATTCTGTTTGAACTGCTTTGGTGTTGAGCAAAAAAGAAATTCGAAGAAGCTAAAATTGTAAGTAGTAATAGATAGCGCATTGTGTTTTTATTGTTTGATTTTTCCTTTAAAACCTAACTCCAGGAGTTCCGTTTTCGAAAGTGTTTCTGTTTTATAAATAAATTCTCTGTCTGAGGAAATTATACACCAGCTCGTAGCGTATTCCAATCCCATATCAATGTCATGTGTAGAAACGATGACTAACTTGTTTTCTGTCCTGCTAATATCGAGTAAAAGTTGAAACAATTCAATTTTTGACGGATAATCAAGGAATGAGGTCGGTTCATCAAGCAAAATTACGGGTGTTTCCTGGATGAGTGTCCGCGCAATATTGCATCGCTGTCGTTCACCATCACTTAATTCACTTGTTGACTTATCCAGTAAATGCTCAATTTGAAGTTTCGAAGTGATTCGCTCTAAAACCTTTTTATCGGTTTCCCCCAGAATACCACTAATTCCTGTGTAAGGATATCTTCCCAACGAAATGTACTCTGACACACGCAAATGATCAAGACCGTAGAAATGATTGTCGACAAATGCAATGTTACGGGCAAGTTCAAGTTGGGTTAACCCTTTAGCAGATTTGCCGTCAATTTGAAAATCGTTTGTAACTGGTCTTACTATTGATTTAAGCCAAGTCGATTTACCTGTTCCGTTCGCACCGAATAAAACAACAAATTCGCCTTGATTCAATTCAAGTTTTTCGATCTTGAAAAGTTCTCTGGTTTGACGATATGTCTGATTCAAGAACTTAAGCATTTTTACTTTGTTTCAGAATCAATAAAACAACTATCGGTGCTCCCATTAATGAGGTCAATCCGTTGATTGGAATCGTCACATACTGGTCAAGCGCAAGTTTGATCAGATCGCATAAAACCAAAACAATCGCTCCCCAAATTAGGGAATAAAAGACAAGGTGTCTGTGATGACCTGTTCTGTATATCATTCGTACTACATTCGGGACAATTAAACCAACAAAGGCAATTGGTCCGCAATAACTCGTAATTACGCCTGTCAATACGGAAACAACGATCAGGATCAGCCATTTTGTCCTGTTGTAGTTTACTCCAAGATAAATAGCCTGGGTTTCGCCCAATTGAAGCGCATCCAATTGTTTACAAAGCAAAACAGAGAGAAGAATGCAAACTGCAATTACCGGAGTGATGATGAGAAAATCTCCCATCTCGATCTGAGATAATGTTCCGTAGCTCCAAACCGTGAAGGCTTTTATTGAACTTGGATCGGCTTTGGTCACAATAATACTCGTAATTGCAGATACAAAAGTTCCCAGCATCATTCCCACAAGAAGCATTGAAACTTTTGATTTCAGGTAGTTTGACAATAGCAGAATAATGAGTCCGAAAATCAACGCGCCAATTGCTGCTGCTGCTGTAATGCTGATATCTGTGAAACTCGAAGACCAACCAGCCGTTGCCATGGTTGTTAAGGCCACCAATAAATGAGAACCGGAAGTTAATCCAAGAATGGAAGGCCCGGCAAGCGGATTGTTCAAAAATGTTTGCAGCAACAATCCCGCGATGGCCAAAGCTGAACCAGCTGCAATACATATAAGAACTTCCGGCAAACGAAGAATCCAGAATAGCGTTTGGTCTACTTCAGCATCCGGTTGCAAATAACCGAACCATTGCCCTTCAGGATTCGGATATCCGAGGGCGAGTACGATTAAAACCGAAAGCAATATGATAGAACCTGCTATTTTCATTTCAGTCGTTGGTAGAAGTGCATTTTTTTCATTGGTAAAGTACCACCTATCATCGCAAAATCTTCCAATAACCAGTCGGGGTGCATGGAATTATACTCCCAGAAATAGTTTGTTTTGTTAAAGTAGGAATAAACCTGGCCTGTTTTTACCGTATTCAGAACTGCAAATTTCGGGTTCAAACGGAGCAGTTCGGTCATACTTTTCGCTTCGGCATTTAACCATCGCGTACAATTCTTTTCGTCAGTAATGATTTTAGAAAGTGGATATTGGTTACTGCCTGTTCCTTTAGTGTTTTTATAGAGATAATCCATGCCCGCATCCTTCATAATTCCCGCCAGGAAAGATTCTCCGGCAGTCGCGTTCCAAATATCTCCGAACATTCCGCCGGTAATAACCAATTCTTTATGCTTTGAGGTTGAAATTTTCGTTTTCAACGTCTTGTAATTCTTTTCTATCTCTTCGAAATAGTTGTTCGCTTCTTGCTTTTTATCGTATAGCGCACCGAATAACTTGATCCATTCGACTTTAGCTAAAGGATCCAATTCCTTCCAATCGTAAATGGCCATACAGTTTATTCCCAATTGCTCCAGCTTTTCATGATTCGGATAAGGGGTTCCAAAACCACTGAAAGTGATTAGTTCTACCTTTTTGGACAACATAAGTGCCGGGGAAACTGCGCCTTCAAAATCTGCGGTAAGCACTTTTTTTTCCTTGATATTTTTCTTCAACTGAGGATTGTAAATGTATTTACTATCCGTTGTCATCTTTATTGAGTTTACTTCCCCCAGTTCGGAAATCATTCCTACAAATCCGGTTGAAAGCGCTCCCATTCCCTGAATTGGAACTTCCAATTGAATAAGGTCTAACGGAGTCTGAACCTTTGAGCCTCTTTTAACCAGCGCGAATGATTGTTCGGCAGCACCGTTTTCGGGACTTTTGATAACGAGTTTTGTATACCCTTCCTTTTCTTCTAAAGTGAAATGCTTAGCGTACTTGATAGTAGTGCTAACAGTTTTAACTTCTTTATTTCCGGTGTTTTGGCAACCGTAACAAACAAGAATAAAAAGTGAGAAGAATAGTGTTTTAGTCATTTTTATAATGTTTTTTCATTGCAGCGCAAAGCTCAGGGTTATGACTGTTGTCGGCAATTATAGAATGAAGGTCTTTTTCGGACCTGTTTTGAGAAAGCTTAAACGCCCCCTCCATTTTTAGAACTTTTAAGCGTACTCCTATGATTTCAGGTAAATATGAATCGATCATACTTCTGCTGAAACCTTCGTATTTCAATTCCGGTGTTCGTCCTTTCTCAAATTGTGTAACCAGTTCTTCCAAATGAATTTCAAGCTCAGATGGATTCAAAACCGAACTTTCGCATGTGAGATAAACCGATTCATAGTTGTAAGTAGGAACATTCTCTTTTTCGTACACCGAAGAACTGATGTAGCCGTGTGCGCCTGAAACTAAAAGTCCGCAAACCGCATTGATTTCAAATTGCCTGGATTGAAAATTGTCTTTGGCAAGATGAAACTCAACAAAGATTTCACTTTCCGTTTTTTCTTTTAGAACGAATGGAACATGGGTGATTTCCGGTGCTCCCTTAGAAGAATTGGTAATCACGGTTCCAAAGGAATGCGCTTCGCAAAAGTCGAAGAGTTCTTTTTTTTCTTCTATCCTGAATGACTGTGGAATATACACCTTTCAAAGATACATTTCCATTTTCAATTCTCCATTCTTCATTTTCAATTTTTCCGCCGGGGTAGATTCATTAAAGACTATCTTTGTATTCGTTATGAAGTTTACAGATTACCCCATTTCCATTGAATTGAAATTGCAGCTTGCTGAACTCGGTTTTAAAAAGCCGACTGATATTCAATTCAAAAGTATCAAACATATTCTTGAAGGGGAAGACCTGTTTGGGATTGCGCAGACAGGGTCGGGGAAAACGGCGGCTTTTGTGATTCCGATCATCAATGTTCTTTCGAAGCTAAAAGGTGGAAAAGGTCCGCAATGTGTGGTTCTGGCACCAACACGTGAACTTGCTGAACAAATCACAAGGGTTTTTAATGAGATCGGAAGCAAGACTACCGTTCGTGCCGTTTGTATTATGGGAGGAACGGAACAGGATTCTCAAATCAAAGCTTTAAAAAATGGTGTTCAGGTGGTAGTTGCAACTCCCGGACGTGTTTTCGACCTGAGAAACCAGGGTGTTTTGAAATTTGATGATGTACGTTTTCTAGTAGTTGATGAAGCTGACAGAATGTTGGATCTCGGTTTTGGTCATGACGTAAAAGCAATCCATAAATTCTCTTTTAGCAAACACCGGCAAACGCTTTTCTTTTCTGCTACTATCGATAAAAAAGTAAAGGCGTTGGCTTATGATCTGGTTCGTGATGCCATCCGTATTCAGGTTTCTCCTGAGAACCGAGTTTCCAAAAATGTGGAACACGCGTATATCAGCGTGGAAATGGATGATAAACGCTTCTTCCTCGAAAACATGGTAAAGGAATACGAAAATTTCCGTTTTCTTGTTTTTGTTCGAACCAAAGTGCGTTCGGAAAGAGTGGTTGCAGCCATGGAGAGAGTAGGGATCAAAGCTGAGTTCCTGCATGGTGGTATGGATCAGAAAAGCCGCTTCGATGTGCTGGAAAGATTCAGAAAACAAGAGATCCGCTTGTTGATTACTACAGATGTTTCCGCTCGTGGAATTGATATTCCTGAAGTTGATATGGTGATTAATTACGATTTACCGGAATCACCGGAGCAGTATGTTCACCGCGTTGGAAGAACCGGGCGTGGAACAAATACCGGACAAGCACTTTCATTCTGTGCTAAGGAGGAAGAGAAACTGCTTGCTGATATCCAGGGCTACCTGGCGGAGGAAGTGGCGGAGCTTGAAGTAAACAAGAACGACTATAAAGCTATTCTTGAAGATACCGAAGATCCTTCGTATGACTGGAAAAGGTTGCTGGATGATGCCAATGAGTTTGATGGAACTGTTGATAATTGGTAAGATTTCAGTCTCCTAAGCTAAACTATCAACATTTTTACCGCTATAAATACCCGATTTACCTCAATTTTTATAATTGAAGGCACTCGTTGTTAACTTATTCGCTTGCTTTTTTGTTCTAAAATTCATAGACTTGTTTTGCTAAACTATGAAATGAAAACTGCAAGTCGACTCTCTCCAAAAGCTGTCGCCCTTGTTTCCCTTGCGATTCCTTCCCGAAAGGTTTGATGTTGCGGTTTTCAACTTTTGAGAACTAAACCAAAAACGATGAGAAAAACTACGTTGAAACTCATTAGTTCCATACTTTTATTGGGTGGACTAATTTTTCAAACTAACCACGTCGCGGCTCAAACTCCAGGAATTGTAAGATGTTATACGGATGAAATGGATTCGGTATTGCATGCTGAACATCCGGCGGCTGAAACCAAAGAGCAATTTGAGTCATGGGTAAACGAGGCAATTGAAATTGCCAAGACCAGCAAAATTGTTGGCGGTGTATACCAAATTCCAGTTGTATTCCACGTAATCCATTCAGGGGAGGCGGTAGGAACAGGAACAAACGTTTCACAAGCTGCCATTCAATCGCAAATTGATGTGTTAAATGAAGATTTCAGAAGAATTTTCGGAAGTAATGGTTACAACAACAATCCTTTAGGTGCTGATACCAAAATTGAGTTTTGCCTCGCACAGCGCCGACCAGATGGTTCTGCTTTTGCTGCCGGTCAGCCTGGTGTAAACCGAATTCAGTACACCACTATCACGGCAACGGCTCCACCCTACAGTACAGGTTTCATTGACGGAACGATCAAAACATGGACGTACAACGGAGGAACTCCTACAGCAACACGCGGTTGGGTTCCAACGAAATACATGAATATCTGGTTGTGTAATATTTCAGGAGGAATTCTTGGATATGCGCAATTCCCGACTTCACCTCTTGGAGGGATGTTCGACTGTGCTTCTGGTGGCTCAAATGCTACTGATGGAGTAGTTTTCCTTTACTCTTCGATTGGAAAAAGTTCAGTTACAGGGTTTCCCGGTCCTTATAACGAAGGTAGAACAGCGACACATGAAATCGGTCACTGGCTTGGACTTCGACACATTTGGGGTGACGGCGGTTGTACAGTAGATGATTACTGTAATGATACTCCTGAAGCTGCCGCAGCAAACTATGGTTGTCCAACAATCAATAGCTGTACCAACGCTCCCGATCCGGGAAATGATATGGTCGCCAACTACATGGATTATACGGATGACCTCTGTATGAACATCTTTACGAATGATCAAAAACAACGAATGCGCGCGGTTTTGGAAGGAAGTCCGAACAGGGTTTCATTAATCAATTCCGATGCATGTACCCCTCCGAATATCAATGACGCTTCAATTACCGATGTTTTTACTCCTAAAGGAGATAACTGCGCCGGTTCGATTACACCGAGTGTACAACTTCGAAATAGAGGAAGTGCCTCATTGACTTCTGCAACAATTTCATATTCTATAGATAACGGAACAGCTACAACTTTTAGCTGGACAGGAACGATAACTGCTGGGAATTCTGCTACAGTGGCATTACCTGCGTTTACTGCAACTTTAGGAACGCATACGTTCAAATCGTGGTCGTCTTTACCAAACGGAGCTGCAGATCCTTCCACAACTTACGATACATCAGCAATAGATTTCATGGTTTCCAACGGAATCATGCCGAATTATACACAAAACTTTGAGTCTGAAACTTTCCCACCGGATATTAGATGGGTGGTGGAAAATGTAAATGGTGATTGTCGTCAATGGACAGCCTCTTCAGCGGTTTCAGCTGCCGGGGCGTTTGTTAACAACGCTGCTATGCTACCGTTCTTCCAAAATGCAAATACAACGAATGAAAATTTGTATACACCGATTTTCATTTTGCCTTGTAACGCTACAGCAGCATCGTTGACTTTTAACGTTGCATATCGCCAAAGACTGGGAACTACAAATGATCGCCTGATCGTTGAGATCTCCGAGGATTGCGGCGCAACATGGACTGCGACAACTTATGACAAACAGGGTGCTACACTTGCAACAAGTGGAACTTTAGCTGCGAATGAGTATTATCCTACAGCTGCCGGACATTGGAGAAACGAAAACATTAACCTGCTTTCATACGTTACAGGGACTTCGAAAAACATTCGTTTCCGTTTCAGAGGAATTGCAAATAATGGAAATAACATCTTCGTTGATGATATTGTGTATTCCGCTACAACTCCGGGCGAAATTCAATTGAACCAGGCAACAACTGACGTATTGGATGGTGGATATTACAACTTTCCAAGCGTTAGTGCCGGTAGTTCAACAACGCAAACGTTCACCATTACCAATACGGGAACAACAAACCTTACTTTGACAGGCCCGATTACCGTAACAGGAACAGGTTTCTCATTGGGAACTACTTTTGGAACAACAACCGTGGCTGCGGGTGGAACAACAACCTTCACCTTAACTTTTGCGCCGGCTACCGGGGGCAACTTTACAAGAACTGTTTCTTTCGGAACAAACGATTGTGATGAAGGAACCTATAATTTCCAAATCAATGGTGTAGCA